>Ga0335081_10012587_pt1 | contig 13711 bp, 14 predicted proteins | sample Lox_Sample_35_FD_206713 | JGI IMG/M metagenome (GOLD analysis project Ga0335081, IMG submission 206713) | Soil microbial communities from Loxahatchee National Wildlife Refuge, Florida, United States - Lox_Sample_3.5 | ecosystem: Environmental > Terrestrial > Soil > Wetlands | place: USA...
GCTCAGATCAGCTTGCCGCTCCGCTCCCCGCCGTCGACGGCGGGGAGCGGAGCGGCCGGTACATAACGTAACGTGAGGTACTGAGTGGTAAGGTTCGCTGGCTAGGAACGCCTTTCATACCCCGTGCTCTGCCGCGCGGCGCCGCCGCGGCCGCCCCTGCGGAGCCGCGCGGAACCAGCCAGGGCGTACGAGGAGCGTGACGCGTGACCACCATGGACCGCCCACTCCGCGTCGCGCTGCTCTCCTACCGGAGCAAACCGCACTGCGGCGGTCAGGGCATCTACCTGCGCCACCTCAGCCGTGAGCTCGCCGCGCTCGGCCACCACGTGGAGGTTCTGTCCGGCCAGCCCTATCCCGAACTCGAACCCGGGCCCACGCTGCACCGCGTACCCAGCCTCGACCTCTACCGGGACGACGACCCTTTCCGCCTGCCACACCTGCGCGAGTACCGCAACTGGATCGACGTGCTCGAGGTCACCGGAATGTGCACGGCCGCCTTCCCCGAGCCGCTGACCTTCAGCCTGCGGGCGCTGCGGGAACTGCGCAGGCGCCGCGGCAGCTTCGACATCGTGCACGACAACCAGGTCCTCGGCTACGGGATGCTCGGCATCCACCGGCTCGGCCTGCCGCTCGTGACGAGCATTCACCATCCGATCAGCGTCGACAGGCGGATCGAGCTGCGGGCCGCCCGCGGCCTGTCCAGGCTGTCCAAATGGCGCTGGTACGGTTTCGTGCGGATGCAGGCCCGGGTCGCCCGCAGGGTCGGCGAGATCCTCACCGTGTCCGAGTCCTCCCGCCGCGATATCTGCGCCGACTTCAAGGTGCCTCCCGCTCGTGTGCAGGTGATCCCGCTCGGCGTGGACACCCGCCTGTTCCATCCGCGCCCGGGGCCAAGAGCGCGGGGCCAGATCGTCGCGGTGGCCAGCGCAGACTCGCCGATGAAGGGGGTCGCGGTGCTGCTGCACGCGGTCGCCAAGCTGGCCACCGAACGGGACGTGCGGCTGACCGTGGTCAGCAAGCCCACACCCGGCGGCCCGACAGAGCGGCTGGCCGGCGAGCTTGCCCTCGGCGAGCGGGTGCGATTCGTGCACGGGATCAGCGACGACCAGCTGGCCAGCCTGCTCGGTAGTGCGGAGATCGCGGTGGTGCCTTCGCTGTACGAGGGATTCTCGCTGCCGGCCGTTGAGCACATGGCCTCCGGTACCCCACTTATCGTGAGCCGCACCGGGGCACTACCCGAGGTGGCGGGCGACGCAGCGGTGCAGGTGCCACCCGGTGACCCCGAGGCGCTAGCGGCCGCGCTGCGCGGGCTGCACGATTCACCACAGCGGCGTGGGCAGCTCGGCGAGGCCGCCTGGCGCCGGGTGCAGGAACGTTTTGCCTGGCCTGCGGTGGCCAAGGCGACGCAAGGCCGGTACGCGGTAGCCGTCGCGAAGCACGCCGCGGCGAACACCCGCCGCCTCGCGGCCGCGACGAAGGGAGCGGAGCCCTGCTGACCGTTGATTTCGGCCGACTGCCCGTCGGCCCAGGCGACCGCGTGCTCGACCTCGGCTGCGGCGCGGGGCGGCATGCCTTCGAGATCTACCGGCGCGGCGCCGATGTCGTCGCGCTGGACATGAACGCCGGCGAGCTTGCAGAGGTCGCCGACATGTTCGCCGCGATGCGGACGGCCGGGGAGGCGCCCGTCAGCGCCGCCGCCGGCACCGCTGTCGGCGACGCCACCGCCATGCCATTCGCCGACGGCTCATTCGACCGGGTTATCGCCGCGGAGGTGCTCGAGCACATCCTTGATGATCAGCGGGCGATGAACGAGCTCGCCCGGGTGCTGCGGCCGGGCGGACAGGCCGCGGTGACCGTGCCAAGCTGGCTGCCCGAGCGGATCTGCTGGGCGCTGTCGGAGGACTACCACAACACGCCTGGCGGCCACGTCCGCATTTACACGAGGGTCGAGCTCGAGGCCAAGCTGAAGCGGGCCGGGCTCGCGGTCGGTGCGCACCACCACGCCCACGGCCTGCACTCGCCTTACTGGTGGCTGAAGTGCACCGTCGGCGTGCATAACGATGACCACCCACTGGCCCGGGCCTATCACCGGCTGCTGGTCTGGGACATCGTGCAGCGGCCCGCCCTCACCCGGGTGGCCGAGCGCGCGCTGAACCCGGTCCTGGGCAAGAGCCTGGTCGTTTACCTGCGAAAACCAGCGCACAGCTCGACGGCGCAGATGGAGGACCTGCCGGAGCACGCCCATGCGGCGGCATGAGCTGCCAGCGGTCCCGGGGGTGCTGAGCGCGGACGCGATCCTCGCCACCGGCCGCAGCATTGCCGCCATGCAGGAGCCATCGGGCGCGATCCCGTGGCCGGACGGTCACACTGACGCGTGGGATCATGTCGAGTGCGCGATGGCGCTCACCGTCTGTGGCCTCACCGGACCCGCCAGGCGAGGGTACGAATGGCTGCGCCGCACGCAGCGAGCGGACGGCGCCTGGCCCAAGAAGATGGTGCGCGGGACCGTGACCGACGCCGCCATCGACAGCAACCAGGTCGCGTACGTGGCGGTGGGGGTGTGGCACGAGCTCCAGGTCACCGGCGACGAGGCCTTCGCGGTCCGGATGTGGCCGACGGTTCGCCGGGCCATTACCTTCGTGCTGCGCCTGCAGACCCAGCGCGGTGAGATCTTGTGGGAGCGCGCGGCCGACGGCTCACCGGCGAGTTACGCCCTCCTCTCCGGATGCTCGAGCACCTACCAGAGCCTGCGCTTCGCGGTGGCGCTCGCGGAATACATGGGTGACCCACAGCCGGACTGGGAACTCGCCGCCGACCAGCTCGGCCACGTGATCGCCGAGCATCCGGAGGCCTTCGCCGATAAGAGCAGGTTCTCGATGGACTGGTACTACCCCGTGCTCGGCGGCGCGGTGCGTGGCGGCGCTGCCCGGCGCATGCTCGCCAGCCGGTGGGCCGAATTCGTCGTGCCGGACCTCGGCATCCGCTGCGTCAGCGACCAGCCATGGATAACCGGCGCGGAGACCTGCGAGCTTGTGCTCGCACTCGACGCGATCGGTGAGGTGGACAGGGCGCTCACCCTTTACGCCGCGGTCCAGCATCTCAGGGATTCCAGCGGTGCCTACTGGACCGGATGGCAATTCGTGAACCAGGCGCATTTTCCCGCCGAGCGCAGTAGCTGGACGGCGGCCGCCGTCGTCCTCGCCGCGGACGCGCTGTCGAGGGCGAGCGGCGGGGCGGACCTGTTTCACATGGCCGGCAGCGCTCCCGTCTCCGGCCTGCCCGCGACGGCGGAATGCGCGGCAGGCTGCGGCTGCGGCGAGGAGGCATACTTTTCAGGTCGTTCAGCCGATGCCGTCACCGGTCCGCTGCAGCACCCGCAGTGAGCCCTCCCTGCGGACCTCGGTAAACGCGCCGGACGCGACGGCCCGCAGATAGACGCGGTAGGGCGGTTGACCGCCGTCAGCGGGGTCAGGGAACACGTCATGGATGGCGAGCGCGCCGCCCCTTTCCACCCACGGCGCCCAGCCCTGATAGTCGGATTGTGCGGCCTCGTCGGTGTGGCCACCATCGATGAACAGCATGCCGACCGGGGTACGCCATAGTGCGGCCACGTCCGCGGACCGGCCCACGACGGCGATGACCTGCTCCTCCAACCCGGCACCCGACAGCGTCGCACGAAAGGTCGGAAGCGTATCCAGCTGCCCGGTCCGCGGGTCGACCAGCGAGGTGTCGTGGTACTCCCAGCCGGGCTGGTTCTCCTCGGAGCCGTGATGGTGATCGACGGTGACGACCCGCTGCCCGCCGCCGAGCACCGCCGCGGCGAGGTAGATCGTTGACTTCCCGCAGTAGGTTCCGATCTCGACGACCGGGCCGAGGCGCGCATATTCGCGGGCGACCTCGTACAGCACCCGGCCCTCTACCGGCGGCATGAAACCCTTTGCCGCCTCCGCCGCCCGCACTAGCTTTCCCGGCATGGCCACTGGCGCACTCTAGCGCCGCGCGCCGGTAGGGCGACTCGATCGTGTCGTAATCGAAGTACTGCCGATACCCGGGCGAACCGTCCCCGGCCATGGTCTGACAGAACTACCCGGGTGCGGCGCGGGTACTACCCGGGTGCGGCGCGGGTGCGGGCGCGCGTGGGCAGAAGGAGCCACGGCCAGCGTGGGGGATTCCCCGACGCTGGCCGGGATAGTGGTCGCGGCGCTCGGCGGTGCACCCGCAAGCACGTGATCTTCATGATGTCTCCTTGCAGTGTGCGTAGTAGTCGGCCTTCATAGCCTCGACGTTGGCAAGCTCCTCGGCCCTGCTGTACGGTGAGCCGCCGGTGAGCGGTCCGTAGCTGAGCGGTGTGGCGGTCATGACGTTCCCCCCTTGCCGTTCACTACCAGCCAGCTGATGAACACGAGGATCACGAGCGGCGCTGCGATCACCGCGTTCTCGACCAGGAAGATCATGAGATCAACCAGTCGATGAGGTAATGAGCCCGCCGTCCACCGTGTAGGTGCAGGTGTGCGGCGTTTCGGTGCCCGTGTTCGTGTTGTTTAGGTCGAACGTGAACGTCACGGCGTCACCGGACTCGCTTACGAATTGCGTGTTGTCGAAACCGATCGGCGTGAAGTTGGCGACGAATGTGTAATAATCGCTGTTCCAGTCTTGCTGCATCGCCGGGCTCAGCATGTTCCAGGCGTTGCTGTAGTCGCCGTTGGAGATGTCGCTGGTATATGCCTGTGCCACCGTCCAGACGTCAGATACCGGTGGTGCTGGTGCTGGTGCCGGTTGCACGTACCGTGGCACGTACTGCGTGTGAGTGGGTGCCGGCGCAGGTGCCGAGTTGTTGTTTGTGATGTTGTTGTTGATGCGTGGACTGGCGCTGTGACCGCTTCCGCCCATGGACGAGATAGCGAACCCGCCGAATGCGAGCAGGGCAATCGCGACTATCCCCCCGACGATGATGGCTGCGAGTTTCATGATGTTCCCCCGATCTCTTATTGCGCGACCCCGCAACTGCCGGAGTTCTGGGGCCGGCCCCCTTGCCGCTGGCACTGCGTCATGCTGAGCTATCAGTACCAGGCTGAAGCATCGCTCTTGAGGCTAACCAGCGGCGAACCTCCCTAAATGGGAAGGACCTACGCCTCCGCACTAATGTGCACATTTCGGTAGCCATCATCAGATAATGATACATCCGCACATGCATCAATGGGATAAAGAGCACGCATATGTAATTTCCGGGGACGAACACCGCATTCCGGTGGAAGAACCAGCTCATCGCCGCTTATCAACGAGCCGGTCACGCGATGCACCCCGTGACGCCGGACGAGGCTAGCCAGGCAGCAGACTGACAGCTATGGGCGGTCCCAAGGGGTGCTGCCCGAGACCGCCACCTTCCACCAAGGCTTAGGGCGTGTCCCGTGGATCTTGGTGGATTGCCTGGTGGCGCATGCCTGTTCGGCTAGCCGATCCTGCAGGCCGGCGTGGCGGAACTGGTAGACCGGTCCGACCGTGCGCAGGACTCCCTCGAGCGCTGGCGACGTTGAGCCCGTACAGCAAATCAGTACTGTTCGTACACGGCCGAGTACACTCAGGCGTCAAACAAGTGGGAGCGGAATCCACCTCAGGAGAGACCATGAACGTGAAGACGCGTGTAGCCAAGCTCGCGGGTGTCGGCGCGCTGGTCGTGGCATGTGGCGCCGGCCTCGCACCGGCAGCCGGGGCAGCCGTGTCACCAGGACCAGGACCAGGACCAGGACCAGGGCACGGCAACGGCCACGGTAACGGGTATGGCAACGGGTATGGCAACGGGCATTCCCGCAAACACTGCCGTTGGGTCAGGGTGCGGGTGCATCATCACTGGCGCTGGTACCGGATATGCCGCTGGTACTGATCACGTAACAGCGAGAGCCCGCACACCGGACCAGATTCTACGGCGGTGTGCGGGCTCTTGGCTCGCTACAGATTGCCTTGCTTCGCAAAAGAGACTGGAGACACAACTACTGCTGGCCTTGGCATCGTGACGGCTCACGCCTCTACCTCGGCACCGCCCAGGGCGGGCCGGATGATCCGCATTGTTCAGAGCCGCCCCAGCGCACGTCGGGTGGGCCGGGGAAACGGACTGGCCGCAAAGCCAGCGCCGCGCCCCGGTCCGACCCGACTGGTCGTGCTCTTTTGTTACCGTCAGTGCGAGCAGTGGTAGCCGTAGTAGTAACTGCGGTAGTCGCCTTCGAAGTACTCGCGGTGGCCGTGGTGCCAGCCCCAGTGCCAGCCGTATTGCCAGCCCCAGCCCCAGCCCCAGTAGCAGTGGTCAGTGTGCTGATCGTGCTGCCCGAGCTGGTGTGACACCGCCGACGTGGCCGTCGCCGGCTGGGCGGTGCTCGCCGACGCCACGCCGGTCAGACCCAGCCCGCCGATCGCGGTGGCTGCGGCTGCAATACCCGCAGCCCGCCAGAGCTTGTTCTTGATGTTCATACTTCTCTCCCGTTCCGGATATTCTATTTGCCACGAATGGTGATGCCAGGCGCCACGACCTCGGCGTTGAACAGCTTTAAAGGCATGGGCACGATCCGCCCTCCAGCGCCAGCCACCCTGTCAACTGACACAGAGCAACCGGCCGCCCTCGGTGATACACAAAGGGTGTGGCTCTCGGCGAGATAGTCGATTCCAGTGCGATGCCTTCGGCCGGCGAGCCCGGAAATCTAGTCAAAGCCTCGTCAAAGTGCCGGTAACTTTGTGGCGGTTGATCGATGACTACGCGGCCGTGGCTGAAGGTTGGCGCGCCGGTCGCCACCCGGACAATGGAGATGCGATGGCCGGATACGTCGCACAGACCGCACGCACGCGAGTCGCGTACTTGGTCAAGCCGGTCCGTGTCGTTTCCTGGGACCACCGCAAGCTGGCCGGTCCGCCGGTGTCCGCGACCGGGACGAGGGCGTCGCCCGCAATGGCCCCAGCAACCGTGACCCAGCAACCTGACCCAGCAACCTGACCCAGCAACGTGACCCAGCAACGTGACCCAGCAACGTGACCCAGCAACGTGACTCAAGCAATCTGACGGGAGGCGACGATGAGAGTCAAGGTCGACCATGAGGTCTGCGAGGCCAACGCGGTCTGCGCCGGCCTCGTTCCTGAGGTCTTCGAGGTCGACGACGAGGACAACCTGCACATCCTGGTAACCGACATCCCGCCCGGGCTCGCCGACCGGGTAGGGCATGCTGTCCGTTCGTGCCCCAAGGCCGCGCTCGAGCTCGAAGAACCAGGGCCAGATGAGCGGCTATGAGCGCGCCGCCCCGACAAGACACGGCCGCGGGGCAGCCGAATGGCGATGTGGTCCGCCAGATCGTCGCCTTCGGCGCAGCCCCCGGTCGCCGGGTTGGCCAGCAGCGCGCCGGGGTCACCTGCTCGCCGGGTTGGCCAGCCGCGCGCCTGGTTGTCACCTGCCCGCCGGTTCGGTCACCTGCCCGCTGGGTTGGTCACCTGCCCGAGGAACAGCGGGGTGCCTGTCGTCGTCTCCGTGATGGCAAACAGGAAAGGCCGGTCGACGGTCACGACCACTGCCTGCTGCGGCGCGACCGCGATGGCGGTGGCAATTGCGACGGCCGTGGCTGCCGCTGCCTCAGTCCCCTGCTCATCCACATCGACGTACGCCTTGTGCACGACCGCACTTATCGATAGCGGCTGCGCCCCGGTGATGCCGCTGAAGTCGGCCGCCTCGGTGAACGCGGCCCGGATGCCGAGCCTGCGCAGCACATCGGCAAGCTCGAACTGCGCGGTTACCCGGAACCGCGGCAGCCCAAGGCTGACCTGGGCCTGGCCCGCACGGCGCAGCGTGCCGCGGACTCCCTCGGCCGCGACCTGCGCTCGCAGCGGGCCGAGCGGGCCGTCCGGCAGGACGACCGCCATGGCGAGGCGCCCGCCCGCATAGGGCAGGACCACGAGCTGGTAGCCGTCACCGCGGGCGTAACCGAGCCGGCGCGTCAGGTGCATCATCGCGACGGTCGCCGTGTCACCGTCCGCCAAGTGGAACGGCGCGTCGCGCGTCCCGTGGGCGGGGAATGGCTCCGCCCACGCCGCCTTGAAGTATATGGCATTGGCCAGCACCAAGCGGGTGAGCGGGCCGACGACGCCTGGCGTGAGCAGATCCCTGATCTTGTCCGCTGTCTGCTCGGCGATGAGATCGTTGATCTTCCGCCGGGCGGCATCCGCGGCCCGGCGGAAGTCGGCGTCGTGTATGGAGAGCCCGGGAAGCTCACCGAGCACGCCGAGGAACTCGGGCCGGAGCGGCAGGCCGGACTGCACCCACACGGTATTTGGCATCCGGAAGGTGAGTGCGCTTGCCCCGGCGGCGCCGTCAGCACCGGCAGCGGAAGCGAGCAGCGCGTCCAGCTCACGCAGACCAGCGGCCGACTCGTGCCCGCCCGCTAGCTGGAGGAAGGCGGCAAGCTCTGCGGCGGTCTCGCCGCGCGCGCCGAACATCGCGATCTCCAGCGCGATCGCGATGCTGGCAGGTGAGAACGCGTTATTACGGCCGCTCGCGCCGAGCTCACCGCACAGAGCCGCACCGGCGGTGTCGATGGCCTGCGCCTGCGCAGTGAGGTCAATGGCCGCGGACCTGGCAGAGGCATCCCGCACCTGCGTCAGCCTACGCCGCGCACCTTCGCTCCCGATTGACGCGACATCGGCGTACCGGCCTACAGCCACCGCGACGACGAACTCCTCGGCCGCTAGCCGGTCGAAGACCGTAGTTTCCGCCGCAACCATGGAATGAGCGCGGACTCGCGTCCGCGTAGGCTGGCCGCATGCGCGTCGCGCTCTGCCAGATCCCGATCTCCAGCGACCCGGCCGTCAACCTGGCTCGGGTGAAGGACGCGATCTCACGTGCCGCGGCGGATGGCGCCGCCCTCGCGGTCTTCCCCGAGGCGACCCAGGCCCGCTTTGGCTCGAATTTGAGGGGCGCTGCCGAGCCCCTCGATGGACCGTTCGGGACCGCGCTCGCGTCGGCCGCGCGCGATCACGGGCTTGCGCTCGTCGCCGGTGTGTTCGAGCCGGCGCCTGGCGGGCGCCTGTACAACACCGCTGTCGGCTACGACTCCGGCGGCAACCGCTGCGCCACCTACCGCAAGATCCACTTGTTCGACGCGCTTGGCCAGCGGGAATCGGACCTCATCGCGCCCGGCGCCGAGGCGGTCGTGGCCGATTTCGGCGGTCTGCGCGTTGGACTTATCACCTGCTACGACATCCGCTTTCCCGAACTCGCACGCGCGCTGACGGCGGCGGGTGCACAGCTGCTTGTGGTACTCGCCGCGTGGGGCGCAGGCCTGTTCAAAGAGGAGCACTGGGTGACGCTCGTGCGCGCGCGGGCCATCGAGAACACGGTGTGGGTGGCCGCCGCCGGGCAGGTGCCAGACCCGGACTCCCCTCCGGTCAAGGCACCGACCGGCGTCGGCCGGAGCATGCTGGTCGACCCGATGGGCACGGTACGGCTCGACCTCGGCTCGCGGCCTGGGATCGCAGCCGGGGACATCGACCCCGAGCTAACCGAACAGGTCCGTGCCATGCTTCCTTGCCTGCAGCACCGTCGTCCCGACATCCTCGGGGACATTCGCGGGGTCGCCCGCCCCAGCTAACGCGCCGCTGCCCGTTTGCCCTCAGCCGCTGATCAGGTAAGCGGCCGCGGCGATCACGCCAACAGCCACGACCACCGCGACACTGACAACGACCGTGCGGCCTGCTATCCCGCGCCACCTGCCGGGGGCCGCACGAGGTCCACGGCTGTGCCCCCGTAGCTCCGCACCGCCCTTGCGCGCGCGTCCTCTGCCAGCCGGTTTTCTCACCGACCGGAGGCGTTCCCATTCGGCCTCGGCCCGTTCGCGATGGGCGACCGGACGCTGCCAGGCGATTCCCGAGTCACTCCACCGGCTCTGGGCCCGCTGCCAGACAGATCCCGTGCTCTGCTGGCGGCGCGCGGCTGCGCCGGCCTGGACGCTTTCGCCCCGGACAGGCTCGATGCCAGGCCCGCCTGGTAGACCACGGAGCGCGGGCGTGGAGCCGACAACCGGGGGCACCCGCGGCGGGCCGGCCGCCGGACCGCCGAGCGTCCCGGCCGGACCGGGAACCGGCACGCCCTCCGGACCAGCAGGCGGCACCGCGGTGCCATGGCCGTAGCCGCCGTCCCACATATCGCCGTACCCACGGTCGTAGCGATACCTGGCCAGGTAACCGCAGTCGTCATCGCCCGCAACTCCATCGGGCCAGTGGCCTTGGGCACCGCCACGGCCCGGGCCTAAGGAGTATGCCGTCGCGGCAGCGTGAGCTGGCGCGGCTTCCTTGGTGGTGCCGCCACCTTCCCCGGCAGCGCTCTCACGATCTTGGCTGTCACCATCTCGCCGCGCTTGAAACACCCGCGGCCGGCCATCCTCAGGGGTTCGCGTCGTGTCCACCCTCGCCCTTGTCCTCGCGGCGTGCGGTCAGCCGTTGCCGCAGCCGGGCCGAGGTCGATCCAGGATGACCCATAAACAGACCCGGAAACAGACACAGAACCAACCGCCGCTGATCGTACCGGGGCAGCGGGTCACGCGATGAGAAAAGCCCTGATATGCAAACCCCTGATACGGAACCTGAGCCATCAGGAGGCCGCGCGGGTGGACATCACGTCGTGCATGGCTTCGCGCAGGCTCGCGAGACCCTCATCACCAACCGACTCTAGAAAACGACGCATCGTCACGAAGCGGTCACCACCGGAGTGGAGTACCTCAATCATGAGCCTCGCGTCATGATCTTCCCTGCTCTCGGCAGGCCAGTACCGCCACGCACGGCCGCTCTTCTCCCGCATCAGCACACCCTTGCGGGAGAGGATGCCCATGACCGTCATCACGGTTGTATATGCCACGAGCTTGTCATACCGCATGCGCTCACGTACTTCGCGGACAACGTAGGGCCGGTCCGCCGCCCACATCACGTCCATGATCGCGCCTTCGAGTTCGCCGAACTCACGCACGATGCGCCACCTCCGGCAAACCATGCTAGAGGCGAGGGACAGTGCAGCGAGAACCGAACCCGTGACGCAGGGTAAGAAAACACCCTCCCGGGCGATGCTTCTTTCAACCGGGCGAACGCCTTCCTCGCTGCGGTGCGCGAACGCTGCGGCCGAGCCCCCAGGTGACCGGGCGCCCCAGTGGGCCCGACCTCGGGCCGCTGATACATAGCGGCCGTCATGGCGGCACCACCAGCGCGGTCCCAAGCTCGTCAAGCACGGACCGGCCGACTCCCGCCTGGCGCAGGAATTCGCCTACCGAGGTAGACCTATGCCGCGGCCCGAAAGCCCCTCGCGCATCGCTTCCGCGAGGCTGTCCTGCCGCGGGGTAGCGTGAACCGGCGGCCGAACGGCAACAGCAAGCGGGCGCTCGCCGTCGATCGGCGGCAAGCGCCGTCTGGCCAAACGCGAATGCCCGGGCGGGTAGCCTTATTGGCGGTTATCGATCGGCCCAGACTCCGGAAGAGGCGATGTCCGCCGTGTCTTCTGATCCGCCGCGGCCAGACGCGGATCTCACCACGTCAGCAGACTACCGTGGCCGTCGCGACGAGTCAGGGACCCCCGGCCCGCCAGACGGACAGCAATCGCACGAGCCGGCCGCCGATGCCGATTTCGGCCCGAACGAGTGGCTTGTTGACGAGCTCTACCAGCGTTACCTGGACGACCCGCAGACCGTTGACAAGGCATGGTGGAACTTCTTCGCCGACTACGAGCCCGAGGCGGCCACCGGCCTTGGCCGGGCCTGGGTGACGCGACCAGCCGCGCCGGCCGACCAGCCGCCACCTGGCGTCCCGGCAGCCGGTGCGCAGGGACCCGGTCAGGCACCGAGCCCGGGAGCGCCCGGGGCGGATGGGCAGGCGCCGCCGCGGGCCGCAGCGGCTGCGCCGCCCGTGGCGCCGGCCCCAGCCGGCGCCGCCGCCGGAACGGGGATCGCAGCGCCAGCGCCGCCGCAGGTACCCGCGGACGCGGAGGAGGTCCGGCTCCGCGGCGCGGCGGCCCGCACCGCCCTGAACATGGAGGCGAGCCTCTCCGTACCGACCGCGACCAGCGTCCGCACGGTGCCAGCCATGCTGCTGATCGACAACAGGATCGTCATCAATAACCACCTCCGGCGCGGACGCGGGGGCAAAGCGTCCTTCACTCACTTGATCGGTTTCGCGATTGTCCGCGCGCTTAACACGATGCCGGAGATGAACGCGTTCTTTACCGAAGTGAACGGCAAACCGTCACTCGTCAAGCCGGACCACGTCAACCTCGGCCTCGCGATCGACGTGCGGAAGGCGGACGGGTCACGGCAGCTGGTCGTGCCGAACATCAAGGCGGCGGAGGTCCTTGATTTCCGGCAGTTCTGGATGGCGTACCAAGAAGTCGTTCGCAAGGCACGGTCGGGCAAGCTCGACGTGACCGATTTCGCGGGCACGACGATCAGCCTCACCAATCCGGGGACCATCGGCACAGAACATTCGGTGCCACGGCTGATGCCGGGCCAGGGCTGCATCATCGGCGCTGGGGCGATGGAGTACCCCGCCTCCTATCAGGGCGCATCGGCCGAGACGCTGGCGAGGCTGGCCATCAGCAAGGCGATGACGCTCACGTCGACCTACGACCACCGGGTGATACAGGGCGCGCAGTCCGGGGAGTTCCTGCGCCGCATCCACGAGCTGCTGCTCGGCGCTGACGGCTTCTACGACGAGATCTTCGAGGCACTGCGGATTCCCTACGAGCCGATCCGCTGGGTGCGGGACATCCCGGCCGGCCACGAGGACGACATCGCCAAGTCCGCGCGGGTGCACGAGCTGATCCACGCCTACCGGGTCCGCGGTCACCTCATGGCTGACACCGACCCGCTGGAGTACCGGCAGCGCAAGCACCCCGATCTCGACATCAACGAGCACGGCCTGACCCTGTGGGACCTGGACCGTGAGTTCGCCACCGGCGGCTTCGGCGGCAAGCCGCTGATGCCGCTGCGCGAGATCCTCGGCGTGCTACGCGACTCGTACTGCCGCACGGTTGGCATCGAGTACATGCACATCCAGAACCCGGATGAACGGGCCTGGCTGCAGGCTCGTATCGAGTGGCCGCACGGCAGCCCAGGCCACGACGAGCAGCTGCGCATTCTGAGCAGGCTCAACGTGGCCGAGGCGTTCGAGATGTTCCTGCAGACGAAGTACGTCGGCCAGCGCCGGTTCTCCCTGGAGGGCGCCGAGTCCCTGATCCCGCTGCTCGACGCGGTACTTACCGAGGCGGCGCAGGCGGGCCTGGACGAGGCCGTGATCGGCATGACCCATCGCGGCAGGCTGAACGTGCTGGCGAACATCGTAGGCAAGTCGTACGCACAGATTTTTCAGGAGTTCGAGGGTAACCTCGACCCACGGACCGCGCACGGCTCCGGAGACGTCAAGTACCATCTCGGGGCGGACGGCGACTTCGTGGCCGCGGACGGGATCAAGATCCGGGCTTCGCTTGTCGCCAACCCCAGCCACCTCGAGGCGGTCGACCCGGTGCTCGAGGGGGTCGTCAGGGCCAAGCAGGACGTAATCGACAAGGGCGAGCCCGGATTCACCGTGCTGCCCGTGCTGGTCCATGGGGACGCTGCTTTCGCGGGCCAGGGCGTCGTCGCCGAGACCCTGAACCTGTCGCAGCTGCGCGGTTACCGTACCGGCGGCACCGTGCACATAGTGGTGAACA
>Ga0335081_10012588_pt1 | contig 13711 bp, 9 predicted proteins | sample Lox_Sample_35_FD_206713 | JGI IMG/M metagenome (GOLD analysis project Ga0335081, IMG submission 206713) | Soil microbial communities from Loxahatchee National Wildlife Refuge, Florida, United States - Lox_Sample_3.5 | ecosystem: Environmental > Terrestrial > Soil > Wetlands | place: USA: Florida...
TCCGTTGCGGCTTTCTCGGCCTGCTGCACATGGAAATTATCCAGGAGCGGCTGGAGCGCGAGTTCAATCTCGATCTGATCACCACCGCGCCGGGCGTGCGCTACAAGATCACCCTGACCGACGGAACCAAGGTCGAGGTGGATAATCCCTCGCGCTGGCCCAATCCCAGCGAGATCGCAAAGGTCGAAGAGCCCGTGATTCTCGCCACGATTCTCACTGCGGAAGAATATGTCGGAGGAATTCTGAAGTTGGTGGAGGAAAAGCGCGGCAAGCAGAAGACATTCGAATATGTCGGCTCCAACCGCGTGATGTTGCACTATGAGTTACCGCTGAACGAAATCGTGCTCGATTTCTACGACCGGTTGAAGTCGGTTTCGCGCGGCTACGCCTCGCTCGACTATCACCTTGCCGGCTACTGGGAATCGCCCATGGTGAAGCTCGACATCCTCGTCGCCGGCGATCCCGTCGATGCACTCTCGCTCATCGTCCACCGGGATTTCGCCTACGAGCGCGGCCGCGCTCTGGCTTCCAAGATGAAAGAGCTGATTCCCCGGCAGATGTTCGAGGTCGCGATCCAGGCCGCCGTCGGTGCGAAAATCATTGCCCGCGAAACCGTCCCGGCCATGCGCAAGAACGTGCTCGCCAAGTGCTACGGCGGCGACATTACCCGCAAGCGCAAGCTCCTCGAAAAGCAGAAGGAAGGCAAGAAGCGCATGAAGCGCATCGGTCGCGTGGACATCCCGCAGGAAGCGTTTCTGGCCGTCCTCAAAGTCGGCGAAGAGAGCTAGCCGCATCCGGGCAACTCCACACTGCGGTCATCCCATCTGAGTAACCCTGGAACTTCCGCGTGCTCGTGGGAGTCTATTGAACACAGCCTCTGCTTGAGCCGCATCGGGAGGGCTGATGCACGGCCGCGCTGTTTTTCGGTTCGCGATCTTCTCCATCTGCTTGGCCTCAGTAGCCTGTCTGGCCCAGCAAGTTGAATCTGCGCCATCGAAGCCTGCGCCGCAGGTCCGTCAATCTGCGATGAACCTGGTGGAAGAGGCTCTCGCAGGGACAGGTTCACTCACGCTACCGGCGAACCGTCTCGCGATCGAGTTGCGCGCCTTCCCGATTGTATGGACGCACAGCGAAGCTCGCGCCCGCGCTCTGGTTCAGCAAATGGCCGGAGAATTCGCGCAGGCCGCCACTCGCAGCCAAGACCCGGACCAGAACCCGCAATACGTGCTCAACATCCTGCGCAACCAGCGCAACGGAATTGCGCGCGGAATCGCGAGCAGTGATGCGGAACTGGCGTTGCTCTTTGTTTCCGCCACTCAGCCGTATCTCGACGACGATGCCGAAGACCACGCCCTCGTCGCCGACCTCGCGGCGCAGGTCGCGCTTCACGACCCCAAGAGCGCCCTGCAACTCGCCGAACAGCAATTGAAAGATAGCGGTGATCTTCCCCAGTCGATGGTTAACTTGCTCGAGCAAGTCCAGCGCAACGATCCCGAGGCCGGAACGCAGTTGTTCCACGACATCATCGATCACCTCAAACAGCAGAATCTTGCCGAGGACTCGGAGGGACTTTGCTTCGCTGCAACACTGCTGGGCAATCAGTTTTCCCGGCAGTCAGAAACCGGCAAGCCTGACAGTCTGCTACAGACGCTTGCCGAAATCGTGGTAACCGCAGCCGCAGGCTCCAACATTGCGCACGAACAACCGTACGTGTTAGCCGACGCGATGGAAGCGCTGGACGCTCTGGTCCCCGCCAAGGCCGCAACGTTACACTCCAGGAATAGCAACGGAGCGCAGGTCGCCTCCATTCAGCCTTCGTTCTGGCAGAAATTCAACCAGGCTACTTCCAGCGGCGACAGCAACCAAACTCTCGCCCTGCTTTCACAGGTTCCCGAGGATGCCCGCCCGCAAATCCTGCAACAAGCTGCGTGGAACCTGGCCAACAGCGGAGATTTGGAACGAACTCGCCTGCTGGCTGACAGCCTCGAACCCTGGCAGCGAAACAACGTGATGCAGCAGGCCATCCGCTGTGCCGCTCTGGCTGCGGGCGGCCGCGCCGACTTCGCCGCCGCACGGCAGTTGACCGCCCAGATTACTGATGATGACTCCCGCGCCACCTTGCTTGGCGACCTCGCCATTTTTGCCGATGGCTACGGCAAACTGCACCTGGCCGAAGAGATGCTCGGCGAAGCAACCTCGCTGGTATTGAGTCGCACCGCGGGCACGTCCGCCTTTGCCGCCCAGCTCCGAGTGGCACAGGACTATCTCCGCGTGAAGCCCGCGCTGGCCATTCCACTGCTCGAGCGTTCGGCAAATCAGATCGAGCAGGCACTCTCGGCCGCGGCCCAGCTCGACGGCTTTCTTCCTGATCGGCATTCCTTTGAAGGCAGCGAACTGATTCTCGATCAAGGTTTCCTCTACAACTCGCTGCTGGAGCCCTATGCACAGGCCACTGCCGAGCTGGCCGGTCTCGACCTGCCCGCGGCTCGGGCGTTGGCCAATCGTCTTCCGTTGCTCGAAGCGCGCTTGATGACCGAAGTCTTCGTGGCTGCAGGAGCCTTAGATCAAAAAGACAGGATGCAAGCCACCTCCGCTCCGACCGCCGGGGTACAGCTGTGGATGAATGGAGTTCGCTGAGTGTGACGATGTGAGATCGGGGGCCCTTCCACCGTGAAACCGTTCTAACTCGGGGAATCCCGGCGTGCCTGCGACTGGAACCCGCTAAAATCGCCCAAAATCGAAGGTGCTAGACCCCTCAGATGTGCAAATCTCAAAACCGGAAGGAAGCGCCGCAAATCTACTGCTTAGCCATGTTACTCCCCGATGAATTGCATAACTGGTTACTACTCAGGGACTTAAGGGCAGTTGAGAACCGCGGTAAAACCGACCAAACGCTCTTTCCAGAACGGGAATCTTGAACACGGTTTTCAGTTCCACAGTCTTTTCCACAGGCCAGATCGGCCTTCGGGCGTCGTTGTTACAACCCTAAGCGCGTAAGGTATTTACCACTGCGACTCTACAGCATTGCCTGTAGCGCGGAAGCCTCACTCCTCGGGCTCAAGACCGCCCTCAGCCAGCGTCTCAAATCGCGTGCAGGGTTTAAGAAACGCCAGCCGAATTTTCCCGGTCGGGCCATTGCGCTGTTTGGCGATGATGATCTCGGCCTTGCCCTGCAGCTCCGGATCGTCCTGTTTGTAGACTTCTTCGCGGAAAATAAACATGACCAGGTCGGCATCTTGCTCGATCGATCCGGACTCGCGCAGATCGGCGAGCTGCGGACGATGATCTCCGCCGCGGCTCTCCGGCGCCCGGCTCAACTGCGAAAGGGCGACCACCGGTACGCTGAGTTCCTTGGCCAGCGCTTTCAGGCCTCGGGAAATCGCCGAGACTTCCTGCGTGCGATTTTCGAAGCGCTTGCCGCCTCCCGACATGAGTTGCAGATAGTCCACAATCAGTAAATCCAGCCGTCCGCCCTGGGCCTGTTTCAGGCGCCGCGCTTTCGCTCGCATCTCGCTGACCGAGATGCCGGGTGTGTCGTCAATGAACAGCTGCGCGTGCGCCAGTTGCTCCATCGCGCGCGCAATCTTCTTGGAGTCATCGGCGAAGAACGTCCCCGTGCGAAACCGATGGGCGTCAATCCTCGCCTGTGAGCAGAGCAACCGCTGCACCAGCGCCTCCCGGGACATTTCCAGGGAGAAGACTCCCACTACCTGCTGGTCTTCAATCGCGGCATTCTCGGCGATGTTCATGGCGAAAGCGGTCTTCCCCATTGAGGGGCGTCCGGCGATGATTACTAGATCGGAGCGCTGCAGTCCGCTGGTCAACTCATCTAGAGCGCCGTAGTGAGTGGCGAGGCCTGTGATGCGCTGCCCGCGCTGCAAAAGCGCGTCGACCGATCCGAACGACTCGCGGACGATTTCCTGCACGCCCATGAAGCCGCGTCCAATGCGCTTTTCAGAAAGCTGGAAAATCGCGGCCTCGGCGTCACTGAGCACGTCTTCGGCCAGGTCCGACTGCTCGCTGGCGCGTGCGATCGCCGTATTGGCGGCGGAAATCAGCCCGCGCAGCAGCGCCTTGTCGCGCACGATCTTAACGTAGTGCTCGATGCTCGGCCGCTCTGGGACGCCTTCGACCAGGCTCGACACGTATGCCACCTCGCCGATCGCCTGCAGATCCTTGTGCCGGTCGAGTTCCTCGACAAGCGTGATCATGTCGATCGGGCGCGAAGACTCAGCGAGATCCACCATGCGCGAGTAAATGCGCCGGTGCGAGTCCAGCGAAAAATCCTCTGTGCGAAGATGCTCGGCAGCCTGGTTGTAGGCGAAGTTGTCGAGCAGGATCGCGCCCAGAATCGAGCGCTCGGCCTCAACGTTCGCCGGAAGCGTGCTGATCGAGTAGTCGGAAGTGGCCATCCTATGCCCTAGGTTCTTGCTACACCAATTATGCAGCAGGAGAATATAAAGCGAAAGTAGTTATTTTTCTCATTGTTTTCGGCCGGCGAGAGATAGTTTCAACGAAGATCGGGGCCTGCGGAGCGAAGATACCACGAATAAACCGGCATTCTCTGTGTAGAAGCTAAGGATTTGTTGTGGACACCTCTCGAAAACGAGGACATTTCAGAAATTGTTTGCGAGCCACAACCTGTTATCATCCTTCCGCCGTTTCGAGCGGCAGGAGAGTGCACATGAATCGCAAGGCAATCTTTCTAGCAGCCATAATGTTGGTTTCATATTCAGCCTGGGCCCAGATGGCTCCTATGCCCGGTCCCGAGGTGAAGAAGCTCGACTACTTCGTCGGCAGCTGGACGACCGACGCCACTATCGCTCCCGGTCCCTGGGGACAAGGCGGAAAATTCACTTCCACCGACACCTCGGAATGGATGGATGGCCACTTCTTCGTGGTCAGCCACGCCGACTTCAAGATGCCACCGGAGCTCGGCGGCGACGGCAAAGAAATGTCCGTCATGGGCTACGACACGCAACAAAACGCCTATATCGAGGAAGGCTTCAACAGCCAGGGGAATCACGAATCGTCGAAGGGAACGGTGAACGGCGACACTTGGACCTGGACCAGCGAGGCCAACTACGGCGGGCAGGACATCAAGCAGAAGCTGACTATAAAAGTGCTGTCACCTGCCAGCTACAGCCTGAAGTTTGAAGTTTCCACGGATGGCACCACCTGGATGCCCTTCTTCGACGGGAAAGCAACGAAGAAGTAGGCCGTCATGACTCGCAAAGCCGGAACAACGAACAAGCCCAGGGAGAAGGCGCGGGCTGCGGCGCCAGCGGCCCAGCCCGCGCCCCAGGTCGCGAAACTCGGTTACTTTGTGGGCAAGTGGACGACGAAGGGGAGAATCCTGGCCGGGCCCTGGGGAGCCGGCGGAGAATTCGGCTGGACGGAAGACACGAAATGGATGACCGGCAATTTCTTCGTAATCGGGCACTGGGATTTCCAGATGCCGGCGGATTTGGGCGGCGATGGCGAAGAAATTTTCGTCATGGGATATGACTCGATCCGCGGCGTCTATTCTTTCGACGCCTTCAGCAGCCAGGGTTTGCATCAGGTATCAAAGGGCACACTCCACGGCGAAAACTGGATATGGACCAGCGAATCAGTCCAAAACGGAAAGCCGGTGCAGCAGAAGATGACGATGAAAGTGTTGTCGCCCGCGAGCTACGACCTCAAGTTCGAAATTTCCTCCGACGGTGCGGAGTGGATGACGTTCATGGAGGGGAAAGCCGCGAAGAAGTGAATCATGCAGGGACAACTGTCCTCGACAGTCCGGTCGAGCGAAGGTAGCGGTTCCGTTCGACTTCCGTTGTCGATTGTGGCGTCATCCCGAAGTCCCGCGCTTTCACTAGCGGCCGAGGGATCTCGCGCGGACTACCGAGGCCCTCCAACCGAGATCCCTCCTTCCGCCGGAAGAACGGCTCCGCTCCGGATGACGCCGCGGGACGCGAGCTCAAGATTCAGATTGACCCACTACCCAGGCGAAGCTCGACGGCCCGATCGCGCCTTCCACCGTTTATAATCCTGGATTCGGCTCTCCGCCGCATTCTTACTGTAAGGACATACTTTGCTCGACTTTTTGGGAGATCTTCGACGCACCCACATGTGCGGGGCGCTGCGCGCCTCCGACGCCGGCAAGAAAGCCGTGCTCATGGGATGGGTGAACCGGCGCCGCGACCACGGAAGTTTGCTGTTTATCGATCTGCGCGACCGGACCGGCGTGACCCAGGTAGTTTTCGACCGCGAACGCAACCCGGCGACACACGACCGCGCCAACACGCTGCGTAACGAGTACGTCATGGCCGCCATCGGCACGGTCAAGCTGCGCGACGCCAACACCATCAATCCCAACATGCCGACCGGCGAAGTGGAACTCGTTGCCGACGAGATTCGCATTCTGAACGAGTCGAAGCTGCCGCCGTTCCTGCCCTCGGACACGGCGCTGACCAACGAAGAAACGCGGTTGAAGTACCGCTACATCGACCTGCGCCGCGATGTGATGCAGTTCAACATCGAGATGCGGCACAAGGTGACCAAGGCGATCCGCGACTATCTCTCTTCGCAGGGATTCTTCGAAATCGAAACGCCGTTCATGACCCGGTCCACGCCCGAGGGCGCGCGCGATTATCTCGTACCCAGCCGCGTGCAGCCGGGGACGTTCTATGCCTTGCCGCAGTCGCCGCAGATGTTCAAGCAGATTCTGATGATCGCGGGTTTCGACAAGTATTTTCAGATTGTGCGTTGTTTCCGGGACGAGGATTTTCGTGCCGACCGGCAGGCAGAATTCACGCAAATCGATCTGGAGATGACCTATCCCCAACCACAGAGCGTCTGGGATGTGGTCGAAGGGTTCCTCGCTGCAGCCTTCGCGGCCGCAGGATTCGAAATCAAGCCGCCGTTCCCGCGCATGGATTATGACGAGGCCATCCGCTTGTATGGCATCGACAAGCCCGATTTGCGGCTGCCCGCGTTCACCGACGTGCGGGACTGCTTCACGGCCGAGAATCTCGCGGAACTGGCGATCAATGCCAATCTGCCGGTGATCGCCATTCGTACGCCCAAAGTCGGCGAACTATCGCGCAAGGAGCGTGACGACATCAAACCGATGTTCCACTCCAAGGGCGGAGCGCGCGTCTATGAAGATTTCAAGCGCATCGGCAACAAATATCCCGATGCAGCCGCCGCCATTGCGAAAAAGACCGGAATGGAAGAAGGCGACTTGATCGTGCTGGTCGCCGGATCGGCGCAGGCCGGCCCGCAGACCGCCATGCCCGCGCATCGCAAGGTTACGCCTGCCGAACTGGCGATTTACGCATCGGCCGGCTTGCTGCGCCTCGCGCTGGCGCAAAAATATGCCGACCGGCACAAGCTTTTCCAGCGCGGCGATTTCCGTTTTCTGTGGGTCACGAATTTCCCCATGTTTGAATGGGATGAGAGCGAAAGACAGTGGATGGCAGCGCACCATCCGTTCACCTCGCCGCATGAGGAAGACATGAGCCTGCTCGAAGCCGGCGTCGAGTCGGTAACTGATCCGCAATCACCGTTGAGCGCGGTGCGGGCGCTGGCTTACGACGTGGTGCTGAATGGCACAGAGCTTGGCTCCGGCTCGATCCGTATTCACCGGCAAGATATTCAGCGCAAAATCTTCCGCGCGCTGGGCATGACCGAGGAAGAAGCCAAATCACGCTTCGGATTCTTCCTCGAAGCACTCGAGTACGGCACGCCCCCGCATGGCGGCATCGCGCTGGGCCTCGACCGCATCGTCATGATTCTCGCGGGCGCCGAAAGCCTGCGCGAAGTCATCCCGTTCCCCAAGACCGCCCGCGCCGTGGACTTGATGTGCGATGCGCCCACGCCGGTGGGCGAACGCCAGCTGCGGGAACTGGGGATTCAGGTCAAGAAGTGACGTGCAAGAAGTGACGTGGGAAGTGACGTGGGAAGTGACGTGGAAGAGCGGCCCTTTAGTGCCTGCCCTGAGCAAGTGAAGCCCGCCGAAGGGGCCGCGTTAGCCAGTTATAATCTGGCGGGCATCAGCCCCTGTGGGACGGTTTGCATAGTTCATCTCCCGCCTGTGCTACTCTGCCTCTCATGTCTGAAGCTGTCACCCATTCGCCCCAAACTGCGCATCGCAAGCACTTTCTGAGCGACCGGGTCGAGCATTTCACCGAGTCCGTGATCCGCGAGATGACGCGGCAGGCCATGCTTCACGGCGCCGTCAACCTCGCCCAGGGATTTCCCGACTTCCCCGCTCCGGCAGAAATCAAGCAAGCCGCGCAGCGGGCCGTCGCTGCCGACATAAACCAATATGCGATCACCTGGGGCGCGAAAAACCTGCGCAACGCCATCGCCCGGCAAATGCAAATCTGGCAAGGCATCACAGTCGATCCAGAAAAAGAAGTCACAGTCTGCTGCGGCTCAACCGAAGCCATGATCTCGACGCTGCTCGCGGTTTGCAATCCGGGAGACGAGGTCGTGATCTTCGAGCCGTTTTATGAAAACTACGGTCCGGATTCCGTTCTGAGCGGAGCCAAGCCGAAATTTGTGAAACTGCGTCCGCCGCAAGACGAAAGCGGCACGTGGACCTTCGACGAAAAAGACCTCCGCCACGCGTTCGAAAAGCACACCAAAGCAATCATCCTAAACACCCCCAATAATCCCACGGGCAAGGTGTTCACCCGCGAAGAACTCGAACTGATTCGCGATCTATGCGTCGAGTTCGACGTGCTGGCGATCACCGACGAGATTTACGAGCACATTCTCTACGACGGAACCGAGCACATTGCCATGGTTTCGCTCGACGGCATGCGCGACCGCACCGTGACCATCAACGGCATGTCCAAGGCGTACAGCGTGACGGGATGGCGCGTGGGATGGGCAGTTGCAGCCCAAAAGATCACCAGCGCGATCCGCAAGGTGCACGATTTTCTGACTGTCGGCGCGCCGGCTCCGCTGCAGGAAGCGGGAGCGGCTGCCCTGAGCCTGCCGCAGGAGTACTACGCCCAACTCGCCGAGCGATATCGCGAGAGGCGGGACCACCTGATGCCGGCGCTGACCGCGGCCGGGTTCCGCTGCTCTCGGCCTCAGGGCGCGTATTACGTCATGACCGATATTTCGGCATTTGGCTTCGAGGATGATGTTGCTTTTGCACGCCACCTGGTCGAAAAGATCGGCGTGGCCTGCGTGCCCGGGTCGAGTTTCTACCGGCATCCGAAAGATGGCGCGCGGCAAGTGCGCTTTGCGTTTTGCAAAACGCCGGCAACCCTGGATGAAGCCGCGCAGAGGCTGGCCAGGTTGCGGCGGTGATTTTCCGCCCGGACCGTGGCGAATCCGCCTGAAATCGCCGCCGGTTCAAGGATAATTCTCCACAACGAGGTGGAGTATACTGCGAAGAAGGCCAGACTTTCCGAAGCGGGGTTAAGCCCAGTTATGGCGTTAAATGCGGTGGAGCGGGTGGCGGAACAGGTTCCGGCGGACGATTTTCAGGCGCTGGAAGAGAAGATTTATCGCACCATAGAAAAGTACAAGGCGGCGCGCCAGGCTCAGGCCGCCGCCGAACGCGATGCCCAGCGCTTGCACCAGCAACTCGACGAACGGGCCGAAGAAGTCGCCACACTGCGGCGCGAGGCCGTGCAACTGAAAAAAGAGCGCGAGGAAATCCGCGGCCGTGTCGAGAAGATGCTCGCGCAGATCGAATCGATCGCTGAGGCCAGCTAGTCGACGACTGGAAGACGGAGCATCTACGTCTACGGAGATTTACCATGGCGACTGCAACCAAGAACCCGGCGCTGAATGAGGCGCAGCCGGCGGCCGTGCGCGTCGAGATTTTCGACCAGGCGTACAACCTGCGCGGTACGGACCCCGACCACATCCTGAAGCTGGCCGAGTACGTGGATTCCAAGATGCGGGCAGTCGCCGAGGCCACCGACACAGTTGATACGTCTCGGCTGGCGGTTCTGGCGGCTCTGAATATTGCCGATGAATATCACCTGCTGAAGAAAAGCCTGGGAAACGGGGCAACCGACTTCCAGAAGCGGGCGCATCTATTAGCGGATGCGCTGGATGAAATCCTGGGCGAAGACCGCAAGGCGGGCTAGAACCATGTGGGGACGGCCCCCCGAGCCTGCCCTGACCGAGTCCGCCGAGGCGGACGAGTCGAATGGGGCTGTCGGGCGGAGCGAAGCTCCCCGGGTGGCTGCCCTGTGCATCTTCCTGACAGCACTCCTCATCCGCCCGGCTCTTCCCCAGGAAACTACCCTTCGCTCCCAATCCAACGTAGTGCTGATTCCAACCCTGGTCAAAGACTCGCAGGGCGGAATCGCATATGGGCTCGAAGCCAAGGATTTCATTATCGAGGATGACGGCATCGAACAACCTGTGCGCCTCGACGAAGCGCCCGAAGGGCAGCCGGTTTCGCTGGTGGTAGCGATTCAGCGCGGTCGCCGTGCCTATTACGAATTTCCGCGGATCGAGGGTTTGAACTCCATGCTCGGCCCTCTGTTCAGCCTGGGAACCGCGCGAATCGCGCTGGTCGAGTTCGACAGCAAAGTCGTCCTCACCCGGAACTTTACCGAGGATGCTGGTCTGATTGCCGACGATCTCAAAAACCTGCAGCCGGGAGACGAAGGAGCCGCGATTCTGGATGCCGTTCACTTTTCGGTAAACCTGCTCAAGAACGAACCGCAAGAGCGGCAGCGCGTCTTGCTGCTCATCAGCGAAACGCGCGACCACGGCAGCAAGGCGAAAATCGAAAGCGTCGTGGCCGCCATCGGCCAGAGCAACTCGACGATGTACGCGCTCGCATTTTCGCCCTCACTTTCCAACATCCTAGACACCGCCCGAGGCACCAACAAGGACGAAATGCAGAACGGCGTGGACGTCCTCGACCTGATGTACCGCACCGCGCAAGCGGTGAGGAAAAACGTCCCGAGCGCCGTTGCATCCATGACCGGCGGCGAATACGAGTTGTTCGCGACGCGCAAGAAGTTCGAACTGCGAATGACCGACTTCACCAATCACCTGCACAGTCGCTATCTGTTGAGCATCGCACCCAGGAACCCGCATCCCGGGCTGCATCAGATTCGAGTACGGCTGCGCAGCGAGGAGAAAAACACGGTGCTGGCACGAAGCAGTTATTGGGCGGAAGGAAGCAAATAGGTCTTTCTACTGCTTTTCCGCGGTGGGAGCCGTGTCCGAGCTGGCGTCCAGAACTTCCCGAACCTTGTTGACCAGAGCGGCCAGCGTGAAGGGCTTGGACAGGAACCAGAGTCCGTCGTCCAGTACGCCGTAATGCACGATGGCGTCGCTGGTATATCCGGAGATGTAAAGCACGCGCACTCCGGGAGCGATGCCGACAAGTTGTTCCGCCAGTTGGCGCCCGTTCATCCGTGGCATCACCACATCGGTAATCAGAAGACGAATGTCGCCGTGGTTGTCCTTGGCGATGGCCAAGCCTTCTTCCGGGCTGCCCGCTATCAGCAATTTGTAGCCACACTGGACGAGGACCGATGACGTGAGATCGCGCAACTGCGGATCGTCTTCCACCAGCAGGATGGTCTCCCGCCCTGGCTGCACGCTGTTGGGGCGTTTTTCCGCGCTCAGTGTTTGTGCAGGCTGTTCCACGCGGGGGAAGTAGATCTTAAAGGTCGTGCCCCGGCCCGGTTCGCTGTAGACCCAGATGTAGCCGCCGCTCTGTTTGACGATCCCATACACGGTGGAAAGGCCGAGCCCGGTACCTTTGCCCACTTCTTTGGTCGTAAAGAATGGTTCGAAGATCCGCGCCTGCACGTCGGGGGGCATACCGACACCGGTGTCGCTGACGGCCAGCATCACATAACTTCCCGGCTCGAGCGGCTGATGGTCGCGGGCGTACGCCTCGTCCAGGTCCGCATTGGCAGTTTCCAGAGTCAGCTTGCCGCCGTGCGGCATGGCGTCGCGAGCGTTCAGCGCCAGGTTCATGATGACCTGCTCAATCTGTCCGGGATCTGCTTTCACCGACGCCAGGTCGCGAGCCGGGATGGTAAAGACCTCGATGTCTTCTCCGATCAGCCGGCGCAACAACGAATCAAGATTCAGCACGATGTCGTTGAGGTCAATGATGCGCGGCGAAAGCACCTGCTTGCGGCTGAAGGCAAGCAGCTGCCGCGTGATGCCGGCTGCCCGTTCGGCCGCCGATTTGATCTGGCCCGTGCTGTCGGCCAGACGGCCGGGTGGAAGGCCCTCCGTCAGGACCTGGGCATATCCCAGGATTACGGTCAGCAGATTGTTGAAGTCATGAGCGACTCCGCCGGCGAGCCGCCCGATCGCCTCCATCTTCTGCGACTGCCGGAATCGTTCTTCCAGGGCCACGCGTTCGGTGACGTCTTCGACGAACGAGGCCACACCCAGCACGCGCCCGGCATCATCCACCAGCGGAGTGTTGTGCCAATCGCAGGTGATGATGCGTCCATCCTTGGTGAGGTTATCGTTGGTGCTCCGGCTGCCTCCGGTTCGCGCCAGCAGCTGACGCCAGACCTGGTTCACCTGCGGCCGATATTGCGGCGGCACGATAAAGTCACCCTTTTGCCCGACCGCCTCATCCCGGGTGTACCCGAAAGTCGCCTCTGCCGAGGGATTCCAGGCGGACACGCGAAAATCAAGGTCCCACTCCACCACCGCAAGGGGAGTCTTTTCGATGTGCATCCGCAAACTCTCCTGCGAGCTTCGGATTTCTTCCTCAGCTCGTTTGCGGTCGGTGATGTCGCGGCAGATTCCCAGCAGGCCGATCACTTCACCACCAGGATCGCGAAACGGACCCTTCGTCGCCAGGTACAAGCGCGTGATTCCGGCAGCAGTGCCGAATTCTTCGTAGGTCTGAGTGTGGCCGGACTGGACGACTTTGCGGTCACGTTCCCTGATCGCCCGGCCTACCTCCGGAACGAATAATTCCGCGTCCGTCTTGCCGATGACTTCCTCCGGAATGAGACCGAAGAAGCGGGCGCCCGCGGTGTTAATCATCAGGTAGCGTCCGGCCAGGTCTTTCACGAACACGGCGTCCGTCGTGCCTTCAGTGATTCCTTGCAGCAGGGCAAGGTTCTTCTCCAACTCGCGCGAACTTACAACCAGCTGGTTCTGAAGAACGAACAAGCGGCCCCCGGCAGCCGCAAATGAAACCGTCACCAGCACGACCGACGCCAGGAACTGTTCCTGGGCAATGCTGAGCACCAGGGGAAAAACAACGGCGGGGATCAACAAAGGAGAGAACTGGGCGAGAAGCTGCAGTTTGCGGGAAAGCGGCGCCGGCGCCGACGATTCTTCCCCCTCATTCCAAGTCCCCGCCAGGACAATCGCCAGACAGTAGAGGAAGGTCCAGGGGAGATCCGTCCACGTTCCTTGCCGATAGTGACCGGAAGCCTGGTAATAGAGTGTGACGCTGAGAATAATCGCGTAGAGGGTAAGGAAAGCGCCCATCCTCAGGAAAAATGATTTTGCCGTTCGATTCTGGCTGAACCCTCCCCGAATCAGAAAACTCAGCGCAATCGCGCCGAAAAAGAAGAGGCTGGCATAGACCGTGCGCATCTCCATCATTCGGCCCGCCGCTTGCCAGCGCGAGGGCACGTAAATCTGCGACCACTCAACCGCCAGCACCAGCGCGCAGACCTGCGCGAAATCGCAGGCGCGCAGCCAGCGGAATCCGCTCTCTGGGTCCCGGGGACTCAGAAACAGC
>Ga0335081_10012590_pt1 | contig 13710 bp, 13 predicted proteins | sample Lox_Sample_35_FD_206713 | JGI IMG/M metagenome (GOLD analysis project Ga0335081, IMG submission 206713) | Soil microbial communities from Loxahatchee National Wildlife Refuge, Florida, United States - Lox_Sample_3.5 | ecosystem: Environmental > Terrestrial > Soil > Wetlands | place: USA...
CTTTGCGGATTTCAGCTTGATCTCGGCGGTTTCGCCCTTCACTTCGATCGAAGTGCCGAAGGGCTTCGATTCGTCCGCAACGCGCTCCAGGATGTAGCGCGCTCTCGCGCCGGTGGCGGGCGAGGGCAGGCCGCGCGTAACCAGAAACTCGTTGTTGGTGTATTCACTGTGAACGTCGGGCTGGCCTTCGCCGAGCGTATTTAAAACGATGGGCCGCAGCGAAATCGATTTCAGATTTCTCCGCCCGCTCCCAGCCGCGGCGTCGAACTCCACATAGGCGACCATGCTCTCCCAGGCCATCGGTTCGTCGATATAGGTGAGCGTGGGCGGCGTGTTGTAAATCAGGTTACCGAGATCGTAGAAGATCGGTCGGCCGTGATAGATCTCGACGCCGTGCAGCAGAGGCGCGCCGTGCATCACCACAATGTCCGCGCCCGCATCGATCTCCTGGTGGGTCCATTTCTGCAGCCATTCATTGGGCGCAAGGCGCTCCGCCATGCCTTCGGTGAAAATCGTGGAAAAGGAGTGATTCGAGAAGACGTGATTGTGCTGGTACACGATCACCAGATCGGCGTGCTGGCGCGCGTCGCGAATGCTTTGCAGGATGCGCTGCGCGTCTTCCGGATTCGGAGTGTTCCCCGGCGCGCCAGGCAGATCAACCGTGGCTTCGTTCTCCTTACCGCCGGCCTCGACGCGGAGTTCGTTCACGCCGGGACGATCGGCTGTCGCGCTGCCGCCCGGCGCGATCAGGCCCGAAGCGCTGGCGACGAGCGCAATGGTGCCCTTCGGCGTGTGCAGATAGCCGGGCGCAGCCGCCTCCGCGATATTGTTCCCGGTTCCGGAGTGCACAATCTTGCGCGCATCCGCTTCGCGAATCGTGTTGCGGATGCCGGTGACATTCAGATCGAAGGCGTGATTTCCAGAGAGCGCCACGAGGTTGAAGCCGAACGTCTTGAGCGCGTCCAGCGCTTCCGGCGGCGTGAGAAACCCGCGGCCCTCGTGAGTCGTTTCGCCCTTCTCCGCGACGGCGGATTCCAGATTGGTGAACATCACGTCGCCTTTGAGCAGGCTCTGGATAATGGGCACTTCCGCGGGAGCCGTGGCGCGCATGTCCGAGCGCATCATCGATTGCCCCGCCAGCGTCACCACAATCGGCGGTGCTGGCCGCACGGGCTCAGATGAGGCCGGCGCCGATTGCGCCCGCGCGGACGGCACCTGCGCCCACGCTGCTGCGACTAACGCCGCGATTGCCACCGTTCCCAAAGCTGTCACGCCCGCAACTTTCCCCACGCTGCGCCTCGATTTCGCCGGGCCATTCACACTCGCCCCCATTTGCATTCGCCGCTCTCTCATTGGATTGCTCGCAGAGAATTAAGCTACACCCGTAGCTTCTCCGCCGCAAATCCGAACAATTTGGCTGGATTGTGGCGGGCGATGCTGCGTGGCCGGCTGTTGAGAGAGCGCATCGCCCGCGCAGAAGTATTAGGGAAGCTTGTTTGCCAGCTTGCGCGCGCCCAGCGAAAGCATCAGGCGCGTGGACCCGCTGAAGATCAGGCTGATTCCGATGAGCGTTCCGATGGCCCACTCGGTGCTCACCGGCCAGCTTCTCCAGATCAGGAAGCCGAGAATCAGCGTGACCACGCCATCCAGCGCCAGCCATCCGCGCGCCTGATTCGCGGGCAACTGAAAAGCGAGAATCAACTCCAGGATGCCTTCGACAAATAGGTAGATGGCCAAAGCCAGCGTCAGGCTCAGCAGGCCCGCGACCGGATGCGACAGCAGGTATACGCCGACTCCGACGTACAGGATGCCCAGCAGCACCTGCCAGATCATGCCTCCGACGCGGCGCAGCTCCCAGGCAAATACCAGATGGCCGACTCCTGCAAAGAGAAGAAGCCAGGCGACGACAATATTGACGGCGATTCCCGCCGCCAGCGGGACTCCAATCGCCAGAATCCCGGCCACGATCATCAGCACGCTTACCGCGATGGCCCAACTGGTGAAATGCTTCGCTTGAACTGCCATCGTTGAAGTTCCCATCGTTAGTTCCTCCAACGGAGAGGTTTAGGGGGTATGCGGGCAGCGTACGCCCATGAGGCGGCCAACGTCAACGGGCGGGCTCGGTTGCGGCCGGCCAAAGCTCAGCACGAAGGTATCAGAGAGATTCTTCGCTCACGACGTTCGCTCAGGATGACAACCCTCATCGGATCGCTATTTCCCTAAGATTTGACGGGCGATGACCAGGCGCTGGATTTCGCTGGTGCCTTCGCCGATGGTGCAGAGCTTCACATCGCGGTAAAACTTCTCGGCGGGATAATCCTTGATGAATCCGTAGCCGCCGAAGACCTGCAGGGCTTCGTTCGCCACGCGCACGGCGGCTTCGCTGGCATAGAGCTTGGCCATGCTGGATTCTTTCGTATAGCGAATCGCGCCATTGCTCGCAGTGGATTGGTCGGCGAGCCAGGCGGCGTGATAGACGAGGCCGCGCGAGGCGGCAATCTCGGTGGCCATGTCCGCGAGCTTGAACTGAATGGCCTCGAACTCCTCGATGGCCTTGCCGAACTGCTTGCGCTCGTGCGCGTATTTCGTGGCCGCTTCCCAGGCGCCCTGAGCCATGCCCAGCGCGAGCGCGGCGATGGAGATGCGCCCGCCGTCGAGGATTTGCAGGCTATTCACGAAGCCGTCGCCCTGCTTGCCCAGCAGATTTTCCTCAGGCACCAGGCAATCGCTGAAGACGACTTCGGAAGTGTCGCTGGCGCGCATGCCCAGCTTGTTTTCTTTTTTGCCGGGGCGAAAGCCGGGAGTTCCCTTTTCGATGATGAAGGCGGAGATGCCGTGCGAGCCTTTGCCCTGGTCGGTGACGGCCATGGCCACACAAACGTCGGCGTAGTGACCATTAGTGGTGAAGGTTTTGGCACCGTTCAGCACCCAGCCTTTTTGCGTGTGCTTGGCGACGGTGCGCGTGCCGCCGGCGTCGGAGCCGGCTTCGGGTTCGGTGAGCGACCAGCAGCCGAGTTTTTTGCCCTGCGCCAGAGGCGCGACGTATTTTTGCCGCTGCGCTTCCGTGCCGAATTTGTAAATGTGATTGGTGCAGAGCGAATTGTGCGCGGCCACGATCAGCCCGACGGAGCCATCGACGCGCGCGAGCTCTTCGATGGCGATGGCGTATTCGATGTAGCCGAAGCCAGCGCCGCCGTAGGTTTCCGGGAAGATGACGCCGAGCAGGCCGAGTTCGGCGAGCTTGGGCAGCAGTTCGGCGGGAAACTTCGAGGCTTCGTCCCACTCCATGACGTGAGGAGCGATTTCCGCGCGCGCGAAATCGCGCACGGTGCGCTGGAGCTGCTGCTGTTCGTCGGTGAGGGAAAAGTCCACGCCGGGCCTCGGAGCGCGTTGCGCGCAAATTTAGTGTCACATGGTTCGATGCGTTCGGCGAGATGCGCGGACGAGAAGGTAAACGAGCAACGAGGGAAAAGACCGCAAAACCCTCGGGTCTGGCTACAAACCGGCCCGACCCGAGCTACAATCCGTGCCATGTCGCGTTTGCGGCGGATTGCCGATCGCGATCGGATATTTTTCGTCACAACGAATCTGGCGCCTCGGGTCCGCGCATTTTCATCCGCTGAACGCAATCTCGTGCTTCGACATCTCGACCGGCGGCACACGCGATCGGATTTTCTTCTCTTTGGCTACGTGATTATGCCAACGCATGTTCACCTATTGTTGATGCCGCTTGGCCGTGGATTGGCCGCCGCGATGCACTCGCTGAAGCGACTCACCGCCGAGGATCTCGGGCGCATCCGCAGAACTCACGGGCCAATTTGGCAGGCACGATATTTCGATTTTGTTCTCCGCCGGGTACATGATTTCTGGGACAAGCTAGAGTACATTCACCAAAATCCCGTCACTTCGGGCTTGGTGAAGCGCGCCGAGGAATGGCACTGGTCGAGCGCGGCGCGATATGCGAAATTCGGCCAGAGCCCGATCGCTATCGACACCGTCGATCTTCCGGCCGACCGGAATGCATTCCTCTTCCGGTTGTAGCTCAGGTCGCGGACGCTGCTGTTGCGTCCGAGACCTGAGGCTTCTTGCCACGTCATCGTAAAGGCCTCGGGTCTGGCCATACCCCGGCCCGACCCGAGCTACAAGGTCCGCGGCGGAATCAGGCCGCGGATAATAGGGCGCGGAATTCGTGCAACGCGCGGTCGATGGCGGGGCGATCTACGTCGCAGTGGGTGACCATGCGGATGGCGTGCTTGCCGGTGGCGTTGGCGAGCACGTTGCGCTTGGCGAGCGCGGCGGAAATTTCGGCGGCGGTGCGGCCGGTGCCGCTGACGTCGAAGATGATGATATTCGTCTGCACTTTGCGCAGATCGACTTTGATGCCGGGCAGGCGAGAGAGTGCTTCGGCGAGATAGCGCGCGTTGGCGTGGTCTTCGTGCAAGCGCGAAGGAGATTTTTCGAGCGCGACCAGAGCCGCGGCCGCCAGGACGCCGACCTGGCGCATGCCACCGCCGTAGAGCTTGCGGTAGGTGCGGGCGCGGTCGATGAATTCGCGCGAGCCGACGAGCATGGAGCCGACGGGCGCACCGAGGCCCTTGGAGAAGCAGAACATGACGGAATCGAATTTGCGCGTGATCGCGGCGACGTCGCGGCCGAGATACGTGGCGGCGTTGAAGATGCGCGCGCCGTCGAGGTGCACGCGCAGGCCGAGGGCGTGCGCGCGTTCGCAGATGTCGTCGCTGATTTCCGGCGGATAGACCGTGCCGCCGGCCATGTTATGCGAGCTTTCCAGGCTGACGAGCGCGGTCTGCGCGCGGAGGCCGCCCTTGGGACGAATGAGCGGCTCGATGCGGTCCCAGGTGAGGATGCCGTCCTCGACGTAAGCGGTGCGCGGCATGCAGCCGGCCACGGCGGAGATGGAGTCCATTTCATATTGAAAGATGTGGCCGCGCTCCTCGACGACGACTTCGTCGCCGTGATGGGTCCAGGACTTGATGGCGACGAGATTGCCCATGGAGCCGGAGGGCACGAACAGGCCCGCTTCGCGGCCGAACATTTCGGCGGCGCGCGCTTGCAGCTGGTTGACCGTGGGATCTTCGCCGTAGACGTCGTCGCCGACGACGGCCTCGGCCATGGCGCGGCGCATTTCGGGCGTGGGGCGCGTGACGGTGTCGCTGCGGAGATCGACGGCGGTCGTCGCCGCAGGCTGGCGGCCGGTCTCGGCGGTGGTTTGCGTGGCGGTGATGGGATTCATGGGCGGCTCCTTATTAAAGTAACGCCCCAGGGCCCCGCAACTGCCGCGGGCGCCCTGGGCTACAAAGGCGAAAACCGAACTGCAGATTCCTCGGCCGCCGTGGCGGCCTCGGAATGACAGCTTTGCCGAGCGCGCGGCCTCGCAGAAAAGCCTCAGGTCTCCCGCGACTTCCTTTATTGCGTGCGCTGACGCGCCGGGCGCGGGCGACCTGAGCTACAAAACTGCAAGAGCAACTGCAGATTCCTCGCTGCGCTCGGAATGACAACGTTGCCGGGTGCACGACACGGCGATAACACCTTTGCGCTTAATCCAAACCATTACCGTTCGTCCAGAAGGGCGACGAAGACTTCGTTGGAGACGGCGAGGCGCGCGGGCGCCAGGCGCACGCGGGTGCCTTCGCATTCGACCAAACCTTGGGCGCGCAACTCATCGATGCGTTTGCCGAGAGCATTGTACTGCGCTTGCTGCCGCGCTCCATACTGGGCTGCGATGGGCGCGAGGTCGATGCCATCGAGCTGGCGGAGGCCGAGAAAAAGCTCTTCGTCGAGCGCCTGCTTGGGCGTGACCTCTTCGAGTTGCTCGACGGGAAGGCGGCCGTTCTCAATCGCGGCGACATAGGCGGCGGGATCGTGGGCGTTAGCCCAACGGAAACGGCCGTCGAAGGAGTGCGCGCCCGCGCCGAAGCCGAGATAAGGCTCCCTACGCCAATACTTAAGATTGTGGCGCGAACGAAAGCCGGGCAGCGCCCAATTGGAGATCTCGTAATGATCGTAGCCGGCCTGGCGGAGGCGTTCGCAGGCGAATTCGTAGGAGTCGGCCATGGCGTCGTCGGAAGGGACGGCGGCGGCGGAGTAGCGCGCGCCGCCGGCGAGCAGTTCCCTGCCGAGGCGGCTGGCTTCATCGATCTCGAAGAGATAGATGGAGATGTGCTGGGGGCGGAGGGCCAACGTCTCGTCGAGGGATTCGCGCCAACTGGCGGGCGTTTGGTAGGGCAGGCCGGCGATGAGGTCGAGGCTGATGTTGGTAAAACCCGCGGAGCGAAGAAAAGCGATCCCTGAAAAGATGTCGGCGCGGCGGTGCATGCGGCCCGCGGCTTTGAGTTCGGCATCGTGGAAGGACTGCGTGCCGAGGCTGATGCGATTGATGCCGGTGGCGAGCCAGGCGGCGGCCCTTTCCGGGGTGATGGTTTCGGGATCGGCCTCCAATGTGACTTCTTTATCGCCAAAAGCCGCGTGATTTGGAACGCGCTTTTGGCGTTCGACAATCTCAGAAGTGGGTTGCACGACGGATGCAGAAAAAGCAGATTCCTCACCCACATCGGCACAAAGCGCCGCTGGGTTCGGAATGACACCGGCCACGGCGGGGCGGTGCGAGAAAGTTGGGAAGGGATGACAATCGGACGCGGGCGCGAATTGCGAGCGTACAGCGGCGAGGATGCGGGCGAGGGCGGCGGGATCGAAGAGGCTGGGGGTGCCGCCGCCGAAGTAGATGGTGACGTTTTCAGGCGGCAAAAGCGGCCTGATGACCAGGCCCTTTTGCCGCTCGACAACACCAATACTTGGTTGCTCAGTGACCTCTGCAAAAGCTGATGCCTCACCGACTTTTTGAGGTCCGAAAAGCGGCGTGATGGGCACGGCCTTTTCGGGCTCGACAACACCGGTAATGGGTTGCTCGACGGAATCAAAGAGCGCGGCGGAGGACAGGCCGGCGGCGGCATGGAGGGAGCGCCAGTTCGTGATTTCGTGTTCGACGGCGCGGGCATAGGGCGCATAGGCCGAGGGGGAGGCCACTCCGGTGTGGAAGTTGCAATAGGTGCACTTGGTCTGGCAGAAGGGAACTTGAATATAGATTCCGAGAGAATGGCAACCAGAATCCGCCCCGGCACCCCCCACCCCCCGGTTTTTTGTTAAGGATGTCATTCCAGGCTACTTATTCCGTTGCCTTGGCAAACGATGTCATTCTAAGACACTTAGAGAATCCGCTTGCCGTTCAAAACCGCAAAGGCGAACTGCAGATTCCTCGCTGCGCTCGGAATGACAACGATTTCGCCCATGCGACCTCGACCCTCACCAACGACCACCTGACTGCCTGAGGTCTCGCCTGGAAAGGCACAGGGCGACCTGAGCTACAAAACGGCGAGGGATGCCTCGCTCGGCAGACAGGCCTGCGCTTCTCCAAGGGCTAGATCTATTTTACTCCACGAGTAAAGTCGCCCGGCTCCTCGCTTGTCGATAAGAGAGATCCCTCGCTCGAGCGTCTCGCTCGGGACGAGCATCCTGACCGGATGCTCGTTTTACTCCACGAGTAAAGGAGATCGGCGCAGTCAGAGGGTCGAGAGGATCGCGCGCTGGCGGCGGGCGCAGCGAAGGCTAAGAGTGGTTGTGCCACTGCGAGCATGCGGGACGGATGCTCGTCTTAGCCGCCGACAACCTTGCATACGGAAACGCCGAGCGCCCGGGCGATGGCACGCAAGGTTTCCAGACGCGGATTGGCGCCGGGATCGTTTTCCAGAGTCCAAATCGTATGCGTGGTCACGCCCACTCGCTGGGCGAGATGCTCCTGGCTCATTCCGGCTTCTATGCGGAGCCGTCTGATTACAGCACCCTCGCTTGTGCGCTTCTTCGCGGTTTTGATCACTTCGGATGTCGTGAGCACGCTGACCCGATTGCAGCAATGAAGCCCACAGGCAGCGCTGACGTATTGATTCTTTCTAAAACTAGGCAGTTCGTAAACATAGTTATAGATGGGTACCTGTACATGTGTATTTATACATTGCTATCCACAGGATGTGTGTCCTAAAGTGCCCGGCGCGGCGGCGCGGAGACTTGTAGCCAAGGCAGATCGTGGGATGCGGGGACGGGGCGACGGACATAAGGGATTTATAAGGGCAATGCGAAATGAGCGAGCGGCGTTTTTCATGGGAGACGGCCGTGCTGAACGCCTTCACCGCCACGCCTGAAACTGTATCATCCAAGATCGATATCGCGAATCGAGCGATCGCCGAGCGGCTCAACGACCGACAACCTCCCGATGCCTGCGAAACATCCGTCTTGATGTACGCGCTGGACGCGCTCGAGACGCTGGGCGCTCTTCGCCAGCTCGCCGATACAACGTCAAAGTAATTGCGGGCCAACCTCGAAATAGTTGCGCTCTAGCCTTGAAATCATCGCGAAGATCAGCCCCCAGCCACGGTCGCGGCAGCCGGAAGTTCGAGGGCGGCGAGGGATTTTTCGAGGTCCGCCGGAGTGCTTCGCCGAAAGGATCAGTGAGGAAGCGTGGCGTCTAATGCGGGCGGTGCCTGGGGCCAGGAACGAGTCAATCCGTCACGGGTGAGTTCCCATTCGATCGTGTAACCATCCGGCAGAGTGAGCTTGAAGTAATCGAGAAGGCGGCTTTCCTTGAACTTGCTGTCGTAAGTGAGTTTTCTGCCGTCCGCCAACGTTTGCGTGAGCACCTCGCCAATAAGGCCGTAGGTGTTCACGAGCAAAGGCTTGTGTTGCGCGTCGAGGACGGACGTGAGCCGGTTCATGGCGTCGTAATCGTAGAACTCCTCGCCGTCCTGGTTGTCACGCATGTGCGTGAGCCGGCCACCCTCGTCGTATTCGTAGAAAACCTGCCGGCCGGAACTTGCCTTTGCGGCGACCACTCGATCCTTGGCATCGCAGGTAAATTCGATCGATTCGCCATCGGTCGTGCGCAGCACGTGCAGGTTGCTCTTGCTATCTCGCTGCACCGCGAATCCTTCACCGGTGGCGGAACGTATGCCGGTCAAGGCCCCTTGTTGCCAGGTTCTTCCCGGCCAAGAGGCGGGAAAATGGTAGATCCAGCCGTCCACCGTAGTTAAGTCCCACCCCCTGCCCTGCCACTCAATCGTGGAAAGACTGAACGGATTGCTCATGTATTGGCCGGCGCGCAAGCGGGCATCGGTCCAACTGGTACCCCTGGAGACACGCGTGTACTCGACGGGCGAGCCATCCGCCTCGATCAACTGCATGCTGGCGAAGGTGCGGTTCTCTCCCGAGGGGAAAATGTCGAAGGTGTCCGAGGCGCCGATGCCGAAGGCGCGCGAAACGTCGTCTTGCACGCGATACTTTCGAACAAAGGGAAAAGAGGGGTGGCCGGCGAACGTGAAGTCGGTATGCGACATGATAAAAGATGGAATGCCCTGGTAGGTGATAAATCTTTCAAAACGGCTGTCCGCCGGAGGATCGCTGGGGCACTCGAGCCGAATGCTTTGTTTTGCTCCAGGACCCTGAGTGATCGAAACGCAGGGATATTCTCCTACGGAATAGGTAACCCCCGAGGCGCCGGCAAAACTTTCCCCCATTTCGTCGATGTCCGCGGTGGTGAACGTGGAGGTGGCCAAGGCGCTGGTGGCGTCCGGACTGAGGGTGAGCGGGTAATGCAGAACGGCGATATTTTTCGTGGCCATCTTACGGACGCGGAGGGCATAGACTTCCGGATTCTTGCCCGCGTACCAGGGCAAGCCGTGCAGTCGGGCGGTGGAGAAAACTCCGAAGCGACCGGAGCGATAGTTGGTGGCGTAGTCCCAGCCGGAAGTCTGGATGTTCAGATCCTGGCTGGTGACAGCGAGAATTACGGAGTCCAGATCGGCGGCGATCTCCGGATGGTTTTGCTGAATGGCGGCGAGTACTTTCTCGCCGAGCAACTGCTTATGTTTCGCGTCGACGATATCGAGGGTATCGGGAGCAAGCTGCTGCGGCGGCAACAGCGTTACATCCAGGCGGAGGCGGGCCTGATAATAGGCGGGAAGGTCCTTGACATCGGCAGCTGCGGCATCATCCAGCGGCAGAAGGTAAACGCGGCCGGGAGAGGGATAGTCGAAGCTTTCCCGCTGCGTGGCCGGAGAGAGGTCGATTCGTTCCGAAGGCCTTTGCGACGACCCCGAGCCGCTTGTTTGCAACACAGCGCGTTCGATGTTCCAGCCGGCCGGCATGCGGTTGGCGATCACGTACAACGTGCCCTTGGTTAGCGATCCGCTGACGGGAACGGCCAATGCCGCGTAACCCGACAGCCGATCTTCGTGCACCATGCCTTGGACGGCGCGGCCGGGCTTCAGCGGTTCGCCCAAGGCGGATTTTGCGGATGTAGATTGCGAAACGAGGTTCACGGCTGCCGCGAAGACGGGAGAAGATCGCAAGCGGTACTGGTAATAATTCATTCCGGCCATGGCCAGAACGAGCACCAAAGCTACTCCCACGAGGAGTATGGCGGCTCTCGGAGAACGTTCCGCACCCGGAACAGCAGTCTTTTCGCCCAACACCGATTGAGGATCGCGCCCCGGCGCAGCCGAGATCGCGGGATTGAAAACGGCCTCGGAGAGCAGCGGCATTACCTTCAGCGCTTCGAAGAAAAATCCGCCCAGGCTGAGCACCAAACCAAAGACGATCATGGCCAGAGGGATATACGTTCGGGCTACGTTGGCATCGAGAACTTTCGAGAGGGATGCGACGAGGAATCCGAACCAGAAGATCATGAACATGAAGGTGAAGGGGTGCATGAACATGAAAACGTTCACGCGGGAGCCGCTGGGAGTAGGGACGATCCTGCCGCGAATCAAAGGCAGGAACGAATTGCGGTAGTTAATATCCCGGCGGATGCGGAAGGATCGACCCTCCACATTGCCCAGGAACGGACGGCCCGAAGGCCTGGGCCCTTTCCAGGAAGACTTGATGCTCTGCCAGAAAGTTGGGACGTCAGCTACGGCCGCGCGAACCCGCTCCGCGACTACATCGGGCTGCGCAGGCACATCGATATGAAACGCGTAGAATGGCATGGGGTGTTTCGATTCTACCTGCCGCCGAATGCTCGCAGATCATTTCGTTCAGCGGAGTTGACCAATCCAGAATTGACAATCTAGGAATCGTTGCGGGGGAGGGGAATGCACAGCCAAGAGTGGCTGTGCCACCTGAGTTCAGGGCTCGTCAACCGGAACTTCCACGGCGGCGAGGGATTTTTCCAGGTTGGGAGCGGCTTTGACGACGGGGCCGTTCCAGAAGGCGGAGGAGGCGGGGCCGTTCCAATGCGTTCCCGGCGGGAAAAGAATGGCGCTGTCCCAGTAGAATCCCCGGTCGATGCAGCAGTCCGGCTTCGGCTGCGGAGGGTTGTGCGCGGCGAGGGCGGTGAGCGCGGCGGAGACGAGGTGGTTCCTATCCCAGAACTGGCGCACGCGCGGATCGGAAAGGCGGGCGAGCGTGCCGCTGGTGGGCGGGCGCCAGTCCGTGGCGAGGATCGGTTCCCAGACGACGAGCACGCGCAAATTGCGATCCCGATGATCCGCCAGCATCTGCCGTATTGCGGAGGACCCCCGCAAACATGTGGGTCATGTGGGCGATAGGAGCAAAAACAGGTGAGGGGTGGCGGGGTCTTCGTCGAAGGCCTGCTGGAACGCGGCGAAGTTGCCCTTTGACAGAGAGACGACGGGCTGCTGGCCGCGCGGGGCATGTCCGGGCGTCCACAGAAATTCATAGGTGAAGAGTGCGACGGCAACGGCCGCGGCGAGGATGAGGGCGCGCTTTTTGGTCATTTGGTCATTTTGTCATTTGGAGCCGCTTAGAACGCGGTCGGCAAGGAAGCCTGCGATCTCCTGGGGGAAAAGGACCATTCCCAGGACGACGGCGACGGCCAGGAACAACATGAGGCTTCCAAGTTTTTGAACCCAACGAGCGCGAAGCGCGCATTGTTTGGCGCGGCGTTGCTGCCAGAAGCCGACCGCAACGAGCGCGACGGACAGTCCCAGGAGCCAGGGACGGGCAGCCGTGAGAAAAGCGCTGGCGGCGCCGGTGCCGAGTGCCAGGGTGAATCCCAAGGGCACGCAACAGCCAATGACCGCGACCGAACTGACAAAGGCGGCAAGCGAAGCCGAAATGCCGGTGGCTGGCTTCATGCTGCGGGGCTCGGGCGAGATTTATTTGCGGGCAGCAAGGATAAAGTTTAACGCAATGTCGCGGAAGAAGATGCCCAGGATGCTTTCCACGTAACGTTCGGCAACTTCGGCGAAGCCGGGATGCGCAATGCCCAGGGAGTCCAGGAATTCAAATTCGGCGCGGGTGAGGTCGATGAGGACGCGGCTGTCGTTGGGTCCGGCGAGGATGACGCCGACGTCGTCGACGGAGAGGACGCGGAGCGAGAGGCTCACCTGGAAATCGGGGTCGTGGATCACGCTGCAACGGATTTCGACCGATGCGCTGCGCCATTTCTTCAGGACCAGAATGGCTTCTTCGCGAGAGGCCTGCATAGGGGGACGATTGTGCGGGAAAAAGCGGCAGTTGTCATGCGGACGGAAGAGCAAAATGAAACTGCAGATTCCTCGGCCTCCCCACCCCAGCGCGCGCAAAAACGGGGCGCGCCGGGACCCCGGTTCGGGCCTCGGAATGACAGCGTGTTGAATGGCGAACCGGAGGGGCAAGACGCAGTGGAAGGCCCCAGGGCCCCGCCGACTTCTGGCTTGGCGTGCGCTTTCGCGCCGGGCGGGCGCCCTGGGCTACAAAACGAGAACCTGGCGAAATGCCGGTGGATCAGTTCTTCTTTTTGGTGAACTCGGTGTAGACGACGGTGGTGAAGTCCGGGAACTGGGAGACGTCATACCCGGGGGTAGGGCCGTTTTCGCCCAGGGCTTGCTTGACCTGGGCGAGGGATTTGCCCTCGGCGACCATCTTCTTGACATCCGCGCGGCGGGCCTCGATGCGATCGAGCCGCTGCTGCACGTCGGCCCTGGTCTGCGGCACGCCGTGTCCGGGGAGGTAGATGTCGGCATTGAGCGCGAGAATTCCCTTCACCGTTTTCACCCAGCCTTCGGAGGAGCCGCCCTTCTGCTGCTTGATCATGGTCAAAGCTTGCGGGGCGCGGGCATTGCCGCAGCAACTGGTGGCGATGACGTCTCCGGTGAAGACGACCTTCTCTTCGGGGAGATAGACCTGCAGATCGCCGCTGGTATGTCCGGGGGCGAAGTGCAGGACTTCAAGCTTGACGCCGTTGATGGTGAAGTTCTGGCTCTTGGTCAGAGTCTTGTTGGGCAGATGGTCCTGAGGGGAGGGATTGGGGGTGTTCGCCGTGGCCAGGATATCCTTCTTGCAATCTTCGTGAGCGATGATGGTGAGACCCTGCGGAAAAGACTTCAGGCCGCCGACGTGATCGATGTCGCTGTGGGAGAGGATCACGGTGGTGACCGGCTTATCGGTGACCTTGGCGATTCCGTCCAGGAGTTGCTTTCCCTGATTTGTGGTCGTATCCACGACAATGACGCCGTCTTTGCCGACAATGAAGCCGGCGTTTCCGCCGCCACCTGCGTCGGCGAAATAGACGTTGTCGCGGACTTGCTTGATGGTGAGGGGCGCGCCGCCTTGCGCGGCGGCGCGAGCGGCAAAGCCGCCGAGGACCACGAGCACCGCGAGGCCCCAGTTCCGATGGCGATGAGATTTCATGTGCGCTCCTTT
>Ga0335081_10012591_pt1 | contig 13709 bp, 11 predicted proteins | sample Lox_Sample_35_FD_206713 | JGI IMG/M metagenome (GOLD analysis project Ga0335081, IMG submission 206713) | Soil microbial communities from Loxahatchee National Wildlife Refuge, Florida, United States - Lox_Sample_3.5 | ecosystem: Environmental > Terrestrial > Soil > Wetlands | place: USA...
ATCTGCGAACAGAATCAGTCTTGGCTCTCAGGAGATGCAGAGCCTGATTCGGGAATCCTCGGCCTTCAGGCCGGGGAGGATGTCAAGCCCACCGCGACTGGCGATTGGTCCTGGCATTTCTGAAGTCCTTGCTTTTCCCGCCTTCTCTCTTTAAGCTCCATTTATCATCTCTGGAGAAACGGCTTTCCGTATCAGGCTTGCGGACGGGCCTGGTGCCATATGAATTTTTCGATGAAGTGTTCTGCACGTATCGTCTGCCCGCTGTGGCGCCCTGCCAGCGCTTTCCCGATGATGGAGCAGGGCAACTCCCGCCGCTTGAGCGGCGTAAGGGGCGCGCCGGCTCAAGTCCTGGGATCACCTGCTGGGGGATGGACTGGCCGATGTACCGCTCGATCTGTCGAAGAGAATCGATCTCCTTTCCCGAAGCGAATGAGATCGCGATGCCCGAGGCGCCCGCCCGGCCGGTGCGGCCGATGCGGTGCACATAGTCTTCAGCGTTCTTCGGAAGGTCATAGTTGATCACATGGGTGATGCCGGCGACGTCAAGGCCGCGTGCGGCTACATCCGTTGCCACGAGAAGCCGGATCTTCCCGCGGCGCATATTCATGATGGTACGGTTGCGGGCGTTCTGGTTCATATCCCCGTGGAGGGCTGCTGACGCATGTCCCTGGGCAACCAACTCGCGGGCGAGCTGGTCGGCATTCCGCTTGGTGCCGGAAAAGATGATCGCCCTCGTCATGCTACTGTCAGCAATCAGGTGTTTCAATAATCTATTCTTATGCTGCATATCGTCCGCGGCGTGCAGGCGCTGCTCAATTTGTTCGAGCGTGGCTTTTTTCCCCACGATCTCGACACGTACCGGATCCTTGAGCAGCCGCTGGGCCAGCTTTGCCATAGTGGTGTCCATCGTTGCCGTGAACATAAGGGTCTGGCGGTTTGCCGGTGTCGCGGCAGCAATGGTGTCCACGGCCTCGCTGAATCCCATGTCGAGCATGCGGTCGGCCTCGTCGAGCACGAGAAGCTCTAGACGTGAAAAATCGATGCGTCCTCGTTCCATATGGTCGATGAGCCGTCCCGGTGTTGCTACGATCAGGTCCACAGGCTGAGACAGCAGCCGTTGCTGTTCGAAGTAGGGCATGCCTCCGAGGATGGCCCCACTCCGGAGGTGCATGAACTTGCCGTATATGCGGACCGCGTCAGTCACCTGGTTCGCCAGTTCACGCGTGGGCGTGAGCACGAGTACGCGAGGCCCCTTGGATCTTTTCGTTGACTGAGACGGTACGCTCAGACGCTGGAGCGCTGGCAAGATGAAGGCCGCGGTTTTGCCCGTGCCGGTCTGGGCCGTAGCGATCAGGTCATGGCCTGATAGTGCCTTGGGAATGGCCTGCTGCTGAACGGGCGTGGGTGCGGCATAACCGCAGAGGTTTACTGCCTTGAGAATCGGTGCTACGAGCTGCAGATTGGAAAAAGACATACTACTCCTTTGATTTCGTGCTCCGGGAACATGAATTCCGGAAAGAGAAATCCTGTTAAAGGTTTGTGTGCAGGCCGCAGGGACACGCGTGCGTCCCTGAGAGCGAAGACGACGCCAGCACAAATATGACCGGCATAACTACATCGTTCGCCAACCATACATGCTGCCGCAATTTCAGAATAGAAACTGAAAGTAAGGGGGGTCAGTGATCGATGAATGTGGATGGCAGTGAGATGGTAAGGTTTGCATGGACTTCAGTCAACTCCTGCCACATTGTTAAACAGTCGAAGGGCATAATACAGGTTTATTTGAAAATAGCAAGTTTTATTTTGATGAATGCTAAAAAAATCACAGCGGCATGCTGGCTCGAGGGTTCAGGTCAAGGCTCGACGTTTCGCCGCGCCGAAAACGTAGATATCCCGCGAGCGCGATCATGGCCGCATTGTCAATGCAGAGTCCCATGCCCGGAAGATACAGTGCAATACCGTATTTGTCCGCCTGCTCCTTCATGCGGCTTCTGAGTGAGCTGTTCGCCGCCACCCCTCCCGCGACCACGATCTTGGCCACGCCGGTTTCTCGGGCCGCCTGGACAGTCTTCTTCGTCAGGATGTCGACCACCGCAACCTGAAAGCTCGCGGCGACGTCCCTGACGTTCAGCGCCGGATCAAGGCCCTTATCCTTGCTCGTAAAAAGCGCAATGTGTGTCCTGACCGCGGTTTTGAGCCCGCTGAAGCTGAAATCATAACCCTCTCCCTTAGCACGCGGGAATGTAATCGTCTCGGGGTTCCCCTGCTGCGCAAGGCGATCAATTGCCGGACCTCCGGGATATTCCAAGCCGAGTAGCTTCCCGACCTTATCGTAGGCCTCGCCGGCAGCATCATCCCTGGTCTGTCCGAGCAGGCGGTAGTTCCCGAGGCCTATGACATGATAGAGCGCGGTGTGCCCGCCGGAGACGAGCAGTGCAATGTAGGGATAGCCGATGTCGGGATATGCGATGTGCGCGGCGAGAATATGTCCCTCGCCATGGTGCACACCGATGAACGGAATGCCTTGCGCATACGCGATCGCCTTGGCTGCAGATACGCCCACGAGCAGCGCACCGATCAGGCCGGGTGCATACGTGACAGCAACGAGTCCGATGTCGCTAAGCGGTACCAATGCGCTTGCGAGTGATTCGCGAATGATCGGCATGAGGTTTTTCAGGTGTTCCCGGGACGCAAGCTCCGGCACCACGCCACCGTATTTCTTATGGATATCGATCTGTGAAGAGACGATGCTTGACAGGACCTTATCGTCCCGAAGGACAGCGGCTGCGGTTTCATCGCACGAAGTCTCTATTCCCAGAGTAAACATAGTTTTGATGGACGATATTGGGGTGATGCAAAAGGGCAAGGTTGGGGAGTGAAGAAAAGGATCTTTTACCTTGCCCCTGAATTTACTGAATCAGCCTCGACAGGGGAACGATCGTTATCCCCTGCTTATTTGCTTCGGCTATCCACGTGCGGAGCGCACCAATCGTGGCCGGATGCGGATGGCCGATCCCGATGGCCCCTCCGTGCTCTTTCGCTATGCGGGCAAGTTCCTCAAACTGCCCATGGATGTACTCTTCGTTGTCGCTTTCATTATCGAGGAACACGTCACGCTTCGCGGCTTTCACGCCGAATTCTTTTGCTGTGGCATAGGCTACGCTTTTCGGGCTCGTGAGGCTGTCGAGGAAGAGAAGGTCCCGGGCCTTGAGCTCGGCCATCAGGAACTTCATGGCCTCTTTATTCTCGGTGAGCAACGAGCCTTCATGGTTGTTCACGCCCACAGCACCGGGTACGGACGCCACGTCGTCACTAATCGTGTTCAGAAAGTCCATGGGTGTCATGTCCGAGCGCAACATACCGGGGGCTGGTTTCCCGTTCTTGCCCCGGTACTCCATGGGCAGATGAAGCAGCACCTCACGGTTATTCTGTATTGCCAGTTCCGCGACCTTCCGTGACTGGGGAAGACCCGGCATCACAGCAAAGGTGACCTTGGCCGGGAGGGACACTATCTCCCGCGCGGGTTTCAGGTCCTGACCAAGATCGTCGATTACGATGGCGACGAGCGCTGCTTTTTCAGATGGCTTGACAATCGGAACCGCGTCGCGCTGTTTCGCTACCCTCGGTCCTTTCTCTTCCGGCTTCTTCTTCCCCGGTTTTTCAGGTGTTATTTGTTTTTTAGGCGCCGGCTCGACCGTCTTTACCTGCTGAGCGGGTTTCCCCTCCTCACTGATCCGGAACCTTCGCAGAGGTCCCCAGAGCGAGAGCGCGATCGCGACCAGGGTGAGGACAATCCCTATCGTAATCCAGCGGTCATACTTGCTGCCTTTGCCCTTTGATCTTCCTTTTGCCGGGGATTTCTTTGCCATGGCAAACCATTTATACAATATTATGATAAAAAAAACCAGAGGTATTTACGGTATGGATGGTGGAGGAAACCCTCATTTCGCGACGTAAATTTTTTTTACCTTGACTTAGGACGTGACGGATTTTATACTGCATACCACTCGTGCAAGACAGACGATGAAGCATGCGGAAGGAGGTTCATTAAAAATCCCATGAGCTTCGAGTACATCCGGGAGATCCCGAAACCAAAAGAAATCCTCGCGGCCATGCCGCTTTCCCCCGACTTGACGGCCGTCAAGAGGGGGTGCGATCAGCAGATCAAGGCCGTATTCACCGGCGAGAGCCGCAAGTTTTTACTCATCATCGGGCCCTGCTCGGCGCACGATGAGGAAGCAGTCTGTGATTATATCTCGCGGCTGGCAAAGGTCCAGGCGGAGGTGAAAGACAAGATCATCATCATTCCCCGGATCTATACCAACAAGCCCCGTACGACCGGCATCGGGTACAAAGGGATGGCCCACCAGCCGAACCCGCTGGAGGAGCCGAACATCGTCGAAGGCATCAAGGCCATCCGGAAGATGCACCTTCGCGCTTTGAAGGAATCTCACCTCCCCGCGGCCGACGAGATGCTCTATCCCGGGAATTATCCGTACCTCGAAGACGTCCTGAGCTATGTGGCTGTCGGGGCCCGTTCCGTGGAGAACCAGGCCCATCGGCTGACGTGCAGCGGCCTCGATGTACCCGTGGGCATGAAAAATCCCACATCCGGCGACATGGAAGTGACTCTGAATTCCATCCAGGCGGCCCAAGCTCCCCATATCTTCAGCTACAACCGGTGGGAGGTGAAGACTGCCGGAAATCCCCTGACCCATGCAGTGCTGCGGGGCGCTGTTGATCCGCATGGCGTGACCGTCCCCAATTATCATTACGAAGACCTCACCCGGTTTGCGGAGGCATACAAGAAACGGGGACTCGTCAATCCGGCCATCATTGTGGATACGAACCATGCCAATTCGAACAAGAAGTTCGCGGAACAGCCTCGGATCGCCATGGAGGTCATGCGGAGCCGTAAGCATTCGGCACTTCTCACGGCAATGATCAAAGGGTTTATGATCGAGAGCTTCATTGAGGAGGGCAGCCAGAAGGTGACTGAGAACGTCTACGGCAAATCCATCACCGATCCCTGCTTGGGTTGGAAGGACTCGGAGAAGCTGATGCGCGACTTGGCGGGGATGGTGTAGGTGCCGGAAATTTCAAATTACAAATCCTGGATGACAAACGATATCCAATCATCAAATTGCAATAACCAAACGTTTGGAATGTGGTGCTTGGTCATAGGTGCTTAAGCTCATGGACCTCTTTGACTCCATTCAGGGAAGAAAAAGCATACGCCGGTTCAAGCATACGCCGGTTCCCGACAAGGACATCAAAAAGATCCTTGACGCGGGCAGGCTTGCGCCCTCTGCGAACAACACCCAGCCCTGGAGTTTCATCGTCGTAAAAAACCGTACCGTGTTAAAACAGATGGCCGATGCAGCACGCCAAATGGTTGACCGGATGATCCCCTATGCCGAGAGCGAGAAACAGGCCCAGCGGCTCGCGGCGTACAAGGGGAACTATTACACCTTCTTCGAGAACGCACCAGTCGTGATCGCTGTGCTCACGGAGGGTTACGACGCGGGAACTGACCGAGTCCTCGCAAAGATGGGATATTCTCCTGAAGACATCAAGAGGCTCAGGCCCCTGCCTGGGCTCCAGAGCGTTGCGGCGGCCATCGAGAACATGCTTCTTGCCATCCACGCGCTTGGCTACGGCTCGTGCTGGATGACAGGACCGCTCGTGGCGCAGGAGGCATTTGAGAATCTTCTGAGCTTCGGCAAGGATAAGTCGATCGCGGCACTCCTGCCCGTGGGGGAGCCTGACGAGAACCCGCCAGCGAGGCCGAGGAAGCCACTGGAAGAGATCATGCGCGTGATAGGGTAACTCGTTTCTCATTCACGATTCCCCCGCTTATAATCTCCAAGTGGCAACAGTAAAACCCAGTGCCATGTTCCCGCGCTTATCATACGCGTTGTAAACGCATCGCGACCAAAGACGGGGTCTGGCTCGACATGGGCGTGTTGTTCTTCATCGGCGCGAAACCGGGAGACCTTAGTCACCCAAGAATCAAATCCATCCCCTATTGGGAAGAATTTTTTACTACAAAGACACCAAGACTGTGAAAAAGATCCTCGATTTGTGTGTCTGATGAATTATTTCCTGCCAACTTCTCTGTGTCCTTTGCAGTGGGAAAGGGCTACATAGTATCAGAATGCATGGAGGTAACATATGAAAAAAATCGGCACTGCATTGCTTGTTTTATTGGTGACCGTATCTTTTGTTACCCTGCCTGCTTGCAGCACCGTTAATCCCTACACGGGTGAGAAGCAGACGTCAAAGGCCACCGAGGGATCAGCCATCGGCGGCGTTGTCGGCGCTATTCTGGGCGCAGCTACGGCCAGTAGGGAGGATCGCACGAAAATGGCGCTGCTCGGCGCCGGCATCGGCGCCATCGCCGGTGGCGGTGTGGGATATTATATGGATGTGCAAGAAGCCAAGTTGCGGCAGAAACTGGAAGGTACTGGTGTACGGGTGGTGCGTGACGGGAAAAATATCCACCTCGTGATGCCGGGAGACGTCACCTTTGAGACCGGCAGCGCCAGCCTCGATTCTAGGTTTTTTGAAGTGCTGGATTCAGTGGCGCTGGTGTTGAATGAATACAAATCCACGCTGGTCACAGTTGCGGGGTATACCGACAGCACCGGTCCCGCTGACTACAACCAGAAACTTTCGGAAAGACGTGCTTCCACGGTGGCCCTTTATCTTCATAGCAGGGGCGTGGCCCAGCAGCGGTTGGCGGCCATCGGGTATGGTGAGAAACACCCTATTGCGAGCAACAATACCGCCGAAGACCGGGCAAAGAACCGCCGCGTCGAGATCACGCTGGACCCCATCACCAACTAAGTCCCTCGAGGCTAGGCGGAAGCGCCCTCACCGAACGGCCACCTCCACAAAATCCTGTTTCCTTCCGTCCCAGAGGTATCCTTTTATCTCGTGGATTACTCCCTGCTGCACCGATACCACCACATGAACGGCGTCGGTGAACTCGGGTTCGCCGAAGACGGTCTGGACCTCCTTGTCCATCGTGGAGAAGTAGGCCCCGCAGTCGATGTGGGAATGGTAGAAGGCGAGGACCGATTCGCCCCTCTCCGCTGCCTCGCCGATGATCCGTTCGACTTCGTTGCGATCCACGGCATATGCGTCGCGGCTCATGCGAGGGTGCGTCCCGGGGTCCTCGGCGTGCAGACGCTCCTGAATGTTCACCAGGGCATGGACCCGCAGGACTGTGTCTGCACCGGTCACGATGCCGCAGCACTCTGAAGGATATTCGGCGATTGCCTGCTTGGAGATGGTGTCGATGGCATCCTGAGTAAGCAGCATGCGGTAAGACCTCCCCGCTCATTCAAAGGTATGATGGGCATGTTGCCGTAACATGCCAAGGGAGATAAAGACCTACACCCCACTATCCAACAAAAAAGCGGATGAACGTGTCCATCCGCCGCACTTATACGATTCGCCGCAATTCGTGCAGATACGCGGCACGTTATCATCGGCTTTGTTCATGTTCATCCCGGTTGCAGGCGGGTTTTCACCCCGCCTTTACCACCAGCTTCTCCCTCGCCTCGTCCGACACTTCCGTCCCTTTTGCTATTACGACGATGCCCGAGGGTGTCACATGGTAGCGCTTCTTGTCTTTCTCATGGTTATAACCGATCTCACTGCCTGCCGGGATCGTTACATCCTTGTCGATGATGGCCTTTCGGATGCGACAGTGCCTGCCGATGTCCACATTTTCCATGAGGATTGAATCGTGCACCTCACTGTAGCTGTTCACGCGTACGTTCGGAGACAGTACCGAGTTCTGCACCCGGCCGCCGCTCACTATGCACCCGTGCGCAACGATGGAGTCCAAGGCGATCCCGAGTCTGCCGCCCTTTTTCTCCTGAGCGAACACGAACTTGGCCGGCGGGTTCTGCGCTTGGTAGGTACGGATGGGCCAGGCCTTGTCATAAAGGTTGAGTTGTGGATCCACGCTTACGAGGTCCATGTTGGCTTCCCAATAGGCATCAATAGTTCCAACGTCACGCCAGTATTTCGCTTCCTTTTTGTTCTCGTCCTTGAAATTATAGGCGCAGACGCGGTCAGCCGTCAGCATCTGAGGGACAATGTTCTTGCCGAAGTCGTGCGCCGTGTCCTGAAGCGCATCGAATTCCAAGTGTTCAATGGCCTTCTTGGTGTTGAACAGGTAGATGCCCATGGAAGCGAATGCCATGTCCGGCCGGCCGGGAATGGGTTTCGGGTCCTTCGGTTTTTCTTCGAACCCGACGATCCTGCAGTCGTTGTCCACCTCGATGACGCCGAATGATGATGCCATGTTTCTCGGCATCTCTATAGCAGCGACCGTGGCGTCTGCTTTTTTCTCCTGGTGGAACCTGAACATCTCCGCATAGTCCATCTTGTAGATGTGGTCGCCCGCTAGAACGAGCAGGTGCTCCGGCGCGTCCTTCTCTATCATGTAGATATTCTGGTAGATGGCGTCGGCAGTTCCCTGATACCATCGGTCCCCAACCCGCTGCTGAGGCGGGACGGAAATGATGTATTCGTTCAGTTCTCCGGAGAAGAAATTCCATGCGAGACGTAAATGTTTGTCGAGGGACAGGGATTTATATTGTGGAAGTACGGCGATCTTCCGGACGCCGGAGTTGATGCAGTTCGAAAGGGTAAAGTCGATGATCCGGTAGATGCCCCCGAAAGGAACCGCGGGTTTTGCGCGATGCATGGTTAGGGGATGAAGCCGCTCTCCCTTGCCGCCTGCCAGGATCATTGCCAGGATGCTGATCAATTTCTTGCTCCTTGGTGTTGGTATAACACTTATAGAGATAATAGCAAGAGGATGGGCGACTGTCAATCGCGGATACGGTCCTCCCTATCCAGCTTTGCGAAACCTGTTTCTGTTTAATGAGTTCTGAATAGAGAAATATAATTTACTTATGATATTTTTTAATGTTATTTTCGCTTGATTTTTACTCGGCCCATTGTTAATATGCAAGCTCCTTAAAATGTAATCATTATTAATATTGCCACATTAGTTACGAAAAGTAGCAATCATCCACCGCATAGCAATGTCCCTGAAAAATCACAGTAATCCGAAATTATTATATGACCTGTCCGCATTTAGTTAAGGTAAAGGGGGGATTGATATCGTGCTCCAGCAAGAAGATCTGAAACAAGTTGATGCTGTTCTCGACGATGCACAGGGCCAGCGGGGGATGCTCATTGCGGTGCTCCAGCGTGTGCAGGAAAAGTTGGGTTATCTGCCTGAGGAGGCGATGAGGATGATCTCGGAGAGGCTATCACTCTCTCTGACGAACGTCTACGGCGTGGCCTCATTCTACAAACATTTCCACTTTAAGCCCCGCGGCAAGAAGATTGTGAAGGTCTGCGCCGGCACTGCGTGCCACGTGCGCGGCGGCAAGGCTGTGCTGAAAGAGATGGAGAACAAGCTCGGCATCAAGGAGGGCGAGACCACGGCTGACCGGGCCGTGACCCTCGAGACCGTGGGCTGTGTTGGCTGCTGCGCCCTGGCCCCGGTGCTTACGGTCAACGACCAGGATCTGTACGGCGAATTGACGCCCAAGATGGTTGACGATATCATTGCCTCGGTGAGGAGCGAACATGGAACTAACATTTAAGCGGCTCGAGAACGTCACGGAGCTCAGGGCCCTGAGGGCAAAGCTCAGGAAGGAACACCAGGAAAAGGACGCCCACCGTGTCCGCGTCTGCTGTGGCACGGCCTGTCAGGCAACGGGCTCCAATAAGCTGATCAAGCAGTTCGAGGAGGAGGCGAAGAAGAAGCAGGTCCCCCTCGAGATCGTGAAGACCGGCTGCCAAGGTTTCTGCCAGCGCGGCCCGGTAGTGATCCAGGACCCCCAGCAGATTTTCTACCAGAAGGTGAAGGTCCCCGATGTGTCGGGGATCTTTTCGGAATCGGTGCTCCGGGGGATGCCCTATCGCAAGCAACTCTACCGCGAAGACTCCCTGGCCAATCCCAATGTGGCCGTGGGCGACATCCCCTTCTATAAGAAGCAGAAGCGCCTGGCGCTCCACCGGAACGGCGTCGTGGACCCCTGCAACATTTACGATGCGGTCCGCGACGACGGGTACGAGGGCCTAGCCAAGGTCCTGACCGAGATGAAACCTGACGAGGTCATTGATATCGTGAAGAGGTCGGGTCTCCGGGGACGCGGCGGCGCGGGCTTCCCTGCCGGCCTCAAGTGGGAGCACACCAAGAAATCGGGTGCCAAGGTCAAGGCCGTGGTGTGCAATGGCGATGAAGGAGACCCGGGCGCGTTCATGGACCGCTCGCTCATGGAAGGTGACCCCCATTCGGTGCTCGAAGGCATGATCATCAACGCGTACGCCATCGGTGCCCAGCACGGCTACCTTTACGTGCGGCATGAGTATCCCCTTGCGGTGAAGAACCTGGGCATCGCCATCGAGCAGGCCCGGGCGCTAGGCCTCTTGGGCAAGAACATTCTGGGCAGCGGCCTCGATTTCGACTGCGAGATCAAGGAAGGTGCTGGTGCCTTCGTCTGCGGCGAGTCCACAGCGCTCGTGGCGTCCATCGAGGGCCAGCGCGGCATGCCGCGCCCCCGTCCGCCCCGCCTCTCCGAATCGGCAGGTGGCCTCTGGGGAATGCCTACGAACCTAAACAACGTCGAGACCTTCGCGAACGTTCCGACCATCTTCACCAAGGGCCTTGATTATTACACTTCCATCGGCACTGAAAAATCGAAAGGCACGAAGGTTTTTGCCCTCACCGGCAAGATTAAGAACACCGGCCTCATCGAGGTTCCCATGGGCATCACCCTCCGTGAGATCATCTTCGATATCGGCGGCGGCATGCTGAACCCCGATAAGGAGTTCAAGGCGGTCCAGACCGGCGGCCCATCGGGCGGCTGCATCCCGGCGCAGTTCCTCGACTTGAAAGTGGACTTCGACACCCTGGCGACTGTGGGTTCCATCATGGGCTCCGGCGGCATGGTTGTCATGGACGAGGATGACTGCATGGTGGACGTGGCCAAGTACTTCCTCTCTTTCACCAAGAGCGAGTCCTGCGGCAAGTGTCCGCCCTGTCGCATCGGCACTTGGCAGATGTACGAGCTGCTGGACAAGATCACCTCGGGCGGGGGCGAGGAGGGGGACATCGAGCGGCTCGAGAAGATGGGAAGGCTCGTCGTCTCCGGCTCGCTCTGCGGACTCGGGAACAGCGCGCCAAACCCCGTGCTGTCCACCATCAAATACTTCCGCGAGGAGTACGAGGAGCACGTGCGCGACAAGTTCTGCCGCGCCAAACGGTGCCAGGGCCTGGGCATGTTCCGCATCCGGCCCGAGCATTGCATCCTGTGCGGCCTCTGCAAGACGGCGTGCGCCTTCGACGCTGTGGTGGAGCTCCGCGACCGTTTCTACATCGATCAGGACTACTGCACGAAGTGCAAGGCTTGCTACGGGGTCTGCCCTACACAGGCCATTGTTGTCGAAAAAGGAGGGGCCCATGTCAAAGCAGGAAAGTAAGTGCCCCGTAAACAGCACCCGGCTCAAGCTCGCGTTCTTCTATAATGATCCCTCCAAGGACGGCATGTGCTCCAAGTGCCACCCGTGCAAGATCGGCATCTTCGATGCCATCAAGATCATCGAGGCTATCCAAACCGGCCAGGGCGCTCCGAAGCATGTCGCACTCCTAGAGCGCATCGCCAGGGACGTGAAGGACGGCGGCATGTGCAAGAAGGGCAAGGATCACGCAGACATCCTGGCTGCGTTCCTCACCCAGCATAAGGACGACCTGCTCCGCCATGTTGCAGGCATCTGCTCGCACCGCGAGTGTTCGGCCCTGGTGACCTACGAGATAGACGCCGGCAAGTGCACCATGTGCGACAAGTGCCGCGAGGTTTGCAAGGATTTTGCCATCGAAGGTCAGAAGGCCGTAGGATTCAAGGGAGGGTTCACGCCCTACCGCATCCGACAGCGCCGCTGCACTCATTGCGGCGAATGCATCAAGGTCTGCCCCGAAGGGGCGGTCATCGTGGTGGAGAAGGAGCGTGAACCGGTTGCAAAAGAGCCTGTACGGACCTTGGTCTGCACCTGCGATGTCAGTGGCAGGCTGACGGGCAAGGCACCGGCCTGCTCCATTCATGACATGGCGGAGACCATAACGCTGGGGAAATAGAACCAAACACCAATATGCAAGCACAAAATTCCAAATAAAGAACGATATCCAATGATCAAATATCTTGGATTTGAAGTTTGAAGCTTATTTGGGATTTGAATTTTAGGATTTGGAATTTATAACTGGAGGCTGCTATGACGACGAAGATGGTGAAAATGGAATTTGACGGTAGGGCATACCACGTGCCTGAGGGCATGACGCTAGTCGATGCCGCTGCGACAGTGGGGATCCACATCCCGAACCTCTGCCACATCAAGGAGCTCCGCGGCGTGGGCGCCTGCCGCATGTGCATGGTGGAGGTCGAGGGTTTGAAGACCCCGGTCACCGGCTGCACGACCCGCACCAAGGAGGGCATGAAAGTTCAGACCAAGACTCCCAAGGTGGAGGAGATCCGGAAGTTCGTTACCGACCTGATCCTGTCCTTCCATCCTTTGGACTGCATGACCTGCCCCAAGGCCGGCACCTGTGACCTCCAGCGCTACGCCGCCGACCTGAAGATCCAGGAATCCTCGTTTGGCAGGAAAAGCTTCAACTACCCCCTGAACGACCGGAGCCCCTTCATCACCATCGACAACAACTACTGCATCCTCTGCGGCCGGTGCGTCCGGGTTTGCAATGAGCAGAACACCAACGTGCTCGAATTCATGGGCCGAGGCATCACTTCCAAGGTCTCGACGGCCTTGGACAAGCCGCTCCACGAGTCGGGATGCACATTCTGTGGGAGCTGCATCGACGCCTGCCCGGTGAACACCATCATGGAGCGCGATCGTTGGCAGCACGGTCGGGAATGGGACCTTACGAAGCATGAGTCGGTCTGCACCGCCTGTGGTTCGGGCTGCAGCGTGACAGTGAGCAAGAAGGACGGCAGGATCGTCAAAGTGAACGCGAAAGAGGATAACGGCTACATCTGCGTGATCGGCAGGTTCGGTTTCGACGCTCTTCGCTCGGCGAACCGCGTCACCACCCCGATGAAACGGGAAGGCAGGAAGCTCGTCCCCGCGACATGGAGCGAAGCGCTCAAGATCGCGGCCGATGGCCTGAAGAAGGCCGGCTCCAACGCGGGATTCATAGCCTCGGGCTCGCTCACGAATGAGGAGGCCATGGCAGTGCAGTCCTTGGCCCGCGACGTTACTGGGAGTGCCAACATCGACATGGCGGCCGCGGCCTACGCTGGCGGCCTGATCGCGGCGCTGCGCGCGATGTACGGCGATGCCGGCATCGCGATTGCGTCCCACGCTGACCTGAAATCAGCTGATGCCGTGGTCGTCATCGGCGCCGACCCGTCGCAGAAGAAGCAGACCATGCAGGAAGCGGACGTGATGATACGGCGCCGCGCCCAGGCAGGCGCCAAGGTAATCGTGGTGAGCACGGAAAAGACGGACCTCGCCCATCACGCGAACGCCATCCTGTTGCAACTCAAGGCCGGCACCGACACGGCGTTGCTCGCGGGCCTCATGTCTGCGGCGCTTGCCGAAGGTGCAGCGCCGTCCGCGAAAGGCCTCGATGCCCTGAAGAAGTCCCTCGTGAACGTCGAGGC
>Ga0335081_10012593_pt1 | contig 13709 bp, 15 predicted proteins | sample Lox_Sample_35_FD_206713 | JGI IMG/M metagenome (GOLD analysis project Ga0335081, IMG submission 206713) | Soil microbial communities from Loxahatchee National Wildlife Refuge, Florida, United States - Lox_Sample_3.5 | ecosystem: Environmental > Terrestrial > Soil > Wetlands | place: USA...
TCGAACACCTGCAAGTCTTGCAACACTTGCAAGAGTGTACACTCTGTACACTCTTCGAAGAGTTCCAACACTTGGACGTGTTGCAAGTCTTGGAGAGGGGTCAGGACAGCGCGCGGGAGAGGGCGGAGGGGTCGTCGACCTGCAGCAGCAGCGTGTCCGACGTCTTCGTGATCCCGTACGGCCCCTCGAGCTTCACCGGCCGCGCCAGCTTCAGCACCAGGTTGGGTGAGCCGATCACGCCGAGCTTCAGGCCGCGCGTGCCAGCGGACCCGATGCTCACGTCGCGCAGCGGAATGTCCGCCTGCCAGCGCAGCCCGATGCGCAGGTGCAGCAGCCCGCCGCGCACCTCGATGGGCCGCAGCTTCATGGCCCGCAGGTCGCCGACGACCCACAGGACGGTATAGACGTGCAACGCCGCCGAAAGCATGGCCCACCCGCGCGGGAGCACGAAGTGCAGCGGCAACCCTTCGGCGAACACCATGATCAATACGGCCGCATAGATGGCCGGCCATCCCGCCCGCTTGTACGCGGTGAAGCCCGCCGGCGCCTTGCGGCCCCAGGAGAAGAGCGCGTACCAGAACAGCGAAAGCTCGGTCCGCAGCGCGCGCGCCGGCAGCGACTGGCTGGTGCGGATCTCGCGCGCGAGCGTGTAGACGAGGACCAGCTCGAGCGGTGCGGCGAGAAGCCGCAGCTTCGCGCCGAACACCTCGGCGCACGCCGCCACCGAGAGCACCGCCACGGTGCCGACCGTGCGCAGCGAAGCCAGCCCGCGCCGCACCACCAAGAGCCACCAGAGCCCCGCCGGCACCACCGCCAGGTCGAAAATCACCGCAGATTCGAGCTTCAACGTGAGCGGATGGCGCGCCAGCATCAGGCACTCGGCGCACACCACGAACGACGCCAGCAGCGCGAACTGGAGCTGGGGCCTCGGAAGCGCCGCGGTCCGCATGCGGGCACTCTAACCTGTGTTATGGAGGCGCGCATGACCGTGACGCGCGCTCTGCTCAGCGTCTCCGACAAGACCGGCCTGACCGAGTTCGCCCGCGGCCTTTCGGCGCTGGGAATCGAGATCCTCTCCACCGGCGGCACCGCCGCGCTGCTCGCGAAGGAAGGCGTGCCGGTGAAGCAGGTGCAGGACTTCACCGGCGCGCCCGAGATGCTCGCCGGCCGGGTCAAGACGCTGCACCCGAAGATCCACGGCGGCATCCTCGCGCGCCGCAACGTCGACCAGGCGGAGATGAAGCAGCACGGCCTTTTGCCCATCGACCTGGTGGTGGTGAACCTCTACCCGTTCCGCGAGGCGGTGGCGAAGGGGCTGCCGCGCGAGGAGATCATCGAGAACATCGACATCGGCGGGCCGTCGATGATCCGCTCGGCCGCCAAGAACGCCGACTTCGTCACGGTGGTGGTGGACCCGGCCGACTACGGCACGGTGCTCGCCGAGCTGCAGCAGAAGCGCGAGGTGCACGAGAGCACGCGGCGGCGGCTGCAGGCCCGCGCGTACGCGCACACCGCGGCGTACGACGCGGCGATCTCGAGCTGGATGGCCGAGCAGACCGAGGAGTTCCCCGAGACGGCGCCGCTGGGCGAGTACCGGCGGCTGCAGTCGTTGCGCTATGGCGAGAACCCGCACCAGCGCGCGGCGTTCTACGGCGCGGTGCCGCAGCCGCGGGAGCCGACGCTGGCGAGCGCGAAGCAGCTGCAGGGCAAGGAGCTCTCGTTCAACAACATCCTCGACGCGTCGTCGGCGCTGGAGGCGCTCAAGGAACACCCGGGTCCGGCCGCGGTAGTGGTGAAGCACACCAATCCCTGCGGCGTGGCGCGGGCGGCGAGCATCGCCGAGGCTTATCGCATCGCGCGCGACGCCGATCCGGTGAGCGCGTTCGGCGGCATCGTCGCGCTGAGCCATCCGGTCGATGCGGCCACCGGCGCGCTCCTGGCCGAGACGTTCCTCGAGGCGGTGATCGCGCCTTCGTACGACGCCGGCGCGCGCGAGGCCTTGAAAGGCAAGAAGTCGCTGCGGCTGCTGGAGCTGCCGCTCCTCGCCGAGCCGCGCGACGAGTGGCGCCTCGAGCCGCGCGAGCTGCGCAGCGTGCCCGGTGGCCTGCTGGTGCAGTCGCGCGACCTGGCGGAGGCCGACCCGCGCGGCTGGCGCACGGTGACGAAGCGCGCGCCCACATCCGACGAAATCGACGCGCTCGCCTTCGCCTGGAGCGTGGTCAAGCACGTGAAGTCGAACGCCATCGTGCTGGCGCGCAAGGACCGCACCGTCGGCGTCGGCATGGGCCAGACCAACCGCGTCGACTCGGTGCGCATCGCGGCGCAGCGGGCGGGCGATCTCGCGCGCGGCGCGGTGATGGGCTCGGACGCGTTCTTCCCGTTTCCCGACGGCGTGCAGGCCGCCGCGGCGGCGGGCGTCACCGCCATCGCGCAGCCGGGCGGCTCGGTGCGCGACGACGAGGTCATCGCCGCGGCCGACGCGGCGGGCGTGGCCATGGTGTTCACCAGCGTCCGGCACTTCAGGCACTGATGGCGCGCGTCGTCGTCATCGGATCGGGAGCCCGCGAGCACGCGCTGGTGCGCGCGCTGCGGCGGAGCGCGGAAGTGGTGGCCGTGCCGGGCAACCCGGGCATCGCGCAGGAGGCCCGCTGCGTGCCGGCGCAGCCCGATCTCGGCTCGGCGGCGCTGGCCGAGCATCCGGATCTGGTGGTGGTGGGGCCCGAGGCGCCGCTGGCGGAAGGGCTGGCCGATCGCATCCAGCGCGCGGGCGTGCCGGTGTTCGGCCCGACGCAGGCGGCCGCGCAGATCGAGGCGTCGAAGGCGTTCGCGAAGGACGTGATGCGCGCGGCCGCCGTGCCCACGCCGGAAGCGGCGGTGTTCGACGATCGCGAGAAGGCGGCCCGCCACGCGCGCGCGATCGGCCGCTGCGTGGTGAAGCTCGACGGCCTCGCCGCCGGCAAGGGCGTCATCGTGGCCGACGACGCCGCGCAGGCCGCAGCGGCGGTGGACGAGCTGTGGAAGCCGGGCGCGACGCTCCTGATCGAGGAGCGGCTCACCGGGCCCGAGCTCTCGGTGATCGCGCTCTGCGACGGTGAAAACCTGGTGCCGTTGCCGCCGGCGCGCGATCACAAGCGGCTCCGCGAGGGCGACCAGGGGCCGAACACCGGCGGAATGGGCGCCATCTGCTCGCCGCCGGACGCGACGCCGGAGCTGGTCGAGCAGGTTATACTAAGTATACTCAAGCCGACCGCCGCCGAGATGGCCCGCCGCGGTACGCCGTTCGTGGGCGCGTTGTATGCCGGTCTGATGCTGACGCCGAACGGCCCGCGCGTGCTCGAGTTCAACTGCCGGCTGGGCGATCCGGAGGCGCAGGCGATTCTGCTCAGGCTGCGCAGCGACGCCTTCCAGCTCTTCCTCGCCGCCGCGCAGGGGCAGCTCGCCGGGCAGAAGCCGTCGTGGGACTCGCGCACGGCGGTGGCGGTGGTGCTGGCCGCGCACGGCTACCCCGGCACGCCGCGCGCGCTCGACGAGATCCGTGGCATCGATGCGGTGGAGCAGGGCGACGACCTGTGGGTCCTGCACGCCGGCACCCGCATGCACGACGGCAAGCTCGTCACCGGCGGCGGCCGCGTGCTCACCGTGGCGGCGCTCGGCTCCGGCCCGTCGCAGGCGCGCGCGCGGGCATACGGCGCGGCGGCGCGCATCGAGTTCGCCGGCGTGCAGTTCCGCAAGGACATCGCGCTCGCGTCGCACGGGCCCGAAGGGCGCCAGGCGACGGAGGCCTGACCTGCGCCCGGCCGGCCACCTCGATCGGCTGCTGCTGCGCGAGATCGGCCGCCTCTTCGCCGCCACGCTCGGCGGCGTGGTGCTCATCTACCTGGTCATCGACTTCGCCGACCGCGCGCACGCCTTCACCGGCCGCGCGTGGGGCAAGGCCGCGGCCGAGCTCTACGCCAACAAGGCGGCGGTGGTGGCGTACCAGCTCGCGCCGGCGGCGCTGATCATCGCCGCGGCGCTGCTCGTCACCATGCTCGCCCGCCGCGGCGAGCTGACCGCGCTGCAATCGCTCGGCGTGCGCCCGCTGCGGCTGGCCGCGCCGGTCGCGTTCTTCTCGGCGGTGCTCGGCATCGCCATCTTCTGGCTCGGCGAGAAAGTCGTGGTGCGGGCGGACGCGCGCGCCGAGGAGATCCAGGTCCAGCGCTTCAACCGCTGGGGCGACTGGGCCACCTATCACGCCGGCGCGTCGTGGCTGCGCGGCAAGCAGAACCGCATCTACCACCTCGGACCGGAACGCGACGGCGGCTGGGAGCCGGCCACCATCCTCGAGATCGCCGCCCCGTTCCGCCTCTCGCGCCGCATCGACGCGCGCCGCATCGAGCCCGCCGGCAAGGGCCTGTGGCGGCTCTATGACGCGGTAGAGACGAGGTATTTCCTCTACGGCGGACCCGGCGGCACCATCGACGAGCGCCGCGCCGAGGTGATGACCGAGAGCTTTCCCGAGACCGCCGCCGACCTGAACCTGAGCAACGGGCGGCCGCAGCAGCTCGCTTTCCTGCAATTGCGCGAGCAGGTGCGCCTGCGCCGCACGGCCGGCCTGCGCACGCGCGAATACGAGATCGCGCTGGCCGAGCGCGCCTCGCAGCCGGTGCAGGTGGTGCCGGCCGCGCTGGCCGCCCTCGGCATCGCGCTCAGCCTGCAGAAGCCGCGGCGGCGCATGCCGATCGCGGGCGCGGTGGCCGCCGGCATGGCGCTCTCGATGTTCCTCTGGGCCGTCTCGGTGGTGGCGCACGCGCTCTCTCTGGGCGGCAGCCTTTCCCCAGTGGCCGCGGGCCTCTTGCCGGCAGTCTTCAGCACCGTTCTGGCGCTATTCTTCCTGCGCAAAGGATGACTTTTGTGGCAGAAAGGGCGGCCTCATGAAGGGAATCATCCTCGCCGGCGGAACCGGCTCGCGGCTCTACCCGCTCACCAAGGTCACCAACAAGCACCTGCTGCCGGTGGGCAAGGAGCCGATGATCTTCCACCCGGTCAGGAAGCTCACCGACGCAGGCATCGAGGAGATCCTCATCGTCACCGGCGTCGACCACATGGGCGACGTGGTGAACCTGCTGGGCAGCGGCAAGGACTTCAAGTGCCGTTTCACCTACAAGGTGCAGGACGAGGCGGGCGGCATCGCGCAGGCGCTCGGCCTGGCCGAGAACTTCGCCGGCAAGGACCTGATCTGCGTCATCCTCGGCGACAACATCTTCCAGGACGCGATCACCCCGTACGTCGCCGCCTTCAACCAGCAGGGCCGCGGCGCGCGGCTCTTGCTGAAGCAGGTGCACGACCCGCAGCGCTACGGCGTGGCCGAAGTCGTCGGCGCGAAGGTGGTCGGCATCGAGGAGAAGCCGAAGGCGCCCAAGAGCGACCTCGCGGTCGTCGGCATATACTTCTACGACCGGCAGGTGTTCGACGTGATCCGCACCTTGCGGCCCAGCGGGCGCGGCGAGCTGGAGATCACCGACGTCAACAACCACTACCTGCAGCAGGGCGTGCTGCAATGCGACCGGCTGCAGGGGTGGTGGACCGACGCGGGTACGTTCGAGTCGCTCGCGATCGCCAACGAGCTCGTCAAGTGAACGTACTGGTGACAGGCGGCGCGGGTTTCATCGGGTCGAACCTGGTGCGCCTGCTGCGGCGCGAGCGGCCCGCATGGACCGTCGTCAACCTCGACAAGCTCACGTATGCGGGCAACGCCGAGTCGCTGGCCGACCTGCGCGACGATCCGAAGCACGTGTTCGTCCGCGGCGATATCGCAAATGCAGAGTTAGTCGAGCACTTACTCCGCAATCACGGCATCGACGCGATCCTGAACCTGGCTGCGGAGAGCCACGTCGATCGCAGCATTCTCGGCCCGGGCATCTTCGTCGAGACCAACGTGTCGGGCACGCAGGTGCTGCTCGACTGCGCGCGGCAGGCGCGGGTCAAGCGGTTCGTGCAGATCAGCACCGACGAGGTGTACGGCTCGCTCGGCGCGACCGGCAAGTTCAGCGAAGCGTCGCCCTTGAAGCCGTCGAGCCCTTACAGCGCATCCAAGACGGCCGCGGACCTGCTCGTATTGGCCTATGGCCATACCTTTGGAATGGACGTCATCGTTACCCGCTGCTCCAACAACTACGGGCCTTTTCAATTTCCTGAAAAATTGATTCCATTGATGATCGCCAATGCGCTCGAGGGAAAGCGCTTGCCGGTCTATGGCGATGGAATGCAGGTGCGCGACTGGATTCACGTCGAGGATCATTGCCGTGCGCTATTGGCCGCCCTGGAAAAGGGCGTCAAAGGCGAGGTCTACAACGTCGGGTCCGACAATGAATGGCCCAACATTCAAATCGTCGGGCGGCTTTTGGAGATCCTCGGCAAGCCGCGCGAGCTGATCGAGCACGTGAAGGACCGGCCGGGGCACGATCGCCGCTACGCCATCGACGCCGCCAAGGCGCACGCCGGGCTCGGCTGGGCGCCGCGCATCGCCTTCGGCGACGGGCTGCAGCAGACCGTCGACTGGTACGTGAACAACCGCGGCTGGTGGGAGCGCGTCCGCACCGGCGAATACCGCACGTATTACGAACGCAACTACGGCGCGCGATGACCATTCTGGTGACAGGCGCGCAAGGCATGGTGGGCAGCCGCGTGATGGCGCGGCTGATGGCCGAGGGCGTCCCGGTCGTCGGCGTGGAGCGCGCGGAGCTCGACCTGGCGCAGCCGCAGCGCATCGCCGCGCTGCTCGCCGAGGTGAGGCCGGCGGGCATCATCCACTGCGCGGCGATGACCGACGTCGACGGCTGCGAGCGTGACCCGCAGACGGCGTGGGCGGTGAACGTCGAGGCGGTGGCGGCGCTGGCGCGCTCGAACGCGCGGCTGACCACGCTCTCCACCGACTACGTCTTCGACGGCGAGCGCGGCGACTACGGCGAGGACGACGCCCCCAACCCGCGCGGCGTCTACGCGCGCACCAAGCGCGCCGGTGAGGAGGCCGCGCTCATCGTCTCGAAGGACCGCGCCGTCTGCCGCGTTGCGGTGATTTATACCGGGTATCCGACCGCCAGGCGCAGCTACGCGGCCACCGCCACCGAGGCCCTGCTCGCGGGCAAGCCGGTGAAGGCGTTCATCGATCAGACCGTCTCGCCGACGCTGGCCGACAACGCCGCGCAGATGTGCATCGGCGTGCACCGCTCGGGCGAGCAGGGCGTGTTCCACTGCGCGGGCGCGTCGCAGGTGACGCGGTTGGAGTTCGTCAGGGCGCTGGCGCGAAAGCTCGGCGCGGACGAGAAGCTCATCGAGCCGGTGCGGCTGGCCGACCTGAAGCTGCCCGCGCCGCGGCCGCTGCGGTGCGGCCTTCGCGTGGAGAAAGTGCAGCGGCTGCTCGGCCGCGACCTGCCGCTTCCGCTCGATGCCGCGCTCGACCGCTTCCTCGCGGAGCGCCGCGCGTGACCGAGGCGGTGGAGACAGCGCCCGCGGCGCCGCCGATGCCCGCGCCCCGATCGGCGCTCGCCGAGCTCTTTCATTTCCGCCAGCTCATCGCGATGCTGGTCGTGCGCGAGCTGAAGGTCCGCTACAAGCGCAGCGTCTTCGGGCTGCTCTGGACCATGCTCAACCCTCTGCTACTGATGGTGGTCTACGCGGTGGTCTTCACCACCATCATGCCGGCGGCGATGCACAACTTCGCCATCTTCCTGCTCGCCGGGCTGCTGCCGTGGATCTTCTTCAACAACGCGCTGATGCAGGGACTGTGGTCGGTGCTCGGCAACCAGGAGCTGGTGCGCAAGGTGCGGCTGCCGCAGGCGGTGTTTCCCTTGAGCGTGGTCGGCTCGAACCTGGTCAACTTCGCGCTCTCGCTCGTGCCGCTGTTCGCGATGATGATCGCGCTGCGCCAGCCGTTCACGCCCGCGCTCCTGTTCTTGCCGGTGGGCATGCTGGTGCTGACGCTCTTCACCAGCGGCGTAACGCTGCTCTTTGCCACCGCGACGGTGTTCTTCCGCGACGTGCGCCATCTCGCCGAGGTGCTGCTGCAGATGCTCATGTACCTCTCGCCGGTGCTCTACGACCTGCGCATGCTCGGCGAGCACCACGAATGGTGGTTCCGCATCTTCCGCGTGTTCCTGCGCGTGAACCCGCTGTCGTACCTTCTGCCGCTGGTGCGCGATCCGGTCTACTACGGCCGCCTGCCGCCCTTGCCGGCGCTCGGCGTGGCCACCGCCGGCTCGCTGGCGATGCTGGCGTTCGGCTTCGCGGTGTTCCAGCGGCTCTCTCCGCGGCACATCCATTACCTGTGAGAAGCGGCGAGATCAGAATCCGCGACGCCGGTGTCTGCTACCGGCTCTATCGCGAGAAGGTGACTACGCTGAAGGAAGCGGTAGTGAACCGCTTCCGCCACCTGCGGTCGGCGGAGATGTTCTGGGCGCTGCGCCACGCCACGTTCACCGTGCAGCCGGGCGAGGCGATCGCGCTGGTGGGCCACAACGGCAGCGGCAAGAGCACGCTCCTCAAGACCATCGCCGGCGTGCTGCAGCCGAGCGAGGGCGAGGTGGCGACGGCCGGCCGCATCAGCCCCATGATCGAGCTCGGCGCGGGCTTCGACCCCGAGCTGTCGGGCCGCGACAACGTCTACCTGAACGGCGCGCTGCTCGGCTTCTCGCGCAGGCAGATGGAGGCGAAGTTCGACCGCATCGTCGCCTTCGCCGAGCTGGGCGACTTCATCGACATGCCGATCAAGAACTACAGCTCCGGCATGTACGCGCGGCTCGGGTTTGCCATCGCGCAGGACGTCGAGCCCGACATCCTCATCGTCGACGAGGTGCTCGCGGTCGGCGACGAGCGGTTCCAGGAAAAGTGCAAGGCGCGCATCCGCGACTTCCGCACGGCGGGCGTGACGTTCTGCTTCGTGACCCACGGCTTCGAGGGCGCAAGGGAGCTCTGCCCGCGCGCGGTGGTGCTGCACCACGGGCGGCTCGCGTTCGACGGGCCCATCGAGCAGGCGTGGCAGCGATATCGCGAGCTCGAGGCCGGGCCGCAGCCGGGGCCGCAGCTCGCGACCGGGCAGTCATAGCCAATCCCGTGGTTGCCCTCTCGCCCCGGGAAAAAGAGCGCGACCGCCCGCATTGTCAGCGCCCATGACAGCGCGGTGACAGTCCGCTGGTTCAACACTGGACATGGTTTACATTTTCTTCGCCACCCACTGGGCGCTCAGCGTCCTGATGCAGAGCCTCTTCCAGCACCGCTACGCCGCCCACAAGATGTGGACGACGGGCCCGCGCCGGGAACGCGTGCTGCACTTCCTCACCTTCCTCATCCAGGGCTCGAGCTATCTCGACCCGCGCGGATACGCGATCCTGCACCGCATGCACCACGCCTTCAGCGACACGCCGCGCGATCCGCACACGCCCTGGGTGCACAAGAACGCCGGGGCGATGATGTGGGCGACGAAGAAGACCTACAGCGACTTCGCGCACCGCCGCGTGCAGCCCGAGGCTCGCTTCGACGGCGACTTCCCCGAGTGGCCGTGGCTGGAGAAGTTCGCCGACGCCTGGCCGACGCGCATCGCCTTCGGCACCGCGTACAGCCTCTTCTACATCGCCTTCGCGACCCACTGATGGCAGTTCGCGCTCCTGCCGATGCACTTCCTCATGGGCCCCATCCACGGCGCCATCGTCAACTGGTGCGGCCACAAGTACGGCTACGTGAACTTCGAGAACGGCGACCAGAGCCGCAACACGCTGCCGTTCGACTTCGTCACCATGGGCGAGCTGTTCCAGAACAACCACCACAAGTACGGCTCGAGCCCCGACTTCAGCGCCCGCTGGTTCGAGATCGACCCGACCTGGCAGATGCTCAAGCTCCTGGCGTTCCTGCGGGTGGTGAAGATTCGCACCCCGCAGCGGGTGGCGTACCCGGAGCCGCTGCGCAAGGCCGCGTGATATTGAACGCCCCGTGACCGAGTCATGGGGCCGCTATCCGGCTGCGGCGCACGCCGCGGAGGTGCCCATCGCCTGGCGCACCGACGCGGCGTTGCCGTCCGAGCGGCCGCTGTTGCCGTACGCGTGCGGCCGCAGCTACGGCGACAGCTGCCTCAACGACGGCGGCGCGCTCATCCGCACGCGCGGGCTCGACCGCTTCATCTCGCTCGAGGGCGACGTACTGCGGTGCGAGGCGGGCGTGACGCTCGGCGAGATCCTCGAGCTCACCGTTCCGCGGGGGCTTTTTTTGCCCGTCGTGCCCGGGACCAAGCACGTGAGCGTCGGCGGCGCCATCGCCAACGACATCCATGGCAAGAACCACCACCGCGCGGGCACATTTGGTTCGCACGTGCGGCGATTCGAGATCCTGCGATCGAACGGCCGCTTCGAATGCGCGCCGGGCGATCCGCTGTTCGACGCCACCATCGGCGGCCTCGGGCTCACCGGGCTGGTGCTGTGGGCGGAGATATTGATGAAGCGCGTGCCGGGGCCGGCCATCCGCATGGAGGCGATCCCGTTCGAGGGCCTCGACGAGTTTTTCGCCCTGTCCGACGAGAGCGACGCGAAGTTCGAGTACACGGTGGCGTGGATCGACGTGCTGCGCGACGATCGCGGCATCTTCTTCCGCGGCGAGCACGCCGAAGGCAAGAAGCGCGGGCCGGGCGCCGCGCGGTCGGTGCCGTTCTCGCTGCGGCTGGTGAACGACTTCACCGTGCAGGCGTTCAACGAGGCTTACTTCAACGCGCAGAAGCTCGGGCGTCGGAAGAAGCTGCAGCACTACGACAAGTTCTTCTTTCCGCTCGACGGCGTGGCGCACTGGAACCGGCTGTACGGCAAGGGCGGGTTCCTGCAATTCCAGTGCGTGGTGCCGACCGCCGACGCGCTGCGCGCGGTGCTGAAAGAGGCGCCGCCTTCGCCGCTCACCGTGCTGAAGAAGTTCGGCGAGGTGAAATCGCCCGGCATGCTGTCGTTCCCGCGGCCCGGCTTCACGCTGGCGCTCGATCTCGCCAACCGCGGCGGCGAGACGTACGCGACGTACATCCGGCTGGAGCGGACGGCCATCGAGGCCGGCGGCGCGCTCTATCCCGCCAAGGACGCGCGCATGAACCCGAAGAGCTTCGCCGCGTCGTTCCCGCGGCGCGAGGAGTTCGCGAAGTTCATCGATCCGGCCTTCTCGTCGAGCTTCTGGCGGCGGGTGTCGCGGCCATGAAGATCCTCGTCCTCGGCGCGACCTCGGCGATCGCGCAGGCTGCCGCGCGCGTGTGGGCGCAGCGCGGCTGCGAGCTGTTCCTGGTCGCGCGCAACGGCGCGCGGCTGTCGGCGGTGGCGGACGACCTGCGGGCGCGCGGCGGGAGGGTCTTGACCGTGGCTCAGGACTTGAACGACGATTCACTTCATGAAGCGCTGCTCGAAAACGCGCTCGTCGCGCTCGGCACGATCGACGCCGTGCTGCTGGCGCAGGGCATCCTCGGCGACGCGCTCAAGCGCGACAACGACCCCGCCTTCGCCGAGCTGGTCCTGCGCACCAACCTGACCGCGCCCGTGCGCCTGCTCACGCTGCTCGCGCAGCGGCTCAAGCCCGGCGCGTGCATCGCGGCCGTCTCGTCGATCGCCGGCGAGCGCGGGCGCGCGAAGGTGGGCGTGTACGGCGCGTCGAAGGCGGGGCTCGACAGCTTCCTCTCCGCGCTGCGCCAGCGGCTGCGCGAGCGCGGTGTGCAGGTGACCACGCTCAAGCCTGGCTTGGTCGACACGCCGATGACCGCCGCGCTGCCGAAGAACGCGCTCTACGCCTCGCCGGCGGCGGTGGGCCGCGGCATCGTGCGCGCCGTCGACCGCCGCTGCGACGTCGCCTACCTGCCGTGGTGGTGGCGATGGGTCATGCGCCTCGTCCGCGCGCTGCCGGAAGCTTTCTTCAAGCGCATGAAGTTCTGAGCTATCGTTTTTCCGTGACGGCGATCCTGCTCGCGGCGGCCACGGCGTACGGCACCGGCTTCTCGGTGCCGGTGCCGGCCAATTTCGAGGAGGCCGGCGGCGAGGAACGGGCTTCGCCCGCGACGGGCGAAGCCCGAATGCGCGGAGCATCGGAGGCGGGGGCCGCCGGCGTGGTGAAGCGCGAAGGCGGCGTGCTGCTGCAGCAGCAGATCCCGCCGCCGCTGCCGCAGGTCGCAACCGCCAACGTCATCGTCACGGCGGTGAAGCCCGGCGACCTCGAGTCGGCGCGGCCGGCCGTCTGCGAGCGGCTGTCGAAGCGCTGGGTGAAGGACGGCGCCACGCTGCAGAAGCAGGGCGTGGTGCCGACGCCGTGGGGACCGGCGTGCGAGGTCATCGTGCAGGCGTCGAAGAAGGGCCCCAACGCCGTGCTGCGCGTGACCATCGCCGCGGCGAAAGGAAAGTACTCGACCATCACCTGCAACTACGACCAGCGCGACGAAGCCGCACAGCAGGCGTGCGACGCAGTCGTCGCCGATTTTCACCTCGATTGATGCGCTCTCTCCTCGAGGCGATGCGGCCTCGCCAGTGGAGCAAGAACGTCTTCGTGCTGGCGGGCATCGTCTTCGCCGGGCGGCTGTTCGAGCGCAGCGCGGAGCTGCGCGTGCTCGCCGCGTTCGCGGTCTTCTGCGCGGCGGCGAGCGCGGTCTACCTGGCGAACGACGTCGCCGACCGCGCGAGCGACGCGCACCATCCGCTCAAAAAACTGCGGCCCGTCGCGTCGGGACGGCTTTCGCCCGGGTCGGCGCTGATCGCCGCTTGCGTGCTGGCGGTGGCGTCGATCGCCGGCGCGGCGGCGCTCAACCGCGGCACGCTGGCCATCGTCGCCGCTTACCTGATCTCGACCCTCGCCTACAACCTGGGGCTCAAGCGGGTGTTCCTGCTCGACGTGATGATCGTCGCCGCCGGCTTCGTGCTGCGCGCGGCGGCGGGCGCCGAGTGCATCGACGCGGAGATCTCGCCCTGGCTGCTCACCTGCTCGTTCCTGCTGGCGCTGTTCCTCGCGCTGGGAAAGCGGCGCGCAGAGCTGGTGCTGCTCGGCACCGGGGCCACCGGCCACCGCGCCGCGCTCGGGCACTACAGCGTGCCGCTGGTCGACAGCTGGCTGACCGCGCTGAACGGCGCCGCCATCGTCTCGTACGCGCTGTATACGCAATCGCCGCGCACGGTGGAGCACTTCGGCACCACGAGCCTGCTGTACACGCTGCCGTTCGTCATCTACGCGCTGTTCCGCTACCAGCATCACGTGGTGCGCGACGACGCCGGCGGCGATCCGGGCCTCTTGCTCCTCACCGATCGCGGGCTGTGGATCGCGATCCTGGGATGGGCAGCGACGGCCGCGATCGTGATCTATCGATGAGCGCCCGGGCGGCCTCGAATGCGCCGCCGCCCGCCGCGCGCAGCTCGGCGAGCGCCAGCGCGGGCCGGCCGCGCACCAGCTCGAGCGGCGCCTTGAACAGGGTCCGGTAAGCGATGGTGGCCGGGATGAGCGCCGCCGCCTTCGCCAGCGGCTGGTGCAGCGCCAGCGTGCGCAGGTGGCCGCGGCCGAGCAGGTAGCGCTGCCGCGGCGAGCCCGGGCCGAAGCTGGCGCCGAAGCGATGGCGCGCCACGGCGTCGCGCACGTACCAGCTCTCCCAGCCCGCGCGCGCGGCGCGCAGCGAGAGGTCGACGTCCTCGTAGTACGCGAAATACGCGGGATCGAACAGGCCCACCTCGCGCAGCATCGACGCG
>Ga0335081_10012594_pt1 | contig 13708 bp, 10 predicted proteins | sample Lox_Sample_35_FD_206713 | JGI IMG/M metagenome (GOLD analysis project Ga0335081, IMG submission 206713) | Soil microbial communities from Loxahatchee National Wildlife Refuge, Florida, United States - Lox_Sample_3.5 | ecosystem: Environmental > Terrestrial > Soil > Wetlands | place: USA...
TCGCCGCGGCGGCCGGGGTGGCGGTGGCCGAGCCGCCGTTCGGCCGGGTCGAGCTGGTCGAGGCCGCCTGGTGGCATCCCATGCGCACCGCCGACCCCGCCCTGGCCTGGCTCCGCACCGCCCTGGCGCAGGTCACCCAGTCCCTGACGTGATCCCGCATGAGCGCAGGAATGACCCGGGCTAATGCCTGGCATTGCAAATCGGTATTTTACGCAGCCGGGCCGCCGCACTTACGCTCTCCGTCAGGCGATCACGGAAGATCGCCTGAATCGCTCTGTTGCACTATGAGCGTTATGCAAAACCGGTTGCGAGTGCAGGCCTTCTGGGCCTGCGCGAGCGGCCGGTGCAGGTCGCACGGGCAGCAACCGCAGCGGGTTCTTGCATAACGCGAACTTTTGCATAAGACACTATGTGCACTTGCCAATTCGGTGTCCCTGGAGGCAGCGTAGCCTGCCGCCCCGCGGCTCACCCGGCCCGTTCCCGCTCGGCACCTCCGCCAAGCCTGACGGGCGGGCGCAGTTGCCGGGCTGGTGGCAGTGACCGGGTCCGTGACCTGAGCGACCGAGCGGCGACGGTCACGGACCTGCTGCACGACCGGGAGGCCTTTTGTGCCGTCGGCGGCCCGCGGCCGGCTATGAATTCCCGCTGACCGCCGCCGGGTTTCCCGGCACCGGCGGCGACGGCGCGCCGGTCAATCCGCTTGCCATTAAGTAAGCGGGCCGGAAAGGGACGCATAAACACGCGGCGGCTAATACGCCGAGCCCCTTAGATCGTGATCTTCGCCGGGGCGGTGCGCGCGGCCGGCCCAGGGCAGGCCCCGGCCGGCGGCCGCATCCTTCACCGCCCCCGCGGATGCCCGCCGAGCTTGAAGATCCGTCAGCTGACCGATGTCTTGCGCTGCAACTTGCAGCACCATTTCTCCTGCAACCGGCACCGGGCCCTTCAGCATGTCGCTCGGGCCTTCCCGGAGGCGGCCGCGCAGGCTGACCGCGCCCGCCCGGGTCAACTCGAACCGGCTCACTAAGGAACCCGATGAACGTGATGGCACCGACCCGTCCGACCGAGCTGCACGTATGCCGCGTCCGGCTGACCACGGGAGCGGGAGCAGGTCATGGCGCGTAGGTTCACGCGGGCCGTCCGGATCGCCGAGGTGCTCGGTGCCGTCGTGGCCGCCGTGGTCCTGGCGATCCTGTTCCTGCCCCGGCTCAGCGGCGGCGGCAACGCCGCCCCGCCCGCCGGCGATCAGCCGGACCTGAACGTCGCGGTGGTGCCCGCCGTCGATTCGGCCGGCTTCTTCGTCGCCCTCCACCAGGGCCTGTTCACGACGCACGGCCTGCACGTCACCTTCGTCCCGGCCGTCAGCTCCCAGACGGTCATCAACGCCCAGGCGCTCAACGAGCCGCGTCGCCGGATCGACATCTCCTGCGGCAACTACGTCAGCTACATCCAGGCGCAGGAGAACTACGACCAGGGCAAGCGGCCTTCCGCGGCCAGCAACGCCATGGTCGCCGCCAACCTGGACATCTTCGCCGAGGGCTCGGTGATGGAACCGGGCGCCCAGGGCCTGTACGTGATGCCCGGCTCGGCCATCCGGACGCTGGCCGACCTGGAGGGCAAGGTCATCGGCGTCAACGCGCCAGGCAACATCTTGTACCTGCTCGCCGCCTCGGCCCTGGCCGATCACGGGCTGAGGGTGTCCGGGACACGGTTCGCGTACTACCCGCTGCCCCAGATGGCCGCGATGCTCAAGGCCGGGAAGATCAGCGCGGCCGTGCTGCCCGAGCCGTTCGCCAGCCAGGCTGAGCAGTCGCTGGGCGTCACCCAGCTCGCCGACCTGGACCAGGGCGCCACCTCCGCGTTCCCGGTGCAAGGCTGCGCCGTCACCAGGCAGTGGGCCACGCGGCACCCGGCGGAGCTGGCGGCGTTCCGCGCCGCGTTCGAGCAGGGCCAGCAGATCGCCGACACCAGCCGGGCCGCCGTGGAGCAGGCGATGGAGGCGCTGCCCGCGCCGCTCGGGGTCTCCAAGGTCACGGCGGCGCTGATGGCCCTCGACAGCTACCCGGTCGGGCCCGTCGACACCGTGCGCCTCCAGCGGGTCGCCGACGTGATGCGGCAGTTCCTCGGCTTCCCCGCGTTCACCGTCGGGTCGATGGCCGGCAGCTGAGCCTGGGCGCCCGCCCGCCGCCCGGCTGAACGTGCAGACAGGGACGGGGACGGTCGGATAGAACAAGGGAAACAGCGCGCCGAAGGGACGGTCATGATCGAGCCCTACCAAGCCATCGGCCTGGTTCCCACCATGCGGGGCATCCGCCACCGCGACGAGATCCGCGTCAACATCGAGCACATCTCGCACCTGATCAAGGCCGCGTCCTGGCTATCCAGCCTGGACCTGCCGGTACGGCTGATCGCCATCCCGGAAGGCGCCCTGCAGGGCTTCAACGACGAGGTCCTCGACCTCGATCACGAGACGTTCGCGCGGGAGTGCGCGATCGACGTGCCCGGCCCGGAGACCGACGCGCTCGGCGCGCTGGCCCGGCAGTGGAACGCGTTCCTCATGGGCCAGGCCAAGGCGCGCCACCCCGAGTTTCCCGGCCGCTTCTTCAACGTCGGCTTCATCCTCAGCCCGGAGGGCGAGATCATCCTGCGGCACCACAAGGTGGTGCCGCTGCTGCCGGTCGAGCACTCGGTGACCCCGCACAACGTCTGGGACAAGTGGATCGAGCTCTACGGCCGCAACCTGGACGCGTTCTACCCGGTGGCCGACACGGAAATCGGCCGCCTCGGGTTCCTCATGGCCAACGAGGGCTCCTACCCGGAGAACGCCCGCGGGCTGGCCATGAACGGCGCCGAGGTCGTGTACCGGGGCCCGTACCCGCACCCGCACGTCGGCAACGGCCTGTTCGAGGTGCAGAACCGCGCCCGGGCGCTGGACAACAACTTCTACCAGATCGCCTGCAACGTCGGCACCTACTACCTGCACACCGATTCCGACGTGCCGATCGACACGTTCGGCGGGGGCTCGGTCGTGGTCGACTACCGCGGCCAGATCGTGGGGCGGCACGACTACAGCGCGGGTTCGTCCTGGGTGGCGGGCACCATCGACGTGGAGGCACTGCGGAAGTTCCGCGCCAGCGCGCAGTGGGACAACTGGATCAAGGACCTGACCACCGAGCAGTACCAGCTCATCTACGAAGAGCCCATCTACCCGAAGAACCTGTACCTGGACCGCGCTCCGTACACGCACGGGGAGTACCGTCGCGAGGTCATCGACCGGCAGATCGAGCTCATGCACGAGCGCGACGTCTGGCGCCGCCCCGGCAAGGGCTGAGGATCACCTGGCCGCGCGGCTCCGGGGCGCAAGTGACCTGTGGGGCGTGAGGGGCCTGACGCACGAAGCACCCCGGCCGGCCGTGCGGAACGCGGGTGAACTCAGCTGCCGATGTAGCTCATGACGTGCTTGATGCGGGTGTAGTCCTCGAAGCCGTACATGGACAGGTCCTTGCCGTAGCCGGAGTGCTTGAAGCCGCCGTGCGGCATCTCGGCCACGATCGGGATGTGGGTGTTGATCCACACCGCGCCGAAGTCGAGGCGCTTGGCCATCCGCATCGCGCGGCCGTGGTCCTTGGTCCACACGCTGGAGGCCAGCCCGTACTTGACGCCGTTGGCCCAGCGGACGGCCTCGTCCTCGTCGGTGAACCGCTGGACGGTGATGACCGGGCCGAAGATCTCGTCCTGGATCATCTCGTCGTCCTGGTGCAGCCCGGCCACGACGGTCGGCGCGTACAGGTAGCCGCGCTCGCCCACCCGGTGGCCGCCGGCCACGATCTCGGCGTGGTCAGGCTTGCGGCCGATCATGCCCTCGACCCGGGCCAGCTGGTTCGGGTTATTCAGCGGGCCGAAGTAGGCGTCGGGCACGTCGAGGCCGCCGGTGGTGGTGTTGCCGGCCTGCTCGGCCAGCGCTGCGGTCAGGTCGGCGGCGACGCCCGGCCCGGCCAGCACGCGGGTCGCCGCGGTGCAGTCCTGCCCGGCGTTGAAGTAGCCGGCCCCGGCGATCCCCTCCGCCGTGGACTCGATGTCGGCGTCGTCGAACACTATGACCGGCGCCTTGCCGCCGAGTTCGAGGTGCACCCGCTTGAGGTCGTCGGCGGCCGCGCGCGCGACCTCCATGCCGGCCCGCACCGAACCGGTGATCGACACCATGCTCGGGGTGGGGTGCGAGATGAGCTCGCGGCCCGTGTCGCGGTCACCGCAGATCACGTTGAACACGCCGGGCGGCAGGAACTCGGCCGCGATCTCGGCCATCAGCAGCGTGGACACCGGGGTGGTGTCAGACGGCTTGAGCACCACGGTGTTGCCGGCCGCGATGGCGGGCGCGAACTTCCAGACCGCCATCATCATCGGGTAGTTCCACGGAGTCACCTGGGCGCATACGCCGACCGGCTCGCGCCGGATCATGGACGTGTGGTCCTTCATGTACTCGCCGGCGCTGCGGCCCTCGAGCACCCGGGCGGCGCCGGCGAAGAACCTGATCTGATCCACCGAGGGCGGGATCTCCTCCGAAGTCGTCAGCGCGACCGGCTTGCCAGTGTTGTGGGTCTCGGCCGCGACGAGATCGTCGGCGCGCTTCTCGATCGCGTCGGCGATCCTGAACAGGGCCAGGCTGCGCTCGGACGGAGTAGTGTCCCGCCAGCTCTCGAACGCGTTCGCCGCGGCCTGCATGGCCGCGTCCACGTCCTGGCGGCCAGATACCGGCGCCTGCGCGTAAACCTCGCCGGTACTAGGGTCGATTACATCGCTCGTGCGCCCGTCACCGGCGTCGGCGAACTTGCCGTTCACGAAGTTCTGCAGCGCGCGGTCTGCCATCTCCAGCCCTCCATACCCATGATCCTCTGCGACGAGCTTCGCAGAGATGGACTATCTTCACAAGTGATTCAGTTGCTATCTTTACATATACCTACGAAATCAGTTGACTGAGAAGGCGGGCATGACACAACCCAGGAGAGGAGACGGCCGCATGGCGCGTAGCCCGAGGACGGTCCCGTCCCACAGTCCTGCTGGTGTCGTACCCGACGATGTCTCTAAGCAGATCATCGAGCAGCTGCAGCAGGACGGCCGGCGTTCCTACGCGTCGATCGGCAAGGCCGTCGGGCTGTCCGAGGCAGCCGTCCGGCAGCGCGTGCAGCGACTCCAGGACACTGGCGTGATGCAGATCGTGGCCGTGACGGATCCGCTGACGCTGGGCTTCCGGCGGCAGGCCATGATCGCGATCAAGACCGACGGAGACCTGGAGAAGGTGGCCGGCCAGCTCGCGGACATGGAGGAAATCGACTACGTGGTCATTACCGCCGGCTCGTTCGACGTGCTGGCGGAGGTGGTCTGCGAGGACGACGACCACCTGCTGGAGATCCTCGGCCGGGTCCGCGCCGTGCCCTGCGTGACCAGCACAGAGACGTTCGTGTACCTCAAACTCCGCAAGCAAACCTACTCATGGGGAACGAGATGACCTCCATCGAAGCCGCCCAGGAAGCCGCCAAGCGCAATCTATGGCTGCATTTCACCCGGATGTCCGCCTACGAAGACAACGATGTCCCCGTGATCGTGCGCGGTTCCGGAGCCTACGTCTACGATCAGCACGGCCGGCGTTACCTGGACGGGCTCTCCGGCCTGTTCGTCACCCAGGTCGGCCACGGGCGCACCGAGATCGCCGAGGCCGGGGCGCGGCAGGCCGCCGAGCTCGCCTATTTCCCGCTGTGGTCCTACGCGCACCCCAAGGCCATTGAACTGGCCGCCCGGCTGGCCGAGCTGGCCCCCGGGCCGCTGAACCGGGTCTTCTTCACCACCAGCGGCTCGGAGGCCGTCGAGTCGGCGTGGAAGCTCGCCAAGCAGTACTTCAAGCTGACCGGCCAGCCCGGCCGGTACAAGGTGATCAGCCGGGACATCGCCTACCACGGCACGTCGATGGGCGCGCTGGCCGTCACCGGCCTGGCCGACATCAAGCACCCGTTCGAGCCGCTGCTGCCCGGCGGCGTCCGGGTGCCGAACACCAACTTCTACCGTGCGCCGGACTTCCTGGCCGGGGACGAGGCGGAGTTCGGCCGGTGGGCCGCCGATGAGATCGAGCGGGCGATCCTGCGTGAGGGCCCGCAGTCGGTGGCGGCGGTCTTCCTCGAGCCGGTGCAGAACTCGGGGGGCTGCTTCCCGCCGCCGCCCGGCTATTTCCAGCGGGTCAGGGAGATCTGCGACCGGTACGGCGTGCTGCTGGTCTCCGACGAGGTGATCTGCGCCTTCGGCCGGCTCGGCTACTACTTCGGCTCCCAGCGATACGAGTACCAGCCGGACATCATCACCTTCGCCAAGGGCGTGACGTCCGGCTATTCGCCGCTGGGCGGCATGATGGTCAGCGACGCGCTGATGGAGCCGTTCAACGCGGGAACGGCCACGTTCCTGCACGGCATCACGTTCGCGGGCCACCCGGTGTCCGCCGCGGTGGCACTGGCCAACCTGGACATCTTCGAGAAGGAAGACCTGCTGGGGAACGTCCGGGCGAACGAGGCCGCGTTCCGCGCCACCCTGGAGAAGCTCTACGACCTGCCCATCGTCGGGGACGTCCGCGGCGCCGGCTACTTCTACGGCATCGAGATGGTCAAGGACAAGGTCACGCGCGAGACGTTCACCGACGAGGAGTCCGAGCGGCTGCTGCGCGGGTTCCTCTCCCACGCGCTGTTCGATGCCGGGCTGGTGTGCCGGGCCGACGACCGCGGCGACCCGGTGATCCAGCTGGCCCCGCCGCTCATCTGCGGCCAGGAGCACTTCGACGAGATCGAGGGGGTCCTGCGCGCCGTGCTCACCGAGGCCTGGACGCGTATCTGAGGCAACCGGGGTCTCCGGCTCAACGTTCATCCGGCGGCGTCACGTGACATCCCGCGGCGCCATTTGACGTTCATCCGGCTGCGTTACGTTCCCGTTATGCCGGAGACTGCAGACGACCCGCGTCCTTCCCGTCTGCCGATGTCACGTCGTCAGATGCTCGCCGGCGCGGGTGGTACTGGCCTGCTCGCGGCGACTGCCGGACCCGCGAAGGCCGCGACGGCCCGGGCACGCCGGGCGCGCACGGCGGCTAACAACGGCACTCCGGAGCAGATCCACCTCACCTGGGGCGACAACCCCACATCCAGCGTGGTCATCTCGTGGGCCTCGCCCGGCCGGGCGAGCAGGCCGCGGGTGCGGATCGGGCAGCGGGTCATCCCGGCGGAGTTTCGCACCTACACCGACGGCCTCAGCGGCGAGACGGTCTGGACCTACCACGCGAAGGTCGGTGGCCTGCGGCCCGGCGCCACCTACGCCTACGCGGTGACCGCCGACAATGACGGCAACGCCGCCGACCCGTTCAGCGCCACCTTCCGCACCGCGCCGCAGGGCCGCGCGGCGTTCCGCTTCACCAGTTTCGGCGACCTGGCCACGCCGAACACCAGCTGGGTGCTCTCCTACGGCCAGAGCGCCTACGCGGTGGAGGCCGTCGAGTCCTTCCAGCCGCTGTTCCACCTGCTCAACGGCGACCTGTGCTACGCGAACCTGAACCCCGCCGCGCAGCCCGAGGTATGGCGCGACTTCGGCAACAACAACCAGACGTCGGCCGCCAACCGGCCCTGGATGCCGTGCCCGGGCAATCACGAGGTGGAGTTCTACAACGGGCCGCAGGGCCTGACCTCGTACCTGACCCGCTACACGCTGCCGGAGAACCACGCGCCGGGATTCGGCGGGCGCTGGTACTCCTTCCGCATCGGCTCGGTCCTGTTCGTCTCCCTGGACGCCGACGACGTGGTCTACCAGGATGCGGCCGCGTTCGTGGCGGGCCCGGCCGCGCTGACCCCGGCGGCGGGCACCGGCCACCCGCCGGTCCAGCCCGGCACGTCGTTCTACATCAGGGGCTATTCCGGCGGCGTGCAGACCGCCTGGCTGGAGCGGACGCTGGCCGCGGGCCGCCGCGACGAGTCCGTGGACTGGGTCATCGTCCAGATGCACCAGTGCGCCCTGTCGTCCTCGGCCACCGGCAACGGCTCCGACCTCGGCATCCGCCAGGAGTGGCTGCCGCTGTTCGACCGGTACCAGGTGGACCTGGTGCTCAACGGCCACGACCACGACTACGAGCGGTCCTTCCCGGTGCGCGGGGCGGACGCCGACGTGGGCCGGGAGGTGGCGACCGGGACCGTGGTCAACACCCTGCGGCCGCACCCGGTGACCACCACCGACAGCGGGGTGTTCGACACCAGCCAGGGCACGGTGCACCTCATCCTGGGCTGCGGCGGCACCGACGCTCCCCTGGACGAATACGGGACCGACACCGCCAACGGTGAGCGCCAGGCCAAGGTGTTCACCCGGGCCGACCGGCCCGTCCTGACCTCGACGCCAGACGTCTACGCGCGCGCGGCGGCCGACGCGGTGGAGGACGCCGTCTGGTCGGCCCGGCGCGACACCTCCACCGGGTACGGGATCGCGGTCTTCGACGTCGAGCCCGCCAGCGCCGAGACGAGCGGCCAGGCCAGCATCAAGGTCACCCACTACCACGCGGTGGGCGCGGACCCGGTCAACCCCGCCACCGGCGTCAAGGGCGCGCCGACCCCCGACTACACCGAGTTCGAGACGTTCCGCCTGGTCCGGCCGCGCTAGCCGCAGGGGCCCGGTCCGGGGCGGCCGGCCGCGGGATACCGTCAGCTCATGGATGTTCTGGTAATAGGGGCCGGGGCCGTCGGCCTGACGACGGCGATCAGCCTGGCCGAGGCGGGGCTCAGCGTGACGATCAGGACGGCCGCGCTGCCCGGGCAGACGACGTCAGCGGCCGCGGGGGCGGTCTGGGGCGGCGTGAAGGTGGGCCCGCCCGACCGGGTCCTGGAATGGGGCCGGGCAGGACTGGAGGTCCTGTCCAAGCTGGCCGCCGAGCCGGGCACCGGGGTGCGGATGGCCGCCGGACGGGAGGTCTCCCGGGCCCCGCTCGAGCCGTACTTCTGGATGCGGCTGCTGGCGGACCTGCGGACCTGCGAGGACTCCGAGCTGCCCGACGGCTTCACCGACGGCTGGCACTACACCGCCCCGCTGGCCACCATGCCCGTGTACCTGGGCTACCTGCGCGCCCGGTTCGAGCGGGCAGGCGGCACCCTCGAGGTGTCCCCGGTCGCCTCGCTGGCCGGGCTGGCCGGCGCGGCCCCGGTCATCGTCAACTGCTCCGGCGCCGCCGCCCACGACCTGGTGCCCGACCCCGCGGTGGTGCCGGTCCGCGGGCAGGTGGTGATCGCCGCCAACCCCGGCATCGAGGAGTTCCTCGTCAGCCGGGATCCCGAACCGCCGTGGATCGTGTACATGTTCCCGCACGGTGACACCGTCCTGCTCGGCGGCACCAACGAGGAGGGGAAATGGGACATGGAGCCGAAAGCCGAGGTGGCTGAGCGGATCGTGGCCGGGTGCTGCGCCATCGAGCCTCGCCTGCGCGGGGCACAGATCCTCGGGCACCGCGTCGGCCTGCGGCCGTGGCGGCCCGAGGTGCGGCTGGAATCCGAGCCGCTCGGCGACAGCGTGCTGTGGCACAACTACGGTCACGGCGGCGCCGGCATCTCGCTGTCCTGGGGCTGCGCCGCCGAGATCACCGCCGCTGTCTGCGGCTAGCTGTCCAGCTGATCACGGAGCCTGGCCGGGGCGATCACGCGGTACGCGTCCTGGCAGAGCTCGGCGATCTCGGTCCAGTCGGGGTCGTGGTCGAGCCGGACGCCGATCCAGCCGCGGCCGCCGACGTAGGGCGGCCGGAAGAACCGGTCCGGGTTGGATGCGGTGAGTTCCTGCTGGGCGCCCGGCGGCGCCGCGCACCACAGGTGCGGGAACTGGTTGTCGTGATGGCCGCCGGCCCACAGCGTGACGAACGAGCTCTTGCCCCGGACGAACCAGGTCGGCGCGCCGTGGCTGGGCCGCTCGGTGACCTCGGGCAGGGCCAGGCAGATCGCGCGGAGCCGTTCGCCGAGGCCGGCGGTCGGATGGTTCATCCCGCGATTGTGTCACCGGGCGCCGGGATACGCTGCTGCCCATGAAGTTCGCGATCGCGATCCCGCAGTTCTACGCCGACGGCGAATTCGATCCCGGGGCCTTCCGGGCCTATCTGGCGCGGGCCGAGGAGCTCGGCTTCGAAAGCGCCTGGACGCAGGAATCGGTGCTGGGCGCGGGCCCGCAATTCAGCCCGATCGAGGCGATGACCTACGCGGCGGCCTGCACCCAGCGGATACGCCTGGGGTGCGTGGTGTTCGTGTCCACCCTGCACAGCCCGGTCCACCTGGCCAAGAGCCTCAGCACGCTGGACCAGCTCAGCCGCGGCCGGATCGAGGTCGGCGTCGGCACCGGCGGCCGGAGCCGCCCGTTCGCCGCGTTCGGCGTGGACCCGCACCGGTACGTGGCGCGGTTCACCGAGGGCGTCAGGCTGATGAAGGCGCTGTGGACCGAGCCCAGGGTCACCTTCCCCGGCGAGTTCTGGCAGCTGGAGAACGCGCCGATGGAGCCCAAGCCGTTCCAGAAGCCGTATCCGCGGCTGTGGTTCGGCGGGGCCAGCGAACCCGCCCTGCAGCGGGCCGTGCGGATGGGCGACGGCTTCTTCGGCGCGGGGTCCTCCCCCACCGCCACGTTCGCCGAGCAGGTCGGGATAGTACGGGCGGCGCTGGCCGAGGCGGGCAAGACGGCCGCGGCCTTCCCCATCGCCAAGCGGGTGTACATCGCGATCGACGAGGACGCCGAGCGCGCGCGGACCCGGATGAACGCGGCCCTGGAAGGGATCTACGGGCACCGGGTGCCGGCCATCGAGGCGGCCGCGATCGCGGGCACGACGGCCGGCTGCGTCCGCCAGGTGAACGAGGTGGCGGCGGCCGGGGCGGAGCTGATCTTGTTCACGGCGCTGTTCGACCAGCGCGAGCAGATGGAGCAACTGGCCGCCGCGGTGCTCCCCGAATTGGGCTGACGCCGGACTGACGCCAAAGGATGCCACCACCGCGTCGCTGTACTCGGGACCCAGCTCACTGTGGGCCGCGGCGGCGGCGCGTATCTCCTCGGCCGGCAACGGCGGGTCACTCAGGCGCCCGGTGCCTTCGGCCTCGCGTTCCGCGATCACCCGGCGCCGTGCGGTGGAATAGGACTCACCCCGTGCGCGCCATCCGGTCAGCCCGTGGGGCAAGCCGGAGGGCCGGACCCGGCGGGCGGCGTCCCTGATCTTGTCGTGTGACATCGCATCCCCAAACCGGTGGCTCCACCCGGCACCCGCCGCCGTCAGCGATCACGATGAAAGGGAAGAAGACGACCCACGCGAGGGCTGTGCCGCTCTTGTCCTCGGGCACTGCGACGGGCGCCGGCTGCCGCAGCTCGGATCGGGCAGGCGTGGCTGCCCCTGCCAGGATACGCCAGCCCGCACTCCGGCGGCATTCCGGTCATCCCAGCGGGCGGCGGCACGCGCCGTTCTCGTTCGGCCCGATGAGCTCTTTAATAGGGTGGGGTCATGAAGATCGGATTCGGTGCCCCGGTCGCGGGCGCGTGGGCCACGCCCGGGTATCTCACGGCCTTCTCCGAGCAGGCCGAGGAGGCGGGATACGCGTCGCTGTGGACGTTCCAGCGGCTGCTCGTGCCCGAGGGCTCCGGCATGGAGCCGGTGTACCGCAGCGTGCTCGACCCGATGGTGGTACTGGGGTACGCGGCCGCCCGGACGTCGCGGATCCGGCTCGGCGTGGCCATCCTCAACCTGCCGTTCGTCTCCCCCGCCTACCTGGCCAAGCAGGCGACGGCCGTCGACGTGCTGTCCGGCGGCCGGCTCGACCTCGGGCTCGGCATCGGCTGGATGCCGGAGGAATTCGCCGCGACCGGCGCGTCCACGGCCCGGCGCGGCGCGCGCACCGAGGAGTACCTGGCCGTGCTGCGCACGCTGTGGGCGGATGAGGTCAGCTCGCATCACGGCGAGTTCTACACGATCCCGGCGGGACGGCAGGACCCCCGGCCGGTGCAGCGGCCCGGCCCTCCGGTGCTGCTCGGCGGCATGTCCCGGCCGGCCATGGAGCGGGCCGGCCGGATCGCGGCGGGCTGGATCACTTCCAGCCGCGCCGACCTGACCAAGATCAGCGAGGCGGCCGGCGTGATCCGGTCGGCGGCGGCGTCGGCGGGGCGGGACCCGGACGCGATGCGCATCATCTGCCGGGGCGTGGTGCTGGCCGGTGACGAGGCCAAGGGGCCCGACGGCGGGCGGCGGCTGCTGTCCGGCAGCTACGAGCAGATCCGCGAGGACACCGCCTGGCTCGGCGAGCAGGGCGTCACCGAACTGTTCTACGACCTGAACTGGGACCCGCAGGTCGGCAACCCTTCGGTCGCCCCGGAAGCCGCGGCGGACCGGGCCGGCGAGATCATGGCCGAGCTCGCCCCGCGCTGAGCCGGAACTGCTCAGCGTCCTGAGGGCTGGCTGGTGAGGCCCTCACGGTGGGCGATGGCGGCGGCCTCGGTGCGGCTGGCGGCGCCGAGCTTGCCGAGGATGTTGGAGACATGCACGCTGGCCGTCTTCGGCGCGATGAACAGCACGGAGGCGATCTCCCTGTTGCTGCGGCCGGCCGCGATGAGCCGCAGGACCTCGCGTTCGCGGCTGGTCAGCGACGCGAGCACCGCGCCGTCCCGCCCGCCGCCGGGCGCCGTCCCGATCCTGGCCCGGCGGGCGAGGTCGTCGAGGGCCCTGCGCAGCGGCCTGGCGCCCAGCCGGTCCGCCGTCTGCGCGGCCTGATGCCATTGCACGCTCGCCTCGTCCCGGCGGCCCGCCTCGGCGAGCGCCTCGGCCAGCCGCCACTGGGTGCGGGCGGTCTCGTAGGCGTAGGCGGGACCGAACTCGTCCAGGACCGCGTGCCAGGCCTGCGGGTCGTTGTCGCCGCTGGCCCGGCGGTACTCCGCCTCGGCCCGGGCCAGCCAGCCGCGGCCCTCGGGGCCGAGGATGAACTTGGGCCGTTTAGGGAAGGCCGCCCCCTCCCGGGCGATCTGCAGCAGATCGGCGGCCGCGGCCAGTTCGGCGCTCGCGGTGTCGTCGTCGCCCGCGGCGCGCGCCTGCACCGCCCGGTCGGCCCGGGCGCTCAGGGCGATCGCGGCCGGCCTGATGGCGGACGGATGGTACCCCCAGGGCGGCTCGTTGACCATCCCGAGCGCGATGTTGGCGTCGGCCAGGGCCTGTTCGGTATCGCCCCGCCACAGGGCATGCTCGGCGAGCAGGCCGCGCGCGATGAACCCGTCGAACCCGTGGCTCATCCAGAACGGCTCGATCCAGGCGCGGCGTTCCGCTACCGCCGGGTTGTCGCGGGCGACGTCGATGAACAGGGCCATCGACGACAGGTACGCCTCGGCGGCGCTGGTGACCCGGACCGGGAAGCCGTCGGCGATCTCCTGGGCGTGGTCCCATTTGCCGTCGGCGAAGTGGCACTGGAAGTGCAGGTGCTGCACGTCGAGCCCGTACGGGGCCAGGCCGAGCCCGGTCTGGTTAGCCCGCCTGGTCCCCTCGTACGCGATGGTCCCGCCGGTGACCAGGTCGCCGCGCTCCAGGTGAGCCCGGGCCAGGTGATAGGCCGCCCGCAGCTCCACGCCGAGCACCATCGCCTCGCGCGCCTGCTTGTGCGCCTCGGTGAGCAGCTCGATGGCCTCGTCGTTGCGGCCTTCGCGGTTACTCAGG
>Ga0335081_10012595_pt1 | contig 13704 bp, 12 predicted proteins | sample Lox_Sample_35_FD_206713 | JGI IMG/M metagenome (GOLD analysis project Ga0335081, IMG submission 206713) | Soil microbial communities from Loxahatchee National Wildlife Refuge, Florida, United States - Lox_Sample_3.5 | ecosystem: Environmental > Terrestrial > Soil > Wetlands | place: USA...
TTCTTGCCTCCCACCTTTTTGTACGCCCCCCCCACCACTGTGGTCAACGTCTCGCTGCCGCACATCGCCGGCAGCCTCTCAGCCACCAACGACGAAGCGACCTGGACGCTTACCTCGTATCTTGTGGCCAACGCCATTATCCTGCCCATGACCGGCTGGCTGGCCGGCCGCTTCGGACGCAAGCGGCTGCTCATGGCCTCGGTCACGGGATTCACCGTGGCATCTTTCCTGTGCGGCCTCGCGCCCAGCCTGCCGTTCCTGATCCTTTGCCGCGTCATTCAGGGCGCGTGTGGCGGCGGACTACAACCGCTCTCGCAGGCCATCCTGATGGAGTCCTTTCCCGCCGAAAAGCGCGGGCAAGCGATGGCTTTCTGGGCGCTGGGCATCGTGGTCGCGCCTATGCTCGGTCCGGTGGCGGGCGGCTGGCTCACCGACAATTACAGCTGGCGCTGGGTCTTCTACATCAACGTGCCTATCGGCGTGATCGCTCTCATCCTGACCGAGGTTTTCATCTTCGATCCGCCGTACCTGCGTCGCGAAAAAACCGGCGTCGACTACTGGGGCATCGGCCTGCTGACCATCGGTATCGGCAGCCTGCAGATCATGCTCGACAAGGGGCAGGAGGACGACTGGTTCGGCTCGCACTTCATCGTGACGCTGGGCGTTCTTGCCGTCGTCGGCCTTACCGGACTGATCATTCGTGAGCTCACCACCAGGCATCCGATTCTCGATCTCACCGTCTTCCACTACCGCTCATATGCCATTGGCACCTTCCTGATGACGTTTATCGGCTTCGTCCTCTACGGCAGCACCGTCCTGCTGCCGCTGCTGATGCAGGTGATTCTCGGCTACACCGCGACGCACGCAGGCGTGACCAACCTGCCGCGTGGGCTGGCGTCGTTCCTCATCATGCCCATTGTCGGCCGGCTGACGGGCAAGTTCGATCACCGCAAGCTGCTGGCGATCGGCTTGGTAGCCTCGGCGTACGCCATGTGGGAGCTGTCACGCTTCAGCCTGGACGTTGCATCGAAGAATTTCTGGTGGCCGCTGGCGATTCAGGGAGCGGCGCTGGGCTTCGTCTTCGTGCCCCTGACCACAATCACCAACAATCCCATACCCAACGAGCGCATGGGCAATGCCACCAGCATTTTCAACCTGATGCGCAATATCGGCGCCAGCATCGGCATCGCCATGGTCGAGACGGTGCAGTTCCGCGCCCAGCAAAGGCACATCAACATCCTCGGCCAGCACGTCAATCCGGAGAGCGTGACCGCGCAGCAGATGATGCAGGGCATGAAAGGCTATTTCATGGGCCAAGGCTCAAGCGCGGCGACAGCGACTCAGCAAGCGTACGGGTCAATATGGGGACTGGTGCAGCGCCAGGCCGCTATGTTGGCTTACAACGACACGTTTCTGTTTCTGGCGTTCATCTTCGTCGCCATGCTCCCGCTGCTGTTCTTGTTGCGCAAGCCCAAGCAGGCCGAGGGCGTGGTCGCAACGCACTAGCGGTGGAAGCGCATAGCTTCAGGCCGGCTTCGCAGTTCGTATATGGCAGTGGGTGGAGCACGCCTTCAGGCGTGCATTGCCAACGGAAGTTTCGGATCGCGCTTTAGCGCCTGCGGTGAGCGCCTTTGCAGGGGCGCAGCTTGGCTGCGCCGAAAGTCGAGCCCCTTCAGGGGCGGGCGGCACATCCTTCATTACATCGCCCAATTCCGCCGATCCACGAACGTAGGCGGCTCATACGTCTTCCCGCGTTCAAGCTGCCGGTCTTCGCGCTTCGAACTCCACAGCAAAATCGGTCCGGTGACCGCCCGCACCAGCCGCGTGGCGGCGCCGAATTCATGTTCGATCTCCCGCCGCAGCTCGCGAATCCTGCCGGCCACCAGGGCATTGGTTCCTTTCAGACGCTTCTCCATCGCCCACAGCGCGGCATCATAGGTCGTGCGCAGCTTCGCGGCTTCGTTGGCCACGCGCTGCCGCACCCGCAGATCGGGATGGTCGTGATACCGCTTCCAGCCTTGAAAGATGGTGTCGCAGATGCGAAACAGGCTGGGCCCGTTGCGCTCGAAGTCGAAGCGAAATGCCCAGTCCAGCAGCCGCTTCGAATCCTCGCGGGAGATTGCGGCGTGCTGAAAATTGAACTTGTATTGCCCATGAATGTCGGCCAGTTCGATGTTGTCGAGCATCCGGCCTTCCTGCTGCATTTGCTCGAACAGCGGTGTGCCCGGGACCGGCGTGTACAACATGAACTGGTGGAAGTCGGTGCCGTGCGCGACCGCGTACTCGATCTCCTGGCGAATGTTCTCCAGGGTGTGATGTTCCAGCCCAACGATGGTCGAGCCCAGCAGCTTGATGCCATGCTGCCGCAGCTCGGCAGCCAGCGCCTGGGTATCGGAGTTGCGCAACTTCGCGTAGCTCGACTTCGGCGACTCCAGCCCCAGCCAGATCCACGAGACACCCAGCTGCACCAGCTCCTCCAGGCTGTACTTGCGGATCGCATTCACCGACGAAAACACATACAGCGACCAGCTCTTGCCCGCTTTCTTCATGCGCGCCAGCAACTGCATGGCGCGCGGACGATTGAGCAGAAAGTTCTCGTCCATCAGGAAAAACGAGCTCACGTTCATGGACTGCTCCATGCGCTCCATCACGTCGAACAGCTCGTCGCCCGATTCATAGAAGTTGACGCACTTGCCTTTGCCGCCGAAGAACGCCGAGGTGGTGCAGAAGTTGCATCCCATCGGACACCCCACCGACGGAATGATGGTTGCCGCCGTGTCGCGCGTGCTGTCCGGAATTCGCATGCCCAGCACGCGCATGCCGAAGCCCGACAGGATTTCGGGATGAGTGATGGGCGCCGCGGGATCTTCGCCGAGATAACGCCGCATCCAGGCGATGCCTTCGCCGCGCACCACGCAATCGGCGTCGATCAGTTTGTCGATCGCGGGTATCGCGGCCACGTGTCCGCCGACCAGGATGGTGGTTTTCGGCGACAGCTGCCGCACCCGGCGGCACATCTCGCGCACCTTGCCGAAATTGGGGATGATCCCGGAGATGCCGACAATGTCGTACTCGGTCGAGGTCAGCTCGCGCTCGAATCGCTCCAGGGTAGGGAAGTCCAGCAACGTGCTCGGCGCCGAGATGTTGCGCTGGATCATCATCAGTCCCCACGAGCGGTGAAACATGCGCAGCGAGAAGCTGCCTTGCGCGCGCGTCACCTGGTTGTGATACAGCTCCATGGGATTGATGGTGCGGCTGCCGAACTCGTCGTCGCGCGCATACGGTCCGAACACCGAGCTCAGCAGCACGCGCGCCTGAGTGCCTTTGGAATGTGGGCTGACTCCATCCAAACCTGAAGTCGAGATCATGAAGCCAGCTTAGAAACAGACGCCCAGTTTTTCCGTGATACGCGCCGCTTCTCGCGGGAAATGACAGAACTATTACATTGCTGCCGAATTTGGGAAGCGAAGCGTACGCTTTCCAGTCAGAGAGCATCTGTCTGCGAAACTATTCCCACGCTGTGGTCCGTGGTACAACTTAGAGCGTCCAGACCCATGCACAGCAAGCGCACCACCATCGTCTTTCTCAGCGTGCTTGTTCTTCTGGTGCTGGGCCTCGCGGTCATCATCATCTGGCCATTCCTCAGGCCGTTTGCTTTCGCCATCATCCTCGCCATCGTCTTCTATCCCGTGCACGAACACATCCTGCGGGCGATGCGCCAACGGCACGGCGTGGGCGCGCTGATTTCCACCCTGGCCGTCTTGCTCCTCTTCGGAGTTCCCGCCTTCATCATCACCACCATGGCCGCCAACGAGGCGGTGAACGCCGCGCATTATCTCAGCCGCAGAAGCGCCGAAGAAGGCGGGTACATCCTCTACATCTCCAACCTGGCTGCCCCGCTGCTGCACTTCGTCGGCCGATGGGTCGATCTCTCCAAGTACGATATTCACGCGGTGATTCGCTCCAATGCGCAGAAGGCGAGCTTGGGGGTGGTGGGCTTCGGTGCGGCGGTGCTCAGCAATCTGGCCCACTTCACCATCGATGCGCTGATCACGTTTGTCATCCTGTTCTTCCTCTTTCGCGACGGCAAGGACTGGGCCTATCGCGTGGGGCGGCTCATCCCACTCTCGCCGGTACAGGTGGCGCGGCTCTACCAGAACATCTCCGATACCATCATCGCCAATGTTTACGGCATTCTCACCGTCGGAGTCGCCCAGGGCTTTCTCGCCGGGATCGCGATGCGCATCGTGGGGATGCCCTCGTCAGTGCTGCTGGGATTGGCTGCGGGCTTCGCCTCCATCATTCCGGTGGTGGGCTCGTCGCTGGTCTGGGCTCCCGTGGCGATCTATCTCCTGGTTAGCGGCTTGATCTGGAAGGGCGTGTTTCTGCTGATCTGGGGTCTGGTGGTGATCAGCTCGGCGGACAACGTTATCCGGCCCTGGGTGGTAGCTGGCCGCGTGGAGTTGCACCCGATGGTGCTGCTGTTCTTTATCCTCGGCGGCGTCGAGGCATTCGGATTTATCGGATTGTTCCTTGGACCGGTGGCGGCGTCAGTGCTGGCCGCACTGTTCGCGATTCTGCGCGAAGAGCTGGGCGAGGCGGGCACATGATCCCGAGCGCACTGAGAACGGTCGCGCAGCAGCCGTTCTCGCGAAGTCGAGAGCCTGCCTTGAGCTTGCCGAAGGGGACCTGCTGTTCGCCGGCACTGCGTCAGGTTTGTGTGAGGGAGGCTGCCGGAGGAAAATCCGCTCTTTTGAAGGGGCGCGCCTTTAGGCGCCGTTGCAAGGTATTTATCTTTGTCATTCCCAGCCGGCTTTAGCCCGCGAGGAATCTGCTTTTGGCCGGTCGGCGTCGCCTCCGCATCCCTCACTCCGCCAGCGGCCGATACAAATCCCCCTGCACCCGTTCTCCGATATTGCGCAGCGCCTTCACCGCGTACTCCTGAAAGTGCGCCGAATTACGATGCGCTTCCAGCGCTGCCGCATCGCGATACTGCTCGTAGATGAAGAACCGCAGCGGATCGTCAGTATGCCGATGCACGGTGTACATCAGGCATCCCGGCTCCTGGCGCGAGGCCGCTTGCAGCTTGGAGAAGATAACCGCAACCTCGTTCTCGTGGCCTTCATGCGCCTTCCAGTTCACTGCCAGCACCAGCATCAGGTCCTCCAACTTCCTCTAACTTCCGGCTTTCCCGCTGACCGCGTCCAGCATCTGGGCAAATTCCGGAAGCACCATCGTCTGCTCGCGGTCGGGCCCGGTCGAGATGATGCCGACCTTCGCGCCCGACTCCTTCTCCACAAACTCCAGATAGCGCTTCGCCTGGTCTGGCAGCCGGTCATACTGGTCGATGCCGAAGGTGCTCGTCTGCCAGCCCGGCAGCTTCGTATACACCGGCTCAATTTTCTCGAAGCCGCAGGCCTGCGCCGGAATCTGCTGCGTCTCCTTGCCGTCGATTTTGTAGCTGACGCAGGCCGGAATCTCCGCCTGCTCGTCCAGCACGTCGAGCTTCGTCACCACCAGCCAGCTGGTTCCGTTGATCATGTTAGAGTAGCGCAGCAGCGGCAGATCCAGCCAGCCGGTGCGCCGCGGACGTCCCGTCACCGCGCCAAATTCATTGCCCTTTTTGCGCAGCGCCTCGCCAATCGCGTCTTTCGACTCGGTGGGAAACGGTCCCCCGCCAACCCGCGTGCAATACGCTTTGGTCACGCCGATCACGGTGTTGATCGAAGTCGGAGGCACGCCGGTTCCGGTAGCCGCTCCGCCCGAGGTCGCACTCGACGACGTCACGAACGGGTACGTCCCGTGATCGATATCCAGCATCGTTCCCTGCGCGCCCTCGAACATCACCGACTGGCCGTTCGCAATGGCGTGGTTGAGCAGCAGCGCGGTATCGGTCACAAACGGCGCGACACGATCGCCGATCGCGCAGTAGTCGGCAAACATCTTGTCCGGATCGAGCGGCTCGCTGTTAAACAGCGCATGCGCGATGGTGTTCTTTTCGCGGCAGGCGTTCTCGATGTGCTTCTGCAGCAGCTTCTTGTCCAGCAGGTCCTGCACGCGCAAGCCGCTACGCGCCATCTTGTCTTCGTAGGTGGGACCGATGCCGCGTGAGGTAGTGCCGATCTTCACCCGCCCAGGCGCGTTCTCTGCGGCCAGTTCGATCAGGCGATGATAGGGAAGGATCACGTGCGCGCGATTGCTGACGAACAGGTTGCCGTCCACGCGAATGCCGGTCGCGCGCAGCGCATCCACTTCCTTCATGAAGGCAAACGGATCGAGCACCACGCCGTTGCCGATGACCCCGCGGCAGCCCTCGCGCAGCACGCCGCAGGGAATCAGCTGCAGGATGAATTTCTTGCCGTGAATGGTGACGGTGTGTCCGGCATTGTGCCCGCCGGAATAGCGCGCCACAACCTTGAAGCGCTCGGAAAGGACATCGACGATTTTGCCTTTGCCCTCATCGCCCCACTGCGCACCGACGATCACCGCAGTCTTGCCCGTTTTCAAGTTGCCACTCCGCTGGCGATCGCTGGTAGAGCGGGCCTTCAGGCCCGCGTCCAGGCCGCCGATTGATTGCCTGGTCGGCTGAAGTCGTCGACCTCAGCCGAGCCAACCTTAGAGGGATCGCGGAAGCAGGCCGGAAGGCCTGTTCTACCGCAACTCCGCACACAACTCGCCTCTGGTGCTGCAACCTGGCCTGAATTCTGGGAAGTTAGGATGAGACGGGCTTGTGTAACTTTAGATTCTACAGGGGATGGTTGGGGCGACGCAACGCGCCATGATTCGGCCGTGCCTTACACTGTCTTGCATGCCGGAACTTCCCGAAGTTGAAACTATCGCCCGCGGTCTCGACCAGCGCATCGCGGGCGACACCATCGAGTCTGTCTGGCTGGGCGAAAAGCCTGAGCCGCTGAAATCTCCGCCGGAGGAAATCGCTTCTGTTCTGGAGCATTCGCGCATTGCGCACGTCCGGCGCGTCGGCAAGCACATCGTCTTCAATCTGGAGGGCGAAAACCGCAACGGGCAAAAGACGCGCGCGCAGTGGATCGTCCATCTGGGCATGACAGGCCAGTTGCGGATCGCCTCAGCGCAGACGGGGGCTGCCAAGCATACCCACGCTATCCTGAAACTCGCTTCGGGGCGCGAGCTGCGCTTTGTCGATCCGCGCCGCTTTGGCCGGCTCGCGGTCGTCCGCGTCGAATCGCAGGATGGTTCGGGCTTCGCAGCTCCCGGCGACGAACCGCTGGACGCGAGGATCGATCGCTTCATTACCCTCTTCCGCCATCGCAAGACGCCGATCAAGAGCGCGCTGCTGAACCAGAAGCTGCTCAGCGGCGTGGGCAACATCTACGCCGATGAATCGCTCTTCCGCGCGAAGGTTCGCCCGCGAAGGCGCGCTTCATCGCTCACTCGGGCGGAGCTGCAGAAGCTGCATGCCGCTCTGCGTGAAGTTCTCAAGGAAGCCATCAAGGCCGGCGGCTCCTCCGTCAGCGACTACGTCGACGCCGAAGGCCGCTCCGGATTCTTCCAATTGAAACATAGGGTCTACGGCCGCGAAGGCCAGCCTTGTTTCGTATGCAAAACTCCCATCAAGCGGGTTATCATCGCAGGACGCAGTAGCCACTACTGTCCGCATTGCCAGAAATGACAAAGCCGGCACTTAGCATTTAGTTCTTTAGCGTTGGTTTTGGTCCCGCGCCGTGCTTGGGGCGCGCGGGCGGCCGGAGCGAACCCCGGAAGCCAAGCACGTAATCGCTAAGCACTAAATGCTAAATGCCAAGTGCTAAATGCTAACCACACGAGGCCCTCATGAGCATGTACTCCATTGCCGTTGATCTTGGCGGAACCAACCTGCGCATTGCCGCCGTCAGCGGCGAAGGCAAGATGCTGGAGAAAGTCACCACCGGGACCGAAGTCCAGCTGGGCCGCGATCACGTTATCCGCGAGATGTGCGACGCCATTCAGTCGCTGATCACCAAGCACCGCAGCGCCGGAGATCTGGCCGGCATCGGCATCGGCGTTCCCGGCTTCATCGACATGGACACGGGCACGGTCATGCGCTCCCCCAACCTGCGCGACTGGGAGAACTTTCCGGTGCGCCAGGAGATCGAGCGCCGTCTGAACACCACGGTCATCCTGGAGAACGACGCCAACGCCGCTGCCATGGGCGAGAAGTGGCTGGGCGCGGGGCGCAATACCGACCACCTGGCGATGTATACGCTGGGCACGGGCGTGGGCGGCGGCATCGTCTGCAATGGCCGCCTGTGGCACGGCATCAACGGCATGGCCGGCGAGCTCGGCCACTTCACCGTGGAAGCCGAGGGTCATCCCTGCGGCTGCGGCAGCCGCGGCTGTCTGGAGCAGTATGCTTCGGCGACCGCCATTGTCCGCATGGCGCATGAAGCCATCGACAGCGGTAACGCGCCCGATCTCGCCGACTTCGCCAAGGGCAACGTGGAGTTCACCTCGCGCAGCATTTATCAGCTCGCGGTGCAGGGCCATCCTTCGGCGAAGAAGATTTATGAGCGAGTCGGCCGCGCGCTGGGCATCGGTATCGGCTCGATGGTCAACGCCCTGAATCTGCCGATGTACGTCATCGGTGGTGGCGTCAGCAGCGCGTGGGACGCTTACGCGCCGGCCATGTTCGAAGAGCTGAAGGTGCGGTCGTTCATCTACTCCATCACCGCGCCCGACCGCGTCGAGGCCGGGCAGAAGCACACGGTAGTGACGATTGCGCTGATGGGCAGTGATGCTGGACTCTACGGCTCGGCGCGGTTGCCCATGCTAGCTCCCGCGGCGCAAACTGAAACCGTACGCAGCTCGGCGCAATCGTCGTGAAAATCGACCGGCGCACGATACCGAAAGGGCGCAGCCTTAGCTGCGCCGTCACAAGTCTTTTGATTTTGTCATCCCGAGGAGGCCTTTAAGGCCGACGAGGGATCTGCCGCCCGATGTCATCTACCACTCACTCTGCCTTAGCTTAGCTCTGGCTAGACTCAGGATCCCGCGTGACTTCCAAAAGCGATGGACACCGCAATGATCGCCAGCAGTGCGCCCAGAGCAATCCATGCCCACTTGTTGGCGAAGTTGATGGTGTAGCCAATGCCGACGCGCTTGGAGACGATAATCGCCGGATCGTTCGGGTTGTAGTAGAACATCCCGGCTTTCCAGTAGGAATCGCTTTGCGGCTCGGGAACCTCGTCTTCCTCCAGCGGCACCCGGCTGACCTTCGCATACGACCAATACAACACGCCCACGACGGTCAACAAGGTCAGCGCCACCGTTGCCAGGATTACCCCTGTGATCAGCCTCGGCGGAACGGGCAGCAGTGGCAGCAGGGAGATGACCACGAACGTAAACGTCAGCGGGTAAAGCAGCACCTGCATTCCGCGCACCGTGACCTGACGCATGACGGTCTTTCGGGAATACCGGGCGATCAACCACGTCAGTCCGAGCGTGAACAAATTGACCGCCGCTCCGATCAGCAGGGTTCCATACACGCCAAACCAGTCGCGGTTGGCCCAGCCATTCGGCTGACCGTCGGCGCCCCAGTGCACCGGAAAACGCTCCGGTATCTGGTTCCAATGCGCATGCAAGTACAGGGCGCCGATGGCGAGCGCGACGAATGGCGGAAGCCACAAGCCCAGGTCGAGACGTTCACCGCGCTCCTCAGTCGCAAGCGTTGCGCGCCGGACCTCGGGCCGTGAGCTTCCGTAACGCGTGTGTACCTCATCGAACTTCCGCCAATAGGTGAAGCCGGTCGCCACAATCAGGGCGAATAAGGGCGCAAAACTCGCCACCAGCGGATACCGGCCCGCCAGCATCGCCGTAGCAACAACGGCAGCGACACTCCACAGGGCAACTTGCCGGCGATAGGAACGCAGCAGTCGCCGTCCGTCGCTGCTGAAGGGAAAATCCGCAGCCACGGTCGCGCCGAAAAACACCCCGCGGCGAGTCAGCAGCGGCGTGAACTGAAAAATGATCGCCACGAATATCAGCGGGAAGAGAAACATCGCGGTTTCGAGTTTCATGGCTTTACCTACTTGCCGCCTTCGAAAGGACGCAGCTTTAGCCGCGCCGATCGATGACGAATAGGAAAGGCCTTCAAGCCCCGAGGGCTTGTTTTCCTCAGTGGCCAAGGCCATGTTCCCCACTTCTGCCGGCACGCCGGAAGGCGTGCCCCTTCAAAGAACCCTGATGCCGTGACTGTGTACAGCTATAGTTCGTCGGCTGCGGTGCGCAACAGGGTGCGCAGCTTGGCGGCAGGGGCCCCTTTGGCCAGCATCTCCGCCGTCAACGCCCGCAGGCGATGGCGAAACTCCTCCACCTGTTCCGCCTTGGCGGCCGGTGCGTCGCGGCTGACCACTGTCGCTCCGCGTCCATGCCGCAAGTCCAGCCAACCCTCCTCGGCCAGAGTTCGATACGACTCCGCCACGGTGTTGAAATGCACTCCCAGATCCAGCGCCATGCGCCGCACCGACGGCAGCTCCGAACCCGCCGCCAGCTTGCCCTTCACCAGCAGGATGCGCAGGCCATCGACAATCTGCCGATAGGCGGGGACGGCAGAGTCAAGGTCGATGCGCAATGTGAGATCGCCGGCCACTGTGTACTGTACAGATACAGTATACAGTCGGAATGCGTTTGTCAAGGGGGGGCGGGCCGTTCGTGTGAAGAACCTACAGCCGCAGTTCGGAAGTCTCGAATAACTCCCTTAACTGCGCTCTCTTGACGCTGTCACGCATGCTTCACACCTTCCGGATCGGTCCGGCGTACTGCGCCACTAGAGGATCACGAGTCAACAGCGTTACTCCCTCGACGATCGCTTGAGCTACGAGAATACGGTCGAAAGGGTCTTTGTGAATGGAAGGTAGACTCTCCGTGGCGACCACATGATCGCAACTGATCGGCAGCTCGTTGTAGCCATTGTCGAGCAAGCCGCGACGCAAAACTCTCGCGTCGGCTTGAAAATCCCCGCGCCCCAGACCTCGCTTGATCGCTATCTCCCACAAGCTGGCGGCACTGAACAGCAGGGAGTTGTCAGTATCGTTAATCAAACGCCGTGCGGCCGGCGACAGCCGTTTTGGGTCGGCTGCTGCCCACAACAGAAGATGGGTATCGAGCAGCAGCTTCATGATCGACCCCGAAAGAGTCGTTCGATTTCGGCGCGGCCCATGCGGTCGAAGTCGTCCGGCACCTTGATTTGTCCGGACATGAATCCGAGCCTCCGCATCCGCGCGCTAGTCGGTGTGCCAACGGCGGTTACTTTAGCGACGGGCTTGCCGGCTTTCGCGATGATGAAAGGCTTACCATTGGCCGCCTCTTCGACGAGCCTGGAGAGGTGAGTCTTGGCCTGATGAATGTTTACTATCTTCATAATTAATAGACTAAACTAACTTAGTTTAGTCTAATCGTCCAAAATAACAAGAGCCTGCCCAGCCAGCATCGTTGCTTTGCTCGGTCTATTTCAGCTCCGGCACGCGGGCCCGGGCGCGCTTCAGCGCTCCCAGAAACTGCTCGTTCTGCTCCGGCGTGCCGATGGTCACGCGGAAGGCGTCTGGCGCCCGCCATGGTCCGGTCATGGGACGGACGATCACGCCGTCCTCCTGCAGCAGTTGGCAAAGCTGCGACGCCTCTTCGCCTACCTGGCAGAAGAGGAAGTTGGACCACGTGGGCACCACGCGGATCCCCATCTCCGCGATGGCGGGCTCTAATACGCGGGCGCCGGCTGCATTGTTCTCCACCGCGCGTTGCACATGATCCAAATCGGCCAGCGCGGCCAGCGCCGCCGCTTCCGCCAGCGACGACACCATGAACGCCGGCTTCATGCGCGCCAGATATCCCATCAGCTCCGCCGGCCCCATGCCGTAGCCGACGCGCAGCCCGGCCAGCCCGTGCGACTTCGAGAACGTCCTCAGCACGATGACCGGCCTGCCCGCTCGCACGTAGTCGAGCGAATGCGAATACTCCAGCCCACGCTTGGCACCCAGGTAGTTGGCAAAGTCGTAGTACGCTTCATCCAGAATGGTGATGACATGCGACGGCAGCCGGTCCAGGAAGCTCTCGATCGCGGGCGCATCCACGACGGTTCCGGTGGGATTGTTGGGATTTGCCAGATAGACCAGGCGCGTGTTGCCGTCGACCGCCGCCAGAATTCCGTCGAGATCGTAGCCGTCATTCCGCGTCGCCACTTCAATCAGCCTCGCGCCCGCGGCCTGCGTGACGATAGGGTAGACGATGAACGACAGTTTGCTGGTGACAGCGTTCAGGCCCGGCCCCAGCAGCGTGCGCGCCACGATATCCAGCAGGGTGGTTGAGCCGGCGGTAATCAGAATCTGCGCCGGACTCACCTCGTGGATCTCGGCCAGCGTGGCTGTCAATTCCGTCAGACTGTTGTCGGGATAAAAGTGCGAGTCGGCAGTTGCCGCCTGGATGGCTTCGATGGCCAAGGGCGACGGCCCGAAGGGATTCTCGTTGGAAGCCAGTTTGATGCAGCGCACGCCGCTCTCCCGTTCCGCCTGCCGCAGATGCTTGCCCGGCTTATATATTGCCAGCTTCTTCAAGTGTGCCGGTACCAGCTTTTCGAAGTCCGTCATTCGATCTCCGTGGGCAGCTGGCAGTTAGGGAAACTCTGATTAAGTCTGGTCTCTCGAAGGGGACGGCCTTCAGGCCGTCCGTTAGTGCGTGACTTAATCAGAGTTTCCAGCGGTTGGCATTCAGAGTGATTCCGCGGGCCCAAGCCTTCGACTAAATGCCAAGTGCTAAATGCTAACGCCGCCCAGCCGCCTTTAATTGTGCTACCTCTCTCGTCGTCAGATGGCGAAACTTTCCCGCCTCCACATCCAGCTCCAGAGGCCCGTAGCGCACGCGCTTGATCTTCTCCACGTGATGTCCAATCTCCTCGAACATGCGCCGGATCTGCCGGTTGCGTCCTTCGATCAGCGTCACCTCGTACCATGGATTCGCCGCCTCGCGCAGCAACTTAATTCGTGCCGGACCGGTCTTCACCGCTTCCGATCGCCGCCGTTGCGGGTGGAGCGAGCCTTCAGGCTTGCGTTCAAGCCCTTTGTTTTTGTCCTCCCGCGCGGGTTTCAGCCCGCGAGGGACCGGTTGTTCCGATTTTCTTGGCATACGGTCTATGCGGCGACGCTCCGCCGCGAGCATCACCCCGCCGCGAAGCCTCTCAATTTCCGCCTCCGACGGCTTGCCGCTCACCTTCACCAGGTACGTCTTCGCCACGTGCGACGACGCATGCGTCAACTTCTGCGCCAGTTCGCCATCGTTCGTCAGCAGCAGCAGGCCTTCGCTCAGGTAATCCAGCCGGCCCACCGGATAGACGCGCGCGCCCACGCCGCGCACCAAATCCAGCACCGTCGGCCGGCCCTCCGGATCGGTGACCGTAGTCACATGCCCCTTCGGCTTATGCAGCAACAGGTAGACGTGGCGCTCGGCGCCGCTCAGCAGCTTGCCGTTCACCTTGATGTGATCGCGCTCCGGATCGGCCTTGCTACCCAACTGGGTGACGATCTGGCCGTTCACCGATACCAAGCCGGAGGTGATGAGCTCTTCCGCCCGGCGGCGGGAGGCAATCCCCGCGGCGGCGATGATCTTCTGGAGGCGCTCAGCCGGCACGAACCCCTCCAGCAAGAACAGTGTCAACCGAGGGGTACCCCCCTCCCCCTATCAGCCCGTAAGATATTGAAAATA
>Ga0335081_10012596_pt1 | contig 13704 bp, 12 predicted proteins | sample Lox_Sample_35_FD_206713 | JGI IMG/M metagenome (GOLD analysis project Ga0335081, IMG submission 206713) | Soil microbial communities from Loxahatchee National Wildlife Refuge, Florida, United States - Lox_Sample_3.5 | ecosystem: Environmental > Terrestrial > Soil > Wetlands | place: USA...
CTCAAGCTGCTGGTCTCTCCGGACGACCGCACGCTGCTCGGCGTGCACGTGTTCGGCACGGGAGCCACCGAGCTCGTGCACATCGGCCAGGCGGTGATGGGCTGCGGCGGCACCGTCGACTACCTGGTCGACGCGGTCTTCAACTACCCCACGCTGGCGGAGTCGTACAAGGTCGCGGCCCTGGACGCGACCAACAAGATGCGCCTGGTCGAGCGGTTCTCGGCCTGAGGGCCCGGGCGGCCGCGGTCAGCGGCAGCCGCAGGCTCCGCCGCAGCAGCCACCGCCGCCGCCCGCGGCCGGGGACGAGCCGGCCCGGCCGCCGACGGCGACCGTTGACAGCAGCTTGACCGTGTCGTCGTGACCCTGCGGGCAGGAGCACGGCGCGTCGGACTCGCTCATCGAGCGGGTCAGCTCAAAGGTGCCGCCGCACGCGCGGCAGCGGTACTCGTATCGCGGCACGTCCTCAGTGTACGGCCGCGACGATGGTTTCGTCTTCGACCAGTAAGCTCGTGACGTGCGAGGGTACACGCAGGATAAGGACGCGTATCTCAAGCGGCTGCGCCGGATCGAGGGCCAGGTGCGCGGGCTGCAGCGGATGGTGGACGAGGACGTCTACTGCATCGACGTGCTGACCCAGGTCTCCGCGGTGACGCGGGCGCTGCAGGCGGTGGCCGTCGGGCTGCTCGAGGATCACCTCGGTCACTGCGTCACCCAGGCCGTCGAGCAAGGCGGGCCGGAGGCGCAGGAGAAGATCCGGGAGGCCGCCGCGGCGGTGTCGCGCCTAGTCCGCTCCTGAGCCCGGGCCGGCCGCGGCGGCGGTGTCGCGCCTAGTCCGCTCCTGAGCCGGGCCGGCCGCGGCGGCGGTGTCGCGCCTAGTCCGCTCCTGAGCCGGGCCGGCCGCGGCGGCGGTGTCGCGCCTAGTCCGCTCCTGAGCCGGGCCGGCCGCGGCGGCGGTGTCGCGCTTGGCCGGGTCCGGGGCGGAGGGCGCCCGGTGGCCGTTGCCGGCCGCGGCCGACACGCTCGCCGGCCGCGAGCCCCCGGCCTCCGGCGGCGCCGGCACCGCGCCCGGGGCGGGCTGGGCCGGCACCGTGGCCGGGTCGTCGTAGTAGAACTGGCGCCCGCGCAGCAGCGAGATGAACGCGCCCGCCAGCGACATCGCGACCGCCGCCGTGAACACGATGATCAGGCCGTGGTGGAACGGCCCGGCGATCAGGTCCGGGAAGAACTGCTTGCCGGTGAGCACGTCGGCGTTGCGGGCGGGCAGCCGGTTCAGCACCCCGGACGGCCCGAGCAGGCTGCGCACCGGGTTGTAGCCGAGCAGGGCCGAGAACAGCGTGCTGACCGGCGGCAGGTGCGCGACGTGGGAGGCCACCGGCGCCGGGACGCCCTGGGCCCGCAGCCCGCTGCTCAGCGTGCGGGGGAGCGTGGCGGCCAGCCCGGCGATCATCAGCGAGAAGAAGATGCCGATCGACAGCGACATGCCGGAGTTCTGGAACGTGGACCGCATCCCGGACGCGGCGCCGCGGTGCTGGGCCGGGACGCTGCTCATGATGGCCGAGGTATTGGGCGAGGCGAACAGGCCCGAGCCGACCCCGTTGCCGAAGATGATCAGCGCGAACAGCCAGTACGGGAAGTCGACCGGCAGCAGCATCAGCCCGGTGAACGCGGCCGCGGCGATCAGCAGCCCGGCGGTGGCGAACGGGCGCGGCCCGTACCGGTCGGACAGCGTCCCGGAGATCGGCCCGGCGATGAGGAACCCGGCGGTCAGCGGCAGCATGTAGATGCCAGCCCACAGCGGCGTCTGGATGAAGTCGTAGCCGTGCAACGGCAGCCAGATCCCGGCCAGCCAGATCACCAGCATGAACTGCAGCCCGCCGCGCGCGATCGCGCCCATCAGGCTGGCCGCGTTGCCGGCCGCGAAGGCGCGGATCTTGAACAGGCTCATCCGGAACATCGGCTCGGCGATCTTCGTCTCGATGATCCCGAATGTGATCAGCAGGACGACGCCGCCGATCAGGCCGGCGTCCACCCAGGGATTGGTCCACCCGGTGGCGTGCCCGCCGTAGGGCTGGATGCCGTAGGTGATCGCGGCCAGCAGGATGCCGGCCCCGACCGCGAACGTGGCGTTCCCGGCCCAGTCCACGCGCGCGCGGCGGGTCGTGGCGATCTCGCGCAGGCTGCGGTAGGCCCAGATCGTCCCGAACACGCCGATCGGCACGTTGATCCAGAACACCGCGCGCCAGTCCCAGGCGGCCAGCAGCCCGCCCAGCAGCAGCCCGACGAACTGCCCGGAGATGCCGGCGATCTGGTTGACGCCCAGCGCCATGCCCCGCTGGTTGGCGGGGAACGCGTCGGTGAGGATCGCCGCCGAGTTGGCCATCAGCATCGCGCCGCCGAACGCCTGCACCACGCGGAAGCCGATCAGCCACAGCGCCCCGGCGGAGCCGGTCATCGGGTCGAGCGACAGGGCGATCGAGGCCAGCGTGAACACGACGAAGCCGAGGTTGTAGATCTTGACGCGGCCGAACATGTCGCCGAGCCGCCCGAGCGTCACCACCAGCACCGACTGGACCAGCAGGTAGCCAATGATCATCCACAGCAGGTAGCTGATGTTGCCGGGCGTCAGCGGGTTCAGGTGAATGCCGCGGAAGATGGCGGGCATCGCGATGATCACGATCGAGGCGTCGATCGTCGCCATCGACATGCTGAGCGTGGTGTTGGACAGCGCGACCCACTTGTAGCGGTCGCCACCCCGGGCTTTCCCGGGCCCGGCCTGGTTCAGCTCAGCGATCGTCCGCACTCGATCCAGTCTACCGGGAGTCAGTTGCTTGATCGCAACTACCTAATAGCGAGGCACACCCGGTACGTCCACCACCAGGTCCGCGACCGCGCGAGCCGCCGGGCCGCGACCTCCTTGAGCGCGGTGAGGCCGAGTTCCTCCTCGGTGCATCCAAGCGCCAGGAAGTCGGCGGCGTGGCTGATCGCGGACAGCGCGGTGGCCACCAGGCGGCCGGCGTCGCCCTGCTCCCGGCCGTGCACCGCGATCTGCGCGCTGTGCCGGAACAGCCCGCAGGCCCGGATCCGGCCCAGGTGCTCCTTGCCGCGGTGCAGCGGCGGCAGCCCGCGCCTGGCCTCCTCCTCGTCAACGCGCCTGGCCATGTCCTCCCAGGCGGCGCCGGTCTCCCAGTCGATGCACGGTGGCCAGTCGCAGTCGTAAACGGCGAGCACGCCCCCGGGGCGCAGCAGCCGCGCGATCTCCGGCAGCGCGCGGGCCGGGTCGAACCAGTGCATCGCCTGGCTCGCGGTGACCACGTCGGCGCAGCCGTCGGGCAGCCCGGTGTCCTCGGCGGCCGCGTCGAGGAGCGCGAACCGGGTACCCGAGCCGGCCGGGGCGGCCGCGATGCGGCGCCCGGCCTGCGCGCGCATGCCGGCGGACGGCTCGACGGCCGTGACCCGGCCGGCCCGGCCGGCCCAGGCCACCGCGGACAGGCCGGTGCCGGCGCCGAGGTCCACCACGTCCGGCCGCGCCAGCCCGGCCCACTGGGTGATCACGGCAAGCAGGTCGGCAGGCGGCGCCGGCCGGACCGCGTCGTACTGGCCGGCCACGCCGGAGAACCTCGAGGCGGCATCGGACATCGTGTCTCCCGGTCAGCTTTGGTCGCCACCAGCCTGACCCGGGCGCGGCCCGGCCCGCCACCCCGGCCCGCCTTCCCCCGGCCCTCGAGGGCGACGGTCAGCCGTCGTCGTCCGCCGCCGGGATGGGCAGGGTGAACCACACGATCTTGCCCGTCCCGGAGGGCCGGACGCCCCAGGCGCCGGCGAGTGCGTCGACGAGCGTCAGGCCGCGCCCGCTCTCGTCCGCCGGGCCGGGCCGCGTGAGCTGGGGGCGCCTGGCGTTGTCGTCCGCGACCTCGATCACGAGCTCGCGGGCGGTGTGGTACAGGTCCAGGTCGATGGCCACGCCGGTATGGCCTACCGCGTTGGTGAGGATCTCGGAGGCGAGCAGGCAGGCGACGTCAGCCAGCGCTTCGAGCCCCCATGCGGTCAGCGCGTCGCGGACGAATCGGCGGCCCGCGGCGACCTGCGTCGCCTCGGGGCGCAGCGAGGTCCGGGCGCTGGCCAGCGGCGCGGCCGGCGTGCGCACCAGCAGCAGGGTCACGTCGTCCGTGGGCTCGCCCGCGCCGGGCAGCAGTGCGCTCAGCACGCCGTCGGCCGCGGCCTCCAGGCTGGACGTGCTGAGGAAGATCGCGTGCAGCGCGGCCTCGAGCGCCTCGATCTGGGTGCCGATGTCGGAGGCCGGGGTCTCGACCAGGCCGTCGGTGTAGAAGACCAAGGTCGAGCCGGGCGGCACGGCCAGCCTCGTCTCCTGGTGCGGTATGAGGCCGACGCCGAGCGGGACGCTGACCGGCACCGGGAGCTCGCGGACCGTGGCGTCCGGCTCGACGAGCAGGACCGGCAGGTGCCCGGCCGACGTCACGGTCACCTCGGCCGGGTTGACCTCGAGGACCACGTAGCTGCACGTGATCAGCTGGTCGGGCATGTCGCCGACGACCGCGTCGACGGCGTGCATGAGCTGCCGCGGCGGCATGCCCGTCCGGGCCAGGGCGTTGGCGGCCGAGTGCAGCCGGCCCATCACCGTGGCCGCCTCCAGGCCCCGCCCCATGACGTCGCCGATCAGCACGCCGACCCGCCCCGCGCCGAGCGGGATGAGGTCGAACCAGTCGCCGCCGACCCCCGGTCCCTGCGTGGCCGGCAAGTACCGGCTGGCCGTCTGGATGCCGGGAATCGTCCGCGGGGTTCCCATCAGGCTCCGCTGCAGCGTCAGCGCGACCTCGCGCTGCTGCTCGTAGAGCCGGGTGAGCTCCTGCCTGGCCCGCGTGTGCTCGGTGATATCCCGCACGATCGCGCAGGCGCCCTCGATAGCGCCGGAGTGCGTACGCACCGGCCACAGGACGATGTCCACGTCCAGCAGGCCGCCGGTCCGGGTCATCCGGAGGCCCTCGTAGTGGTCGATCTGCTCACCGCGCGCGATGCGCTCCAGGATCGCGTCGATCTCCCCGCGCTGCCCGGGGGGCACGAGCGCGGACACGTGACGCCCGATGGCCTGCCGGACGGGGTAGCCGTACATGCCGGCCGCGGCCAGGTTCCAGAACGTGATCACGCCGTCCAGCGTGGTGGTCAGGATGGCGTCCTGGGAGGACTCGACGATCAGCGCGAGCTGGTTGATGCGTTGCTCGGCGGCCTTGCGGTCGCTGACGTCGCGGACAGCGGCCGACACGAGCATGCCGTCGCTGGTCTCCAGCGGGCTGAGGCTGATCTCGACGGGAAACTCGGTCCCGTCACCGCGCAGCCCGCTGAGATCCAGCCCGGCTCCCATCGGGCGCACCTGCGGGGTCTCGGTATACCGGCGGCGGTTCCAGAGGTGGTGGCTGCGGAGCCGTTCGGGGACGAGGAACTCGACGGGCCGGCCGAGCAGCTCATCGCGGGAGTAACCGAACATCAGCTCGGTCTGCGCGTTGACCAGCCGTATGATCCCGGCGTCGTCGACGATGACCATCGCGTCGGGAGCGGACTCCAGCAGCGCGCGATAACGCTCGTCCGCGGCCGTCCCGAAGCTGGCTGGCCGGCCCTCCCCGGCCGCTTCGTGCGGCGAGGCGGCGCTGGGCTCAAGCCTCATGGCTCCGGTGGCCGCGACGCCCGCTGCGGCGGCCGGCCACGGAGAAATGCCAGCGAAACAAGCATGTGTCCCCCCCAGGACAGTCAGTTCGCCTGGTGTCCTACACCCGTACAGGCATATAAGTAACTGACGGTTCAGTCAAGTGAACTCGGTCCGCCCGGCCGCCGGCCCGCCGGTCAGGGAGCCTTCCTCGCCCGGCCCCATCGGCGGCCCGGTCAGGGGAACCTGCTCCGCCCGCCCCGGTGAGAACCGCCTCCGCCCGCCCCGGTGATCGGGCCGCGCCGGGCCCAGGACGAGATGAGCCTGGGGTTCCTGCTGAGCCTGTCCGAGGAACTGCAGTCGGATCTCGCCCGGCTCGCCCGGCACACCGGGGAGCGGCCGTCACTCGGCCTGTCCGGCGAGGTGCGGCTGCGGCCGGAGCGCCGGCCCGCCTTCCTGGCCGACCTGCGCGCCGCGGTCCAGGGCGTGCTGGAACGGTACGGCGAACCCGAGGGCGCCGCGTTCAAGATCGCGCTCGCCTGTTATCCCAAGGAGGACTGACCATGACCGTCAGCTACACGCTCCGGGTGCCGATCGGCGCCCCGCCCGACACCGTCTACGCCGCGCTGACCGATGCGGGGGCGCTGCGGGCCTGGCTGGCCGAGCACGCCGAAGTGTCCCTGGACAGCAAGGTCTTCGAGTTCTGGGGCCGGTACACGCCCGAGGGCGAGCGGGGGCGGCAGCGGCCGGGTGCTGGCCTACTCCTGGCGGCAGGCCTCGGAGGACGAGAACGGGTCCGCGGTCGTCCGCTGGGAACTCGAGGGCGCCCGGGGCGGCACCTACCTGACGATCGTGCACAGCGGCTTCGGCGACCGCCCGACCGACGGCTACCAGCTTGGCTGGATGGAATTCCTGGCCTCGCTCAAGCGCATGCACGAGGCCGGCGCGGGCTGGCGCCCGGTCGAGCAGGCCGCCGCCCCGGCCTGACGCTTAACCCGGTCCACCGGTAGCGCAGGCTCAGGTTCGGGGAGGCGCGGAGCGGTCGACGGCGATGTCCATATAGCCGCCCAGGAATTGCAACGCCGCGTCCACCAGGAACCAGGCTGCCAGCCGTTGCATTTTGCGCCGCTCTCGGTCAGTTCCCGCCTGGCGGCCGAGAGAGACCAGGACGAGGCCGATGCCGAGATTGAAACCGCCGGCGGCAAAGCGCACGCCCGCGACGGCACGGCGGTGCCGGTACTCCCACGGGGTGATCAGGCGCCTCATCACGGTGACCGATCGCGAGGGAGCGGTGGTGTCGTCTGGTGCATGCATCGGGATGCCTCCTGCCGCCCGGTCACTTTAAAGTGATATCACATTAATGAGCGGATGGTCAAGTGTGGCACCCGCCGTCAGGCCCGGCGCGGCGGGGATCCGCGTACCGGTTCGTAGCCGCCGAAGCTGGCGTCGAGCACGCCTTCGCCGCCGGTCAGGCCGGGAAGCTGCTCCTGAAGGCCGCGCACCCGCGCGGCGGGCAGCAGGGCCGTGACAACCGACAGCTCGGCATCGATCTGCGGCATCTGCGTGGCCGCACCCAGCCGGGCCAGGGCAGCCAGCACGTCGCCCGTTCTTGGCGCGGGCAGTTCCAGGCGAAGGCGAGCCATCGGCTGGCAGACGACGGTGCCCGCCTGGCGCAGGGCATCCATCAGGACCAGCGGCGTCAGCTTGCGGAAATCAGCGGCCGTGGTCCGCGGGGTAGGCAGTACCCGCTTGGTCGGCCCGTCGCCGATGTAGTAATCGCATTCGGTCATCGTGACGACGCAGTCGGTGACTTGCCAGCCGTAGAGGCCCTTTTCCAGCGTGTGCCGGATGTACTGCGTCATGGCGTCGGCGAAGTGGCCGGCGGTCTTGTAGATGTAAAGCGGGACGAGGCGCGGCTCGAAGCCGAGCCGGAACCTGATGCCGGAGCCGGCCGGCCCGGGTTCGACGTGCAGCCCGACGGTCGCGGAATAGGGATGGCTGTCGGACTGGAGGACCTCCAGGGCCCGCGCGCTGCCGAGGGGCCGCTCGATGCAGATCATCGTCGTCTCGCGGAACAGGGCGGCGACGTGGAAATCGTCGGCCAGCGTGGCCTGGATTACCTCCTTCTGGACCGCGCCGTAGAGCGACACGTAGATCTCCTGCCGCTCGTCATCCTGGCGCAGGTTGATGAGCGGATCCTGTTCGGCGAGCTGGCCAAGCGCGACGCGCAGCCGGTTCCTGTCGCCGGGGTTGCACGGGACGACGGCGGATTCCAGCGTCGGCGGGAGGAACCGGGGACCGGAATCATTCTCGGCGAGATCGCCGATCCGGTCCCCGATACGGGCCTCGGCCAGGCCCCAGAGCTTGCCGATCTGGCCGGCGCGGACCGCCGGCCGCCGGACTGCTGGCCCTCGCTCGAAGACGGCTACCGCGGTCACCTTGCCGTCGAGGCCGGATCCGAACCGGAGCCGGTCGCGCACGCGCACGGTCCCCGAGAACATCCGGACGTAGGCGATCTTCTCCGCGTTGCCGCCGCGCTCGATCTTGAAGATGCGGCCGGACGGCGGCCCGTGCGGGTCGCCGTCCGAGGCCGGCAGCAGCTCGGCGATACCCGCCATCAGCGGCGTGATGCCCGCTCCGGTGATCGCCGAGCCGAAGAAGACGGGATACACCTGCCCGCGTCTTGCCTGCCCCGCGAGTTCCGCGCGGAGCCGCTCATACGCAATCCCCGCCTCGCTCCGCACATACGCGGCCAGCAGCCCGTCGTTGTGCTCAGCCAGCACCTCCGTCAGGCCGGCGGTGAACGCCGGGTCGTCCGCCCCTGACCTGGTGAAGCTGGCGTCGTGCGTCCCGGCGCCGGTCACGCGGCCCGCGGCGACGGCGGCGACCTCGAGACGGCCGTTGATGTCCCGCAGCACGCGCCCGGGATCCGCCCCCGGCCGGTCAATCTTGTTCACGAACAGCAGGGCCGGTATCGCCAGGCGCTGCAGCGAGCGCATCAGGATCCGGGTCTGCGCCTGCACGCCCTCGACAGCCGAGATGACGAGCACGACTCCGTCGAGAACGTTCAGCACGCGGTCCACCTCGGCGATGAAATCCGGGTGGCCCGGCGTGTCGATCAGGTTGACCGTGACATCCCCGACCGGGAAAGATGCCACGGCGGACCTGATCGTGATGCCACGCCGCCGTTCCAGCGGCAGCGAGTCGGTCTGGGTGGTGCCGGCATCGACGGCGCCGAGCCGGTCAATGACCCCCGAGTCGTAGAGGAGCCGCTCGGTAAGAGTCGTCTTACCCGCGTCGACATGCGCCAGGATCCCCAGGTTGAGCGTCTTCCGCGACACGCGCCACATCCCATGAATAGGTCCCAAAGGCCATCTCGGTGGACGTGAGCGCCTGGCGCATCTACCCTCCTTGGGACGATCGGCGCGGTACCTCCTGAGCCGATCATAGAGCCATCAGCCGCCGGCCGGAGCGGCAATTTCTGCCCGCCGGGCCGGCAGCGTCTGGACTGCCCAGCCGGCGACGTCCTGCCCGCCGAAGCGGAAGAGGAGGGACCGTGGAGACTCGGGAGGCGGCCCGGCGGTGGGCCCGGACCTGGGCCGGGGCCTGGCCGGCCCGCGACGTGGCGGCGATCCTCGCGCTGCAGGCCGAGGACGGTGACCACTGGGCGTCGATGTTCCGGCCGTTCCGCGGGCGGGCCGGGCTGCGCGCCTACCTGGAGGAGGCGTTCGCCGAGGAGACCCGCCCGGCCCGGGTCTGGTTCGCCGAGCCGCAGGTCGACGGCGACCGCGCGGCCGTGGAGTACTGGGCGGTGATCCACGTCGGCGACCGGCCGGTGACGATCTCCGGCTGCACGGTGCTGCGGTTCGACCCGGCCGGCCTGGTCGCCGAGGCCCGGGACTACTCCCACGTGCGGGAGGGCGACCAGGCGCCGGCCGCCGGCCTGTTCGGGTGACCGCGCGGCGCGGCCCGGCCCGGCGGGTCAGACGTTGCCGCGCACCATCGCGATCAGGCGGTCCAGCACCTTGCCGCCGCTGACGCGCAGCCCGTCGTGCTCGTACTCGTTGGTGATCCACGGCCGCAGGCCCCGGATCGCCGCGGCCGTCCGCACCGAGAACTCGCGCGGCACGTACATGTCCGCGTAGTAGACCGCCGCCGCCGCGGGCACCTCGCAGGACCGCAGCCGGTCCTCGTCGTACAGCGGCGGCCAGGAGTCGCGCTCGGCCAGGATCTCCCCGGCCCCGGCCAGCGGCGCGAGCACCGGGTCGTTCTCCAGCATCCAGGGGTAGATCATCTCCCCGGTGAACAGCAGCGGGGCCTCGCCGTTCAGCGCGGCCGCCGCGTCGAACTCGGGAAACTCGGCCCGGATCCGCTGCGCGGACCACCGGGTCGCGCTGGCGTTGGCGTAGCAGGCCTCGTGCAGCAGCGCGTACAGCGGGCCGGCGGAGAACGTCAGCTGGTCCTGCACCTTGTGCAGGAAGTCGTCGGACAGCTCGCCGCCGGCGAACGGGTCCTCCAGCAGGTAGTGCAGCGTGTGGCTGCCGGTGCTGGCGCCGAGCATCCGGCCGAGCGACTGGAAGGCCTCCACGGTCAGCGGCGCGCCGCCGGGCAGCCGCTCGCCCGCGGCCATCAGGTGCCGGGCGACCTCCTTGGCCCGCTCCGCGTCGCCGGGATAGCGCGCGTAGTGCTCCATGTTCTTCTGCGCCACCAGCGGATAGGTCGCCCGGTAGACGTCGTCCGCCGTCGTGTCCAGGCCGGGCAGGCCGCCGGTAATCAGCGCCTCGCTGATGCCCTCGGGCGCCTGGGACAGGTAGCTGACCGCGCAGAAGCCGCCGAAGCTCTGGCCGAGGACGGCCCACGGCCAGCCCCCGGTGACCTCGGTGCGGACCAGCTCGGCGTCGGCCACGATCGAGTCGGCCCGGAACCTGGCCAGGTAGTCCGCCTGGGCCCGGGGGCTGCCCAGGCGGGCCAGCGTGCGCCGGTTGGCCGGGGAGGACCGGCCGGTCCCGCGCTGGTCGAGCAGCAGCACCCGGTAGTCGTTCAGCGCCCGGTCCAGCCAGCTGTCCCGCCCGACCGGCCGGCCCGCGCCCATGCCCGGGCCGCCCTGCAGGTACACCAGCCACGGCAGGTCGGCCGCCACCTTGTCGGCCGCGACCACCTCCCGCGCGAACAGCTGGATCTGATCGCCGTCCGGCCTGGCGTGGTCCAGCGGCACGGTGAAGGTCCGGTCGGTGAGCACGGTTCCCGGCTGACGGTACGAAGTCATGGACGGCACCGTACTGGGGTCGCGCGCTCCGGGGAACACCGGGCCGAGCAGGGCCGGCTCACCCGGCAGGAGCCAGCGCGGCGATGACTTCCCGGGCGGCGCGCTCGCCGGACTCGGCCGCGCCGTCCATGTACCCGGCCCAGCGGGTCGCGGTCTCGGTGCCGGCCCAGTGGACCGGCCCGGCCGGGGCGCGCAGCGCCCGGCCGTACCGGGTCAGCGTGCCGGGGGTGGCGAACGCGCCATAGCAGCCGCGGGAGTACTCCTCGGCCGCCCAGTCGCGCTCCACGTACCCGGTGGCGGCCCTGGCCCGCGGCCCGAAGTAGCCGGCCAGGTCGTCCAGGACGAGATCCCGGCGTTCCCGCTCGCGGAGCCGGGCGGCGGCGTGGGCGTGGCGGGCCTCCAGGAAGCCGACCAGCACCCCGGGCCGGCCCGCCGGCGGGCTGTTGTCGAAGACCGTGCCCAGCGGCCGGACGTCGCTGTTGGCCTGGCCGGACAGCCCGTCGGCGCGCCAGAACGGCTCGTCGTAGACGACGTTCACCTTGATCGTCCAGCCCATGGGCATCCGCTGGGTGAGGTGGTCGCGCTCGGCGGGCAGGCCGGGATCGAACCGGATCCGGGCGGCGAGCGGCGGCGGGACGGCCAGCACGGCGCGGCGGGCCCGGATCGGGCCGGCACCCGCGCGCACCTCGACACCCGCGTCGTCCCAGGCCACCTCGGTGACCGGGGTGCCGGTCAGCACCCGGTCGCCCAGCCCGGCGGCGAGTGCCAGCGCGATGCGCTGCGAGCCGCCGACGATGCGGTCCTGCTGGGCGCCGCCAGAGGTGTTGATCAGCGAGTCGACCCCGCCGCCGGAGTGGATGTAGAAGTGCGCCCACAGCGCGGACATCTCCTCCGGCTCGGCGCACCACACGGCCTCGGTGACCAGCCGGAAGAACGCCAGCCCGCTGGGCGTGGCCACGCGGCGGCGCAGCCAGGTGGCGAACGTCTGCCCGTCCAGCCGGGCCGCGCCCGGCGCCTGCCACGGCGCGTCGAGCGGCACCTGCCGCGCCGCCCGGTCCAGCCGCAGCTGGCCCTGCCCGATGTCGGCGAGCACGGCCGGGTTCAGCCGGGGGATGCGCCCGCCGTAGCGGGTGGTGGTCCCGCGCAGTTCGGCGATCTTGTCGCCGGTGTCGTAGGTCGGGAACGTGGCCAGGCCGAGCGCGGTGACCAGCGCCAGCACCCGGTCCTGGCCGGGGCCGACCCACTGGCCGCCGACCTCGACGATCTCGCCGTCGGCCCCGGGCAGGTCCGCGTTGAGCGTCCGCCCGCCGACCCGGTCCCTGGCCTCGGCGACCAGCACCTCCAGCCCGGCGGCCGCGATGTCCCGGGCGGCGACCAGGCCGGCCACGCCCGCGCCCACGACAACCACGTCAGCGGTCTGCGTCATACGGGCGAGCATGACACGCGGGCGGCCCGGCCGGCCAGCCGCCGCCCGCCGGCCGGGCCAGCCGGCCGGGCCAGCCGGGGCTAGGCGGGAAGCTCCGGCCGGTCGATGATCCGTAGCCAGCTGCCGTCCGGCTGGCGCCGCGCGACCTGGACCCGGCCGCCGGTGCCGTCGGCGGGCCTGGTCGAGGTGAGCGCCAGGCCCTCGAAGCGCAGCGTCGGCAAGGGTTCCTCGGGGGTGAACCGGGGGGCGGCGGCGAGCAGCTTCTCCATGACCGCGCGGATGGCGTCCCGCCCGGTCACCTGCTGTCCCGGCGGGTAGGCGAGCACCGCGCCGGGCTCGTACAGCGCGGCCAGCCCCGCGGCGTCGCCCGCGCGGGCCCGCTGCACGAACATCCGCGCGAGATCCTCGGGCTGGCGCGCCGGCTCGCGTTCCGTCATGGCCGTCGGCCTCCTGTTTCCTGTCTCGGCTGGGCCGTCATCACCAGTATCGGGACGGCGAAAGCTAGAAGTCAAAGACCTAAATCTTCTCCGGGCCATAACGCACAGTTATGACGGCGGCCGGGCGCCGGGCTACTCGACGGTGACCGACTTGGCCAGGTTGCGGGGCTTGTCGATGTCGTGGCCGAGCGCGAGCGCGGCGTGGTAGGCCAGCAGCTGGAGCGGGACGGTGAGCAGGATCGGGTCGAGTTCCCGCTCGTTCTTGGGCACCCGGATGCAGGGGATGTCCGGGCCGCCGAGGTCGACGCCGGGATGGGTGATCACGACCAGGGACCCGTGGCGCGCCACGATCTGCTGCATGGCCGCGAGGTTGCGGTCGGTGAGCTCGTCGTCCGGCAGGATGGCGACGGTCGGCAGGGTCTCGTCGATGAGCGCCAGCGGGCCGTGCTTGAGCTCGCTGGCCTGGTACGCCTCGGCGTGCCGGTAGGAGACCTCCTTGAACTTCTGCGCGCCCTCGCGCGCGACCGGGAACCCGCGGACCCGGCCGATGAAGAACAGGCTCTCGGCCCCGGCCAGGTCCCGGGCGACCGCGGCGATGTGCCCCTCGTCGGCCAGGATCTCCTCGATCTGGGCCGGCACCTTGCGCAGCCCCGCGATGATCCGCTGGCCGTCGGCGATGGACAGGTCGCGGACCCGGGCCAGGCACAGGGCGAGCAGCGCGAACCCGATGGCCATGTGGGTCAGCGCCTTGGTCGACGCGACCGCGACCTCGGGCCCGGCGTGCAGGTAGACGCCGCCGTCGCACTCCCGGGCGATCGTCGACCCGACGACGTTGACCAGCCCGACGATCTGGCCGCCCTTGCGCTTGACCTCCTGCACCGCGAACGCGGTGTCGGCGGTCTCGCCGGACTGGCTCACC
>Ga0335081_10012597_pt1 | contig 13704 bp, 13 predicted proteins | sample Lox_Sample_35_FD_206713 | JGI IMG/M metagenome (GOLD analysis project Ga0335081, IMG submission 206713) | Soil microbial communities from Loxahatchee National Wildlife Refuge, Florida, United States - Lox_Sample_3.5 | ecosystem: Environmental > Terrestrial > Soil > Wetlands | place: USA...
TCGTCAGGATGGTAAATTGAAACGGTTTGCCGTCCTTGTCCAGAATCCCGTCGTTGTCGGTGTCCTTCCAACCGGCCTCCGCCAGGAGCTGTTTGGCTTTTTCGGGGTTGTACTCGAACTTCGGCACATCGGAGTTGTAGGCCCAAGACTCCGGGGGCACCGGCTGGGTTGCAGGCCGGCCGAGACCGAACAAAACTCCGTCAATGACGGACTGTTTGTTAATCGCATACGCAATCGCCTGACGGACCCGTTTATCTTGAAAACGAGGATCCAAAAGATTGTAACCCAGGTAAGTATAGGCAAACGCCGGATAACGGTATTTATTAAAATAGTGCTTAAAATAGGTCGTATCGGTCTGCCGCTGATACTGCAGCGGACTCAATCCCATAAAGTCCAGTCCGCCGGCCTTTAATTCCAAGAACATCGTCGCATTATCCGGGATGATTCGATAGATGTATTCCTCGATATGCGGCGGGCCTTCGAAATAGGTGCTGTTCGCGTCCAGAACGATTTTCTGTCCGGTGACCCATTCTTTCATGCGATAGGGTCCGGTGCCGATCGGCTTGCGATTAAAATCGGTCGTGTTGAGATCCGTGTTTTCCAGAAGATGCTTCGGGATGATCCCCATGCCCCAACTGGCCAGACCCGGCGCGAAGGGTTCTTTGTAGGTAACCAAAACGGTATACGGATCCGGCGCGGTTATCTTTTCAATCCGTTCAAAGTCGCCGCTGTAGGGCGTGGCCACTTTGGGGTCGATTGCTTTTTGGTACGTAAAGAGAACGTCGGCCGCCGTGAATTCCTGACCGTCCTGCCACTTCACCCCCTTGCGAAGCTTGAAGGTGACCTTTCGACAATCCGGCGATGCGGAAAATGATTCGGCCAGATCTGCCACCAGGTTGATGTTCTTGTCATACTTCACCAACCCGTTGAAGATCCACCCGCTGATGTCCCCGGAGGCCGAGTCCGACGCCAGCATCGGAATCAGCCGCTGGGCGTCCCCGATGGAGCCCACCGTGATCGCGTCCGGTTTCTCCGGTTCTCCCGCGTGAACGATGACGGGAAACAGGCAAGACACTGCAGCCATAATTACAACAAGGATCGTCCGAGTCATTGTCGTACCGGTCATGGAGCCGTTTTGGGCGGAGTTTCCTGCGTCGGCGCGGGCGTGGCTGGAACCGCGGGGGTGTTGACCGGAGCCGTCGACTGTCCTTCCGCCGGATTCGCCGGTGCCGTTGCCGATGGAGCGGCTCCCCCGTTCGCGGCAGGCGGCGCGGGCGCTTCCGCAGCCGGCGGGGCCTTTTTGAGATCCAACACGCTGGTGGATAAGAAACGTCCCTTGGACAACACGGACAGGCTCAACGAGGTGAGCATAAAGATGACGGCGGCCGACACGGTCAGCTTGCTTAAAAACGTGCCCGGTCCGCGGCTGCCGAAGACGGTCTGGCTCGATCCTCCGAATGAGGCGCCGATCTCGGCTCCCTTTCCCGCTTGAAGCAGGATCACGCTGACCATAATAAAGCTGACGATCACATGCAGGATGATTAACAAAACATACATTTTCCTCTTCTCCCCCTAATGTATTATTTAACGATCCGTTTTGATTTCGCTTTTTATTTTTTCCAGTGTCTTGACGATGGCCGCAAATCCATCCGCCTTCAGCGACGCCCCGCCGACCAGCACACCGTCCAGATGTTCGATCATCGCCAGATCCGCGATATTCACCGTCGTCACGCTACCTCCGTAAATCACCCGGACCGCCTCAGCCGAATCCGTCCCGAGTATTTTGGCCAGTTCTCGACGGATTAATGCATGGACTTCCGAAATCTGGACTACGGTCGCCACCTGACCGGTTCCGATCGCCCAGATCGGCTCGTACGCGATCAACAGCCGATCGAGCGATCCTTCGGTCGCACCCTCAAGGCCCTTCCCGATCTGGGCCGTCACAACGGATGCCGTCTGAGCCGCCCGGCGCTGGTCCGACGTTTCTCCCACGCAAACAACGGCGTTTAATCCCTGTTTCAACGCGGCAACTCGTTTTCGTCCCACCATTTCGTCGGTTTCGCCGAAGAGGGTGCGCCGTTCGGAATGGCCGATCAACACGAATCGGCAACCGGCCTCTTTGAGCTGGACCGCCGAAACTTCACCGGTGTAGGCCCCCCGGTCATCCCAGTGAACGTTCTGCGCCGCCAACAGAAGGTCGGTCCCTTTCAGAACCTCGCCGACGGCTTGAAGGGCCGTGTAACTCGGCGCGATCACAATCTCGACATTCCGTCTATCGCCTAACTGCTTGACCAGTTGCCGCGCGACCGCCGTCGATTCGGTCAGGGACATCTGCATCTTCCAATTCCCGATCGCGATCGGCCGTCTTCGAAAGGATGTCGTCTTGACGGTCACACCCGCTGGAGTTGCTCGGCGCGGCCGGGCAAAACGGCCAGCCCGGGAAGTTCTTTGCCCTCCAGCAGCTGCAGCGCCGCGCCGCCGCCGGTGGAGATAAACGACATGTTTTCTGACTCGCCCGCACGATGAACGGCCAGCGCCGTATCCGCCCCGCCCACGATCGTCAGGGCATACGCATTGGCCACCGCGTGCGCTACGGCGAACGTTCCACGGGAGTACGCATCCATCTCAAAGAGCCCCATCGGGCCGTTCCAAAGAATCGTTTTCGCATTGGCCAAGGCTTCCGTGAATAATTTTACGGAAGCCGGACCGATGTCCAGCGCCATCCAGTCCTTGGGGATTTCCTGCATCGGGACGATCTTCGTTTCCGCGCTGGGGTCCCGGCTCTGCGCCACGACGCAGTCGACCGGGAGGTAGAACTTCACCCCGCGGGCCCGCGCGTGGTTTCGGATATCCATCGCCATCTGAAGCATGCCGTCCTCGACCAGGGAGTTCCCGACTTCATAACCCAGGGCTTTGTAAAACGTGAAGGCCATTCCCCCGCCGATGATCACCTTGTCCACTTTTTTCCCCAGGTTCTCGACGACGCCCAGTTTTCCCGACACCTTGGCCCCGCCGAGAATCGCCGCAAACGGGCGGGCGGGATTCGCCATGGCCCCCTCCAGATAATCGATCTCTTTCTTCATCAGAAAGCCGGCCGCGGATTGGGGAACGAATTTTGAGACTCCGGTCACGGAGGCGTGGTTTCGGTGGGCGGTCCCGAAGGCATCGTTGACATACACATCGGCCAAACGGGCCAGCGCCTTTGAAAAGGCTTCATCGTTTTTCTGTTCTCCGGGATGGAAACGGAGATTCTCCAAGAGGAGGACGTCTCCCGACTTCATTTGGTTGACCATCTTCTCGACCTGCGGACCGATGCAATCCGGGGCAAAGGCCACCTCTTTCCCCAGCAATCGCTGGAGACGCTTCACGACAGGCGCAAGGCTCAGCCGGGGATCGATCTTCCCGTTGGGTCTTCCCAAATGGGAGCAAAGGATGACTTTCGCCCCTTCGTCGATGGCGTAATTGATCGTAGGCAGCGCCGATCGGATGCGGGTGTCGTCCGTAATGTTGAGGTGCTCGTCCAAAGGCACGTTGAAATCCACCCGGACGATCACGCGTTTTTTCTTGATCTTCAGATCTTCAATGGTCACTTTGTGCATATTCATGGGGTCCTCTGTCTACGATCATCGTTTTGATTCATGACGGGAACGCAGTCAATGCAATCGGACTGGGCCGCTCATGGACGACGTCGTATGCGCGTTAGCCTTTCTGTCCGATGTATTCAATAAGATCCCGAAGACGGCAGGAATAGCCCCATTCGTTGTCGTACCAAGCAATGACTTTCACCATGCGTCCTTCCAGAACCTTGGTCAGGGACGCATCGAAGATCGCCGAATGAGCATTGCCGTTTAAATCAACCGAAACCAACGGCTCTTCCGTATACTGAAGAATGCCTTTTAAAGGACCCTCGGCCGCCTGACGGTAGCGGGTGTTGACCTCCGATTCGGTCAGGTCACGTTCCACCTCGGCGACCAGGTCCACGACCGAGACATTCGGTGTCGGCACGCGGATAGACATGCCGTCCATTTTTCCTTTCAATTGGGGAAGAACCAGGAAGAGGGCCTTGGCCGCCCCGGTGGTAGTGGGAATCATCGAAAGGTGCGCCGCCCGGGCCCGCCTCAGGTCCTTGTGGGGCAGATCCAAGAGGCGTTGGTCGTTCGTCACCGAGTGGACGGTCGTCATCAATCCTCGCTTGATGCCGAAACCGTCCAGGAGCACCTTCGCGACCGGAGCCAGACAGTTCGTCGTGCAGGAGGCGTTTGAAACGATGGCATGTTTATCCGGTTCGTACATCGACTCGTTGACGCCCAGAACAATGGTGAGATCCGGATCCTTGGCCGGCGCAGAGATGATCACTTTACTAGCCCCGGCCGTCAGATGCGCGGTCGCTCCCTCCCGATCCGTGAACCGCCCGGTGGATTCGACAACAATATCCACTCCGAGTGCTTTCCAAGGAAGTTTTTTGGGGTCCTTCTCCGACAGCACCTCTATCGGCCGACCATTCACCCGGATCGACTTATCCTTCGCCTGGACCTCCGCCGGGAAGGTCCCGTGGACCGAATCGTATTTCAGGAGATGCGCGAGGGTCTTGGCATCGGTCAGATCGTTGACGGCCACGAACTCGATCGCGCGTTGGGATAGGGTCGACCGGAAAAGATTACGGCCGATTCGTCCAAACCCATTAATTCCAACTTTAATCGTCATCAATCATCCTCACGGGCATTCAACGACGGATGTGGAAATCCGCATCCTGTTAAAAATAGCTTTTTATAGTAGGTGAAATCGCCCTTAAAAGTCAACTGCCCCGATACGCCCCTGATCTACCCATTACCCGCATCAATTCGAAAAAACTCGGCGGGCTTGGGCTGAGGATGCGACACTTTCGTGGGCTCGGTGCCCTTCACAAAGATCTCGATCACACCGTCATCGGCCCCTTCCGGGGCGAGCAGACCCGTCTGCGGATCGATCTTGGCGAACACCACATTTTCCGGAATCGGAAAGGTCATTTCAGGTATCACGTCGAACGCCGCCCGCATGAAATTGATCCAGACCGGCAGCGCCGCCGAAGCGCCGGCCTCACGATCGCCCAACGATCGGACATCGTCGAACCCCACCCAGACACCCGCCACAAGATTCGGGGCAAATCCGACGAACCAGGCATCCGTGAAATCGTTCGTCGTTCCCGTCTTTCCGGCCAGGGGACGACCCAGCACTTTGGCTCGCCATCCCGTCCCCTTCTGAATCACATCCTCCATCATGTTGGTGATCACATACGCGGTTTCCTTTGCAATCACCTCGTTCGCCACCGGCTCGTGCTCTTCCAGAATTCGGCCGGACGAATCCACAACGGACAGAACCGCCATCGGTTCCACGTAAACCCCTTCATTGGCGAAAACACCGTAGGCCGAGGCAAGTTCGATCAGGGTCATGCTCGATGAACCGAGCGCCATCGACAGATCCGGCGTCAGCGGACTGGTGATGCCCACGCGCTTGGCGAATTCCACCACATTTTTGATGCCCACGCGGTCCAGCAATTTCACGGTCGCCAAATTCCTCGAATGGGCCAGGGCTTCCCGCAGGCTGATGGGGCCATAAAACCGGGATTCGTAATTCTCCGGACGCCAGACCTTCTGCTGTTCCTCATCGACAAACACGACCGGCGAGTCCACCATGATCGTGGCCGGTGTGAACCCGCGCTCGATCGCCGTGGCGTAGATGATCGGCTTGAAAGCCGAGCCCGGCTGGCGACGGGCCGAGAGGGCCCGGTTAAACTCGCTCCGCTTAAAATCGTACCCTCCGACCATGGCCTTGATCGCGCCCGTTCTCGGATCCAGAGCGATCAACGCGCCTTCCACCACCGGATCTTGATCTAGGCTGAAGACGGCCGTTTTGGCGCGGGCATCGAGCCTTCGAATCTTGACGCGGATCACATCGCCGACATGTAGGATACCGGACGGCTTGGCGTTGGGGTTCGTCTCGACATCTTTGAGGAGGTCCGGCCCCTTCAGCCTCTTCTTGGCCCAAGCCATGCCGTCGGGGGAAATCCGGCCGGTCCGGCCGGCCGCAACGACGGTGGCTCCTTGCTCGTCCACGGCCGTGACCACCCCGTCGATCACGTCCCCTTCATTGACCACGGCCATTCCCATGATTCCGGCGCCGGTTTCGAGATCCTGAGCCAGTTCCTTGGGACTCTTGTGCGCAATCGGGCCGCGATAGCCCTGGCGTTTATCCAAGTCGCGGAGGCCTTCCTGGAGGGCCTGCGTGGCCGCTTTCTGGAGCACGAGGTTCAATGTGGTATAAACACTGAGACCTCCTTTATAGACCATGTTCTCACCGTACGTCGCGCTCAGATTCTGGCGAAGGTATTCCATAAAGTAGGGTGCGACCTCTTCTTCTTTTTCGAGTTTGTGAAAATAGAGGTCTTGTCGGTAGACACGGCGGAATTGATCTTCGGTAATGAAACCCTCCTCCACCATACGGCGCAGGACGACGCCCTGACGTTGTTTGGCGCGTTCGGGATTGATGTAGGGAGAGTATTCCGTCGGAGCGCGCGGCAGGCCGGCCAGGAAGGCCACCTCGGCCAGGTTGAGCTGTTCCACGTTCTTGCCAAAATAGGTCCGGGCCGCGGACTGGACCCCGTAGGCGCCGTGCCCGAAATAGATCTGGTTCAGATACAACTCCAAGATTTCGTCCTTGGTCAGGACCTTCTCCATTTTCCAGGCCAGCAGCGCCTCTTTGATCTTTCGCTTGAGGCTTTTCTCGGACGACAGGAAGAGCGAACGAGCCAGTTGTTGTGTGATCGTGCTGGCCCCCTGACGGAGGCGGAGGGTCTCAATGTTGGTCAATAGAGCGCGAAGAATGCCCAGCGGGTCGATGCCCTTGTGTTCATAAAAACGCGAATCCTCCACCGCGATAATCGCATGGAGAAGATCCGGCGGCATCTGGCTGAACGAAACGACGACGCGTCGCTCGATATAAAACTGCCCGATGAGCTGGCGATCCTCTCCATAAACCTTGGTCACGAGGCTCGGCTGGTACTCGCGCAGGGTTTCGATGGACGGAAGATCCCTCGAAAAATACCAAAGGATCCCGCCCAGACCGCCCGCCCCGAGAATCGCCAGGGCGACCGCGATAATCAGCAGCCTGATCTTCCAGGACCACTTTGGCTTCGACGGTCCTTCATACTCGATCGCTGGAAAGATCTTGTCTTTTTCGTGTTTGCCTTCGTACGGCACATTTCACTCCAGATCCACGGCGTTTTGTCGACTCTGAAAACACTCCATTATACTTTGAATCGGATTCCGAACACAAGGAACGCATACAACGTTTTGGACGTCGCATGGAAACGGATGGGATGATTCTAAACAGCGCCGCCGGCAAAGACCGGGCGCCGCTTGCTTAGAGACCGGCTATGGCAATTGTAATTCCTCCATGACATTGAGATGCCTCAATAGCTGGCTGTAGCGTTGATCCGACATCGGTTCAAACTGGAGCCCGACCATATAAAGCTGGCCCGCCGACTTGGCCCACCGAATGCGCGCCGCGACCTTCAATTCCTGTCCGTCCTGGTCTCCTTCGATCAGTTTGAGTGTCATGACCACAAGTTGTTTAACCTTAACCGGACGGTGCAGATAGACGCCGAACCCTCCGCGGCCGATGCTGGCAAGATAGGCTTCCTGCGGCTCTTCGCCCTGCACGGTCAACGTCACCACGCCCATTGCGGTCAGGCGCAGATGTTGCCGTCGCTGGGATATTTTGGCGTTGTGCGTATTGTTCAGAAGGGAGTTATCCATGTCGTCCCCTGATCGTTTCAGAGGCACTTAACAGGCCGCGCCTCCGACATCCGCACGATTTTATGAAAAGAGGCTTGTCAGAACGGCGTGATATTTATCTTTGGTCATGCTCTCAAACCGGACACCCACCATGTAAAGTTCTCCGGCACGGGAGATCCAGGCCACCTCGGCACCGAATTCCTCTTCCTGGTCATCTTTGTCTTTCGATGGAACCGCAATCCGGAGTTTCTCTCCGACTCGGGTCTTTTTATGAAGATAGATCCCGATGCCCCCCCGGCTGATATTGGCCAGATAGGCTTCCACGGCTTTTGAATCGCCCGGCAACCGGACCCGGACCATCCCCATAATGGTCAGCCGCGGATTCTGTCGTCGATTTTTCATGCCCAGCCTTTCCCCTAGCGGAAACCCCTCATTACGCAATGCCCCTGCGGTCGAGGGTGCGGTACTGGATCGCCTCTGAGACGTGCGGCGGTTCGATCCGTTCCTTGACCTCCAAATCGGCGATCGTCCGAGCGACCTTCAAGATCCGATTGTAGGCCCGGGCCGACAGTCCCAGTTTGTTCATGGCCAGCTCGATCAGTTTCCGTCCGGCTTCATCAAGTACACAATACTTCTTGAGTTGCCGGGGCCGCAGCTGCGCGTTACAATATATTCCGTCGTTCTGATACCGCTCCTGCTGTAATCGGCGCGCCTGGCTGACACGTTTGCGGATCGTGGTCGAATCCTCCCTCACACGCTCCGCCGACAGATCCCGGAAGGGAACCGCCGGCACTTCCACGTGGATATCGATGCGGTCGAGCAGGGGGCCGGAGACCTTGGCGCGATAGCGCTGGATCTGCAGCGGGGTACAAACACAGGCATGAGCCGGATCGGTAAAGAAACCGCACTGGCAGGGATTCATCGCGGCGATCAGCATAAACTGGGCGGGGTACGATAAGGAGGCGGTCGCACGCGAGATCGTGACGCGTCCGTCCTCGATCGGCTGACGCAAAACTTCCAGGACGTTTCTCCGGAACTCCGGCAATTCATCCAAGAAGAGCACGCCGTTGTGGGCCAGGCTGACCTCGCCCGGCTTCGGCACATGGCCGCCCCCGATCAACCCGGCGTCCGAGATAGTATGGTGGGGAGAGCGGAACGGACGGGCCGCCAGCAGGGGTTGTCGTTCAGGAAGAAGGCCGGCGATGGAATGGACCTTGGTCGTTTCGATGGCCTCGTCGAAACTCATCGCGGGCAGGATCGACGGGAGGCGCTTCGCGAGCATCGTCTTCCCGGAGCCGGGCGGGCCGATCATTAGGAGGTTATGGCCGCCCGCGGCGGCCACCTCGATGGCGCGCTTGGCATGCTCCTGTCCCTTCACATCCATGAAATCATCGCTGTATACGGCGTTCTCCGAAAAAATCTCCCGAAGGTTAACCGCGACCGGAATGATGGATTGATTCCGGTTTAAAAACTCAACCACCTGAGGCAACGTCTCCACGCCGTAAACATGGACGCCCTCCACCACGGCCGCCTCGTTCGCATTCTCAGCCGGAAGAATCATCTCCCTCAGCCCGGCTCCTTTTACGGCAACCGCGATCGACAGGGCGCCCCGAATCGATTTGATCCGCCCGTCGAGCGACAGCTCCCCAACCACGAGATAGTTCTTGACCGACTCCGGTTCCAGGATTCCCTCGGCCGCCAAAACTCCAAGAGCCATCGGCAGGTCAAAAGCCGAGCCCTCTTTCTTGACATCGGCCGGAGCCAGGTTGACCGTGATTTTTTTCACGGGAAAATTAAATCCGGTGTTCTTGAGCGCGGCCCGGACGCGATCCTTGCTTTCTTTAATGGCGGCATCCGGCAGTCCTACGATTGTGAACATCGGAAGACCCATGGCCACGTCCAATTCCACATCCACGAGAAGGGCATCCAGACCGATGACGGCGCTGCTCCGTATTTTGGCGATCATCATTCCTCCTGCAAGCGGACGTACCGCAGGACCCATTCATTGAGCGCCTGCTTCCGTAACGTCCGGTTTATGTTTTGTTCGCACGACAATGGTCCGACCGGCCAGGTCTCCCAAGCGCTGCCAACGGTCGGTGGCGGCAATGCTGATCAGCCCCACCCAGTAGAAGCAAACGCTGTCCGCCAAACGCAGGAAGTTGCGGACGGCGGACTGCAAAATCGTGCACGGTTTCAGATTCTGACCCGTCACCGCGATCCCGCAGAGTCGTTTGCCAAAGGTCTGCCCCCAGAAACCTTCGGCCACGGCATGGTAGGTAAAAAGCAAGAGCGAAGCGATGATCCACGCCGTCGCGCCGGCCGACAGCCAATGCTTGAACGAGGTCGGCGAAAGAAAACGGTCCGGATCCAGGCGAGTTCCGACCAAGATCCCGACGGGAATAATCACCATGGCGGTATCGATGGCCTTCGCCACCAACCTCCGCCCCACCGATGCGTAGGAGGGACCTGAATTCACCGAAACCGGCTTCCACCGACTCAGCGCGAAAGCCAGCCCGGCCGTGGCAAGACTCATTAGGAAGAGGAACAGAAACAAAACCTTTCCCTGATAACGGAGAACGGTCGGCCCCAGGTCGCCTCCCATCAGAATAGCGGTTCGTCCCGGCCGCCCTCCCTCCCACATCATATCCTCGATTTGTATTCCGGTATTGACCACGAGATGCGGTTCGCCGTGAGCCAGGAAGGCCGAAATCTCCAGAAGCTGACCGGGGGTAGACCGCCCGAGATGGTTCGCGCCGTGCCACCCGTTGCCATCCCAAACGTTCAAGCCGATGGGAGGGACCGTTGGACCGGCGTTAGCGGAATCCGTTTCCAACATCGGAATATACCATATGAATATTCCATCTGGAGCCGACAGGACCTCGAAGCGGATCAGTTTTCCAAACGTCTGCTCCAGCGACTCCACGCGGCCCGACGCTCCGCCGTCCCACGTCAACCAATAGAGGGTCCCGCTTTTCAGCCAGAGGTAATAGACCTTGTCTTTGAAGATGACCAAGCGCGAGAAACACCGTTCCGAACAGAGCAGGTTCCGATCGTTCGGATCGATCCCGACCGGCACAGGCCTTTCCCAGACGTCATGGGCATAGGACGTCATGGAAAAATCCGTCCCGATGCGGCTGAGGAGCAAAAGCCGTTCCGGTCCCGCGGTGACGATGGGGTCATCGCCGACCCACGGGGCGTCGAACCGCTGCCACTCTTTCCCGTCGAAGACCCGGTACATTCCCGGACTGAAGAACCAGAGTTTGTCGGAGAAAGCCACGAGGGATTGAAACGGTTTGACCTCCGATTCGCCTTGCATCCGATCGTCTTCCACCGTCTTCATCCACCAGCTCTCCTGGGACGGGGCGGCGGACGGGTCGCGCCGCGTCAGAAAAAGGTAGCTCCGATTTCCAAGCCCGGCGGCTTGAAGGTTGAAACCGGCGGCCGGAAATTGCGGCACGGGTATGCGATGAAACAAATGCAGGAAGGCCCCGATCATCAACAGGCCGGCGATCACGGCCGATCCGATCGGGATCGCAAATCGGCGCGTCCAGAAACGAACCCGATCCTGATGATCCGTCGTCATGATGCAATCCCGTCCGAACGAGTTTTCATTATAAGAAGTTCCAAAGCGGTTTGCAATAAAAACCGCCACCGCGGGCCGTCGATGGAACCGACGCTGCGGCGGCTTGGAACATCGAATCCCAACCAATCACCGATAAAAAATCCAGAGGACGGAATAAACCCATATCACCTCAACCGCATGCGCCGCAATTGTGGAAAACAAGTTTCGGGTCCCCAGCAACAGCCCGCCCCAGATCAAACCATCCGTGAGCGCCAGCCAGTGATAACCCCGAAAGACCGTTATCATGAACGGATCCAGAGAAAAAACAAAAGCCGAAAGGATCACGGCGAGGGTCGATCCGTACGGTCTGTCGCCCAACAGCGCCGTGATTCTCCCCAGAATGAACCCCCGGAAGTCCGCCTCGACGAACACCGCGATCACGACGATGCCCCACGGAACCATCAACGCGAACGGCATTCGCGCATGCGGCGTGTCGCGAAGGAAACCAAAACTGTATCCCAACCAGGGCGTCAGCTTAACAATGACCCACAAATTGATGAGTCCGGTGAAGCAGCCGACGAGCGTTCCGAGCCAAAGGCTTCTTTTAAGATGGCGAGTGCCGATAAACAGGCGATCGAGCGGGCGGTCATTGACGCCCGCCCAAATCCCCAGACAGACATAGGCGACGGATTGAGGAACCAGACTCGACCATAACGATGCCGGGAGCGACGGGGACCAAAGGGAGTAGGTGAATGTAAGGACGACCGGGACGATCGCAAGTCCGCTCCACCGCTCCATCCGAGATCGGCTCGCCGTTTCATCGGAGGATGAACCGAATCCTAGAGCCACCGTAGAACCGGCTTCAGGTTCTGAGAGACCGTCGGCGATGTCTACTCCCCGCCGGCCACATCGGTCTTGCAGTCGGCGCAGATGGTCATGATGTCCGTTCCGGAGTAGACCGGGAAGAATTTCTCGGCCTCCTGCCCGCAAATATCGCAGGTCCGCGGCGGAAGCACGGATGGACTGTACCGTTGAGAGGGATCCTGTTTCATATATACAGAACGGTCGCGGCGCCCTCCACCATGGTCAACACCTGAGGCAGCCCCCAAACATCGTCAATAAGGCCGTCCTTCGGCGCCTTGTCGTTGATATCCATATATTCCAGCCCGGCACTGCAGACGATTACCTTGGCCCCCATCCCCCGCGCCTCCCGGAGCATCTCGCTGATGGGTGGAACTTTTTTCTCCTTCATGAGCTGGGTGATCTTATGGCTCCAGGGCTGGTACTCGACCGGAAAATCGGCATGGTCCAATTGGCCCGAGTAAAATTTTTTCAAGGCCCAGAAAAACAGAATGATATAGACCTCGCTCCCCATGGCGGCCGCGGTTAAGGCGATCGTGGCCGTTTGATGAAGTTTATCGTAGGTGCCGCTGTGGGCGAAGATGACGAATTTCCCCTTGTTTTTTTTCATGCCGGGAGGATAACAAACACCCACGGGGAAGTCAATCCGCCGTGGGTGCATCAAAGACGCGGAAGACGTTAGATGAATAGAGTGATATCGGCCTCGCCCGCATATTCCAAAAAGGTCGCGGCGCCCACAGGATCCGGCAGACCGTCGATCAGGTCTTCTTTCTTTAAATTAAACATGTCCATTGCCATCTGGCAGGGCCACAGCTTGACTCCCGTTTCGAGCGCGATCTGCATGAGATCGGGAATCGTGGCGATCTTCTTCTTTTTGATCTCCCGCTTCATCATAAGCGTTGCCAAGGCCGTCATCCCGGGCAGAACGCTCACGATATTGGGCATCGCGACCGGCATAGCCGGATTTCCCAAGGGGACGACTTTCAACGAATCCTGATTCCCTTTTTTAAGGATGTTCAGACCAAAAAATGAAAAATAAACGCCGACCTCCATATCCAGTGCCGCCGCCGTCGTGGCCAGGATCAGCGCGGCGTAGGCCGTTTCGATCGTTCCCTTTGAAACCACCGCGATCGCCAGCCGCTTCCGTCGACTTTCCTTCTCCTTTTTAAGTTTTTCCTCCACCAGCGTCCCGACCCGTTGATCAACGATCTCCCTGACCTTCGCTTCGATCAGGTCATTCAAACTCTTATCCAGTGTGGTTGCCATAATGGAACCCCTTCTTTATTGTGCGGTCCGTGCGGTTATAATCTGTAAAGTCCTCAGATGCCCTTACTCATCGGGCCTGTCATGGCAAAGCTGCGAACCCGCCCCTTACTTTGTTTTTCGGATAAAAAATTGAAACAAGCCGTTTTCCCGCCGGTGCTCCAGCAACTCATGTCCGGTCCGTTTCGACCAGGCCGCCATGTCGGCCACCGAACCCGGGTCGGTCGAAATCATTTCCAGAACCTG
>Ga0335081_10012598_pt1 | contig 13704 bp, 13 predicted proteins | sample Lox_Sample_35_FD_206713 | JGI IMG/M metagenome (GOLD analysis project Ga0335081, IMG submission 206713) | Soil microbial communities from Loxahatchee National Wildlife Refuge, Florida, United States - Lox_Sample_3.5 | ecosystem: Environmental > Terrestrial > Soil > Wetlands | place: USA...
CGCCGGGGCGAGAAGGTCCCCGGTTTCGGGCACTTCGTCTACCGGGGCGGCGACCCGCGCGCCGTCCTCCTGCTCGACCTGGTACGCCGCGCCGCGCCGAAATCGGGCCAGCTCGCGGTGGCCGACGCTGTGTTCGCAGAGGTCAGGCAGAAGTCCCTGCCCGAGCCGAACATCGACTTCGCCATCGCCACCCTGGCCCGGGTGGCGGGCATGGTCCGGGGCGCCGGGGAGGCGATCTTCGCGGTGGCCAGGACAGCGGGCTGGATCGCTCACGCCCTGGAGGCCTATTCCGGGCCAGGGCCGCTGCGTCCCCGCGCGGTCTACACCGGCAAGCCCGCGGCCGACGGTTTCTGACCGCTACTCGCCGGTGGTGCCGTCGATCTGCTCGCGGAGGAGGTCGGCGTGGCCAAGGTGCCGCGCGTATTCCTCGATCATGTGCAGGTAGATCAGGCGCAGCGACATGACCTCGCCGTCGTGGGTGAAGGTATCGTCCAGCGACGCGTTGGCCGCGGCCGCGTCGGCGAGCTTGACCTCCTCGGTCAGCCGGGCGTAGTCGGAGGCGGCCCGGCTCGCGTCCGCCTGCTCGAACGGGGCCTCCCGGTCACCGCCGAACGGGTAATCGACCGGCTCGCCCGCGAACCGCATGCGGAACCACGTCCGCTCCACCCTGGTCATGTGCCGCACCAGCCCGAGCAGGGACAGGCTCGACGGCGGCACGGCCCGGCGGGCCAGTTGCCCGCCGGTCAGGCCCGCGCACTTGTAGAGCAGCGTCGCGCGCTGCCAGTCCAGGAACGCTTGCAGCATCGGGCGTTCGGGGCCGGTCAGCGGCCCTTCCGGCCGCTCAACGTCTGGAGCTTTCCACGTCACGGCGCCCATCATCCCATGCGGCCCCTACTGTCGCAGGGCGGGACGCTCGGGCGGTCGGGTGGCGATCTCGACCGTGCCCTTGTAGGCGATGCCGCGCACGTGGATCACCGGGGCGTCCGCGGGCAGCCGGTAACCGGGATCCTCGTCCTGGGTGTCCTGACTGACGCCGAGCCCGGTCATCTCGACCCGCACGTTCGGCGGCACGAGGATGGTCAGCCGGGACTTGTAGGCCACCGCCAGGAACGTGGTGACCGGCCCGCTGAGCTCGGCCGCGCGCAGGTCGAGCCAGCCGCCGCCCTTGTAGACCACGGTCGTGTAGCGCTCCGGCACCCGCCAGCGCCCGGCTCGCCGGACCGAGTTCTTCAGCGCGATCGAGTACCGGCCGGGAGCGGGGACCGTCGGCGCCGGGCCCGGCGCCGCCGCCGCCGCGGGCAGGCCGGCGAGCAGGACGTCCAGGTCCGCATGCGTCCGGGCGGTCAGCGCCGCCCTGGTCCGCTCGTCGAATTCGGCGTCGTCCAGCCGCCCCTCGGCGAACGCGTCCTGCACCCGCTGCACCACCACGTCCCGCTCCCGGTCCGAAGCCCGGGTCGTCAGGTCCGCTGACACTCTTTGCTCCTCCGGCACCCCTGCACCCCCGTCTTGCTTCTCCGGCACCCCTGCACCCCCGTCGGTCGCCGCCATGACACAGTCCTTCCATCCGATTCAGCGATCGCGATATATCGTAACCCGTCAATGCGGGTGATGCGAAGCCTGCTCGCAAGAAGCCGATCCAGTGAACCTCAGATTGAGTTTAATTGGCTCAATAATCTTGAGTATCCGGCGAAATTTCTTCTTCCGGCGCGCGAATGCCGGATCTTACGGCCGGTTCGTGCGCCGATGCCGGATTAGCTTGAGCCTAATCTGCTCAACTTAGTTGAGTAGACGCCATTGTGCGGCCGGGTGCCCGGTGTCACGATCCGGTGTCATGGGGCGAGAGTCGCTGCGGCGCCGGGCGGGGATCCTGGCGGTGCCGAACTTCCGCCGGTTCTACGCCGGCTACGTAACCTCCCTGCTCGGGACGTCGATGTCGACCGTGGCGATCGCCTGGGCCGTGCTCGACAACGGGGGAAGCGCGACCGGCCTGGGGGTCGTGTTCGCCGCGAACGTCGTGTCCCAGGTGCTGCTGCTGCCGTTCGCTGGGGCCATCGCCGACCGGCTGGGCCGCCGCCGGGTGATGCTCGCCGCCGACGTACTGCGGGGCGCCGCGCAGGCCTCGCTCGCGGTGGCGCTGTTCGCGGGCCGGCCTCCGCTCTGGCTATTCGTCCTGCTGGCCTGGCTCGTGGGCACCGGTGAGGCTTTCTTCGATCCTGCTCAGGACGCGCTGACCGTGGAGATCGCGCCGCGGGACCAGCTCGGCGACGCCAACGCGCTGTACGGGCTGGCTCGCTCGGGGACCCGGATCGGCGGCCCCGCGCTCGGCGGGGTCCTGGTCGCCCTGGCCGGGCCGGCTGTAGTGGTAGCCGTGGACGCGGCATCCTATGCGGCGAGCGTGCTCGCGCTCAGCCTGCTGACGATGCCCGGCGGCACGCCCGGAGCGGCGACGGCCGGAACAGCGACAGCCGGAACAGCGACAGCCGGGCGCGGGAGCCTGTGGCACGACATGACCGCGGGCTGGGCGGAGTTCAGGTCCAGGAAGTGGCTGTGGGTGGTGACCGTGCAGTTCGCCTTCTTCAACCTCATCACCTGGGCCCCCTGGATGCTGCTCGGCCCGGTCCTCGGGCATGCCCACCTGGGCGGTGCCGCGGTCTGGGGCGTGATCATGGCTATGCAGGGGGCGGGCGCGATCGCAGCCGGATTGGCCTGTATCGGCCGCAAGCCCGCGCGGCCGATGGTAGTCGCGACCATCGGCACGTTCTGTTACGCGCTGCCGGACATCCCGATGGCGCTGCACGCGTCCGCCCCCTGGGTGGCCGCGGCCGCCTTTTCCTGCGGGGCGGGCTCGGCGCTGTTCGGCACCTACTGCGGCACGGCCTTGCAGCAGCAGGTACCGCCGGAGATGCTGGCCCGGGTGAGCTCGCTCACGCTCTTCCCCGCCTACGGCGTCGGCGTGATCGGGTACGCGATCGACGGGCCGCTCGCCGCCGCGTTCGGGACATCGGCGGTGTTCGCGGTGGGGGCGGTGTACGGGCTGGCGAGCAGCGCGGTCGTGCTGTCCCTGCGCTCGGTGCGGGCCGTCCGCTGGCGCGGTGAGGACCAGCCCCCGGTCAGTGCTTCCTCGCCGCCCCGCGAAGGGCGGCGAAGGCGGCTAGCCGCGCCGCCACCGTGATGACCACCGCGACCGGCAGGACCTGGGCCAGGTCGGGCGCCGGAGTGAGCGCGACCAGGCCGAACGCCACTGCCACCCCGCCCACCGCCAGGGCCAGCGCCGCCGCGACCCGCGGGGCGCGCAGCGTCCGGCGCACCAGCCGCCGCGCCTCGCGCGGCAGCCGCAGCACGATCCAGGCGAAGCAGGCCGCGGTGACTGCCGCCGCCATGCCGAGCGCGATGACGAACGGCAGCCGGTCCACGTGGGTGACCGCGGGAATCCAGATCAGGATCAGCGCGATCAGCGTGAACATGTAGATCGTCCTGGACACCGTGCGCAGCAGGACCACGTCGATGTTCCTGCTGTAGATGCGCTCCTCGGGGGTGGCCCGGGCGGCGCTGATGAAGTGCCGGATCGCACCGGCCGTGTCGTGCCGCCTGAGCCTGATCCGGCCGAGCTCGTTCATCGCGCCGCTGTGCGCCGGGTCGAGCGCCAGGGCCTGTTCCTGGTGCTCGCGGGCCTCCGCCAGCCGGCCACGGGCCAGGCTCACTTTGCCGGAGAGGAAGTGCACGTCGGGCTCGTTCGGGGCCAGCGCGCGGGACCGGGACGCGGCCTCGGTCGCGACGTCGAGGCGCTGGCCGGCCAGCGCGGCCTGCGCCGCGCATACGTGCGTCTGCCAGTAGCCGGGCGCGAGGCGGCACGCCTCGTACGCCGCCCGCAGCGCGTCCGCGTAGTTGCCCAGGTGGACCAGGGCGTTGCTGGCCAGCCGGTGCGGCCACTCGTCGGCCGGGTCGAGGGACACCGCCCGGTTGGCCGCGCTGATCGCCTCGGTGTAGCGTTCCCGGCCCAGGTGCGCGCGGGCCATCAGGCACCAGGCCCGGCTGCTGTCGGGTTCGGCCGAGACCAGCTGGGCCAGCAGCGCCGAGGCCTCGTCGAAACGCCTGACGTCGAGCATCGCGGCAGCCCGCGCCAGCTCCTGCGGTAGTTCCGTCACCGGGACTGGCTCACAAGATCCGCCGTTTGCGCAGGTAGGCGGCCAGGTCGTCGTAGCTGCCGTTCTCGTTGGCGAACAGCGCCACGTTGCGGGCCGTGTCGAACCAGGCCCCCAGCGACGGCTTGACCTCGCCGATGGCCGCCTCGAGATCACCAAGGCCGATCATCCGCGGCTCGCCGCGGCGGACCGAATCCATCAGCGCCCGTTCGGCCGCCGTCTCGCAGATGTGCGCGATGTCCGCGCCGGAGTACCCGTCGGTCTTGCTGGCCAGCCTGGGCAGGTCGATGCCCGCGACCGGGCGGTCCTTCAGGTGGTAGCGGAACACGCCCTCGCGGGCGGCGGCATCCGGCGGGAGCACGAGCAGGGTCCGGTCGAACCGGCCGGGACGGCGCAGCGCGCTGTCCACGTCCCACGGGTGGTTGGTGGCGGCCAGCAGGAAGACGCCCTCGTTGGTGCCGGAGATGTCGTCGAGCTCAAGGAGCAGCTGGTTGACCGCGCTGCGCATGGGGGTGTTCCGCAGCTGGGAGCGCTTCTGCCCGATCGCGTCCACCTCGTCGAGGAACAGTACGCACGGCGCGTTCCGCCGGGCGATCTCGAACAGCTCGTGGATGTTCCGCTCGCTCTGCCCGACGAACATGTCGATGATGTCGGCGAACGACACCGCGATAAACCTGGCGCCGAGCTCGCCCGCCACCGCGCGGGCGATGAACGTCTTGCCGCAGCCGGGCGGCCCGTACAGCAGCAGCCCGCCGCGCAGCGATTTGCCGTATAGCCGCCGCAGGTCCGGATTGCGCATCGGAGCCAGGAAGGCCGCTTCGAGGCGCTGCTTCACCTCGGTCATGCCGGCCACGTCGGCGAGCGTGAGGCCCGCGTGCTCGGCGTCGTACGCATCCGCCTCGTCGATGCCCGCCGAGGCCGAGTCGGCCGTCGCCCCGTCCCCGACGAACATCGCGGGCAGCACGTCGCGCAGCTCGTCCTCGGCCTGCGACCAGTCGTAGTGCGGCGGCTGGCCCGGGTCCGCGGGCGCCGGGGTGGCGTGGGGTACTGGCGGTGCAGCGGGCGACCCGGTCCGTTCGGGGGAGATGACCGGCGTCTCAGCGGCCGGCCCGCCCCCCGGATCACGCAGCAGGCCGAGCGCCTGCGCGTTGCCCGGGTCGCGCTGCAGGACGGCGCCGAGCTGCCTGACCGCCTCGTCCCGCTGGCCGGCCCGCAGCAGCATCGTCGCCAGGTGCAGGCGGAGCGGTACGTCGTCGGGCATCGCCTCGACCGCCTTGCGCAGGCTGTCCAGCACGGTGGGTTCGGGTTCCATGCATCCGTCCGGGTCCGTTGGAAGTCGTCTCGCGCGTCCCCTAACAGGGTAGTGCGCGCTCCGGCCGTCAGGCCCACAGCTCGGTCACACCGAACCCCAGATCGGCCAGCAGCCGCCGCAGCAGCGGCAGCGACCCTAGGATCAAGCACATGCAGACGACCACGCTCGGGCGAGGCGGGCCGGCGGTGTCCCGGGCAGGCCTCGGCCTGATGGGCATGTCGGGCATCTACGGCCAGGCCGACGACGCCGAGAGCATCGCCACCATCCACGCCGCCCTGGACGCGGGGATCACGCTGCTGGACACCGGCGACTTCTACGGCATGGGCCACAACGAGCTGCTGCTGCGCGACGCGCTGCGCCGCGGAGTCCGCCGGGAGAGCGTGTTCATCCAGGTGAAGTTCGGCGGGCAGCGGGACCCCTCGGGTGCCTTCGTCGGGCACGACGCCAGTCCGGCCGCGGCGAAGAGCTCGCTGGCCTACACGCTGACCAGGCTCGGCACCGACTACGTCGACCTGTACATGCCGGCCAGGCTGGACCCGCAGGTGCCGATCGAGGACACTGTCGGGGCCATCGCCGAGATGGTCCAGGCCGGCTACGTCCGGCACATCGGCCTGTCCGAGGTGGGGGCGGATACCATCCGCCGGGCGCACGCCGTGCACCCGATCTCCGCGCTGCAGATCGAGTACTCGCTGATGAGCCGCGGTATCGAGCGGGAGATCCTGCCCGCCGTGCGGGAACTCGGCATCAGCGTCACCGCCTACGGCATCCTGTCTCGCGGCCTGCTGAGCAGCGGAACCGCCCGGCTGGCGCCGAACGACCCGCGCGCCCGCTTCCCCCGGTTCGCCGGCCAGAACCACGCGCGGAACCTGGAGCTGCTCGCCGCGCTGGAGGAGATCGCGGCTGAGCACGGAGCCACCGCCGCCCAGCTGGCGATCGCCTGGGTGGCCTCGCGCGGCGAGGACATCATCCCGCTGATCGGGACCAAGCGCCGGGACCGCCTGGCCGAGGCGCTGAAGGCCCTCGACCTGACGCTGAGCGCGGACGACCTGGCTGCGGTCGAGGCCGCCGTGCCCGCCGCCGCGGTCGCGGGCGACCGGTACGCCCCGGCCCAGATGGCCACCCTCGACGCCGAGCGCCAGTCCTAAGACGGGTACCCGGCTCACGCGGCATCTTCGTCGAGGGCGTCCAGGTGCACCAGCCCGACGTCGGTGACCCGGCCCGGATGCGTCCGGTACAGGTAGATCATGATCGTATGGAGATTTCCCCGCGCACAGGCCTGACCTGGGGGCCTTCGGAAGATTTACCAGAACGTAGCCCACCCGTAGCCTGCTGCACCACCAGCACCAGGACTACCAGCACTGCGGCCGCAATTCCGTCGAGCCAGAAGTGATTGGCTGTCACCACGACGACGAGAAGCGTGAGCACGGGATAGCCCGCGGCTAGCCAGCGCCAGCGGCTCCGCGACACCGTGATGACCGCGATGGCCACGATCAGCGCCCACCCGACGTGCACCGAGGGCATGGCCGAGAACTCGTCCGCGTCGAAGCCGCCGCCCCAGGAGTACACCGACTGGCCGTACTGCACCGCGGTGTCGACCATGCCGGTCGACGGCAGCAGCCGCGGCGGCGCCACCGGGATGAGCTGGATGAGCAGGCTAACCCCGGTAAACAGCGCCACGGTGGTCCTGATCCGCGGATAGGACGTCCGGTGCCGGGCGTAGAGCCAGATCAGGCAGGCGCCCAGCAGCGGGAAGTGCAGGACGTCGTAGTAGATGTTGCACGCCTGGACCAGCAGCGGATGGCCCAGGATGGTCCGCTGCAGGGCGGTCTCGCTCGGCAGGTAGAGCGCTCGCTCGGCGTCCCACAGCCAGCGTGCCCTGGGCAGCGCGCCGGACCTGCCCATCACCGTGAACGACCCGGCGAACTGCCAGAGCCCGTACAGCAGGAAGAGCAGCGCGCTCTCCCAGGCCACGCCGCCCCACAGAGCCCATGAGGCCGAACGTCCGGCCAGCTTGCCCGCCCTGATCACCGCCGCGACGATAAAGAGGCCGCACGCGGCCGCCATCGCGTACTGCCAGGGCAGCATCAGATGCGGCACGGCCGAGCCCCCGAATCGTCAACCGATCACCGGGAAAGTCCCAGGACGATCATACGAAACTAGGAGGTCCCCTCCGCTTCGCCCCCGCTCCGGGTCGCGTTAACGCACGCCGTTGCGGCTGAGGCCGGACGGGTCGGGCTCGCCCTGCGGCAGCGACACGTTGCCGGTTACGTCCGCAGCCAGCCGCACCCGGTCCCCGTCGACCAGCCGGACCTCCGCGCCGGGCAGCACCCGGTCCTCGTTGACGTAGGTGCCGTTGGTCGAGCCCTCGTCCCTGATCGTGGCGTGCCCCGCGTCGTCCACCTGGACCGTGGCGTGGCGGCGCGACACGTTATCGAAGCGGGCGAAGGCCGCGGCCACCAGCGACTCGGCCGGGTCCCTGCCGAGCAGCACCGACGTCCCGGCCGGGATGTCCACGTTGCCGGTGGGGAAGGTGATCCGCATCACGACCGGCGAGATGCGGCGGCGCCGGCCCGTCGGCAGCGGGGTCCCGCAGGTGGCGCAGACCACATCGGCCGCGTCGGTGACGGAACTGCCGCAGTTGGGGCAGAAGGCGCCGGGGTCGGATCCTGCGGCGATGAAACGCTGCGAGATGGTCGGCGTCAGCACGTCGTCGTCGGGTCCGGGGTGGTGCGGCAGGTTCGCGCCGCACCGGAAGCAGATCAGATCCTCCGGCTGGACCTTGACGCCGCAATCGGGGCAGCTCAGGCTGGCCATGTTCTCGCTCTCATGTTTGGTAGTCAACCCCCGTTAGACTACCGCCGCGAGCGGCAGATTCGCAGCGGGAGACGCGACTCGGGGATCCCGGCTGTGCGAAGGTGTTGTCATGGTCAGTTACGAGCTCGCGCCGGAGCAGCAGGACCTGCGGGACTCCGTCGCCCAGTTCGCCCGCGACGTGGTCGCGCCGGTCATCGGCGGCTACTACGAACGCGGCGAGTTCCCCTACGACATCGTGGCCAGAATGGGCAAGCTCGGCCTGTTCGGGCTGCCGTTCCCCGAGGACTACGGCGGCATGGGGGGCGACTACTTCGCCCTCTGCCTGGCCCTGGAGGAACTGGCCCGGGTCGATTCCTCGGTCGCGATCACCCTGGAGGCCGGGGTCTCGCTCGGCGCCATGCCCATCTACCGGTTCGGCACTGCCGAGCAGCGGAACCGGTGGCTGCCCGAGCTGTGCACGGGGGAGCGGCTGGCCGCATTCGGCCTGACCGAGCCCGGCGGAGGGTCCGACATCCCCGGCGGCATGCGCACCACCGCCCGGCTGGAGGCAGGGGAGTGGGTGGTGGACGGTAGCAAGTCGTTCATCACCAACTCGGGCACGGCCATCACCTCGCTGGTGACCGTGCTGGCCATCACCGGCCGCGGCGAGGACGGCCGCAAGGAGATCTCGTCGGTCATCGTGCCGAACGGGACGGCGGGATTCGTCCCCGGTCCGGAGTACTCCAAGGTCGGCTGGTGCGCCTCCGATACCCGCGAGCTCTCCTTTAACGGCTGCCGGGTGCCTGAGGAGAACCTGCTCGGCGAGCGCGGCCGCGGCTACGCCCAGTTCCTGCGGATCCTGACCGAGGGCCGGGTGGCGATCGCGGCGCTGGCCACCGGGCTGGCTCAGGGGTGCGTCGACGAGTGCGTCAGGTACGCCGGGCAGCGCGAGGCGTTCGGCCGCCCCATCGGCCAGCACCAGGCGATCCAGTTCACCGTCGCCGACATGGAGGCGCGGGTACACGCGGCCCGGCTGGCCTGGTACGACGCCGCGGCCCGGCTGGTGGCCGGGCAGCCGGTCAAGAAGGAGTCGGCGATCGCCAAGCTGACCGCCTCGAACGCCGCGATGGACAACGCCCGGGCCGCCACCCAGGTGTTCGGTGGTTACGGCTTCATGAACGAGTCCCCGGTCGGCCGGTTTTACCGGGATGCGAAGGTGCTCGAGATCGGCGAGGGAACCTCGGAGGTGCAGAGAATGCTCATCGCCAGGGAACTCAGTCTCGGGTAAGTATTCGAGGGAGGGGGGCGGAGCCGCGCAGGAGAGTGCGTTCAGATCTATCACCGCCGGTCTCATTTGAGGAAGAACCCTTTGGCGCATACAGGAACGGAGTACGATATCGGCTCGTGACCTCTCGGAGATCCCGCCGGATCCGCGCTCGCGCGGTGGTCGCGGCAGCTGCTGTCCTGGCGATTTCGACGATGGCGGCGTGCTCGTCCGTGCAGCCCGGAGCCGCGCAGAATTCGACTCTCACGATCGCGGCGTTCAACCCGTTCACCGGCCAGGACGCGTCGTTCGGGCCGGAGGCGCTGTCGGGCTGCCAGGCGGGGGCGGCGGCGGTCAACGAGGCAGGCGGCGTGCTGACCCACAAGGTGGCCTGCGCCAGCGTGGACACGCACGGCAACCCGGCCGACGGGGTCACCGGCGGGGCGAAGATGCTGGCGACCATGTCGCATATGTTCGGCGTGCTGGGACCGAGCTCGGATGAGGCGGACGCGACCGCCCCGCTGCTCAACGCGGCCGGGGTCCCGATGTTCGCCGACACCGGCGCGTCGTCGTTCGACCACAACAAGCTGCAGTATTTCTGGCGCATGCTCGCCGCTGACGACGTCCGGAGCTACGCGATGGCGCTATATGCCAAGCAGAAGGGCTATCTCCGGGCTGCGGCCGTGTTCGGCAGCGACATCGGCTCGCAGGCCGGCGTGCCGGCGCTGATGAGGGGCTACAGGGAGCTGGGCGGGCAGATGGTCCTCAACCAGAAGCTCACACTGGGCCAGAGCTCCTATCAGCGGGAGGTCCAGCAGCTCATCGCGGCGAGGCCGCAGGTCATCTTTACCGAAACCTCGCCGCAGACCAACGCGACCTACCTGGCCGAGCTGCAGCAGCTGGGCCACCTGGTCCCGGTAATCGGCACCGACGTGACGATCCAGCCGTCCTGGTTTACCGCGATGGCCGGGGCGATCGGCAAGTCGGCGGTGAGCCAGTACTTCGTGGCCGAGCAGCCCTACGCCCCTGCGTCGGGGCCCGAGTGGCAGCTGTTTAACAAAGACCTGCTGGCCTCAGCCACGGTGCCCAAGCCTGCGCAGTGGAGCACGGACTCGTACACGATGACGGACTACGACTCGGTCGTCGTCATGGCGCTGGCCGCGACCGCGGTGAAGAGCACCAACCCGGCCGTATGGAATGCGTCCATCCCGGCGGTCACCGAGCCGGGGCCCGGCAAGACGGTCGTGACGAGCTTCGCCGCCGGGAAGGCCGCGCTGGCGGCGGGCAAGAAGATTCAGTACGTCGGCGCCGCAGGCGTCATCGACTTCAACAAGTGGCACAACTCGGGCGGCAGCTTCGAGATCGGGGCCTACCAGCCGAACGGGGACCTCACCCCGGTGACCACGATCACGGCCGCCGAGCTCGCACCTCTCATCAAGTAAGCGGCCGCGCACGCGCCCGGGGAGCCTGATCCTGCAGAACCGCCTGCTGGCGATCTGGAGTTGAACATTTTCAGCGTGCACATCTTCGCCGGCACCAAATCCACCAGATCGTTACCACACAATAACTCGCGACGCTAGGTCTTGATCCAGAATTATATATGACGCACAATCCTCGCCATGGGCGATAAAGCTTCCGTGAGGGCCGGGCAGGCAGACGGCGCGGCGGGGCCAGCGGCCGAAGCGCCGGGGCCGGATCTTGTGCGGCGGGAGATCCTGATTCCCGGCGGCCACGGCGCGGCCTTTGCCGCCCAGGCGGGCCAGCTGGTGGAGATCACTGACCTGGAGGGGCAGCAGGTCGCCGACTTCGTCGCGTTCGCGGAGCGCAACAGGACCGAGTGGCTGTCCACCACCCATACCCGGTCCGCAGTGCTGCGGCTGACCGCCCTCGTCGGGGATCGCCTGGAGAGCAACTGGCGGCACCCGATGTTCGAGATCATCCGCGATGACGTCGGCCGGAACGACATCATCACGTCGATGTGCGACGACCGGCGTTACCGGCTCGACTACGGGGTCGAGGGCCACCGCAGCTGCCGGACGAATTTCGCCGAGGCGCTGGAGCCGTGGGGGATCGCCGAGTGGCAGATTCCCGATCCGTTCAACTTCTTCCAGAATGCCCCTATTCACCCCGACCGTACGTTCGGCAACGAGATCCCCACCGGGAAGGCCGGGGACACGCTGGTGCTGCGGACGCTGATGGATTCGATCGTTTCGGTCTCCGCCTGCCCGCAGGACCTCAATCCGTGCAACGGGTTCCACCCGAGCCCGCTCAGGATCCGCATCCTCGAACCGTAAGGAGATCCCTCATGAGGCGGATCCGGCTGGCCGGGCAGCTGGCGGAGCCCCTCAGCCACTACACCGACGGCGTCGAGGCGGGCGGGTTCCTCTACGTCTCGGGTATGCTCCCGCTCGATGCCAACGGAGACCTCGTGGGCGTCGGCGACGTGATAAGGCAGGCGGAACAGGTGCTTGACAACGTAGGTATCGTCTTGCGGGCCGCCGGCGCCACCTTCGACGACGTCGTGCGCGTAGGGGTGTATCTGCTCAACGTGGCCGACCGGTCGGCTGTCAACACGGTGCGCCGCCGCTACTTCGGCGACGCCCGGCCCGCGAGCACGCTTGTGGAGGTCAGCGCGCTCGCCATCCCGGAGGCATTGGTAGAAATCGAGGCCGTCGCGCTGCTGCCCCGCCAGGACGCCTGACAACCCCGGTGTGCGCTGCGGTGCTGACGGCCATCATTCGAGAGGTGCTTTATGAGACTCGCCGTGACAGCGCTGGCAGCGGCGCTCGCACTCCTGTCCGTCGCCGCCTGCAGTTCCTCGGGCAGCGGTAGTACCCAGGGCGGCGGTAGTACCCAGGGCGGCGGTAGTTCCACGGGGCCGACGCTGACGGTGGGGGAATTTAACCCGTTCACCGGGCCAGACGCGGCCTTCGGGCCGGAAATGGCCGCTGGCTGCATCCCCGCGATCCGGCTGATCAACGCCGGGGGCGGGGTGCTTGGCCATCAGATGAGCTGCGTCCAGGAGGACACCCGGGGCGATCCGGCCGACGCGGTGCCGGCCGCGCAGAAGATGATCGCGACCGAGACATCGCTGGTCGGCGTGCTCGGGCCTAGCTCCGATGAGGCGCTGGCCACCGCCCCGCTACTGAACACCGGCCACGTGCCGATGTTCGCCGACACCGGCCAAGCCGCCTTCGATCACACCACCGACGCCTACTTCTACCGGATCACGCCCGCCGACGACGTCAAGGGCTACGCCATGGCGCTCTGGGCCCGCAAGGCGGGCTACACGCGCGCGGCCGCGGTGTTCGGCAACGACGCGGGCGCGCAGTCGGATGTGCCGACGCTGGTCCGTGCCTTCACCCAGCTCGGCGGGACTATCGTCTACAACAAGCCCTTCGCGCTCGACCAGAGCTCTTATCGCAGCGAGGTCGAGAGCATCCTCGCCGCCAAGCCCCAGGTGATCTTCACCGAGGTGGACCCGCAGACCGGGGCGACCTTCCTGTCCGAGCTGCAGCAGCTGCACGGGCTGCTGCCGGTGCTTGGCACCGACGTGACCCTGCAGGCGCCGTGGCTCAAGGCCGCCACCGGTTCGATCGGCGCGGGGGCCATGACCAAGTACTACGAGGGGATGCAGCCGTACGCGCCGCCGAGCGGCCCGGCCTGGAAGACCTTTAACACGGCCCTGCTGGCGTCGGGATCGCAAGTGCCCAAGCCCAGCCAGTGGAGCACTGACCCGTACTCGATGACCGACTACGACGCCGTCAACGTCATGGCGCTCGCGATGCTCGCGGCCCACAGCACCAGCCCGGCGGCCTTCAACAAGGACGTCATGACGGTCACCGCGCCGGCGCCCGGCAAGACGGTCGTGACGAGCTTCGCCGCCGGGAAGGCCGCGCTGGCCGCGGGCAAGCAGATCCAGTACGTGGGCGCGGGCGGGCCCATCGTCTTCAACCAGTGGCACAACTCGACCGGAGCGTTCGAGGCCGCGAAAGACGTCAATGGGAATCCCGTGCTGGTCGGCTCGGTATCGGCGGCTCAGATAGCGGCGATCAGCCGGTGACTGGGGCATGAGGGCCGGCGGCAGCGGGGCAGGGACGGCGCGGCGGCCGTGAACACGATCGTTCCCGCGATCGGGTTCGGCATCGTCACCGCCTCCATCCTGGCGGTGGCCGGTGTCGGGTTCACCCTTC
>Ga0335081_10012600_pt1 | contig 13704 bp, 13 predicted proteins | sample Lox_Sample_35_FD_206713 | JGI IMG/M metagenome (GOLD analysis project Ga0335081, IMG submission 206713) | Soil microbial communities from Loxahatchee National Wildlife Refuge, Florida, United States - Lox_Sample_3.5 | ecosystem: Environmental > Terrestrial > Soil > Wetlands | place: USA...
ATGGTTTGAGAACCATCGATCTCATCACGCTCCCTGCAACATAGCTCGCAATCCTTCGCTTGTATAATGGGGGATTTCTCGGCCAACTACCCTGATTATGCGGGGAATGGCGCAAAGATGTGGAAATAGGCGGGATGGTTCTACCTACGAGGCTCGAAGGGCACAAGCGACACTGGACGCATAAGGCAAGCAATAGTGTGCAGTTCCTCGGCCTGTTCCAGTGCGATGAAGCGATCTCCTTTAATGGTCAGATAGCAGCACATGCAGATGCTCTCGGTTTCCGACTTCCGGTAGAAGTGCTCTTTTGGATCGGCGTTTGTATTGCTCATAACTGTCGCTGGCATCCTATTTTGGAGCGCCTCAGAAGCTCATCGAACGATCGTGGAATTGACATACAACTTAGGTGGGACAGCTCCGCGATTGTCGGCAGTCAGACAAGACGATGGCGGCTATTTCTTCTGCGCTTCCCCTTGGCTCCTCTGCGAGCATTTTGTCCGTCACGCGAAAAAGACAATCGGTCTTAGGCACATCGCGTAGATAAAGCTCATGCTTCGCTAGCCTGAGATAGTCCAGCGTAGCTCGCCACTCCAGAGCCACGAAATCCGGCCCATCCAGCCGAACGTCGCGCACTGCTTTGGGAGCGATCTTAGCCTGCGTTTGGGTTCCGGCAGTCCGCAGTCTGGGTAACGCTCTGGTTCTAGTATTCCGTCGTAGCCTTCGCGAATGCCTAGGATCTCCCAACCCAATCCTCGCGCCGCATAGACAGCACCATGAATCACTGCGTTAAGGCCGGGTGCGTCCCCACCTCCGGTATTAATGGCAATTTTCCTGATGGTGTTCGACAATTTCTTTCCTCTTTCCGCTGATGGTTCGTATTCGATCTGGGCGACGCGCCCGTCTTGCAGTGTGCAACTACGGATCGGCGCGCAGGCGTAGCAGCAATGTCGGAACCGCCAGACCGGTGCAGGCGTGGTGCATAGGAACCCGGTCACACGGCGTGTCTGCAGCTTGCGCCGAACGTATTGTGCGACGGTCGCAGCGAGAAAGACCGGGCCGGTGCCATACCAGTCCACACCCATCACGCCGCGCAGGCCAGCCTCACTGCCACCGCCGTCATCCATGGCGAATACCGCGGCGTTTCCGTCGTTAGGCGGACGAGTTCGTCGCGCATCTGGTGCGTTGTTAGTTCCCGGCACGATGCGCGTTTTGCCAAGTGCCAGAGTCCCCGGTCCAGTCGCTGGTCTACGCCGATATCACCCACCTTGCGCATGCGGGTGACGGCGGATTCGCCGGTAGCGATGGTGATGGCCAGCGAAGCGTAACTGATACGAAGTCCACACGCTCGGCGCCTAGACCGTGCGCGACCGTCTCCACAATTCCTTCCACGCGGTTGACGCTGCCCCCGCCTCCATTGACATCCGACCGGCATCCAACGCCACCATGGCAATCGGCTCCAGCGGCAGGGCAGAGGCCTTGTTTTCGAAAGGTACACTGTCCACCGTATCAGACTTCGCTGCCGTTCTCGCGCTGGAGCGCCGCAAATTTTTCTATTCTCTTTGGCGAGATTTGTTTAGCAGCCAGCCGCGACCTCCTTTTCTTCTTCCACTGACTGCCGGGCGTAACCTTAAGGCATCGTCTAAGCTGAAGCGCCTGCCGATACAACCTCGGCGCCTACTCCACTTTCATATTTCGTGAAATTGCTGAGGAACAGTCCGGCGAGTTTCTTTGCGGTTGCATCGTAGGCGGACTTGTCATCCCAGGTATTACGCGGATCGAGAATGTCTCCCGGAACATTTGGACACTCCGTGATGACCTCTAAGCCGAAGACTGGGTCACGCTGGGTCTTGGATGTCGCTAATGTTCCGCTGTGGATGGCGTCGACGATCGCCCGCGTGTAGGCCAGTTTCACGCGCTTTCCCACGCCGTAAGCGCCGCCGCTCCAGCCGGTATTGACGAGCCAGACACGTGCGCCATGCTTTTTCATCTTTTGGGCCAACAGCTCAGCGTACTTGCTTGGGTGCCAAACAAGGAAAGGTCCGCCGAAGCACGGCGAGAAGGTGGCCGAAGGCTCCTTCACCCCAACTTCGGTTCCGGCAACTTTCGCCGTGTACCCACTGATGAAGTGATACATCGCCTGCGCGGGAGACAGCGAGCTTACTGGCGGTAACACGCCAAACGCGTCGCAGGTGAGAAAGATAATATCAGTGGGATGATCGGCAACACAGGGGATGCGGGCGTTGTGAATAAAGTTGATGGGGTAGGCGCCTCGCGTGTTCTCGGTAATCTTCGTGCTAGTAAAGTCCACGCTGTGATCGTCCTCGAGAATCACGTTCTCAAGCACCGCGCCAAAACGCAAAGCCGCAAAGATGTCTGGCTCAGACTCGGGCGTCAGATTAATGGCTTTTGCATAGCAGCCGCCTTCAATGTTGAAGACGCCATCATCGCTCCAGCAATGCTCGTCGTCTCCGATGAGGTGACGATTGGGGTCAGCCGATAACGTCGTTTTGCCGGTACCGCTTAAGCCGAAAAGGAGTGAGGATCGCCCCGTTTGTTTGTCTGCGGTGGCCGAGCAATGCATCGAAAGCACACCGCGTTTCGGCGCGAAGTAGTTGGCTACCGTGAACACTCCTTTCTTCATCTCCCCGGCATACTCTGTGCCCAAAATGACCAGCTCTTGGTCTTCGAAGTTCAGACAAATACTGGTCTTCGAGCCCATTCCCGCGGTGTACTGGTTCGCGGGAAAACGGCCGGCGTTGTAAATCACGAAGTCCGGCTTTCCGAAGCTGGACAACTCGTCTCGAGTTGGTCGTATTAGCATCGTATGCATGAACAGCGCATGATATGGACGTTCACAGATAACGCGCACCTTGATGCGATATTTCGGGTCCCATCCTGCGAAACCATCAAAACAGTAGAGCCGGTCGCAAATGTTCAGGTAGTCCTTTGCTCGCTCGCGTACGACGTCGAAGGTACGGGCATCGAGCGGCACATTGACGTCTCCCCACCAAATGTCATTTTCCGACACCGGGTTCCGGACGATGCGCTTGTCGTTGGGCGATCGTCCAGTCTTCGCTCCGGAGTATGCAACCAATGCCCCATTTTCCGCGATGCTGGCCCCTTTGTCGTAGCGCATCGCGTGCTCGTACAGGGCGCTCGGCGGCAGGTTGCGGTGGACCTCGGAAACGGTCAAGTTATGGCTCTTAAGGTCGAACGCATTCATAAGCTTCTCCCACTATGTAAAATGCAGAAGATTTCCAAGCCTTCCTGGCTCGTAAGGGAGTGACTTGCGCCCCCCGCGGCCGCGGTTAGAGCTCGTATGTCCTCCGATCCCTCATAACTGGATAACTCCCTTGCGCCGGGCAGCTTCGCCGTGATTCCAAAGCGCCGCTCTATGCAGCTAGCAAGCAACTGGCGCCGCTAAACATCGAACAGCTTCGACGAACATTTTTCAGTGATGTGAGCCACACTGCGAAGTGACAAAATCAAAGTAAACCTGCAGGTGGACCGGGTGATTGGCGTTACCAGCCTGATAACAACAATTCTCGGCATCAGCGAACGAAACCTGTACCGCAAACTTCGTGATTACAATTTGCTGTCGTGACCATCAACCGTTCGTCGACCGATTCGTTTACCAGTCACACTTCACGGTGACTGTGGTCACCGCATTCTCGGGCAAAACCTTGCTAAAACCCACGCCCATGAAACTCACCCACCAACCCTGCCAAACTCTGCTGGCGTCTTCAGGCTTGGCTGAGGCGCTGAATGCGAACGGCAAAAGCAATCGGGTTCCCCACGGCTCTGTTTTGTTTTGCACCGGCGACTTTAATGCAGGCGTTTTCCTGGTGTGCGAGGGGATCGTGCGCTTGCGCGTGCCGGGGACGCCGCGGCTCGATCGGCTGTTCACGACCGGGTCCGTGCTGGGACTGCCGTCCACATTCAACGCGAAACCCTATAGCCTTACCGCAGCCTGCCTCACCGACTGTGTGCTCGCAGAAGTTGCCGCCGGCGACTTCCTCGAACTGATGAAAGCGCGCCCCGATCTCTGTCGCGAGGCGACGGACCTACTGAGCGCCGAACTGGGATTCATCATGTCGGCACTTCGAAAGCGCGCCCGCAAGACTGCGCTGCGATCGCACCAGCGGGTCTGCGTAGGCTAACGAACGTTCGATATCACTGGCAGGCGTGACTAGCGTCACAGAGTCTTCGGTTGTTTCGAAAGTATCGTTAGCCCCATCCCGTCTGTCGGGGTGGGAAGTCGCAGCTTGTCCAATACGCGAAGCGGCTACGGGTATCGCTTGATTGCCTCCGGTCATCGGCTGGAGCCATACGAATTCTGCCCCCCTGAACCGAAACCCGGCGAAGTGCTGGTCGAAGTTGCCGGATGCGGGGTCTGCCACACCGACATCGGCTTCGCCTACGATGACGTGCCTACGCGCGCACCGCTGCCCCTAATACTCGGACACGAAATCTCGGGACGTGTTGTAGCTATAGGTTCGGGCACCGCTGAGTTGCTGGGCCGCAAGGTGATCGTACCCGCGGTGATCCCGTGCGGCGAGTGCCCGGCCTGCCAAGCGGGACGGTCAACGATCTGCCGGCGACAGTTCATGCTCGGCAATGATGGCGATGGGGGGTTCGCGACACACGTCCGTGTGCCCGCGCGCGGACTTTGTCACGCGCCCGACGCTCTGCCTTCTGGCATCTCTCTGGAACTTCTTTCGGTGGTCGCTGACGCCGTCACTACTCCCTACGAGGCGATCTGGCGCTCGGGGCTGTCGGCTGAAGACGTTGCCGTGTTTGTGGGCGTGGGGGGCGTGGGCGGCTTCGGTGTGCAGATTGCCGCCGCATTTGGAGCGGCGGTCGTGGCGATTGACGTTGATCAGTTCAAGCTCGATTTGGCGGCCACGCATGGCGCTTCGCTGGCAATTAATGCGGCATCCGCGGGCGAGAAGGAGATCAAGGCGGCAGTGCGCTCCTTCGCCAAGCAATCAGGACGCAAGGGAATCGGGCTGAAGATATTCGAGACCAGCGGCACCCCTGTCGGCCAAGCCACCGCGTTTGGTCTGCTGGATCATGGAGCTTATCTGGCCGTAGTTGGCTTCACGCCGAAGAAGATCGAGTTGCGCCTCTCGAACCTGATGGCATTCGACGCGACCGCTCGCGGGAATTGGGGCTGCCCGCCGGAACAGTATCCCGCCGCACTGCAACTGGTTTTGGATGGCAAGGTCGCGATCGAGCCTTACATTGAACGCCATCCCCTGGATGAGGTCCCCGCGTTGCTGGAGGCGGTCGCGAGACACGAGATTTCCAAGCGCGTCATCCTGGTCCCCACTGGTGTCGCGCAGCCGTAAAGGAGCAGGTCGTGAAAGATCACAATCTGGTGGAGTCATTTCCCACTCGTTCGATTCTTGTCGAGCAGCGCGCAGTGAAAGACCGCACGGGAGCCCCCGTCGCGGGCCTGCACAACCTGTGGATCACACTGAACAATCCTTCCGAGCTCAACAGTTACACCACTGACATGCTGAAGGAGATCATCCTGGCGGTGCGCGCAGCGAGCAACGACCGCGCGGCGGTCGCCGTGGTGATCACCGGCGCCGGCTCGCGCGCCTTCTGCACCGGCGGCAACACGCGCGAGTACGCCGAGGTGTACGCCGGACATCCCGCTGAATACCGGCAGTATATGCGGCTGTTCAACGACATGGTCACGGCGGTGCTGCAATGCGACAAGCCGGTGATCTGTCGTGTCAACGGAATGCGGGTCGGCGGTGGTCAGGAGGTCGGTATGGCCTGCGATTTCTCCGTGGCCAGCGACCTTGCGGTCTTCAGCCAGGCTGGGCCGCGGCACGGTTCGGCGCCCGATGGCGGCTCGACCGATTTTCTGCCGGTATTCGTGGGCGTGGAGCGCGCAATGTTCAGCGGCACGCTGTGCCAGCCATGGAGCGCGCACCGCTTTTACTGGCTCGGCGGGCTGACGCAGATTGTGCCCGCGCTCAAGGTAGATGAACGGTGGGTGGCGAATCCTCTGGTGATTACCGATCGCGTTCTGGATGAGTACGGCCGGCTCACAATTGGCGAGTTCAAAGCCGGTGCTGAACGGGAAAAAGCCAAGGCAACGCTGGCAAAAGGTACTGTCGATCTTGGCCTGCTCGATGAAGCTGTGGACGAGCTGTGCTTGAACCTGCTGTACACCATGCCCGATTGCCTGACGAAGACCATTGAAAGCCTGCGTAAACACAAGCTGGAGCACTGGGACCGCAACCGTGAAACGAATCGCGCATGGCTGGCCCTCAACATGATGACCGAAGCGCGCGCCGGCTTCCGCGCTTTCCACTATGGCAGCAAGGAGCAACGTGAAGTGGACTTCATCCGCCTGCGGCAAAGGCTGGCGGCCGGCGCGTCCTGGAGTGAGGAGCTGATCGAGGAGATAGCACCGTGGGCGGTGCAAGCTGTGGGTGCTGGAAAGTCGTGAGCGAAAACAACAAAGTCCGCTTGGAATTCGAGCATGACGGGCAGGTCGCGCGCATTTGGCTTGCCGCGCCGAAGGCCAACATCATCGATCAGGCGATGATGACCGGGTTAGCGTGCGCGTTTGGTGAACTCGCCGGGCGGCACGATCTGAAGGCTATTGTGCTCGCCGGCGAGGGTCCGCATTTCAGCTTTGGCGCAAGCGTTCAGGAGCATCTGCCTGAGTGCATCGCGGCGACGCTCGCTCGACTTCATGCGCTGCTGCGACGAATTGCCGAAGCATCTGCACCTACGATTGCGGCCATTCGCGGCCAGTGCCTGGGCGGCGGACTGGAAGTGGCTTTGGCTTGCGACCTGATCCTCGCAGAGGATGACGCGCGGCTTGGGTGTCCTGAGATTCAGCTCGGCGTCTTTCCGCCTGCTGCGTCGGCGACCTTGCCCGTGCGTCTCGGCGCTGGTCCAGCGGCGGGGTTGGTATTGAGCGGCGCCAGCATTACGGGGATTGTCGCAGCAGAGATCGGATTGGCGAATCGCACGGCTGCGCCCGGTGAGCTCGAAAAGACGCTTGCCGAGTGGCTGCCGACTGAGTTCCTGCCGCGCTCGGCGGCTGCTCTGCGGTTCGCCGCGCAAGCCGTGCGACGTCCTCTTCTCCGAGCGCTGCGGTACGAGCTGCCGGTGCTGGAATGTATCTATCTTGAAGAACTGATGCGCGAGCCGGATGCCGTGGAAGGCATGCGTGCTTTCATGGAAAAAAGGCCGCCCAACTGGCGCCGTAGCGAGGCGACTGCGTGACGGCGGATCTTGCAGCTCTCATTGAGCGCGTGCAGACGCTGTACGACGATCTCGAACTGCAGGCGGTGCGGAGATGGAAAGAAGCCGCACCCGGGCGCAAGGCCATCGGGCACATGCCGATTTATGTCCCGCGCGAGCTGATTCACGCTGCGGGCATGCTGCCGGTCGGCATCGTCGGGGCCGGTGACCGCCTGGAGATCATTCGCGGCGATGCCTACTTTCAGAGCTACATCTGCCACATCCCGCGCAGCACCGTCGAGCTGGCTCTGACCGGGCGGCTCGACGTACTGGACGGAATGCTCTTTCCGTCCATCTGCGACGTCATCCGGAATCTGTCGGGCATGTGGAACATCTTGTTTCCCGATCGCTACGTCCGGTACATTGACCTGCCACAGAACTTCGACTCCCAAACTGGCGGAGTTTACTGGCGACGCGAATTGGAGTGGCTGCGCGATGACTTCGCTCGGCTAAGCGGACACACGACTGAGAACGAACGCCTGCGGCGCAGCATTGTCGTGTATAACGAAAATCGTTCTGCCATTCGCGAACTCTACACCGCTCGCAGCCGCCAGCCGTGGTTCTTCCCGGCTTCGGAGGTGTATCTGATCCTGCGTGCCGGGAACGTGCTGCCGCCGGAGGAGCACACGCTGCTCGTGCGCGAGTATCTGCGGCTCGCCCCATTGCAAAGCGACCGGCGCGAACGCGACCAGAGCCGCATCGTGTTGGTGGGCATGTTCTGCGAGCAGCCGCCGCTCGGGCTCTTACTGACGCTGGAGCGCGCCGGATGCTGGGTCGTTGACGACGATTTATTGCTGGGCTTGCGGTGGATCACGGGGGACGTTTCGACCGAAGGCGATGCGCTGCAGGCGCTCGTAGATGCATTCCTGACGCAGAGCGCCGAAACTGCTGCGCGCTATCTTCCCGAGGGAGAGCACGGGCGCGCGCTAGTGGAGTCCGTCCGCCGCAACAGCGCCGAGGGCGTCATCTTCTGCGCGCCGAGTTTCTGCGATCCCGCACTGCTGGAACAGCCGATGCTCGTCGCCAGACTCGACCGCGAAGGCATTCCGCACACGCAATTCAAGTACTGCGAAGACACCGGCCAGTTCGCCGTCATCCGTGAGCAAGCAGGCACCTTCTCCGATTCCATACGCTTGTGGAGCGAAGCATGACAATTGCCCGCCGCATCTCCGAACCAGCCAAGGAACGCAGCATGACCTTGCAGAAGGAGATGATCGCGGGACACTACTCCTCGCTGGCCCGCGCTCCCCATGAACGGCGAAAAGTCGTTTATACCTTCGTTCCCGGAAACCTCACCGAGCTGTTGCGTTCGTTCGACCTGCTGCCTGTATTGCCGGAGATCAACGCGCTTCAGTCGGGCATGCGGAAGCTCTCGGGCGACTACATTGCCGAAGCCGAGAAGTATGGGCACAGCGAGGACGTCTGCACGTACGTGAAGTGCGACATCGGCATGTTGAAGAAGGGCAACATTGGTCCTACCGGCGAGCGGCTTCCCCCACCGGACCTGCTGCTGCTGTCCTATACCGGCTGCTTCACCTTCATGAAGTGGTTCGAGCTGCTGCGCCAGGAGTACGGCTGCCCTGTCGCCATGCTGCACGTCCCCTATCAGGCGGATGGGCGTATTCTGCCGCATCACATGGACTACATCGTGCGGCAGTTGCGCAACGAGGTCATCCCGAAGCTCGAGCAAGTGAGTGGCCTGCGTTATGACGAAGACCGCTTGCGCGAGTCTCTGCGATTATCGGCGCAGGCGGAGGACGACCTGGTCTGGGTGTTGGAGTCGGCGAAGAATGTGCCTTCCCCGATCGACGCCTATTTCGGGGGCGTGTACTACATCGGTCCGATGTTTACGGCATTTCGCGGCACCAGCGAAGGCGTGACCTACTATCGCGTGCTGCGCGAAGAAGTAGCGGCGCGGCTGCGTGAACGCCTAGGTCCGCTGACGCCGGAGGGCACGCAGGCGAAAGAGCGCTTTCGGCTGGTGGTCGAAGGGCCGCCGAACTGGACCAGCTTCCGAGAGTTCTGGAAGATGTTTTACGACGAAAGCGCGGTGGTGGTCGCCAGCAGTTACACGAAGGTCGGCGGGCTATATGACCGCGGATTTCGCCACGATCCAGCACGCCCGCTGGAGACGCTCGCCGAGTATTGCCTGGGTTGCTACACCAACCTCGGCTTGCCGACACGGCTTGAGCTGCTGGAGCGTTACATCCGCGAGTACCGCGCGGACGGTTTCATGATCAACAGTATCAAGAGCTGCAACTCGTTCAGCGTCGGCCAGCTTCTGATGCTGCGCCAGCTAGAACAAAGCACTGGAACGCCAGGCGGCTTCATCGAGAGCGACCTGGTAGACCCACGATATTTCTCCGCAGCCAACATCAAGAACCGCATCGAGAGTTACCTGCAGATGCTGGAACAGAGACGCGCAGGCGGGCACGCATGAGCACACTGCGAATCCATATCGGTATCGACCTCGGCTCCACCACCACCAAGGCGGTCGTGCTGAACTGTCCGGGCGAAGTCATGGGACGCGGCATAACCAACAGCCGCAGCAACTACGACGTGGCCTGCCAGGTGGTGCGCGAGGAGGCTCTCACGCAGACGCGCTTCACACTAACGCGGCAGGCAATTCAGAGTGATGCTGCGTTAAGCCGAATTCAGGGGCCGTTTATCTCCTCACTGGAACGAAACTTTCGGCTGCTTCAGCACCTCGACAATCTGGAACGATTGCGGGCAGCGCTGCACACCGCAGCGCAGGCGCCTCGTCACGGCGATCGCAAAGCGGAAATCGGCGACGTGGTTGACGCCATCATCGGCCAGATGGTCGAGCGCGCCAACGAGCATTTCGGCCCACTGGCCGTGCGCAAGAGCGACTTCTTTCGCGATCTCGCGACGGTTGACTACATGCAGTTGGCTGAACAGCATAGTGATCCAGCCGGAATCGCCTTCGATACACTCTGCGGCCTATTCGATGCGGCAATCCTCGTGGTGGATAATTCCACCGAGAAGAGCAGCTTCCAGAAACAGATGCTGGCTGCGCTTGAGCGGACGCTTGCGACAGCAACGCCGGCAATGCAGGAAAAAACGCCGCAACTGTGCGCCGCGGTGGAGGCGACCTGTGCGACGGAGATCGTCGAGGCGGGCAGCGTCGGCACCGGTTATGGCCGGCAGCGCCTGCCATTTCCCAAGGAACAGATTCGCAGCGAGATTCTCTGCCACGGTCTGGGCGCCCACGCTATGTTCTCGGGGACCCGGACCGTGCTCGACATAGGCGGGCAGGACACCAAGGCGATCCAAGTCGACCGCGATGGCCTGGTCGTCAGCTTCCAGATGAACGACCGCTGCGCCGCCGGATGCGGGCGCTACCTCGGCTACATTGCCGACGAGATGAACTTAGGTTTGCATGAGTTGGGCCCGCTGGCGCAACAGAGCCATAGCCGGGTGAAGATCAACAGCACCTGCACCGTGTTTGCGGGAGCGGAGCTGCGCGAGCGCCTCTCGCTCGGTCAGCGGCGCGAAGACATCCTTGCGGGCCTGCATCGTGCCATTATCCTGCGTGCCATGTCGCTGCTGGCGCGATCCGGCGGAGTAAAGGATGAGTTCACGTTCACCGGCGGCGTGGCCCGCAATCCGGCAGCCGTGAATGCATTGCGTGATCTGGTCCGCGAGAATTACGGCGAGCGCGTTCTGAACATCTCACCCGATTCGATTTACACCGGTGCGCTGGGAGCGGCGTTGTTCGCGCTCCACGGCACACGGGCGATTGCATGATAGCCATGTCAGCGACATTGACAATGCCCACCCACGGGGCTCAGATCAGCGCCGGCGTAGATGTCGGCTCCAGCGCGGTGAAGATTGCCGTGCTGCGCAGCGTTGACGGTGAAGCCGAGGTGTTGGCCTTGCTGACTGAGCGCATCCGTCGTCGCGAGGTGCGCAAAGTGGTCAATGACGGCTACGAAGAGGCCCTTCGTCTCGCCGGGGTGCGGAGAGATGATGTCTGCTACGTTGCCAGCACCGGCGAGGGGGAACTGGTGGACTTTCGCCGTGGGCATTTTTACGGCATGACCACGCATGCGCGCGGCGCCATCTTTTTTATGCCCGAGGTGCGTGCGGTGATCGACGTTGGTGCGCTGCACGCGCGGGCCATGCGCATCGACGAGCGCGGCCGGGTACTGGGTTACCGCATGACCGGCCAGTGCGCTTCCGGCTCGGGTCAATTCCTGGAGAATGTCGCGCGTTATCTTGGCATCGCCCTGGAAGACGTAGGCCCGCTCTCAACGCAGGCAAGCAATCCGCAGATTATAAGCAGCATCTGCGCGGTGCTGGCAGAAACGGACGTGATTAACATGGTAAGCCGAGGCATCTCCACTCCCGACATCCTGAAAGGCATACATCTTTCGATGGCAGGACGGTTTTCGAAGCTGCTGCGATCCATTGATGTGCAGGGGCAAGTCGCGATCACCGGCGGGCTGTCGGCAGACATTGGGTTGGCGGAAGCGCTGCGTGAGCAAGCTGTAAAGGACGGTCTGAACGTGGAGATTTGCACTCATCCAAATGCTATCTATGCCGGTGCGCTCGGAGCGGCATTGTGGGGAGCATATCGTCATGCGATGCTTTCGCGGCACGCAGAGGCGCACGCATGAGTGCTCAGGAATTATCGGGGAAAACTGCCGTGGTCACCGGCGGCTCGGGAGGCATAGGACAGGCCATCATCCACAGCCTGCAAGGGGCTGGCGCCGTGGCGGCTTCGCTCGACGTGTCGCCGCCTCAGGAGAAGCAGTTCCCCTGGTTCCAGTGCGACGTGCGCAGCGATGAATCCGTCGCTGCGGCAGTGGAGCAGTTTTATCGGAAGCACGGCAGGCTCGACCTGGTAATTCATGCGGCCGGCATTTCGCGCGATGCAGTGGTCTGGAAGCTTGCAGTGGAAGACTGGGACCGCATAATGGAAGTGAACTTGCGCGGGGCATTCCTGCTGCTTCGCCACACCATCCCACTGATGCGGCAAACAGGCGGCGGGCGCGTCGTGCTGATAGGGTCTATTAACGGGTCGCGCGGGAAGTTTGGAACGTCGGCCTACTCCGCTAGCAAGGCAGGCCTGTTGGGTTTGGCCAAGACAGTGGCGCGCGAGACAGGACGGTTCGGGATCACGGTGAATGTCGTCGAGCCGGGATGGGTGCGAACACCGCTGACCGATGCACTGCCAGCAGAGATTCGCCAAGCAGCGGTAGCCGAGACTGTGCTCGGGACGTTACTGGAACCTTGCGATGTGGCGGCGGCTGTGCTGTTCTTGTGCGGACCCGGCGCAGGCCGCATCACTGGGCAGATCCTGCGAGTGGACGCCGGCCAGGTTTTAGGCGGCGGAGCGTAGAAGAGAGGGGAATCATGGAAACCAGGAGCAGCGAAGAATTGGGCGAACTGGAGACGGATGCCGTCTCGGTACGCTCGATGCGCGAAGACGATCTGAACGCGATCGTCGCTATCGATGCTGCCGCCAGTGGACGCCGCCGGCCCCGATATTTCGAAGTGATGTTGCATCGCACGATCACGCAGGCTGGGGTACAGATCTCGCTGGTGGCGGAGGTGGATGGCCACGTAGTGGGTTTCGTTATCGGCTCGTTGTACTACGGCGAATATGGGGTGGTCGAACCCTCGGCTTCGATCGATGCCATTTCAGTTGCCCCGGACAGTCGCGGCAAGAAGGTAGGCAAGGCACTGATGCAGCAGTTGCGCCTGAATCTGGCGGCTCTGCGGATTACGACCCTGCGCACCGAGGTTTCGTGGGACCACTTTGGACTGCTGGCGTTTTTCAGGAGCCAGGGGTTCAAGCCTTCCCGAAGACTGTGCTTGGAGTGCGAGCTGGACCCAACCCAAATAGATGGCTAGCGGCAGATGTTTGAACGAGGGTTGCAATGAAAAAGAAGAAAGCTGTGCGAAAAATCGCTAACAACCGAGTCGCGGCACGGGACAATTCAGCGGTTCCCCCGCTTCGATGCCCTCGCTGCGGACGTCCGGCCAGCGAGCGTGACAAGTTCTGCGCCGAATGTGGACTCTTCCTCCGCGACGCCTACGTGGATCATCGGCTGCTGCTGGCCCTCGTGGAAGAAAAGGACGGCCATAGCCGGGAAGCCCGTCAACAGTTGGAGCGCTTGTTGCAAAGTGAACCCGACCATGTTTTGGCCAATCATGTGTTGGGCACTTTCTACTTTCATCAGGGCACGATGGACCTGGCCATCGAACGCTACCTACGAGCAGTGGCGGCAGCCCCGAGATTTGTACTCGCTCACTACGATCTGGGAGTTGCCTGGTTTCATCGCGGCAATATGCCACAAGCAATCCGCTCGTTCCGCCGCTGTTTGGAGATCGATCCCAATTACAACGCCGCTCATTATCGGTTGGCGGTGTCGTTGTTTCACGCCGGCGAGTTGCAAGAGTCCT
>Ga0335081_10012601_pt1 | contig 13704 bp, 4 predicted proteins | sample Lox_Sample_35_FD_206713 | JGI IMG/M metagenome (GOLD analysis project Ga0335081, IMG submission 206713) | Soil microbial communities from Loxahatchee National Wildlife Refuge, Florida, United States - Lox_Sample_3.5 | ecosystem: Environmental > Terrestrial > Soil > Wetlands | place: USA: Florida...
GCCGGTGTCCTCGTCGTAGCCGTAGCCGTAGTCCGACTCGAGGTGGACGAGCTCGACCTGCAGGTGATCGGTGGCGTGCGGCGCGAGCTTGCCGGTCCAGTCGACGATCGCGCCCTCGACCGTGAATGTCTCGCCGACGTCGGCGTGCTCCGCCTTGGTCTTGAGGCCGATGTAGAACTGCTCGGGGTGGACCATCACGCTCGCGGTCTTCACCGTCGCGCGTCCGCTGCCGGCCTCGAGCACCGCCGCGGTCGCGGTGAGCTTGCCGGTCTGGGTGAACGCGGTCGCGCTCTCGAGATCGGGGCAGGCGATCTTCACCTTGCCGGCGGGATCGAGCTGCGCCTTGGCGTCGCCGATGTTCACCGGCTTGCCCTTGGGCTCCACGCCGTAGGTCAGGTCCGCGTTGTCCTCCGGCGCGAACCGCTCGGGCTCGATCGTGCAGGTCAATTCGACCCCGCTGTCGATCGCGCTGCCGCCGAACAGATACTGCGCGCTGACGTCGAACGCGACCTTCTCGCCGATCAGCACGTCGCTCTTGCTCGCCACGACGTCGACCTTCATCCGCTCCGGCACGAACTCCTCGACCTGGAGGTCGTACGATGCGAGCGGCTTGTCGGCGACCGCGAGCTCGACCTGCCAGTGGCCGGTGTCGGCGAACGCCGGGAACGCCTGGTCGAGCGCGATCACGCCGGCGGCGTTCGGCTTGAGCGTCAGCTTGCGGGCGAGCTTGGCGCGCGGATCGAACACGCTGACGTCGATCGGCATGGTGATCGCCGGCGCGTGGTCCTTGGCGTCGCGGACGATCGCGACGACGTGCGCGGTGTCGCCCGGCCGGTACACGCCGCGATCCGAGAACATCGCGGCGCGATACGGCGTGGCCGCGGTGTACGGCACGCCCGACGTGCTCGACTCGGCGACGTCGGCGCGCAGATCCTGATAGCGAATGTAGGTGAGGTCGTCGCCCTTGCGCGCGATCAACGCGAACGGCTCGGACTGGTCGGGCTCGCCGTCCGCGTTGACCTCGAGCTTGCAGCCGCTCGCGCCCGCGGTCGAGCAGCGCGCGACCACCTTGCCGCTCTTGCGCACGAGGCTGACGTCGACGCCGTCGAGCAGGTCGGCCGACTCGATGCCGAGCGCCCACACCTGCACCGTCTGGTCCCACGGCTTGCCGGTCGGCGACGACTTCTTCGCGACCAGCGACATGTCGGTCAGCATCAGGCGCGACGTCGCCTGGGTGCCGACCGCGACCAGCCGCAGCTCGAGCACGCCCCTGGTGGTCGCCGGGATCATCGACGCGACATCGAGCCAGGTCGTGGTCGCGACGTCGGGATCGCCGCGCAGCGGGATCGTCTTCTTGAGGATGATGTTGCTGGTGCGCTCGTCGGCCGCGTCGCTGCCGTCGTTGCCGAGCCAGAACACCAGGTTCTCGGGCGGGACCTGGCGCACGACCAGGCTGACCGCCTCGACGTTCAGGTGCTTGATCCCGAGGTTGCTCCACGCGCTGCGCGGCAGGTAGCGCCCGCTCGACGCGAACGTCACGGTCGGCTTGCGCGCCGAGACCGAGAACGACTTGGCGTACGGCGCGAGCACCACGCCGCCGTCGACCGAGGTCGCGCCCGAATCGATCTTGAGCGAGTACGCGCCGCGCTTGAACTCGCCGAAGATGCGGAAGCCGGCCTGGCCGTTGGTCACGTACACGTGCTTGACCTCGGGCGTGAAGTGGATGCGCGACAGCGACTCGTCGTCGAGCAGGCAGCGCTGCGACAGGTTGTAGTAGCCCTCGCCCTCGTAGTACGCGCGGTGGCCCTGCGGCGCGGCCATGTCGTCGCAGATCACCTCGACGTAGAACCCGCTCGCGCCCTCGACCACGGTCGCGGCCTTGATCGAGATCGCCTTGTCGTTCGAGATCACGTAGTCGACCGAGCCCGCCGGTGCGCGGCTCCCGGTGATCGCCGCGACCTGACCGGCCTTGATCGACATCGCGAGCTTGCTGCCGAGCGCGATCCGCTTGTCGCCGATCTCGACCGCGACCACGTTGGGCGTGTGGCTCGGCACCGCGGTGACGCTGGTCGTGGGATGGCCGTCGATCGTGAACGCCATCGCCGCGATCGCGATGTTCGGCAGCACCGGCGCGGAGAACGCGACCTCCATCGTCACCTTGTGGTGCGCGGCGTCGAGCGCGGTCGGCGCCCACGACACCAGCTTGAACGCCGGGGTCTTGAACGCGTAGCTCCAGTGGTCGCCCGAGGTTGGCTCGAGGATGCCGTCGCGGGTCTCGAGCTGGTCGAGCTCGACCTTGTACTCGGTGTCCGACTGGAACGGCCGCGCCGGAGTGAACGTCAGCTCCGAGACGTTGGTGTAGCTGAGCGTGCCCGCGATCTCGGGCGTGATCTTGAAGACCGATCGCGACGACACCTCGCCGACGTGGTCCTTGTCCACGATCGGCGTCGCCAGCTCGATCACCACGCCGGTCGGGACGACGTGCTCGACCCCGAGCTCGTGGATCATCGGCTGCAGCTTCTTGACCGAGACCGGCGGCAGCTTGGGCGGCGCGTCGGGTCCTTGCTCTTCCGCGCTGCCGCCGCTGCCCTCGTACACCCCGTGGCCCGCGGCGGCCTTGTTCGATCCGATCCCGTCGAGCCTCGACGTCTTGCCGCTGCACGCAGCGAGCACTGCGCACGCGAAGGCCGCGCACCAACGACGCGTCATCATGTTCTTCCCCTCAACTTGCCGTGGAACGTCCGTGGCGATGCGGCCATTCCGCTGCGCGCACAATACCGCGGGTCACCGCGGCAGCGCGCTCGCCAGCGCGCGAATCGCCGGCGCGCGGCGATCGCGGCGCTGCACGCAGCCATCGATCGCGCCGCCGACGCGATCGGCGGCCGCCTTGTCGATCAGCTGCGCGGCGAGCTCGACCGCGCGGTCGCGCACTCTTGACTCGCACAGCGACGAAAACATCTCGCGCAGCGCGGTCTTGCCGAGCAGCGCGAGCTTGTCGGGTGGCACGTCGAGCATCGCGGTGTCGCCGGAGAGAGCGCGCGCGACACTCGGGCGGAACGCGGGCGGCAGCGCGAGCAGGTCGAGCGTCGGATCGGCGGCGTGCGCGGCCTCGAGCACGAGCGGCACGATCTCGCGATCGATCCGGTCGGCCACGGGCAAGAGCGCGGTCGCGTCGCGCAACACCTCGGGATCGTGCGCGGCCACCGCGAGCTGGACCGCGTGCAGGCGCAGCGGCCAGGTCAGCGCGTCGCCGCCGAACCGGAAGCCGGACGAGCGCGCGTCGGGCGCGACGTGCGCCTCGATCCACGCGTCGAGCCGGGGCCGGACGTCGTCGGGCGCGAGCCGGTGCGCGAGCCAGAGGACGGCCAGCGCGAACGATCGCGACGCGCGATCGCCGGAGGTCAAGAGTGCCGGGATGTGGCCGAGCCACAGCTCGTCGTCGCCGAAGTAGCCGTAGAGCTCGCCGAGCGTGACCGCGCGCTCGGCGGGCGACAGCTGCGGCCAGGCATCGAGCACGGCGTCGGCCTGCGCGACGGTCCACCGGCTGTGGAACACGCCGATGCCGTCCTGATACGGCATCACCCAGCGCGGGCAGCGGGTCGCCGGTAGCGGCAGCGCGGTCTTGCCGTCGGCCACGCCGCAGGCCTGCCCGCGCGCGCCGTCGCGGTCGTAGGCGACGCACAGCGGCACCGCGACATCGCTCGACATCGCGAGCGCCGGCGTCGTGCCGCACGAGATCGTGAACGAGATCTCGGGCACCGCGGGGGCGATCAGGAACGGCCGCACCAGGTCGTCCAGCGGCCTGCCCGCGGCGGCGTCGAGCGCGGCGATCAGATCGTTGCTGGTCGCGTTGGCGTTGGCGTGCGCCGCGAGGTAGCCGTGGATCGCGCGCCGGAACGTGTCGGGGCCGAGGTAGCGCTCGAGCATGTCGAGCACGAGCTCGCCGCGCCACTCGGCCGTGCTGGTGTCGCCCTCGCCGTCGGTGTCGCGCGCGAGCCGCACCGCGCCGGGCAGGTCGACGAACGTCGCGCGCTGCACGGCCTTGGTCTCGGCCAGCCGCGCCGATGGATCGAGCTCGGCGATCACCTTGCTCGCCATCCAGTCGGCGAACGCCTCGTTGAGCCAGATGTCGTCCCACCAGGCGAGCGTGACCAGATCGCCGAACCAGTGATGCGACAGCTCGTGCGCGACCACGTAGCGGCCGAACTCGGGATCGCTGGTGGTGATCGCGTTGGCCTGGATCATGATGATCCCGGCGTTCTCCATCGCGAGCCAGCCGGTCACCGCGGTGCGCGGCACGGCCACCAGGTCGAGCTTGGGGTACGGGAAGCGGATGCCGGTGTAGCGCTCGATCACGTCGATCTGGCGCGGCAGCTCGCGCGGCGCGCGCGACAGCCGGCGGGCCTCGTCGCGCTCGGCGAGCACGCGCACCGGCACACCGCTCGCGCTGCGGCCGACGTCGACCACCTCGAACGGCCCGACCGCGAACGCGACGAGATACGACGGCAGCGGCGCGGTCGGCGCGAGCTCGACCCGCTTGCGGCCGCCGGCGAGCGCGATCTCGCTCGCGATCGGCGCGTTGCCGGCGACGGTGAGCTCGGCCGGCACCTCGAGCGCGAGCGTCCACGGCACCTTGACGTCGGGCTCGTCGACGCACGGGAACGTGCGGCGCGCGTCGTTGGGCTCGGCCATCGTGAACACGTAGCTGTCGCGGCCCACGCGCTCGCGGAACGCGCCGCGCGCCGGCGCGAGGCTCGTCAGCGCGTGCTCGGGGATGTCGGTGTGATACGCGACCACGATCGTCCAGCGCCCGGCGGGCAGCGGCGCGGCGGCGGTCAGCGCGACGCGATCGTTGAACGGCGCGATCGCGAGCGCGATCTGCTGGTCGTCGCGCACCGCGAGCGCGCGATCGATCGGCATCGCGGCGTTCAGCCAGATCGTCGCGCTCGGCTTGGCGAGCTCGCCGGCGATCGCGATCTTGCCGCGCAGGCTCGCGAGGTCGTCGGCGATCGCGAGCTCGGCGCGGTAGCCGGTCGGCTGGAACACGCGCGGCAGGCGCAGCCCGGCCGGCGCGTCGATCCGCGGCGGCGCCGGCGCGGGCACGACCGCCGGCGAGCACGCGACGAGGCACGCGAGCGCGAGCCGGCGGATGGCCATCGAGCCTCAGGATAGCGCGGCGATCGGCCAGCGCACTCGATCGCGTCGCAGGACGCGGCCTCGAGGACCGGCATCAGCTCGTCCCCGGTTCGCGTCGAGCCTGGCTGTATGACATAGACTCGCCGCGTGGCGGACCTGTCGATCACCGCGCTGTACACGTCGCAGGTGTGGGCGTGGGCGAAGCTGCCGTGCGCCGAGCTGTGTGCGACGCGCGACGCCAAGCGGGTGTTCGACGTCACCAACGCCGCGCTCGCGCTCGCGCGCAAGCCGCCGCTCAAGTTCGCGCTGCTCCATCGCCACGCGATGATCGATCACCTGGTGCGCGCGTCGGAGGTGCATCGCGTGATCGAGCTGGCGGCCGGGCTGTCGCGGCGCGGCGCGGCGATGTCGCGCGAGCTCGACTACACCGAGGTCGATCTGCCCGCGATGATCGCGAAGAAGCGCGAGCTGCTCGATCGCAGCGTCGAGGGCCGCGCGGCGCGCGATCGCATGCACCTGGTCGCCGGCGATGCCACGACGCTCGAGCTGGCGCCGCTCGCGATCGCGGCGCCGACCATGGTGATCGCCGAGGGGCTCGCGATGTACCTGGCCCGCCCGGCGCGCCGCGCGCTGTTCGAGCGCGTGCGCGCGCTCGCCGACACCACGCGCGAGCTCCACTTCGTGTTCGATCTCGTGCCGCGCGGCGACGAGCCGCCGCCCGGGCTCGCCGGCCGCGTGCTCGAGCGCGCGATGAAGCGGTTCACCGGAGGGCAGGGCTTCGAGCGCGACGCCGCCTCGCGCGACGACGTGCTGGACGAGCTGCGCCGCGCTGGATTCGCGGACGTCCGGGCCTACAGCTCGCGCGAGGTCGCGGCGGCGTGGCACCTGCCGCACGGCGAGCGCGCGACCACGATGATCGTGTTCAGCGCGCGCGCGCGAGCCAGTCGAGCGTGAACTTGGTGCTGCGCGCGTAGCTCTTCTCGATCTCGGCGACGATCATGCGCTCGACGATGCCGCCGAACCCGAACAGCGAGACCTTGACCTCGCCGCGCACGGTGCGTCGCACGCCGCTGCCCGCGGGCGCGAGCTCGATCGTGCCGGTGTTGCGCACGCGCTCGGTGAACACGTTCGGGATCGTGCGCCACGCGCCGCGCCGCGTGCCCACGTCGTAGTCGAGCTCCTCGACGAAGCTCGCGCGCGAGCTGCCGAACGCGCGATTGGTCGGATGAGCTGGATCGGGATCGCGCCTGGGCTCGAAGCACACGTGACGCACGATCCGGTCCGGCGTGATGTCGAGGCGTCGCAGCTCGCGACCCATGTCGAGCGCGCGGCCGAGCGCGACGTTGAACGCCTCGTCGAAGTACAGCTGCTCGTACGCGGCGCACGTGATCTCCGGAAACACGTGCTCGATCGCGAACTTCATGCTGTAGCGCCTGGAAGGCACGTTACCGCTGCCCTGCGCGCGAAGTGCACGATCCCGACCACTTGCGCAGCCATCGTACATGTCAGCGGATTCACTGCGAGTGTCATCACGAAGTGCCTCGACCGACAAGCGGTCGGGTTGGTAGCCTCGGCTTCTATCGCATGGTGGACGTCTCGCACGCACGCGATGGGGTGATCTGTCTGAGCCCATTGGAACGGCCCGATCCCGGGCTGGTGGCGGCCGCGTGCAGCGCCGGCGCGCTCGGCGTGCTCGATCTCGGCCGCGATCCGATCGCAGCGGCGCGGGCGTTGCGCGCACTTGCGGGCGCGGCGCGCGATTTCGGCGTGCGGGTGACCGAGGGCGTCGAGGTCGATCTTCCGGCCCAGGTCACCACCGTGATCGCCGGCGATGTCGCGAGCGTGACGCGCCACGCCGGGCGCCGCGTGCTCGCCCAGGTGACCTCGCTGGACGAGGCGCGCGCCGCGATCGCCGCGGGCGCGAGCGGCGTGATCGCGAAGGGTTGCGAGGCCGGCGGGCGGATCGGCGACGAGACCACGTTCGTGCTGGTCCAGCGCCTGCTCGGCGCGCTCGACGTCCCGGTGTGGGCGCAAGGCGGCATCGGCGAGCACACCGCGGCGGCGTGCATCGCGGGCGGCGCCGCCGGGATCGTGCTCGACATCCAGCTCGCGCTGGTCCGCGAGTCGACGCTCGCCGCGCCGATCAAGGCCGCGATCGCCGCGATGGACGGCAGCGAGACCGCGATCCTGTCGGGCCATCGCATCTACACGCGCCCCGATCTGAAGGTGGAGCGACTCGACGCGGCGCGGCTCGGCGGCGACGACCTCGCGGCCAACCTCCTGCCGATCGGCCAGGACGGCGCGCTCGCCAGGCCGCTCGCGCAGGCCTACCCGACGGTCGGCCAGCTGGTGCGCGGCATCCGCCTGGCGATCGCGAGCCAGCTCGAGCTCGCCGCCGAGCTCCAGCCGCTCGCGCCGGGCTCGCCGTTCGCGGCCGAGCATCACCTGCGCTATCCGATCGCGCAGGGCCCGATGTCGCGGGTCTCCGATCGCGCGAAGTTCGCCGAGGCGGTCGCGCGCGCCGGCGGGCTGCCGTTCCTCGCGCTCACGCTGATGACCGGCGGCGAGGTGCGCGCGCTGCTCGAGGAGACCCGCGCGCTGCTCGGCAACCTGCCGTGGGGCGTGGGCATCCTCGGCTTCGTGCCGCCCGAGGTGCGCGAGCAGCAGCTCGCCGTGCTGCGCGAGATCGCCCCGCCGATCGCGCTGATCGCCGGCGGCCGGCCGTCGCAGGCGCATCCGCTCGAGCAGCAGGGCACGGCGACCTACCTGCACGTGCCGTCGCCCGGCCTGCTCGACATGTTCCTGCGCGACGGCGCGCGCCGCTTCGTGTTCGAGGGCAGCGAGTGCGGCGGCCACGTCGGGCCGCGCACCAGCTTCGCGCTGTGGGAGGCCCAGCTCGCGCGCCTGCTCGCGTTCGAGAACCCGGCCGAGCTGTCGGTGCTGTTCGCGGGCGGCATCCACGACGCGCGCTCGGCCGCGATGGTCGCGGCGATGGCGGCGCCGCTGGCCGCGCGCGGCGGCAAGATCGGCGTGCTCATGGGCACGGCCTACGTGTTCACCCACGAGGCGGTCGCCGCCGGTGCGATCCAGCCCGGCTTCCAGGAGGCCGCGCTGCGCTGCGAGCGCACCGTGCTGCTCGAGACCTCGCCCGGCCATTCCACGCGCTGCGCCGACACCGCGTACGCCGAAACGTTCGCGCGCGAGAAGGCGCGGCTCGAGGCCGACGGCGTCGCGACCAAGGACATGTGGGCGCAGCTCGAGCAGCTCAACCTCGGGCGGCTGCGCGTCGCGGCCAAGGGCCTGGTGCGCGACGGCGAGACCATCGCGCCGGTCGATCACGCGACCCAGCAGCGCGAGGGCATGTACATGATCGGCCAGGTCGCGGCGCTGCGCGGCGAGCCGCTCACCGTCGCCGAGCTGCACGCCGACGTCAGCGAGGGCGGCGCGGCGTGGCTGGCCGATGCCGCCGCGCGGCACGAGAGCGAGGACGACAGCTCCGCGCGCGGCACCGACGTCGCGCTGATCGGCGTCGCGGCGATGTTCCCGGGCGCGCCCGACACCGACACGTTCTGGGCCAACATCGTCGCCGGCAAGAACGCGATCCGCGAGGTGCCGCCCGAGCGCTGGGACGTCGCGACGTTCTACGATCCGGCGGCGACCGGCGAGTCGGCCGGCCGCAAGACGCCGTGCAAGTGGGGCGGCTTCCTCGACGACATCCCGTTCGACCCGCTGGCCTACGGCATCCCGCCGAAGTCGCTGTCGGCGATCGAGCCGGTGCAGCTGCTGTCGCTCGAGATCGCGCGGCGCGCGCTGCACGACGCGGGCTACGCGTCGCGCGCCTTCGATCGCGAGCGCTGCGCCGTGATCTTCGGCGCCGAGGCCGGCACCGATCTGTCGAGCGCCTACAACTTCCGCGCGATGTTCCCGCACTACGTCGGGCCGTTGCCCGAGGGTCTCGAGGACACGCTGCCCACGCTGTCGGAAGACAGCTTCCCCGGCGTGCTCGCCAACGTGATCGCGGGGCGGATCGCGAACCGGCTCGACCTCGGCGGCGTCAACTACACGGTCGACGCGGCGTGCGCGGCGTCGCTCGCCGCGGTCGACATGGCGGTCAAGGAGCTGGTGTCGGGCTCGTCCGACATGGTGCTGTGCGGCGGCGCCGACCTGCACAACAGCATCAACGACTACCTGATGTTCGCGAGCGTGCACGCGCTGTCGCCGACCGGGCAGTGCCACACGTTCGACGCCAAGGCCGACGGCATCGTGCTCGGCGAGGGCGTCGCGTGCGTCGTGCTCAAGCGGCTCGCCGACGCCGAGCGCGACGGCGATCGGATCTACGCCGTGATCAAGGGCGTGGCCGGCGCGAGCGACGGCAAGAGCCTCGGGCTCACCGCGCCGCGCAAGGACGGCCAGGTGCGCGCGCTCGATCGCGCGTATCGCGTCGCCGGCGTGTCGCCCGCGGAGGTCGGCCTGGTCGAGGCGCACGGCACCGGCACGGTGGTCGGCGATCGCACCGAGCTCGCCACGCTCGCCGAGGTCTACACGAAGGCCGGAGCGATCCGCGGGACGTGCGTGCTCGGCTCGGTGAAGTCGCAGATCGGTCACACCAAGTGCGCCGCCGGCATGGCGGGCCTGATCAAGACCGCGCTCGCGATCCACCACGGCGTCCTGCCGCCGACCTCGAACATCAAGCAGCCGAACCCTGCGTGGGACCCCAAGTCCAGCCCGTTCGTGTTCCTCGATCAGGCGCGGCCGTGGCAGACCGAGCAGCGGGTCGCCGCGGTCAGCGCGTTCGGCTTCGGCGGCACCAACTTCCACGCCGTGCTGACCTCGCATCGCGGCGAGGCCGCGCCGCACGTCGCGCAGCAGTGGCCGGCCGAGCTCGTCGTGTTCCGCGGCAGCGATCGCGCGGCGGCGCTCGCCGTGGTCGAGAAGGTCGAGCGCCTGCTGGTCGGCGACGTACGGCTGCGCGACATCGCGCGCACCGCCGCGGCCGCCGGCTCGGGGCCGGTGCAGATCGCGATCGTCGCCGAGTCGATCGCGGACCTGCGCGACAAGCTCGTCGCGGCGCGCGCCGGCAAGGGCGATCGCAAGAACGTGCTGCTCGCCGACGCCGCGACGCGCGGCAAGCTTGCGTTCGTGTGCCCGGGGCAGGGCAGCCAGAAGGTCGGCATGCTCGCCGATCTGTTCGTCGCGTTCCCGCGGCTGCACCGCTGGCTCGCGCTCGGCCGCAAGTGGACGCCGATGATGTACCCGCGCCAGGTGTTCACCAAGGAGGAGCGCGCGGCGCAGGCGGCGGCGCTCACCGACACCCGGGTCGCGCAGCCCGCGCTCGGCGTCGCCGACATGGCGGTCGCGGATCTGCTGCAGTCGCTCGGCATCGCGCCCGACATGGTGTGCGGCCATAGCTACGGCGAGCTGGTCGCGCTGTGCATCGCCGGCGCGCTCGGCGAGGCCGACCTGCTCGCGCTGTCGGCGGCGCGCGGCGAGCACATCCTCGAGGCCGCGGGCGAGGACCCCGGCACGATGGCCGCGGTCGCGGGCGACGCCGAGGCCGTCGCGCCGGTGATCGCCGGGTGCGAGGGCGTGGTGATCGCGAACCACAACTCGAAGAAGCAGTGCGTGCTGTCGGGTCCGACCCGCGCGGTCGAGATGGCGCTCGTGCTGATCAAGGCGGCCGGGCTCGCCGCCAAGCAGCTTCCGGTCGCGTGCGCGTTCCACAGCCCGGTGGTCGCCGGCGCCAAGGACACGCTGGCCCGCCGGCTCGCCGCGATGGAGATCCACGCGCCGCGCATCCCGGTCTACTCGAACGTCACCGCCGCGCCGTACGCGCCGGGCGAGGTGCGCGAGCTGCTCGCCGCGCAGGTCGCGTCGCCGGTGCGGTTCGCGCAGGAGATCGAGGCGATGTATGCGGCCGGCGCGCGGGTGTTCGTCGAGACCGGCCCGGGTCAGGTGCTGACCCGCCTGGTCGACGAGATCCTCGGCGATCGCCCGCACGTCGCGGTCCCGTGCGACGGCGACGGCGTCAAGCAGGTGCTGCGCGCGATCGGCGCGGTCGCGGTCGCCGGTGCGGCGATCGACGCGTCGCCGCTGTTCTGGGATCGCGACGCCGCGCTGCTCGAGCTCGACGCTCCGCCCCAGGCCAGGCGCGCGAGCTGGGTGGTGAACGGTCACACGGCACGTCCTGCCAATGGAGAGGCCCCGATGAAGTCGATCGCCAAGGCCAAGCCCCAGGTCATCGCCAACGTCCCGGTCGCCGCTGCGGCGCCGCCGGTCGCGGTCGCGTCCGAGCGCGACGGGGTCGTGATCGAGTACCTGCGCAACATGCGCGCGATGATCACGGCGCAGCGCGACGTCATGATCTCGTACCTCGGCGCCACGCCGCCGCCCATGGTCGAGATGGTTCAACCGGTGGCGGTCGCGCCGGCCGCGCCGAGGGTGATCGAGGTGCTCGAGGCCGCGCCGACCGTGCCGGTCGCCAGGCCCGGCGCGCCGGCCGCGCCCGCCGCGCCGGCCGCGATCGATCCGCTGCAGCTCGTGATCTCGATCGTCAGCGAGCGCACCGGCTATCCGGCCGAGACGCTCGGGCTCGATCTCGACCTCGAGGCCGATCTGTCGATCGACTCGATCAAGCGCATCGAGATCATCGGCGAGCTCGCGCAGCGGCTCGGCCTCAAGGTCGAGAACGGCGCCGGCGACGCCGACGCGGTCGTCGAGGAGCTGGCGACTCGCAAGACGTTGCGCGCGCTGGTCACGTGGTTGTCGGAGCGGCTCGCCATGGGCGGCGAGCCGGCCGAGCCGGCCGCCGCGCCGGCACCCGCGCCCGTCGAGATCGAGGCCGAGCACACCGCCGCGGCGCGCCCGCCGGTCGGCCGCTACCGCGTGGCGATCGTGCCCGCCCCCGCGCCGCTCAACGGCCACTCGACGTTCGCAGGCCAGCGCTTCGCGATCGCGAGCGACGACGACATCGCCGCGGTCGCGCTCGCGCAGCGGCTCGAGGCCGAGGGCGCCAAGGTGCGCCGGCTCGGCGACGGCGAGCCGGTCGGCGAGGTCGACGGCTACGTCGAGCTCGTTCGCGGCGGCGACGTCGCGGCGATGCGCGGGCTGTTCGAGCGCGTGCGCGACGCCGCGGTCGGCGGCGCCAAGCACGTGCTGGTCGCGACCCGCCACGGCGAGCTCGGGCGCGCCGGCGCGGGTGGGCCGGCGGGCCTGGTCAAGACCGTCGCGGCCGAGTACCCGGGCATCAAGGCGCGCGCGCTCGATCTCGAGCCGGGCTGCGACGTCGCGGCGCTGCTCCATGCCGAGCTCCACGCCGCGGATCCGCACGTCGAGATCGGCTACGTCGGCGGCGCGCGCTCGACCACCGAGATCGTGCCGGCCGAGCTCGCCGCGCCCGGCGCGGTGCCGCTCGACGCCGGCTCGGTCGTGCTGATCACCGGCGGCGCGCGCGGGATCACCGCGCAGGTCGCGATCGCGCTGGTCAAGCGGTTCGGCTGCCGGGTCGAGCTGGTCGGCCGCTCGCCGCTGCCTACCGTCGAGGATCCGGGCGGCGACGCCAAGGCGCTGCGCGCGCTCTACGCCAAGCGCAGCGGCTCGCCGGCCGATGCCGAGCGCGAGGTCGCGCGCACGCTCGCCGATCGCGAGATCCGCGCGACGCTCGCGGCGCTCGGCGAGCGCGGCGGTTATCACGCGGTCGACGTGCGCGACGCCGCGTTCGGCACGCTGATCGACGAGCTGTACGCGCGCCACGGCAAGCTCGACGCGGTCATCCACGGCGCCGGCGTGCTCGAGGACAAGCTGATGCGTCACAAGACGCCGGAGTCGTTCGAGCGCGTGTTCGGCACCAAGCTCGCCGGCGCGCACGCGCTGGCCAGCAAGCTGCGCGACGACGTCAAGCTGGTCGTGTGGTTCTCGAGCATCGTCGGCGCGCTCGGCAACCGCGGCCAGGTCGACTACGCCGCCGCGGGCGACGCGCTCGACAAGCTGGCGTTCCAGCTCCAGCGCGAGCTGGCCGGACGCCCCGGTGTCACCGATCGGCCCGAGCAATCCTGGATTCCGCGGGTCGTCTCGATCGACTGGGGACCGTGGGCGGGCGGCGGCATGGTCTCGGCCGAGCTCGAGCGCGAGTACGCGCGGCGCGGCCTGGCGCTGATCGATCCGGAGCTCGGCGTCGCCGCGCTGCTCGCCGAGCTCGGCGCGACCGGCGACGCGCAGGTCATCCTGTGCGCGTCGGATCCGCGCGCGCTGTTGCGGTCTGCTCGTGCGCCGGAGCGGGCCGGCGCGCGAGACTCGCTCGATGGCTGACATCGCGATCGTCGGCATGGCCGCGGTGTTCCCGGGCGCGCCGGATCTCGACGCGTTCTGGGCCAACATCGCGGGCGGCGTCGACGCGATCAGCGACGTGCCGCCGGCCCGGCTCGAGCCGGCGTTCGCCGACGGCTTCGCGTGCAAGCGCGGCGGCTTCGTCGCGCCGACCTTCGATCCGATCGCGTTCGGCATCATGCCGGTCGCGGCGGCCGGCGCCGAGCCCGACCAGCTCCTCGCGCTCCAGGTCGCGTCCGCCGCGAT
>Ga0335081_10012602_pt1 | contig 13703 bp, 9 predicted proteins | sample Lox_Sample_35_FD_206713 | JGI IMG/M metagenome (GOLD analysis project Ga0335081, IMG submission 206713) | Soil microbial communities from Loxahatchee National Wildlife Refuge, Florida, United States - Lox_Sample_3.5 | ecosystem: Environmental > Terrestrial > Soil > Wetlands | place: USA: Florida...
TGCCGCATCGATCCAACCGCCCGCGGCGAGCGCTTTCAGCGTCTCAATGGTACCGCGGTCGCGCAATTCATCATGACGGCCACCGGCAATGAGTTGCTGAGTCTGGGCAAAAAACTCGATCTCCCGAATGCCGCCGCGGCCGAGCTTGATGTTGTGGCCTTCGACGGCGATTTCACCGTGGCCGCGATAAGCATGAATCTGCCGCTTCATTTCATGCACGTCGGCGACGGTCGCGAAATCGAGATACTTTCGCCAGACGAAGGGCGACAGATCATGAAGCAGCCGTTCGCCGGCCGCGAGATCGCCCGCGCAGGCGCGCGCCTTGATCAGCGCGGCCCGCTCCCAGTTCTGTCCGCGGCTTTCGTAATAATCGAGCGCCGCCGGCGTCGATACCGCAATCTGGGTCGACGACGGATCGGGCCGCAGGCGCAAATCGACACGGAAGACGTAACCGTACGCAGTGCGCTCCTGTATCAGCTTCACCAGTTCGCGCGTCAGGCGGACGTAGAACGGCGCCGGCTCACTTTCTGGCACTAGCGCCGGGGCTTGCGGATCGAAGAACACCATCAGATCGATATCACTCGAGTAGTTGAGCTCAAATGCGCCCATCTTGCCCATGGCGAGCACGATGTATCCCGAGCCCGCTTCGGGATGGCGGGAGTCGGCCGGCTTGAGCTTCCCCCTCCCCACGGCGTCGCGCAGGAGGTAACGGACGGACGTGTCGAGCGCCGCATCGGCGAGATCGGTGAGCGCACGCGTCACGCGTTCGACCGGCCACACCCCGCCGATGTCGGCAAGGGCAATCAACAGCGCTGCCTCTGACTTGGCCTGGCGCAACGTGCGCATCAGCGCGGCGGCAGTGCGCGCGCTGGCGCCGCCGCGACGCGCCTTGGCCAATAGCTCGGCCATCTGTTCATCGGGATCGTGCCGCAACAGACGCAGTAAGCGCCCGGCATCAGCGCAAACCAGATCCCAGAGGTAGGGCGCGGTTTCCGCGATCCCGCCCAGGAGCCGTGACAGCGCCGGATTTTCCTCTACAAGTGCGCCGACGGTCTTGCCGGGCCCGCTCGCCGCGATGCTGACAAGCCATGCCGACATGCGCGCCGACGGCTGCGGTGTGACCTGCGGCAGTCCAATTCCGCGGTTCGGAAAATGATCGGTATTGAGCCGGCTTGTCAGCGCCGCTTGATCGACGGTGAGTTTCAGCGGTTTTCGGCGCTTTTTATCGGACGCCGGCCGCTTCATCCCGACACCGCCGGTCCCGCGCGCGGCAGCGCGATAATGCTGCGCAACCCGGGCTCATTGTCCTCAAGCTTCAGCTCGCCGCCGTGCAGGCGGGCCACCGCGGAAGCTAGACTGAGGCCGAGACCGGAACCTGGTTCGGATCGGCTCTTCTCCAGCCGCACGAAACGCTCGACGACGCGGCTTCGATCGGCCTGCGGAATGCCCGGCCCGTGATCTTCCACCGTCAAGACGATACGCTCACCCTCATTGCCGGCCTTGACCAGAATCTCCGCGGGTTTGCCGTTGAGCTTGCCGTCTGCTGCGGCATATTTGATGGCGTTATCGACCAGATTAGCGAGCGCCTGACTGACCAGCTCACGATTACCGCGCACCGGCGCCGCCCCCGCGGCATCGACCTTGAGTTCCAAGCCCTTCTCTTCGGCCAACGGCTCATACAGCTCTCCGACATCGCGGGCGATCTCGGCGGCATCAAAATCGCTCATATTGTCACGCGCGTGGCCGGATTCGGCGCGCGCGATCATCAAGAGCGCGTCGAAAGTGCGGATGAGATCGTCGGATTCCTCGATCGTGGATTCCAGTGCCGCCCTGTATTCGGCCTCGCTGTTCGAGCTCCGCAACGCCTCTTCGCAGCGATTGCGCAGCCGGGTGAGCGGCGTTTTCAGATCGTGCGCAATGTTGTCGGAGACCTCCGAGAGACCGCGCATCAATGCAACGATGCGATCGAGCATGGCATTGACGTTGTCGGCCAACCGGTCGATCTCGTCGCCAGTTCCTGCGACCGGCAGTCTGCCGGCGAAATCCCCCGCCATGATGGTTTGCGCGGTCCCCGTCATCGCGTCGATACGACTGAGCACCCTGCGGCTGACGAAGAAACCGCCGGCCAATCCAAGGACCACCACCAGCGCGAACGACCAACGCCCGGCATTCGAAATAATGGCATAGAGCCGCTCGCGTTCCTCGAGGTCGCGGCCAACAAGAAGATGAAAGCCGCCAAGCTGCACCACATCGACCAGGGCGCTGCGATCAGCGCCTTCCGGCGAATCGAGGCGGCGATAGGACGTTTCGAGCCAGCCTGGGTGGCCGAGCACGCCCGGCTGCAGCGCGCCAACATTTCCGGCCAACCCCTCCCCGTTTGGTGTGGTCACGAGATAAAGGCTCGATCCCGGACGCCGCGAGCGCAGTTCGACGGCTATCACCAAACGCCGCAGCCCGCCTTCGTTATAGAGCTCGGTAAGCGCCCTGATTTCACCCTGGACGGTCGTGGTGATCTGCTCGGTGATGAGGCGGCGCGTGTTGAGCGCGAAATAGCCAAGCAGCGACGCCGCGAACAGGATGAAGACAAACAAATAGACCAGCGTCAGCTTGAACGCCGTCGTCCGCAGCAATTTGCCGAGCGCCGTCACCGATGCCTCACGCCTGTGCGCCCAATTCGCCGTCGGAGAAATCGTCTTCGCGGAATTCGAGGGCAGACCGTTGGCCGTCCTGCCGGCCCAATTCGGCGCGCCGCAGCTCGACGCGGCGGATTTTGCCAGAGATTGTCTTGGGCAGGTCGGCGAATTCAAGCCGTCGCACGCGCTTGAACGGAGCGAGTGTCGCCCGGCAATGCCGGAAGATCGACAACGCCGTTGCGCGGTCCGGCGGGTGGCCGGCGGCAAGCACCAAAAATGCCTTCGGCACGGCCAGCCGGATCGGATCGGGAGACGGCACGACCGCCGCCTCAGCGACCGCCGGATGCTCGATCAGCACACTCTCCAGTTCGAACGGGCTGATGCGGTAATCGGACGATTTGAATACGTCGTCGGCCCGGCCCACATAGGTCAGGTAGCCGTCGTCATCGACCATGGCGACGTCGCCGGTGCGGTACTCCGCCTTGTCGATAGGCGCGACGTTGCCGCCGTCGGATTGGTAGCCTTGCATCAACCCGATTGGCCGCGGATCAAGTGTCAGGCAAATCTCGCCTTCCGTCTGCGCCATACCATCCGCATCGAGCAGCGCCACGCGATATCCCGGCAGCGGACGGCCCATCGAACCGGGTTTGACTTTCTGCCCCGGCGTGTTGCCGGCCAGCGCCGTCGTTTCGGTCTGACCGTAGCCATCGCGGATGGTCAGCCCCCAGGCTTTTTGCACCTGCTCGATGACTTCGGGATTAAGCGGCTCACCGGCGCCGACCAATTCCTTGATCGACATTTTCCAAGCGGCCAGATCCTCCTGGATCAGCATGCGCCATACCGTCGGCGGCGCACAGAACGTGGTGACACGGCAGCGCGCAATGATATCGAGCAGGCTGCGCGCGTTGAAGCGGCGCTGGTTGACGATGAAGATCGTTGCTTCCGCAGTCCAGGGCGAGAAGAAGCAGCTCCATGCGTGTTTGGCCCAGCCCGGCGAAGAGATGTTCAGATGCACGTCGCCCGGACGCAGCCCTATCCAATACATCGTGGATAGATGTCCAACCGGATAGCTCTGGTGGCTGTGCAGGACCAGCTTCGGCGTCGCCGTTGTCCCGGACGTAAAATAAAGCAGCATTGGATCGCCGGCGCGCGTTTCGCCGTCCGGCGTGAACGCCGCAGGCGCCGTGTAACACTCCTCGTACGCTATCCAACCCGGCGGCGGCGCGCCGACCGCGATGCGCGTGTAGTCGCCAGGCAGGTCGGCAAACTTCGCACCGGCATCGGCACCGGCGATGACGTGCTTGACCCGGCCGCGAGCGAACCGATCGGCGAGATCGTTGCGCGTCAACAGCGTGGTCGCCGGAACGATGACCGCGCCGAGCTTCATCGCCGCCAGCATGGTTTCCCACAGCGGTACGACGTTGCCGAGCATCAGGAGTATGCGGTCGCCGCGCTTCACCCCGAGCCGTCGCAGCGCGTTGGCGACACGATTGGAACGCTCGCTCAGCTCAGCGAATGACAGCTTGGACTCGCCGGCGTCCTCATCGACCAGCCACAGCGCCGGCTGCCCGTTGCCGCGCGCCATCACGTCGAAATAGTCGAGCGCCCAGTTGAAGCGGTCGAGCTTCGGCCATTCAAATTCGGCATAGGCTTTGGCGTAGTCTTCGCGATGGCGCAGCAAAAAATCACGAGCCGCGATAAACGGCGCCGCGTTGCCTGACGTCATGGCTGTCTCCAATCCAGTCCGGCCGCACGGGCCAGCAAAGGCATTTTATCCTCAAATCTGAAAAACCTAAATGCGCCGTGCCATCAGCGCGCGCCGTCGCGAATCATATAGCCCGCGCCGCGAACCGTATGCAAAAGCGGCGGCGTGAAACCCTTGTCGATCTTGGAGCGCAGCCGCGAAATGTGCACATCAATGACGTTGGTCTGTGGGTCGAAATGGTAATCCCAGACGTTCTCCAATAGCATCGTGCGGGTCACGACCTGTCCAGCGTGGCGCATCAGGTATTCGAGCAGGCGGAATTCGCGCGGCTGCAACTGCAGCTCCTGCCCGGCGCGGTTCACTTCGTGCGACAGGCGGTTGAGCTCGAGATCGGCGACGCGATACACCGTCTCCTCGCCGCGGCTGCCGCGCCGCCGCGCCAGCGCCTCGGCCCGCGCCAGCAGTTCGGAAAATGCGTAAGGTTTGGCCAGATAATCGTCGCCGCCGCTGCGCAACCCCTTGACGCGGTCGTCGACCTGACCCAGTGCGGACAGGATGAGCACCGGCGTTTCGATGCCGCTTTCGCGCAGCGTCGAGATGATAGAGAGGCCATCGCGCTTGGGCAGCATACGATCGACGATCAGAACGTCGTATTGGCCATCGAGCGCAAGTGCCTGGCCCTCCTCGCCATCCGGAGAATGATCCGCAACATGGCCGACCTCACGAAACGCCTTGACCAGATAATCGGTGGCGTCGCGATCGTCCTCTATGATCAGAAGGCGCATGGTCCGGTGCCGCATTCAAAGCAGACAAATTAACTGACGCGAGCCGCTAGGCAAACAGGCCGAGGCGCGGCTCGTCCGTCTCATCATATCGTCGCAAAGGGCTCTTTCGACAATATCGCTCGCCGATAGCCGCGGCTAAATTCGCGCGGGGAGCGGAAGATGCGATGAGGGGGCGGCAGGCCGTTGGCCGCCGCCCCCTCTACCGACTCCACCCCGGCGGGGGCGACGGATACCGGGAGGTAGAGTTGGTATTTAGCGGGGACGGACCTCGCGGTCCGTCCCCCAGGGTACGCCCGCCAGCGGGGGCGACAAATGCCGGCGGATCGCCCCATTGCTCAGGCGTTGCCGAGCGGCAGAGCCACAAATTTTGTGTCCGCGCCCGACTTCACCCGGAATAGCACGGTGTGCTTCCCCTCCTTACGCGCATCGGAAAGTGTTCTGTTGAACTCGTCCGGTGTGGTAACCGGCTTACCGCCCACATCGAGAATGACGTCGCCGACCTGCAGACCGTGATCGGCCGCAACGCCGCCTTGAGAAATCGCGGTCACCACGACGCCTTTGCCGGTCGCCCCGGAGACCGAGTCCGCCGGCGCGAGCTTAAAGCCAAGCTTCGGCACGTCGATATCCGCGCTCTTGCTTGGATGTGCCGGCTCGTTCTTGGCCTCTTTCTCATTCGGCAAAGTGCCAAGCGTGAGCGTAACAGTCTTTTGCTGACCGTCGCGGATCAGATCGAGTTTGACGCTGGTGCCCGGCGCCATGGTCCCAATCCGCCGCGCCAACTGACGCGCGTCGCGAACCGGCGTTCCGTTGACCGACGTGATGACGTCGCCGCTCTTGATACCCGCTTTCACCGCCGGACTATCCGCCTGCGGCTCGGCGACGAGCGCACCGGCGGCCTTCTTCAGGCCCATGCTGTCGGCGATATCCGGCGTCACCGGCTGGATCTGCACGCCAATCCAGCCGCGGGTGACGACGCCCTTGTCGCGCAATTGGCCGATCACGTTCTTGACGGTACTGGCCGGAATAGCGAACGCGATGCCGACGGAACCGCCCGACGGCGAGTAGATCGCGGTGTTGACGCCAATCACGTTGCCGTCGACGTCGAAGGTCGGACCGCCGGAATTGCCTTTGTTCACTGGCGCGTCGATCTGGATGAAATCGTCGTAAGGGCCGGCGCCAATGTCGCGCCCGCGTGCGGAGACAATTCCCGCGGTCACCGTGCCGCCGAGTCCGAATGGATTACCGACAGCCAGAACCCAGTCGCCGACGCGCGGCGTCGAGTCGGCGAGTTTCACATAGGGAAAGCTGCCGCCGCCTTCGATCTTGATCAGCGCCAAGTCGGTGCGCGGATCGGTGCCGATGACCTTGGCCGTGTAGCTCTTGCCATCGTCGGTGGTGACCTTCACGCTTTCGGCGTGCTCAACCACGTGATTATTTGTCACCGCATAGCCGTCGGCCGAGATGAAGAACCCCGAACCCTGGCCGGTGATCACTTCGGGTCCGCTCGGCGAATTCGGCATGCCGAAGCGCTTAAAGAACCGCTCAAACGGCGAGCCGGGCGGGAACGGAATCTGCTGTTCGTCGTCGGAATGTGATGCGGCCGGGCGTTCCATCTTGACCCGCACCGAAATCACCGCCGGTTTCACCTTCTCGACGATGTCGGCGAAGCCGATGGGTTTTTGGGTAATCTGCTGTGCCTTCTCGCTGAGATTCTGCGCATGCGCAGTCGCGCCGAAGGAATCCCAGCGGGGTGCCACGACGATTGCCGCGGCGCCAAGACCAGCGATTGTGGTCGCCAGTAACGCGAGACGCCGCGCCGACAGGCTGCGGCGCAGGACTGAACCGTTACCATTCATTAGGTGCGTTCCTTGATTCTCTACTTTCGGCGCACCGTCCACCGGGTGCCGCCACGACGTTTCGGGCTCGAGTGGCACCATGAGCCAGCCCGCATTACCGGCTTCTGTCGGTGACATTAAAATTTTGTAATCTTGCCGCTGGGAACAATTCTTAAGCGCAATCAATGGGATTGCGGGTATACCAGCACGCGCCTGTAGTGCACGTGGCCGGTCCGGGCGTTAAAGCTCAGGCGCCGGAATCGGTATGCAGGATTTCCGCCAGTCTGGCTTCCTCTGCGGCGCTGAGCTGAGTGCCAGCCTCGGCCGCCGGCCGCGCCGTCGCGCGTCGCCGCTCGACCACGACGATCATCAGAATTCCGAGGATGAGCAGCGCCGGGGGCGCGCCCCATAAGGCGAGCGTATTCCACGACAGCGGCGGTTTGAGCAGGATGAATTCGCCATACCGCGAAACGAGGAAGTTGATGATTTGCGCGTCGCTGTCGCCCGCCATGATGCGTTGGCGGACCAGCACCCGCAGATCGTGCGCCAGCGGCGCCTGCGACTCGTCGATCGATTCGTTCTGGCAAACCATGCAGCGCAGCTGCTTGGAAATAGCGCGGGCGCGCGCCTCCAAGGCGGGATTCGACAGCACCTCGTCAGGTTCGACAGCCCAGGCTCGCGACGAAACCGTGAGCGCGATGAGCAGCAACAACGCGTGCAAGAATTTCATCGCGTTCACTCAGCCGGCTGCAGCGTAGGCTTCGCCAGCCTGGCCTTCGCGGGGCGCGGCGCACCGATGCGCAAACGCCGATCCGACAGCGACAGCGCCCCGCCAAAAAACATGAACAGCGCGCCGAGCCAGATCAAGAGGACATAGGGCTTGTAATAGAGCCGCACCGGGAGGCTGCCGTCCTTGTTCGGATCGCCGATCGACAAATAGAGCTGGCTGACACCGCGCGACATCAGCGCCGCCTCGGTCGTCGCCATATCGCGATCCGGAAACTTGCGGCGGCTCGGCTCCATAACCCCAATCAATTCGCTGCCGCGACGCACGGTGAAATGGCCGATAACATCCTGATAGTTCGGGCCGTTGTGATTGAGAATGCCGTCGAACGTCAGACGGTAGCGGACGATGTCAATGCTGCCGCCCTGTTTCACTTCGGCAAGGTGCTCGCTGCCCCACGCGGTGACGCTGACGATGCCCAGGAGCGTGACGCCAATGCCGAAATGCGCAAATGCGGTGCCCCAGGCCGAGCGCGGCAGCCCGATCGCGCGCGACAGTGACGCGCGAGGCGGCAGCCGCAAAACCATCGTGCGTTCGACGATGTCGGTCGCTGCGCCTGCCATCACAAAGACGGCGACGCCAACGCCGAACGGGGCGAGCACCGGGCCGCCGCGGATGGCGGCAAACGCCGCGGCCATCGCCACGGCGGCAAGTACCGCTGCCGCCAGCAGGCGCTGCGCGGCGCCAACGAGGTCGCCACGCTTCCAGCCCATCAGCGGCCCGAACGGCATCGCGATCATGAGCGGAATGAACAGCGGGCCGAAAGTCGCGTCAAAAAAAGGTGGGCCGACTGAAATCTTCTCCTTGGTCAGTGATTCCAGCGCCAGCGGATAGAGCGTGCCGATGAGTACGGTAGCGCACGCGGTGACCAGGAACAGATTGTTGAACACCAGCGCGCCTTCCCGCGAAATCGGCGCGAACAGCCCGCCTTGCTTGAGGAGCGGCGCACGCCACGCATAGAGTGACAGTGCGCCGCCGATGAAGACCGTCAGGATACCAAGAATGAAAATGCCGCGCGACGGATCCGTCGCAAACGCGTGCACTGAAGTGAGCACGCCCGAGCGCACCAGAAAGGTCCCCATCAGTGACAGCGAGAACGCGAGAATAGCGAGCAGGACGGTCCAAACCTTGAGCGCTTCGCGCTTTTCCATCACGACCGCGGAATGCAGCAAGGCGGTGCCGGCGAGCCACGGCATCAGTGAAGCGTTCTCGACCGGATCCCAGAACCAGAAACCGCCCCAGCCCAGTTCGTAATAGGACCAATACGATCCGCCCGCGATGCCGAGCGTCAGGCACATCCAGGCGACGAGCACCCAAGGCCGCACCCAGCGCGCCCAGGCGGCGTCGATCCGGCCCTCCAGCAATGCAGCAATCGCAAAGGAAAACGTAATCGAGAAGCCGACATAGCCGAGATAGAGCATCGGCGGATGGAAGGCGAGACCGGGGTCCTGCAGAATTGGATTAAGGTCGCGGCCTTCGAACGGCGCATTGGGGATGCGCAGGAACGGGTTCGAGGTCGTTAGAATGAAGAGCTCAAAGGCGGCGGCGATCCAGGCCTGCACGCCAAGCGCATTGGCCTTGAGCGCCGCCGGCAGGTTGGTGCCGAACACCGCCACCAGCGCCCCGAAGAACACCAGGATGGAGACCCACAGCATCATGGAGCCTTCGTGGTTTCCCCAGACGCTGGTGAGGCGATAAATCAACGGCATCGTGGTGTTCGAGTTCTCGTAAACGTTGAACACCGAGAAGTCCGACGTGACGTAGCACTCGGCCAGCGCCAGGAACGAGATCGCCACGAGTGCGAACTGGGCGAGCGCCGCCGGCGCCGCCATGCTCATCAGCAGCGGATCGTTGCTGCGCGCACCGACGATCGGCATCGTGCCCTGGATCAGGGCGACGCCCAGCGCCAGTATCAAGGCGTAATGACCAAGCTCTGGGATCATTTGCTGGCTCCCGGACTAGGCAACGAGGCGCGCTCCTCGTACTCGTCCTTCCAATGCCCCGATTTCTTCAAGGCGTCGACGACCTCCTTGGGCATGTAGGTCGAGTCGTGCTTGGCGAGAATCGTATCGGCGTCGAAAGTACCGGACGGGTCGATCGTGCCTTCGGCCACCACCCCCTGCCCTTCGCGGAACAAGTCGGGCAACACGCCATCATATTTTACCGGAATCTCGCTTTTGCCATCGGTGACTTCAAAGCTGACGCGCAAGCCATCGGCCCGTACCAGACTCCCGGTCTTGACCAGACCGCCAAGGCGTATGCGCGTACCCGGACCAATATGCTTCGCCAGCACATCAGTCGGCGAAGCGAAGAAGGCGATCGAGCCGCGAAACGCGTTGAGCATGAGGGCAACGGCGACCGCCAGCACGCCGAGGGCGCTGCCGATCAGAACCAGGCGTCGCTGCTTGCGGGTCATTCGTGGGTTGTCCGGCGTGTCATACGTTGTTAGCCCTGGAGGCCGAGACTCTTGGCCAAGTCGTCGATGCGCTTGACCTGCTCGGGATGTTGGCCAAGCGCGCGCCTGGCGTCCGCGACAGCGCCCCTGGCTTTCTGTTGATCGCCGAGCACCACATAGGCACGAACAAGGCGCAGCCAGCCTTCGACATCGCTGCCGTCGGCATGTAGGCGGTCAGCAAGCTTCGCCACCATGCCACGCACCATTTGCTCACGCTGCGCCGCCGGCATGTCTTCGGCGGCTGCCATTTGGTCCGCTGACGGCCCGGTTTCCGCCGCTGGAGCCGGCTGCCCGGTAACTCGCGCCAGCGCCTGACGCACAAAGGCGGCCCAGGGCGCGTTCGGCGGCGCATCCTTCAACAACGCGCGCCATTTCTCCGCCGCGGCCTCACGGTTGCCATCCTGCTCATCGGCGAGGCCAAGGAAATAGCGGGACTTCGAGTCCTTGGCATCGAGCGCGACGGCGCGGACGAAAAGCTTTTTGGCCTCGTCGGTCACAACACCATTCGCGGCAGCGACCAACGCCTCGCCAAGATCGGAGTCGCGCGTTGCGCTTTCGCCGTTGAGCGCCAACGATTTGCGCAGCGCCATCACCGCGTCGTCGTAACGGCCGAGCCGCATATACACCGGCGCGATAACCTGCCAGCCGGCGCCGTCATTGGGGTTTTTCGCGAGGTGTTCCTCGACCTGGCTTATGAGGGCAGCGATCGACTGATGGTTCGGCGGTACGTCGGTACGGGCGAACGCCGGTTGGCCGGGGATGTTTGGCGACCCAAGCGCTGCATAGATGGCGACCGGCAGGAGCAAGACGACGACCAAGGCGGCGACCGCAGCGACGCGCCGGTGCCACAGCGGCTGGGGCGGCGGCGGTGCCGGCTGCGCGTCAGCGGCTGCCAGGAGCCGGCGCGAAACCTCGATTCGCGCCGCTTCGGCTTCGGACTCCCCGATCAGCCCGGCGCCTCGATCGCGGGTAATCTCGGCCAATTGATCCTGATAGACCAGCACGTCGCTGCCCGCCCCCTCCCGGCCACGTGGCTTCCGTGTCAAAGGCCATAAGACGGCGACGACCGCCGCAGCGCTCATCAATGCGAAAATGATCCAGAGCATCTGGGACTATGTCATCATCCGTTCGGCGCTCGCCAAGGTCCCTGGGTGCCCGCAGGACAGCAGCGGCTGCCCCAACCGCGGGCCGCGGCGGCGCCGCGTGGTTACATCACGGCGCGAATACGGCGGCAATGGGAACGTCGGCGCGGCAATTACGCACTGCGCCAGCCCGCTGACGGCGGGATGGGGCGCCGCGGCGATACGGCTCACGGCCGGGCTGCCCGACGGTCGGGCGGACCGCCCATCAGCGCCACATCGACCGCCTTGGCCAATAGCGCCGCGTAGTCGGGACCGAATACCGTCCGGCAAAAACGCACAGCGGCATCGAGCTGCGAATGCCGGAAGGGCCGCTCGGCCTCGTTGGCATGACGCAGCGCATCGAGCAGTATTCGGGTGCCGGTTTCCAGGTATTGCGTGATCTCGGAATAGGTACGCAGCGTCACTTCACTGACCGCGAGTTCGCCCGCGTAATGCCGGCACACTGAAATCAGCTCGACCCGGGTCTCCACTTCCTGGACGTCGATAGCATCGATCAGCGAGCCCGCCACGATCTCTTTGGCTGGACGCGGACGCAGCAAGCGGCGGACCCGCCCCGGGGTCGTCTCGATCTCGGCCGTCAACATGTTTGCAACCGCGCTGCGGATCGAACCCAATCGCCGGCTCCAGGGTGAATCGGCGGAGAGGTCTATTTCGGTGCGCATGCCGCGGGCGCCATCGTGAATGATCTTAAGCAATGACCCGACCGGACGGCCGAGCTTGAGTTCCGACCGTAATTCGCTCACCGCATATTCGATGTCGCTGAGTACGATCTTGACGGCCACGGCATAGGGCGTCGCGGCAATCTTGGTAGTTTCATCCGTTTCGGCCGCGTAGGTGGCGAGGCGTAGCAGCTGCCACGGCGCGATCATGCGGTTGGCGGCGATGATCAATCCATAGAGCAGGATATCCGAGCGTTGCGACGGCGCCAATGTCGAGGATTTCTCCGCCGTAAAGCTGTCGAACAGCGCTTTCACCTGATGGGCGTGCTCGATATCGAACATCCGGAACTGGTCCGGCAGCCGCCGCGCCGCGTCGCCGAGCACATCACGGATAGCAAGGATGCGTGCGACAGTCGTCACGTCCTCGACGGCCCGCGGCGTGCCAACCTGCACGGAGAAACGCCGCCGGGCTTTTTCGTCGGTCTCCAGCGCCGCGACCGCCGCGTTCATGTGCTGGATCGAACGGTCATGCAGAGTACGCGTCATTTGCTCGACCTTGACGCCGTCACCTGCGAGTAAGGCGCGATTGATGTCGTCGCTGAAGGCGTTTGCCTCCGCGGACATCAGGTCGCGGCAGATCCACTGCCAGATCGGTTCAAGGGCAATGCGGGCGATCCGTCCCAGGCGCTTATGATCGGCGGGACCATCAGTCAGAAACGGCTCAAGCGGCATGAAAAAGCGGCGCGCGGCATCGCCGATCCGGTGCACCGGCTGCGCATCGGCACGGATCATCTGACGCAATTCCTGAAGAACTAATTCGCTGCCGCCGATGTCCTCGCCGCGCAATAGAGCGAGCTCAAGCTCCGCCACCAGCATCGCTCGTGCTTCCGGCGACAGGGATTGCAGGTATTCCCGCAGCCGTACGATGGATGACCCATCAATCGTCATCAGTACAACGTTGGCTGGACCGCACCATGCGCCTTGTAGCTGTCCGCCGCTTAAGAAGGCGTTACGTAAATCGTCGCTGATTCAACGGGGTAGGGCCGCTTTCCGGCATCCGAGCGCGCTTGCCGAGGGTGCGGAGTCGGCTACAACTCCCGGAGCCCAAGCTTTTCGTTAGTCCATTGCCCAACCACGGATTTGCCGCGGCCCGTTATCGCACTCGGCAGCGGTTCCATTGCCGGGGCACGGCGCACTGGCTAAGCTTGCCGCGATCCAGCCTGAAGAGTTTCACGAGCCGATCAAGCCGTGCGCCGCGCGGTGTTCGCTACCACCGAGACGACGAGGACTCATGCGCTTCCCCTTGCTTCGACACACCTTTCAATCGGCCCTGACGCTGGCACTGGCCGGCGCGCTGACAGTCGCCGCGCCGGCGGCACGCGCGCAGAATTATCCCAATCACGTCGTCAAGATCGTGGTGCCCTACCCTGCCGGCGGCACCGCCGACGTCATGCCGCGCATCCTCGCCGACTGGCTGTCGCGCAAGTGGGGGCAGTCGGTCATAATCGAGAACCGGACCGGCGCCGGCGGCAACATCGGCGCCGAGGTCGTCGCCAAAGCCGATCCGGACGGCTACACGCTGTTGGCGACGCCGCCGGGACCGCTGGTCGTCAATCAGAACCTTTACAAGCACCTCGACTTCGACCCGTTGCAATTCGTGCCGATCGCGGTGATGGGCCGCGTCTCGAACGCGCTTGTGGTTAAC
>Ga0335081_10012603_pt1 | contig 13701 bp, 12 predicted proteins | sample Lox_Sample_35_FD_206713 | JGI IMG/M metagenome (GOLD analysis project Ga0335081, IMG submission 206713) | Soil microbial communities from Loxahatchee National Wildlife Refuge, Florida, United States - Lox_Sample_3.5 | ecosystem: Environmental > Terrestrial > Soil > Wetlands | place: USA...
ACTGTAATGCGGCGCCGAAGCTCTCGAAGGTGTGTACGAAGGGACATAAGACGGTCGCGAAGCTCCCGCACGCCTTGAAGCACCACTGCTCTGCGAATACCCGCTGCCTCTCCCTCCTCTTGAAACTGTGCCCTGCGACCGATTTCCCGACGTCCGACCACGCGCAGGAACACTCGATCCGTTGGAAACCTGACTCCTGGAATTCCCCTGTGCCGGAACCACGCTGCTGCCCGTCGATGACCTGTTTCCCCTGCCCGGCATAGAGGCCCGATTGCCTGCCGGCTGCAAGCCCGCGTTTGCCGGAAGCGCATTCCCGCTGCCGGGTGACGAAACATAACCACCGCCGCCTGCCGAACCTCTTCCTGTGTTGTCGAATAATCCTCGCAAGCTCCCCCTTCTTGTGTAGCCGGAGTTCCTGGTGCCGCCGTATCCCCCGCCGCTTGCATAGCCCCCGAAGCCGCCGTAGAAACCATACCCGGCGAAGTATGCGTGACGATGCGGATTGTAATACGGATAGGGATAGTATGGATAGTCAAGGAATGGGTATCCCAGGTAGCCTATTCCATAGTACCACGGGGAATAGTACGAGGGACTGTTGTAGTACCAGGAATCGTATCCCCAGTAGGGGGAAGGTGCATAGTAATCAAATCCGAGATACGTATGATCACCATAGCGATCGACGTCGGTGTTGTCGTAACCCTGGGCTTGAGTCTCAGACGTTGTGTCTGCATCCCGATCCCAGTACGTCGAATCATCATCGTCGTAGCTAGCCACCCTGGTATAACATCCTGCGAAAAACAGGACGAGACCCACGACCAGGAAGGGCAGGAAAAGTGCAGTCTTGATTTTCTTCATCATCGCACCTGTGAATTAAGGAGTCTGTTGTATGTTGAGCAATTTGGGTGCCAGCGCGAACATACAAAAGGGCCCGAATTCATTAGGAAAAACGTCCGAATTCGGGCCAAGTTTCGCACCGGAACGTCGATTTCTGTCCATTTAAATAAGCGTATTGTCCACACTCCCGAACATTGGGTAATGACTCAAGTACAAGAACTCCCGCGGTCACGCGTGCCGCATTCTTCTCACGGGAGTCTCCTCGGCAACCGAAATCGCCGCCTGTGTCACGGTGCGCCTGCTCTGCGTGTTTTCTGCGGGGAACCGTGACATCATTGGAACGGAGTCACTCCTGGACATTTACAGTGATCCGACAAAGTCCATCTGCAACGCCCTGTTGCCGACGTCGACGTTGTTCTGATTCTTGGTCACATTCTTCAGATCGAATCCCACGATGAATCCTTTCCCCCACGACCACCGAAACGCAAAGTTGAGGTAGCCTTTGCCTTTGCCGAGTGCACGTGTGTTGTTATCGTTGTTGGCGAAATCATACTCGGCAAAGATCGAGATATTGTTTCCGATTGACTTCTCTGCACCCACATAAAAATTCGGGTCCTTGTCCCCATCGCCGCGTTCCATCGAAAGGTTCACACCGCCGTGGACGCTGAGGTATCCGAGGAACGAGTAATTCTTGCTCCCGGCGACATAGAAGCCCGGCGACTTGATGGTGTACCGCTTCGTGCTGTCGACGTACGGCTCCTTCCCCTGCGAATCGAACCCAAATGCAATTGCGGGCATCGTGGCCCCTTCATCGATAAGACGGAGCTTGACATTCACACCCGGCAACGGGTTCATATGGATCTCGTTCGCGCCAATGATGTCGGTTCCGCCGTACGATATTCCGAAGCTGAAATCGTCGAACACCCCGACCGACAACCCCATCAGAACCCCTCCCTGCTCAAAGAAATTCGTGCGGAAGGCGTAGCTCCCCCTCTTGAGAATGCCGGCCGTGGGTTTGTCCACGATCATCGTCGGTTCGATCGTCGATGCATCACCAGCGTAACTCTGTGCTTCAAGAACGGGTGATAGCAGGATCAGCGAACAGAAAAGCACAAGCATGGTTCGTTTCACTGTATTCTCCTTCCTGATTGTCTTGATCTATTACACATCGTCGTCTCCAAACACCTTTTTGATGGTCTTGGAAATCTCGATCGGCTTGATCGGGTCCACACGAATCGGCACGTTCTTTTGTTCCGGCACGGTGTCTTCCTCCCCCTTCTTGATGACGCGGAATCCCTCTTCCGAAGTTCCTTCGTCCTCCGGCTCGGGCCGGCCGTCTTCGAAACTCAGGATTGCCGCACTTTGACCCTTTGGCTCGGTTACTTCGGAAGCCTCTTTTTGTCCCGAACGGTCCAGGAGCTTCGCAAGGAGCCTGTTGCCATCGGCGAGCAGATCCTCCTCCGAGTAGGTAAGGACCGTCCCTTTCCGAACGTAGAAGTTGCCATTGATCATCACGTCCGTGACATCCCGCGACGAGCATTCAAGCAGAACGGATGAAAGGAGATGCGCATACGCTCCGCTGTTCGCGGCGAACCCTCTGCGTGTATCCGAGACGTCGACGAACGAAATATCGGCTTTTTTCCCCGGCTCGATTGTCCCAAGCTCGTCCTGAAAGCCGAGCGCGAGCGCACCGTTTCGCGTGCACAATGCCAAAAGCTCGAACGGAGTTGGAAGGGGCTTGCCTTGGTTCCTGACAACGGATACCAGGGAGCGCAGGTTGAGGAACGGATCGAGAATGCCCCAGTCGGTTCCAAGAGCGATCGGAATGCCTCGTGCGAGGAAGTCGCCGACCGGCGGAAGGTCGACATCCTTCACGATGGCCGAATACGGCGAGAGAATGATCGGTATCCGGGCATTGGCGAGGATCTCCATATCGTCGTTCTCGAGCACGGAGAGATGGGAAAGCTGCACCTTGAGGTCGAAGAGATGGTATTCGTTCAGCAGCTGGTACGTCGAGCGGTGGAAGTTCTTCTTCAGAGTCTCGAAGGCCCGTCGCGACTCGCCAAGATGGATCATGAGCGGAATCTTCAGCTCGTCCGCAGAGCGGAGTGCCGTCTGAATGGTGTAGGTGGTCAGATCATCCTCGCCGGAAATCGTCACGGCAAAGCGGATGGAAAGACTTTGAAGAGTCCGGCTCTTTTCGAGCTGGTCGCCATTGTGCAGACCGATAAACCCTTTCAACTCGGCGCGCTTCATGGCCTCAAAGCATGCCGTCGGAGAAAAATCCAGATTGTCCAGTCCGAACTCGGCGATGCAGGTGATTCCCGCCTTGAGCGCATTGAAATACGCTATCCGGTACAGGGAATCCAGATCCTCGCGGCTTGCATCCCGGTTGAGAAACGAGTACGCCCCGGTGAACCGGCGATCCCTCTCCCAGCGCGCCATGGGGGTCGTGCCCACAATGTGACGAAGAAGGAACGATTCTCCCTGGTAGTGAGCATCGACGAAACCCGGGAGCAGGACCTTCCCTTTCGCGTCAATGACTTCGGCGTTTGGGTATTGGTTCTTCAAAGGCTCCGAGCGCAATGCAACGTCGACGATCCGGTCATTCCGTATCAGCACGGCAAACGGACCGATGCGATGGTGTGCGTCGCCCGTGGCAACAATGCCGTTCTCGATAATCTTGGTCGTCTCAGTAAATGGCATCATTCATCCCGGCTGGACATCTAGCAGGCCGCGGAAAAAGAAGTTTTCGGTCATTCTGATGGAGCCCCCCCTGCAGCGGGGTAAACTCCTCGACTGAAGAATCTCGTTGTTAAGTTCAGATTCTTCATCCCGACAGACAACGTCAGGGTTCAGAATGACATTAGCCTTGGTCTTTCCGCACTCTCCTGGTACGTTTGTCCTCGCCCTGTCAATCGATCTTCTTCCAAACAGTCTCATCCTTCTTGTCTTCAAGCGCAATACCCACGCCTTTCAACCCATCCCGGATCATGTCCGACATCGGCCAGAGCTTCTGCTTCCGGGCTTCGTTGCGGATCTTGATGACAACGTCCATGATGTCCGCCACCGTCGATCCGTTTGGTGAAGCGGCGGCCGAACCTTGCACGGGAAGAACACCGAGCACGCCCGAAGCGAGATCGGCATAGGAGGAATCTGCAGCGAGCATCGTCGCCTCGTTCAGCGGCGAACCCGTCTCGTCGAGCCAGCTGTTCACCCTGGTCGTCATCTCGAACAGAACTGCAATGGCCTGCGGAGCGTTGAAGTCATCGTTCATCGCTTCGATGAACTCGTCGCGGAATTTCTTCAGTTCGCCAGTCTTGTCGACTGTACCAAAGGACGAAGCGCGCCTCCTGAAGTCAATTTCCTGTCTCAGTCGTTGGGCGGTGCTCTGGAGCTTCGCGAAGCCGGATTTGGACGACTCGAGAGCCTGTTCGCTGAAATCGAGTGTGCTCCGGTAATGACTTTGGAGGATGAAGAAGCGGACCACGAGGGGATCGAACTTCTTGAACAAGTCTTTGAGGTTGATGAAGTTGCCCAGGGACTTCGACATCTTCTGTCCGTTCACCGTCACGAGGTTGTTGTGAATCCAGTATTTCGCGAACGGTTTCCCTGTTGCTGCTTCGCTCTGCGCGATTTCGCATTCGTGATGGGGAAACTGGTTGTCGAGCCCTCCCCCGTGAATATCGAAATGCTCGCCCAGGTATTTCATCGACATCGCGGAACATTCGATGTGCCAGCCGGGGAATCCATCTCCCCAGGGACTCTGCCAGCGCATGATATGCTCGGGCTCCGCTTTCTTCCAGAGGGCAAAGTCCTCAGGATTCCGTTTGTCGGAACGAACCTCCACCCGTGTCCCTTCGATCAACTCCTCCAGCGTCCGGCCCGAGAGCTTGCCATAGCCCTTGAATTTGCGGACATCAAAATAGACCGAACCGTCGACTTCGTAGGCATATCCCTTCTTGAGGAGCTCCTTGATGATTTCAATCTGCTCGATAACGTGCCCGGACGCGCGAGGAGAAATATCGGGCCTCACCACACCGAGGGCATCCATGTCCTCAAAGTAGCTTCGGGTAATGGTCTCGGCGATTTGCATCGGATGGATTTTCTCGATGCGCGATTGCTTGAGCATCCGGTCCTCGCCATCGTCGAGCAAGTGGCCGACGTCGGTGATGTTCTGGACGTACAGCACCTTATAACCGAGGTGTCGAAGATAACGGATGATGACATCGAACGAGACGTAGCTCTTTGCGTGTCCAACGTGCGCGTGACTGTACACGGTGGGTCCGCAGACATAGATTCCCACCAGGCCTTCGTGGATGGGAGAGAAGGGTTCTTTCTTGCGCGTGAGCGTGTTATAGAGAATCAAATCCATTTTTATTTAACCGCAAAGGACGCCAGGAGCAATTACCAACGAAAGAGTCGAAGACAACTCAATCGTAGAAATTATTGACGACACGTTTGATTCCATCCTTTAAATGAACAACATTGAAATTAATCAATTTGCGTCCTTTGCAGTTCTATCTTAATCCCATGAGTTCCCTTGCCCCCTCCAGACCCGCCTCCGTAATTTCTTCTCCGCTCATCAGCCTCGCCACTTCGTTCACGCACTGCTCGTCGGTCAATTTCCGGAGCCGCGAGACCGTTCTCCCTTGCGCCTCGGCTTTTTCAACTAAAAAGTGCGCGTCCGCCAGACTCGCAATTTGTGGCAGGTGCGTAATGGCCACGATCTGATGGAACTGGGAAAGGTTCTTCAGACTCTTTCCAACGGCTTGCGCGATCCTTCCGCTGATACCCACGTCGATCTCGTCGAACACAAGCGACGGAAGTCGATCCGACTTGGCAAGAATGGATTTCAGCGCCAGCATGATCCTCGAGACTTCTCCACCGGAAGCAACTTTCACAAGAGGCTTCAGATCCTCTCCCACGTTCGTGGAGAGATGAAACTCCACAAAATCGATTCCCTGCTGGTTTGCTTCATAAAAATCCCTTCCCAGTTTCACGAACGCACGCTCGCCATTCTGGTCGGCTTTTCCCTGTTCCAGGGCTCTGTTTTCCACTGCGATATCGAACCGCGCATTCTGGATCCCAAGTTTGGTCAATTCCGCAACCACCGCCTTTGCAATACTGGCCGTCAGCTCGTGGCGCTTCGTCGAGAGGCGTTGCGCCGCTGCCGAGCACTTTCGACGCTCCTGCTCAATCGCAGATTCCAGTTCACGCAACGTGCTCTCGAAGTTCTCCGCAATGGAGAATTCCTTCCGGAGCTGCTCCCGTTGCTGGATGATCGAATCGATGGAACCTCCATATTTCTTCTTCAGGAGGGACAGCTGGCCAAGACGCTCGCGAATTTGTTCCAGCCGTTCCGGGTTGAACTCGATTTTTGCGTTATAGCTCTGGATCAGCTTCGTCAGCTCATCAATGATGACGACGGCAGAATTGCATTCATTCTTTGCTTCCTCGAATACTTTGTCGATGCCGGCGAGGTCTTCCAGCTGGTTGCGGGCTTTCACCAGCCGATCGAACACCGCCCCTTCCCCCTCGTAGAGCACCTGGTAGAGCTGGTTGGTACTGGCGAAGAGCTTTTCGGAGTTTTCGAGGATTCGAAGCTCCGCCTCCAGCGTTCCTTCTTCGCCGGACTGCGGGTTCACCGCATTGATTTCATTGATCTGAAACTCATACAAGTCTCTGCGCTCCTTGAGTAGCCGCTCCTTCTGCAGAAGCGTGTCGTGCTCGTGAAATAGTGCCGCTAATTCGTCGTACGACTTTCGATATTCAAGGACAATTCCCTCCAAGCCTCCAAAATCGTCGAGCAAATCGATGTGCGTTTCTTTGCGAAGAAGCGACTGGTGCTCGTGCTGGCCGTGGAGGTCGACGAGGTAGTTGCCGATTTCCTTCAACTGGGCGACAGTAACGGGCGTGTCGTTGACGAAACACCTGGTCTGTCCTTTGGCGGATATTTCCCTTCGAAGGATGACTTCGTCCGTCCCTTCGAGCTCGTGCTCGTCAAGGAACGACCGTACGTTCTTGTTCGAGGCGATTCCAAAGATGGCCTCGACGACCGCCTTATCGGAGCCTTTTCGAATAATTTCCGTGCTTGCACGGTCACCGAGCACGAGATTCAGGGCATCGATCAGAATGGTCTTGCCCGCCCCGGTCTCGCCCGTAATGATATTAAGGCCGGAAGCGAACTCGATCTCCGCCGAGTCAATCAGGGCGTAATTCTTGATACTCAGTGTTTTGAGCATTCCAGAGCAGAATTTTGACAAATGTAACGAAAAATATGAACAATTCCAGCATTCGGTGGGCTGGAAGCTCGGATGCGTTGAGAATCTACGCCGGATCGCCAAGACCCTTTCGTCATGGATTCGAATCAAATAAGAGTCGGGCGTGAGCCCTGAGTCGCCGGGGATTTGCACGCACCGAGCTCCAGGACAGCGGCCTACGTCGATGCAGGAGAATCGAAAAAGGAGATCTCAGGAACGTCACCGAGAACGCCGTGGTAGTACGCGTAAGTTACGAACTCACGCACGCTCTCGACTTCTGCGTCGCCGAATTCGTACGAGAAGGAGTCGAAATACTCCCTCAGTTCTTCCGGCGATCCATCGCCACGGAGCCCCTGCCCCCTGGTCAACTCATCGAGCTGAGCGACACCGCGGTTCCTTGCATCCACCAGGGACTTTATGTGATCAGCTTCGATATCCTCCTCCCGGGCGACCCAGAAACCGTGAACATACGGAAAACCCGTCATATCCGACCACTCCTCGACAAGATCGAGCGTGTAGTGTTCCGAAGTCGGGCGTTTGGCCGGAGAGAAGCTCACGATTAATGCGGCATCCGCTTTTTGAAGCATCGCGTCCAACGAGGGCATCATCGGCACGAACTCAACGCCGGACCGGTCTTCCGGGAGATTTCGAAGTCGCTCGACGAGAAGGATCTTCGCCAGGATAATTTCGGAGGTAACGCGCACATCAACCGCGACCTTGCGGATGCTGCGGATTCCTTGTTTGATCGTGAGCGTGATCGTATTGGTGGGATTGGAGGAAGCGACGCACACGTGGGGGATAATGCGATAGGACCCCCCGTATCGAGCATAATCGATGGGAGACAGAAAAGCGCACCGGATGTCGCCGGTGCGCTCGTTCAAGTGTACAGAGTTGACGGCAGGGAGATCAACGGCAAGCTCGAAGGGAGAGTCAGGAGCATCCAGGCCTGAAAGCAGCGGCCGAAGGTACGTCGCTTCCGATACTCCCAACCGAAGCTTTGGGTGCATCAGGCCGTGGTCTTCTGCGAGACCGCCTTTGTTGCGAGTTCACGCACGTAATAGAGCTTCGCCCTGCGTGACTTTCCTTCCTTGACACGTTCGATCTTGGCGATCCGGGGTGAATGCAGCGGGAATATGCGCTCGACGCCGACGCCGTCGGAGATTTTCCGAACGGTGAACGTCGCGTTCATGCCCGCACCTCTCCTCGCAATGACGATGCCCTGGAACTCCTGGATCCGCTCCTTGTCGCCTTCCCTCACTTTCACGTGCACATTCAGGGTGTCGCCGGGCTTGAATTCCGGAATGTCCTTCTTCAGTTGCATTGCTTCAACAAGCTTCAACTTATCCATGGTAATTCTCCGTTGTAGTATTCTGACAAACTCGTGTGTTCACCGCTCGAGCATATCGTGCCGGCGCAGCTTTGTTCGTTCCGTCCGTTGTCCTTCTCTCCACTTCGCAATTTCGGAATGATTGCCGGAGAGCAATACATCGGGCACTTTCAATCCCCGGTACTCTGCCGGTTTCGTGTACTGAGGACTCCCGAGCATTCCATCCTGGAACGAATCCGTCAATGCGGATTCTCCGTCGTTCAGAACACCGGGCACCAGTCTCGCCACGGTATCAACGACAACGGCAGCAGCAAGCTCGCCTCCCGTGAGAACATAATCGCCAATCGAAATTTCCCTCGTCACGAGGGCCTCGCGGACGCGCTCGTCAATTCCCTTGTAGTGTCCGCACAGCAGAATCAGGTTTTCAGCCAAAGAAAGCTGGTTGGCGATCGATTGATCGAGTCTTTCTCCGTCCGCCGTCAGATAAATCACTTCGTCGTATTCGCGTTCCTTCTGCAGGTGCTCGACGCACTCAAAAATCGGTTCCGGCCTGAGAATCATTCCTGCCCCGCCGCCGTACGGCGTATCGTCGATCGAATGATGCCTGTCGTGGGTGAACGACCGCAGGTCGTGCACGTGCAATTCCACGAGCCCTTTCGCCTGCGCCCGTTTCAGAATGCTCTCCTGAAAGGGGCTTTCGAGAAGCTTCGGGAGACCGGTAACGACGTCAATTCTCATAAGTCCAGCAGCCCTTCGACTTCGTGGATCACCACCGTCTTGGTTCGGACGTCGACCGTACGAATGAACTCCTTCACCGCGGGGATGGAAATCATTCTCGAACCGGATTCGACTTGCCACAGATCGTTGGAAGGCAGACGCAGGACATCGCGGACGATCCCAACACGCTTTCCCTCTTCCGTCACAACACTCATCCCCAGCACATCATCGATGAAAAACGATCCCTTCGGAGGCTTCACAACATCCTTCGAGGAGATGAATACCAGCTTGTTTCTCGCATCTTCGGCGGCAGAGCGGTCCCCAATTCCTGAGAACTTCACCACCGTTTGCGAGCCCGAATCCCGAACACGCTCAACCGAATGTGGACTTGGCTCTGCAACATCATTTCCAATCCACACCTTCTTCAAAGTGCGGAACCGTTCCCGTGAATCGGTCCACGAGACTACCTTTACCTCGCCTTTCATTCCGACGGGACCGGAGATCTTTCCGACAGCAACAAAATCCGTCATTCTCCGGTTTTCCTCACCTTCGCTCGTTGCTGCACTCAACCGACAATGTCGAGCACGGCTTTTTTCCCTTCTTTGGCCCCAACCGCTCTCAACAGCACCCGGAGCGCAGACGCTGTTTTTCCACTCCGCCCGATGATTTTTCCCACATCACTCTCTGCAACCTTCAGCTTGAACACAAGCTTTTGTTCCTTCTCTTCGGTCTCTATCGACACGTTTTCCGGGTGGTCTACGAGATGTTTCGCGAGGTACTCCAGGAATTCTTTCATGGTTCCACCTCCGTAAAGGCTTAGTACTGATTCCGGGACTGACTCGAACTGTAATTTCCCCAGCACTAGCAGACCTTTTCCACTTTGTGGAAACTTCGACTCCAACAGCACCTACCTACGAACTACAAACGCGTCAATGCTACGATGCAGCGGGGGCTGGAGCCTCGGCAGGAGGAGGCGTGGGTGCAGGCACCGCGGCAGGTGCGGCCGCAGTTTCGGCAGCGGCTTTCTTTTTCCGCCCCGCACGTCTCGCACGACGATCAGCCTGCCTCTGAGCTTTTTCGGCTTGCTGCATCTGCCAGCGCTCCATCACACTCTTGACTGTCGCTTCGTCTTTTCCCTGGCGCGTCAGCGTCCAGCGAAGCCAGAAGCCATTCTGCCGCAGGATGGACCGGACCGTATCGGTCGGTTTGGCGCCTTTCTTAAGCCAGTGCTCAATCCGCTGTTCGCGAAGCGCGATGACGACGGGATTCAGATTTGGATTGTACTGGCCCAACGCTTCAATATAACCACCGTTCCTCGGAGCGCGAATGTCCGTCGCAACAAGCCTGTAAATTGGATATCCTTTCTTCCCCTCCCTTCGCAATCGTATCTTGACCAACGTGCTACTCCTCTCTTGAATAATGATTCGAATGAATGTTAGTACACCGTGGTGCGCAAACAACCTTCTTGTTCAGCGTATCGGCATGTTCATGCCGCGCATCGCTCTGCGAACGCCACCCTTGCTTATTTTTTTCATCATCTTCTGCATTTCTTCGAACTGCTTGAGGAGACGATTCACTTCCTGGATCGTCGTCCCGCTTCCAACGGAAATCCGCCTTCTCCGGCTCCCGTTGAGGAGAGACGGCCGAAGTCGCTCTTCTTTTGTCATCGACTGAATAATCGCTTCGATTCGAACAAGCTCCCTGTCATCAACATTCGCATTCGCCGGCAGCCTGTTCATGCCCGGGATCATCGAAACAACCTGGCTGATCGGTCCCATTTTTTTGATTTCCCGGAGCTGATCAAGGAAATCCTCGAACGTAAACTGTGCCTTTCGGAGTTTCTCTTCGAGCCTGACCGCCTGTTCCTGATCGATCGACTCCTGCGCCTTCTCGACGAGCGAGACGATATCCCCCATTCCCAAGATCCGCGAAGCAATACGGTCGGGGTGGAAGGCCTCGAGTGCATCCAACTTCTCGCCCACGCCGATAAACTTAATGGGCGTTTGGACCACCGAACGGATCGAAAGGGCCGCGCCGCCCCTGCTGTCGCCGTCGAGCTTCGTGAGAACGACGCCGTCAAAATTCAGGCGGTCGTGGAACGCCTTGGCAGTATTGACGGCATCCTGCCCCGTCATTGCATCGACAACAAAAAGAATCTCGTGAGGACGAACCTTGTCGCGAATCGCTGCAACTTCGTTCATCATCTCCTCGTCGACGTGCATCCTTCCGGCCGTATCGATGATGACGGTGTCGCGAATGTTCTTTCGGGCAAACTCGATGGCATCATCCGCAATCTTGAGCGCTGTTGCGCCGCGATCAAGGTAAACAGGAACATCGATCTGCTTTCCCAGCATCTGAAGCTGGTCGATTGCTGCCGGTCGATGAATGTCCGCCGCAACAAGCAACGGAAGTCTTCCCTTGGACTTGAGGCGGTTCGCCAGCTTGGCGGCAAATGTCGTTTTCCCCGAACCCTGGAGACCTGCAATAAGAATGACGGTCGGCGGCGTCTGGGAGAGCGCAAGATCCGACTTCGTTCCCCCCAGCAACTTGATCATCTCGTCGTGAATAATCTTCACGATGAGCTGCCCGGGCGTTATGCTGTCCAGGACATCCTGGCCAACGGCACGCTTCTGAACATCGTCGATGAACTGCTTCGCAACTTTGTAGTTGACATCAGCGTCCAGCAACGCACGACGAACTTCTCTGAGGGATTCTTCCACGTTGCGCGGGGAAATCTTCCCCTCCCCCCGCAGCTTTCTGAACGTAATCTCGAGCTTCTGGCTCAGGCTTTCGAACATGCCATCCTTTCCATCCATTGACAGCAAAACTTCCTCGTTCTAAAAGCTGAAACGCAAAGAACTTGGAAGTCTGCACCTCGCTAGGCTACAAAATATGCAAAAAAGGGGGGCCAATCAAGGAATAAATGCCTGTTGTCCGGTTGCCGGACCGTCATAAATCCACTACCATTGCCGTTGAGAGCACGAGAAGAAGTTGTCGCCGACGCACTGGTCAAGAAAAAAGCCATCGCCAGGTGTCTTCCGACGACGGCCTTAGACTTCGCATCCCGACTCCGCCTTCTATCCAGCTTTCTTCAGCGCCTCGGCCCCGCCAACGATTTCAAGCAGTTCCTTCGTGATGGAGGCCTGACGGGCTTTATTATACGAAAGCGTCAGGTCGGTGATCAGCTCCCTGGCATTTTCAGTCGCATTATCCATGGCGGACATTTGCGCACCCAGGGCTGCCGCGTTGGATTCCAGCAGGATTCTCCACATTTGAAAATTCAAATGCCTGGGGAGAAGAACATCAATGATATCTCTGCTCGAAGGCTCGTAGATATAATCAACGAGGGAATGTGCTTTCTTCGCATCGTCAGCCTTCAATTCCTCGTGCGGGATTGGCAACAATTGTTCAATCACGACGCGTTGCTGCAGCACATTCTTGAATTCGTTGTAGACGACCTCCACCCTGTCGAATTCCTGGCTCAGATAGCCCGGGATGACCTCCGCCATGATACCCCTAGCATGATTGAAGTCGAGATTATGGAAAATCCCGACATACTTGGAAAGCAATTCGTAGTCGCGTTTGCTGAAAAATTCGAATCCCTTCTTGCCGATTGCCACAATCCGGATTTGCTTGGCGTTGGCGTGACGCTCAGGAAACTGCTCACGAACGTGATTCACAGCCGCCCGGATGACATTCGTGTTGAAGGCGCCGCAGAGCCCGCGGTCGGACGTGACAACGATAAGCAGAGATCTTTTTACTTCCCTTGGTTGGAGTAACGGGTGAAGCGTCGGATCGATCTCGGTTGCAAGGTGTGTAATCAGGCGCTTGATTTCTTTTGCATATGGGCGCGCGGAGAGAATTCCTTCCTGGGCGCGGCGCAGGCGCGCAGCGGCCACCATCTTCATGGCCTTCGTGATCTTCTGGATACTCTTTACGCCTGATATCCTTCTCCGTATTTCTCTGAGTGTCGCCATTCGCTATTTTGTCGTTGCCCTGAACTTTCCGGAAAAGTCTTTTGAGATTGCGTGAAGTTTCTCTGTTGTCTCCTTGGATAGATCCATCTCGCGTGCAATCGTCGTCAGGATATCGGCTTGTTTCAGGTCAACCATTTCGTGAAATTCTGCTTCGAACCGCTGGACATCGTGGAGAGGGATCTCGTCCAGGTATCCGTTGGTTCCCAAAAAAATGCTGATGACCTGTTTCTCGACCGGCATGGGCACATATTGGCCTTGCTTCAGCAATTCAACAAGCCTTGATCCCCGGCGGAGCGCCTGCTGGGTCGCCTTGTCCAGATCCGAGCCGAACTTTGAGAACGCTTCCAGCTCGCGGTACTGTGCAAGCTCCAGCCGCAAACGGCCCGCCACCTTCTTCATCGCCTTGATCTGGGCACTCGCTCCGACTCTCGACACGGATATGCCCACGTTAATTGCCGGACGAATGCCGGAGTTGAATAAACTCGGCTCGAGATAGATCTGCCCATCCGTGATCGATATGACGTTGGTCGGAATGTAGGCTGAAACGTCGTTCGCCTGCGTTTCAATGATCGGCAACGCGGTG
>Ga0335081_10012604_pt1 | contig 13701 bp, 10 predicted proteins | sample Lox_Sample_35_FD_206713 | JGI IMG/M metagenome (GOLD analysis project Ga0335081, IMG submission 206713) | Soil microbial communities from Loxahatchee National Wildlife Refuge, Florida, United States - Lox_Sample_3.5 | ecosystem: Environmental > Terrestrial > Soil > Wetlands | place: USA...
TCCGCCGCGCTTGTGCGTGCCGGAATGCGTTGCGCATCGCCTCCGCGGCAATCCGATAGATGTCATCCCGGAGAATCGGATGGAGGTCTCGCGGCGTGCCTTCCACCCCCACAAAGGATTCAACTCCGTCCCCGTTGGTTTCACTGGCTGCGAGTTGTTCGCCAAGAGCCGTCAGGGCCAGGGCAAGATCGTTGGTCTCGACCGTGGATGAACGCAACCCTTGTACCGCGTCCCGTCCCTCCATAATGGCCTGCGCGGCATAATCGAGAGCGCTCCCTAGCGCCTCCCGCGCCTCCGACGGACGGGCCGGTAGCTCGTTGAAAGCAGCTTGGAACCGGAGCATCAAACCCTGAAAGCTCTGCAAAAGCGTGTCGTGCAGCTCCCGGGCGATGCGCGTGCGCTCGTCGACGCGCCCTTCCAATGCAGCGTTGAATTCCCGCGCGACCTGATGGAGGCGGTAGCGGTAGAGCGTCCACAGCAATGCGAAAAAAACGGCCACGCACGACACGCGGAACCAGGCGGTCTGATAATAAGCCGGGGCAATGGAGAAATCGAGCGAGTCGCCGGCCTCGTTCCACACGCCGCTGTTATTCGAGGCCACCACGCGAAACCGGTAATTCCCCGGCGGAAGATTCGAGTATTCCACTCGGCGCTGGTTGACCACCTCTCGCCAGTTCCCGTCCTGGCTATCGAGCTTAAACCGGAAATGCACCTTGGCCGGCGCGGCCAGGCTCAGTGCCGTGTACTCGATCGCCAGATCGTGGACGCCTGGAGACAGGCGCAAGCCCTGGGAAGCATCGTAGGTTTTACCGTTCGCTGTGATTTGCTCGATGTGCACCGGCGGTGGAATCTTGTTCACCGGAAGGTGTCGCGGATCAATGACGCTCACGCCGTCGCCAGCCAAGAACCATATTTTACCGTCCGGGGCTTTCGTCACATTAGGACCAGGATGTGGTCCGTAGACGCCGTAACCCCTAATCGTCCTTACTCCGTCCAAACTGTCGAATACCGTGGTTCGGACAGCGCGCTTCGAATCTTTCACCCACGCCTCCAACTCCGCGTGTGCAATCCGCACCAGGCCGCAGGGCATGTACAACCAGAACGAATGATCGTTGTCTTCCATCACCCAATGAAGGGCATCGCAAGGCAGACCGTTCCTGCTGGTAAGTGTCGCGACGCGGGCGTCTTTCACTTGGCTTAGACCGCCCTCGGTCGCCGCCCACACAGCACCGTCCGAACCGGGCTGAAGCTGCGCGACCTGCCCCCCGCCCAGCCCGTCAACGGTGTTGTACGAAGCACGGACCTTGCCATCCTCAAGATAAGCGACTCCACCCTCGAAGTATCCCAGCCATACGCCTCCCCGTATCGGATCGGGCAATAAACTCACCGGCCCGTACCCTTGTTTGGCCCCGGGTAACTTAAACTGCTTCACTACGCCGTCTGGCGTCCAAAAATGAAGGACGTGCTCATCGCCGTTGAGAATCCAGACGTTTCCGTGACCATCGCCGGCGACCGACACGCGGACCCCTCCCGGAACGCCAGGAACCTTGACAATTCGGCCATCTTCCAGGTAAGAAACGTCGTCATTCGTCGCGGCCCACAGTCGTCCGCGGTCATCCCGGCCCCTCGGCCTACCTCCCGCACGTTCCTGCTGACTCTGGCCCGGCACGTCGCTCTGGGGGTAAATGGTCACATCGCCGTTCTTCCAGCGATTCGATTCATTCATCGTGTCGATCCAAATGCTTCCGTCCGGGGTCGCTTGCAGCGCCATCACACTCGAACTGGCAAGACCCTGGCTTACCGAAAAAGTTGGGATTGCGAATTCACGAAACCGGTCAAGCCCGTCCTGCGTGCTGACCCAGATGTTGGCCTCGCGATCTTCGAAAATTCTCAGCACATAATCGCCCGAGAGACCGTCGGCGAGCGCGAATCTGTCCGCCTTGCCATGTTTCAGCCTCCACAAACCTTCTCTTGTGCCAACCCAAAGACCGCCATCGCTGCTCCGAAACAAGCGAGTGGGCATGAATTGTCCCGTGACACCCGGCACTGGATAGCTTTGAAGCTTCCCGCCTACGAGCTGTTGAAGCCCGCCGGCTGAACCCAGCAACACCGCGCCGGTGTCGTCTTCGATCAGCGTGTCGGCAAACTGGTGAGCGGGAAGCTCGTAGTGCAGGCTATGGCCAGGCGCCCACCGCCATACTCCAGTTTGATCCGCCACCCAAAGGCCGCCGTTGCGGTTCTCATATAGAAGGGATGCCCGAGCGCCGAAACTGCCGGCACCCTCACATCCGGTCTTACCGCCGCGGATGGCGCAAAGCCTGCCGGGCTGGGAGACTCCAACCCAAACCGTACCCTCGCGATCTTGCAGCAGCGAAAGAACGGACTGGCCCGCCAATTCTGGATAGAGCGTGAGCTTGCCGTTGCCCCAACTGCCAAGGCCATTTTCAGTCGCGATCCAAAGAGTGCCATCGCGCGCCACGAGCAGGTCCCGTATGTAGTTACTGGCGAGTTGCTCACCTCCTGCCGGCCGCCATGCGACCGGGCGAACACCATCGAAGCGAAACAGACCGAATTCCGTGCCCAGCCACAGATATCCGTCAGGCGTCTGTGCCATCGAGGTGGTTCTGCCTCTGATAACCCCATCGCGAATTTTCCACGAGGTGTGCGCGTATTGGCTGATGTCGAGCGAGGGGTCTAGAGCCAAAGCACACTGACCGCACAACAGGCCAACGCCCAGCGCGATAGCGGCCACTCGCTGCATGGGAAGCATTATCTCGCGTTTCGAGCGGTAAGATACCTGAATGGCCAATACTTGCTTCTGCACGGGCCAGTTCTTTGGCAGGAAACTGGATCGAGCCGCGAGCGTGAGGGTGTGCTTCCTCATCCTCCTCGCGGGAGCCCCGGTGCTCGCGCAGAACGCGGAAATCTCCGGCTTCATCAGCGATCCTTCGGGTCTCGCCGTGCAGGGCGCGCGAGTTGCGGTGAAGAGTGCGCACACAGACGCGAAACGTGAGGGCTCCTCGAACCAGCAAGGCGCGTATAGCGTTCCCTCGCTGCCTCCGGGCGTTTATGACGTCACAATCGAGACGAACGGCTTCAAGACCATTCACCAGAATGGTGTTCTGCTCGAAGTGGGCCAGGGTGCCCGGCTAGATTTCACGCTGACAATAGGCGACATTGCGGAAACGATAACGGTTGAAGGAAGGGCGCCGCTGCACAGCGCCTCCGACGCATCCGTGAGCACGGTCATCGGCAACCGCCTCGTCGAGAACCTGCCCTTGAACGGGCGAAGTTTCAGCTCCCTGATCATTCTAACGCCCGGTGTAGCGCTGACGTCATCTAATTTCTTCGAGCAAGGCCAATTCAGCGTCAACGGCCAGCGACCCGACGCGAATTACTTCACGATTGACGGCGTTGCCGCGAACCTGGGAGTTGGCGCCTCCAATTTAGGGCAGGGCGGCGCCGGGCAGCTTCCCGCTACGAGCGCCTTTGGGGGCACCAGCAACCTGGTGTCGATGGATGCGCTGCAGGAGTTCCGCATTCAGACCTCCACCTTTGCGCCGGAGTATGGACGTACGCCTGGCGCGCAGATCTCGGTGGTCACCAAGTCCGGTACCAACGCCATGCACGGCACCGCCTTCGAGTACTTCCGCAACAACCTGCTCGATGCCAACAACTGGTTCGCGAACAGCAAGGGCTTGCCCAAGCCTGCCTTGCGGCAAAACGACTACGGTGGCGTGCTGGGCGGGCCGATAAGAAAAGACAAGCTGTTCTTCTTCGGCTCCTACGAAGGCCTGCGCCTCCGGCAGCCCGGAGTGGCCAACACATACGTGCCCTCACTCGCCACCCGCCAGAATGCGCCAGCGGCCGTCCAGCCTCTGCTCAACGCCTTTCCTCTGCCCAACGGACCCGATTTCGGGAACGGCACCGCCGGATTTTCGGCCGGCTACTCCGATCCCTCCACCCTGAATTCATCCAGCGTGCGCATGGATTATCTCCCGTGGCAACGAATGACTTTGTTTGGAAGGTACAGTGATGCTCCATCGACCATCGCCCAGCGGACCGGAGGAGGCAGTTTGGGAGCAAATTACAGCACCATATTCCACACGGAATACCGCACGCAAAGCCTTACCTTGGGCAGCAACCAAAACCTTACGCCGCGCTGGGCCAGCGAGTTCCGCTTCAATTACAGCAGGAATAGGGCGCATGCCTTCCAGACCCTCGATAACTTCCAAGGTGCGGTTCCTCCGGCAGACTCCGTCTTGTATCCGTCCTACGCAACTCCCGAGAACGCTACGATTGCAGTTTTTGGGGATTCGAATTCTTTTGGGCTTAGATTCTTCTCCGGAGAACGCGCCAACAACCTGATGCAGCAGTTCAACGTAACCGAGAATATTTCCTGGATCGTTGGGACGCACCGGCTGAAGTTCGGCCTCGATTACCGCCGTCTGAGAGCAGAAGGTAACATCAGGCAGTATGAGATACAGTACAATTTCCAATCATTAGCGAACGTTCTGTCCAACAATTTGGCGCAAGCGACCCTGGATTCGAGGACTCCTGCCACGTTGGTCTTCCCGAACCTGAGCCTGTTCGCCCAGGACACGTGGAGCGTCGGACGAAAGCTCACGATTACGTATGGGCTGCGTTGGGAATACAATGCCGCGCCATCCTCTCCTGATGGCACGCTGCCCTTTACTGTAAGCCAAGTAAACAACTTTGCAACCATGACGCTGGCGCCACCGGGTACGGCCTTGTGGACGCCGCAGAAGGACAATTTCGCGCCCCGCCTCGGCCTGGCGTGGCAGGCTTTCCCGAATCTGGTGATCAGGGCGGGCGCCGGGGTCTATTACGACCTCGGTTACGCCGTGGTGGCGAATGCGATGACCGCATTCCCGTACCTTCAGGAAAGAGTGGTCGTAGGGACCTCATACCCGCTGAGCGGCGCCAACGCGGCGCCGCCGGCCTACACTACAAATCCCCCGGTTCCTTATCTTGCCGTGGTCGATCCGCATCACGTATTGCCTCGAACTTACGAGTGGAACGCAGCCATCGAGCAAAGCTTGGGAGAGGCGAACATCCTGACGTTCACTTACCTCGGAGCCGCGGGTAGAAAGCTAATGCTTAGGGAGGACGTAATCGCCGCAAACCCGCACCTTGCCGGCCAACTTACCCTTATGAGCAATGCGGCCAATAGCAGCTATAACGCCCTGCAAGCCCAGTTTGTTCGCCGGCTGAGCCACGGATTTCAGGCATTGCTCTCGTACACGTGGGCGCATTCGATCGATGACGGTTCCTCCGACGGCAATTTTCAGGATGTTGGCGTAGGCAAATTGCCTTCCTCCCACCAGCGCGGTCCCTCCGACTACGATTTCCGGCACACCTTTTCCGGCGCCGTCTCCTATGACATCCCCGGGCCACCTGGCGGAGTGCTGAAACAGGTCTTCGGACGCTGGTCCACGGATTCGATCGTTTATGCCCGAACTGCCTCCCCGGTGAATGTCGTAACCGGCCAGAGTCTCTTTGGCGTCGCTTTGAGTGGGGCCAGCGTGCAGCGCCCGAATGTCGTTCCCGGAGTGCCGCTTTACCTTGACCGGCCCAATGCACCCGGAGGTCAGGTCATCAATCGCGCGGCATTCAGCAGCCCTGGCACCGCACAAGGCAATCTTGGGCGAAATGCTCTCCTGGGCTTCGGCGCAACGCAGTGGGACCTGGCGGTTCGCCGGCAGTTCCGCCTTACCGAACGGATTTCCCTTCACGCGAGAGGCGATTTCTTCAACATCTTGAATCACCCGAATTTCGGCAGTCCGATCAACTCTCTCAGTTCTCCCCAGTTCGGGCAGGCCACGCAAATGCTGGCAGGCTTTCTCGGAGCCGGCGGCCAGAGCGGCGGCGTGAATCCGCTATACCAGATTGGCGGCCCACGCTCGATCCAACTGGCCCTGAAGCTGCAATTCTAATCGCCAACATTTTTCCTTAGTTCTGACTCCTCTATAGATGGAGGGCAAGGAACAACTATGAACAAATCTAAACTATTTCTGACCACCGGCCTTATTCCTGTTGTGCTGGCGCTAGCCACATCTGGCTGCGCCACGAAAAGATACGTAGCAGCGCAGATTGCGCCGGTCAATTCCAAGGTCAGCGCACTCGAAAGCAAAACCAATGAGCAGGCTGAGAAAGAAACAGCCGATATCTCACGCGTAGAAGAGAAGTTAGGGTCCACTGACGCCAAGGTGGCCGAAGTAGCTTCTGCCGCCCAGCAGGCGAATGCCAGTGCGGCTCAGGCCAATCAGCTCGCGCAGCAGAATCAGTCGGCGATCGCGGCCGATCAAGCGGCCATCACGAACCTCGACAAAGCCATGACCTACTCGCTCGTGGCAAAAGCGGACGTCACTTTCGGCTTTAATAAGAGCCATTTGGGCAAGGCCGATGAGGCGGCGTTGGATGCCCTTATACAGCAAGTTCAATCAACCCCTCGCGTGGTGTTTGAGCTGATCGGCTTCACCGATCGTGTTGGTGGGACGGACTACAATCTCGCGTTGAGCCGCCGCAGGGCGGAATCGGTGGAGCGATACCTGGTGCGCCACGGGATTCCTCTGCGGGGCGTTCACATTATCGGACTCGGAAAAGAATCGGTGCCGGCAGAATTATTGGCGGACTTTCAGCCAGTCGATCCGAATGCCACAACCGCCGATGCGCGGAGACTGGCGCGGCGCGTTTTGATCCGCATGTATGCGCCTAATGCCAGCGTTCCGGCCCAGTCCGCATCGTTGCAACAGTAAAAGTGGCCGAGACATTCTTGTCTGTGCGTTCTCGACTGATAAAGCCAGAAAACCGCACAGGCAAGAATGCCGGTGCCACCGGGCGGGGAGGGTTGCCTCTCAAGTGAAACGATGGCACTGAACCCCGGCGCAATATGGGCGCCCATACACCGCCCGGCTGCCGAGTTGGTTCGCGCTTTCCTGCTGACCGTGGGCGCATTATTCCCGCTCGTCAACTCGCCGGAGAATATCCCGATTTTTCTGGCCCTGACACCAGATCTTTCAATCGGGAGTCGCGCAGTTTTGGCGCGTAAAATTGCCGTGAACGGGTTTGTGCTTCTTGCGGTCGCAGTTCTGATCGGAACCCACATCCTGGCATTTTTCGGCATTTCGCTGCCGGTGGTTCAAGTGGGAGGCGGCCTCATCCTCGTTGCAGCCGGGTGGAAACTGTTGAACGGGGCCGACGATAACAAGACGACGGGAACTTCGGCGAAGCCCCAAGGTGCCGCTGATCTCTCCCGTCGCGCATTCTACCCGCTGACGATGCCGCTGACCGTGGGACCCGGGTCGATTTCCGTAGCGATTGCCGTGGGCGCAAACCAGCCGCCGGGGAGCGAAGCCCATTGGACTCTCCTTCTGGGCGCGCTACTGGGATGCGCTGTTCTGGCGGTCACCATCTACCTGGGCTATCGCTTCGCCGAACCGATCGCACGGGTGTTAGGAGACAACGCCATGAATATCGTCATTCGTTTATCGTCGTTCCTTCTGGTGTGTATCGGCGTACAGATCGTTTGGAATGGCGCCAGCGCGCTCTTGCGGACGATCCAGGCCCAGCCGTAGCCAGCACCCGCCGAACAAGTGGTTCGGTGGGCAGTTGCGTTTTCCCTTTTCCTTTCAAGAAAACGCCCCGATCCCGACCGAACCGATGGTTCGGTGGAGTGAGCCGTTTATGACTGAAGAGCCAATTTCCGAGTTGGCGGCAGGCGACGCCAGCTGGGAAGCGGGAGACAAACGAACCCGAGCAGGACCATCTCTGAACTGAAACGTAACCGCAAGGACCACTGATAAAAACCTGGATTGTCTTAATCTGGTTTCGGGGCAAGAGGAGGGATCAGATGAAAACTAACCCGAGAAGTTACCCTGCGGGATCTAAAGTCACCGTTTTACAATTCTCAACCACTCCCCGGTCGGGCCCGGCCAAGACCCTCAGACGACTGCCCACCCAGGCGATAACGCCTGCACTCCTCGGACTGCTCGATATCATGTCGAGCCCCCTCTTGCTTATCGAAGATCGTCCGGCAGGGGAGCTGGTAGAGATGCCTCCAGTCGAGCCGTGGCTCCCGGAGGCGGCATGAGGTTCGATATGCAACAAGTCAATCCAGGGAACGAAACGCTTCGTCAGTGGATCAGGGCGGAGCACCACAGATTGCATTGTGTTGAGGGGTGGCCGGATAGTCCTCGCAAGGAAGCCGCGCTCAAATCGACTCAATCCGTTCTCGCACGGCTGACGGCAGTATTGGCGCAGTCCGAGGCGCCGCAGTGCATGGTTTGCTCATCCAGGAGGGTCGGAGCGGCAGTGCTGAAGCTCGTTTCCACTTCGCCAGCCCCTCGCGCCATCACGCGCCTGGCGGCATAAAAGGCTGACCTGAATCGGGCCGTCCCATTGAGCTGGAGATCCTATGCGCTTTGTTCTACTCTCATTCCTCACGTGCACGCTGTTCGGGCAATCCTCCACCGATATTTCTCCTGAACCTCAGCCGGCTCCTGAGTGGATCATGACCACTGACAAGCCGGCCGCTAAAATCGTGATTCGACTCGATACCCTGCCGGACAATTACCAGTTTGAGTTCTGGAACAACGGCGACGCGCCGGTTCTCACCAAAGAGCAGATCCTCAAAGCGGTCACTTTATTAAGCGAGACCTCCAAAGAGAACGTGGAGAAGTCTTGTGTCCTCGGAGCACGCGGGCAGATCCTGAATTACCCCTGCCGGGTCAAACCCACTCTGACGGCAGCGCGTAAGAGACAGTCAGCTTCCAGCCAATAAAACTATTTCTTCTGAGCAGCCCGTGGGTTACTCGAATTGTTAGCCGGTACTGAGGAGTAACTTAATTAGCGAGACGGGCGAGGTGCATCCAAGTCCCGAGGACCCACACCCCGGCGCGTTGCCGCGACGATGGTTCGCGAGTTCGAAGCATTGCCGTCGGCAACCTTTGAGCGCACGGCGTCTTCTGTTTGCCGAAGAGTCGCCGAGAGTGAACCTCGCGAAATCCGGCGAACTAAGGGCGTCACCAGCCACCGAATCGAACCCGGTATGTCGCGGCTCAACCCAATCACTTCGAGTTCGAGGTAGACGCCGCCGTCGCGTTCCAGGTATCGCGTAATGCCGAATAGCCGCCAAATGACCCCGCTGCCTTCGCCCTCATGCAGAACGCGCTGAGCGGGCGCTCCATAATCCTCTATTTCCTGGAGGCGCGTCGTCCGGGTAATGCTGTATCCACGCCGATCGTCTATATGGACTTCACAAGATTCGTAATCGATGTCGAACGCGGTTTTCAAGTACAAGGATTTATTGGCGAGCAGCATCGAAAACCGATCCCTGGTTTCGCCGGCCGATATTACTCTCGAGTCGATTACAGTTGGCCGGTAGAACTCTTTATATCGGGCGTAATCGCGCACGATCTCCTTTACGTCCTTGATACTGACGTTGGGGATAAAGGCGGCGCCAATCCAATCGTGAATTAACCCGGAAGGCACTCGTTTGGGACTCTGTTCGCCAATTGCAGAGACGACAATCTCGCCTTTCCGAACCGCTTCCAGCCGGTCCGGTGCTTCGTCCACCCACAAAAACGTCCGGCCGGGGGTTAAACGCTGTTGCATCCGCGTGCTTGCAGACTCGATATACTCCTCCCAGGCTTTGGACGTCTCCGGCTCGAGAGTAGCCGCCGTCACGGCCGCGGGTGAAAACAGGGTCATGACCGGAATTAACGGAAGCGCAAACGCCAGGAACCGATTCCGGCGTCGAAACCTGGCGCCAGCCACTACTGACGAAGCCGCGCGCAACGACCGCCTCAGTTCGATTTCAAAACGGAAGGATGTACTGCCATCGTGAATATAACAGTCCAATTCATCACTTCCTTTGCGCTGTACTTGGCTTGACGCTGGCTTCATGCGATTTTCCTTGCAGTTGGCAGTCCAAAAAGGCGCCGGCCCTGATCTGACACAAGAAATGTAGATGCCGATGCAGCAAAGGCAGCTAGGAGTCGAAATCTCATACATGTGCCGAAAATAACGTCAATTCACGCCAATGCGGGATCATGCATATGAGGTGGCGAAATTCGCACTTCTGACGTCACAGGGAAGCCGCGAGCGCGCCATGCCTGGAGGCCGCCGGCGAGCGGCCGAACGTGCTCGACACCCTTCTGCCGCAGCGCCAGCGCGACGCGGGCGCTCGTGAATTCAGCTGGACAATCACAATAGAGGACTACCTCCTGAGAGGGTGATATTTCTACATCCCTGTATTCTTCGAGCCGCCGGGGATCAATGCGAACCGCGCCGGGAATCGCCACCGGTTGTTCACGATGTTTCAGGCGGCCCTGGAGATCCACAATTAGAATATTTTCGCCTGCGTTCAGCCTGTCCCTCAGTTGTTCCGGTGTGATGCGCGCCAGCCGGAACTGACGCACGAAGCGGTACCAGCGAGCGGCCTTGCGCACGATGTAGAAGCCGAATCCTGCTACTGCGGCCACCGTTACAAAGGCTCCCAGGCGCGCGAGGTGAACGGCAACGCGCTCTAATTGATCACTGAAGATGTAGCCGAGCGTTGCGTAAGCAGCGGACCAGATCGTGGCGCCAAGGGCGTCGAAGATCAAGAAGTTACTCAGACGTGTGGCGGACGCTCCGGCCAGGGGAGTGGCGACGGCATCGAGCCCCACGACAAACTTGGAGACCAGCAGTGTCCTTACGCCATGCCTGGCGAAAACGCCAGTCGCCCTGTGGACGCAAGACCCTGGATCGCCGGAAAGACCGCAAACGAAGTGTAATATCCTGTCTCCCAACCGATGACCCGCCTCGTACCATGCCAGATCAGCCAGAAGAAAAGTCATGACTGCCAGGCCGAGGGCGAGTAAAAGGCTTAAAGTTCCCGTGCGAGCCAGGGCGCCGACTGCTACAAGAATCAAGTTTGCGGGTATTGGCAAACACGCCTGTCTTCCCAGTACTGCGCCCACGACCAGCCAGTAGCCATGCCGCGCGACAAACTGGACAGTCTCATGCATGTGCTAGCCCCGGCCAACGACGGACCAGATTCCGGTCCTCGCCGACTTTAGGGCTGCATCGCAGTGGGGCATTACTGTCACAAGGAGGATGCCCCTTATGCGCGGCTGCGAACGTACCTGCAGGGTGCTTTACGCTGCCGCACGTACGAGTCCTCGGCTTTTTGATCTTCGGAGCGCTGCTAAGAGCATGAGGCGCGCGCGGAAGAGGCGAGTCTTTACTGCTGGAACGCTCAGTTCCAGCGACTGAGCAGTTTGCCGCTCACTGAGCTCTTCGAGGTCGCGAAGGACCAGGACCTGCCTATATATTGAGGGAAGCGCCGCAACGGCGCGGCGAACTGTCCGGACGGTCTCAGTGCGAGCCACGGAATCGTGGGGCGACTCGCCCGCACAAGGGAGGAGATTGAGATCGAGATTTTCGCAAAGTGACCTGCGTTTCTCCTGGCGGTATGACTGCAGCACTTGGTTAATCGTCACTCGGATGACCCACGTACGGAAGGTAGACTCTGACCGGAACGTCGATAGATGGCACCAGACCTTTAATAAGACCTCCTGAAGCAGGTCTTCCGCGTCATTTGTGTTCCGCACCATGGAGAAGATTCGCCTTCTTACGGCGGCGATGTGACGATCCATCAAGGCTGCAAAGCATTCGACATGCCCCGCGAGCGCCAGTTTGATTAAAGTGCTGTCCTCGAAGGTCGCCAGCGTTGAGGTCATTACGATTTCCCTCACTCCCCTAATAGAAGAAGAGGCAAGCGGCCGGCGCTTTGTTTGATGCGTATGCGGAATTTCTTTCCAACAAAAAGCCGCCGGTTCCTGCTCTTCTCAATTGAACACTCGTGGCCTTCTATTGGCGAAGAACAACCAAGGCTACTCCGCTCGATGGAGACATGCGCGCGGTCTCCGAGTATCGAGGAGCCGAGTGTCAAGTCTCGCTCTCCGGGCGAATAACGATTGACTCCTCACCGGACTTACGCGCGCTCTTGTTGGAACGCATCGAGTGCCCACCCTGCCGGATCTTGACGGTGAATTTTTGTGAAGTCGCATATATCGATACATCAGGGCTCGCCGTATTAGTTGAAATCCTTAGAGCTGCACGCATCCAGGGAAAGACCTTCCGTCTCAGCGGTCTTCGAGAGCGGCCGCGGTATCTACTTGAGAAAACGCGACTTCTGCACTTGTTCGATAGTGCGATTCCTGAGAGTCGGCAAACGAGCGCGCAGTGAGCGCGGAACGCATCGGCATTTCAGTTGCGGAACGTGTCGGGAGCGCGTCCATGCGTCACCTGGAGTATGTTGGCGCCCTCGTCATTCAGGTTGGGCACGCCCTGGGCAGTCTGACGCGGACTTTGCCGATTGTGGGGAATCGTCGCCGGTGGCGCTCTGCAATCCGACAGACGCTCACGATCGGCGTGGATGCGTTTCCCATGGTCGGGATCATGGCCGTTTGCGCGGGATTCATACTGGCGATGCAAGGCGCTACCGAACTGCACCGGCTCGGCGCGATGGAATTAGTGGTCGACCTGGTAACTATTGGTTTTACCAGGGAATTGGGGCCGCTGCTCGCTGCCATTGCGGTGAGCGGACGTTCGGGTTCGGCGTTTTCGGCGGAGATCGGAAGCATGATGGTCACCGAAGAGGTGAGTGCGCTGCGAACGATTGGAATAGACCCCACGGAATTCCTGCTTGCGCCAAAGTTCCTGGGGGCGTTGATTGCGCTTCCCTGCCTGACAATCCTGAGCAACGCGTGCGGAATTCTGGCGGGCGGGATTTTTATGCGCCTGAGCACGGGTATGGCTCTTAGCATTTACCTCCAGGACGTTGTGCACTCCATGGTGCTGCACGACGTTATGACCGGCCTGGTGAAGAGCCTGGCCTTCGCCACCATCATCGTGCATGTCGGGTGTCTGGAAGGTTTCCGTGTTCACGGAGGGCCGGATGCGGTTGGCCGTTCGGCCACGGCGGCAGTTGTAAAATCCACGTTTTTGGTAATCCTCGCTGACGTGGGATTTACAGCCATTTTCTACCTGACGGGAGGAAAGTAGAACCGTGACCCAGGAGCCGGACGCAAGGCGGACAGGGCCAGTGATCTCCGTCCGGGACGTGGTGGTCAGCTACGGCGACAGGCGCGTACTCGACGGAATCAACCTCGACATCTCCCGCGGAGAAACGATGGTCCTGCTGGGAGGCAGCGGAAGCGGAAAGAGCACGCTTTTGCGCCAAATCATCGGTTTGGAGCAGCCGCAATCCGGCCGGGTTCTGGTGAACGGTGTAGATTTGGCGAAAAGCACGCGTAGGGATCTGAAAAAGGTGCGGCGTTCGATTGGCGTCGCGTTTCAGGATGCGGCGTTATTCAATTCAATGTCGGTAGAAGACAATGTCGCGCTACCTTTGCGTGAGCTCACCTGCCTGGCTGAATCGACAATACGGCTGATGACTTGGATGAAGCTCGCGGTGGTCGGGCTGGCAGAATTTGGAAGGTTCAACCCACAGGAGCTTTCCGGGGGAATGAGAAAGCGCGCCGCAGTCGCGCGAGCTCTTGCGCTGGACCCGGAGGTTCTGGTGTTTGACGAACCCTCGGCCGGGCTCGACCCGATCGTGGCGGCTGAACTTGACGAATTAATCCTGGCATTGAAGAGCGCGTTCAACATGACCGTCGTAGTGGTGACTCA
>Ga0335081_10012605_pt1 | contig 13701 bp, 15 predicted proteins | sample Lox_Sample_35_FD_206713 | JGI IMG/M metagenome (GOLD analysis project Ga0335081, IMG submission 206713) | Soil microbial communities from Loxahatchee National Wildlife Refuge, Florida, United States - Lox_Sample_3.5 | ecosystem: Environmental > Terrestrial > Soil > Wetlands | place: USA...
CGAGATCGCGCGCGCGTTCGGCGCCCCGATCGACGTCGTGGCAGGGCTTCGGCTCGAAGTTCCCGGCCGGTGCCACTCGACGTTCGGTGCCGTGGCCGACGGCTCCGCCGTGATCCTCCCCGAGCGCATCCAGACCCTGCAGTTGCCCGAGGACTACGTAGACAGCCTCGTCGAGATCACGCGCCGCGAGGCGGAACGCACCGGACGGGGTTGGCGTAACGGTGCCCCCGAGGTCAGCATCGAGGGACGGCTGGTCATCCTCGCGGACGACGGCATGAGCGATGGCCTGCTGGTGAGCGCCACCACGCGGGCGCTTCGTGAGCACGGGGCTCGGCGGATTGTGTTCGCCGCTCCCGCGGTCAGTGGGGAGCTTGCCGCCGTGATCGATCGGGCCTGCGACGACCACCTGCTCCTCTTTCCTCCCGCGCCAGCCGTGGAGACCCTGGTCTGTGATGCGCGGTTTGAACAGACCACGAGAGCCGACGTCGCTACCATGATCCGGCAGAGCCGCGCCGACTTTGCCGTCCCGGTCAGCACCTGAGAATCTAGGCCGCTCCCGGGCGCGCGGCGAGCCGTGCCCTTCCCCGCGTCCCCTGACGCGCAGGCGCCGCGCGGGGACGCGCGCCCGCGCGCCCAGCGTGCAGACCGGACAAGAGCGCTCGAAGCGGCTGCGTGTTGATAATGTCTGCCGCCGTTGCCCACCCCCGACGCGCTTGATCCACCCCCCAGCGCACGAAATCGAGCTCCACGACGGCGTGCGCGTCGCTGTCGATGGCCAGCTTTGCGCCCTGGGCGAGAGCGCTCCGGGCCAGCAGGTCGTCGAGGTCCTGGCGATCCGGCTGGGAGTTGATCTCGAGCGCCACGCCGTTGCCCGCCGCAGCCCGGGCGACCTCCTCGAAATCGAGGGCGATCCCGGCGCGTTGCCCCAGCAGCCGCCCGGTTGGGTGGGCCAGAATGTCGACCGCTGGGTGGGACAGGGCCCTGAGCACTCGGCGCGTCTGCGCGGCCTTCGGCAGGCTCAGCGAGGTGTGCACGCTGACGATCACGATATCGAGCGCCCACAGCGTCTCGTCGTCGAGGTCGAGGCTCCCATCGGGGAGGATGTCCACCTCGCACCCTGCGAGCAGCCTGCAGTGCTTGAGCGAAGAGTTGAGCCGATCAATGGCGCGCCGCTGTTGCCGGAGTCGGGCGCGATCCAGCCCGCGGGTGACCTTGAGATGCGGGGAATGGTCGGTCACGGCCAGGTACGCGTAGCCACGCTCGTCCGCGGCATGCGCCATCTCCACCAGCGTGGCGCGGCCATCACTCGCATCAGTATGGGAGTGGAGGTCGCCCCGGATCTCCTCTAGAGTTACCAGCCGCGGCAAACGCCCCGCGCGGGCCGCCTCCAGTTCCCCCCGGTCCTCGCGCAGCTCGGGGGGGATGAGCGGGAGCCCCGCGGCCCGGGCAACCTCCTCCTCGGTCCGTCCCCCGATCCGCGTCTTGCCCTTCCAGATCCCGTACTCATTGACCTTGAGTCCGTGCGCGTGCGGCAGCCGGCGGATCGCGATGTTGTGCGCCTTGGAGCCGGTAAAGTAGTACAGCCCCGAACCGTAGCTCTCCGGGTCCAGGACCCGGAGGTCCACCTGCAGCCCGGAGCGGAGCCGGATCGCCGCGCGGGTCGTGCCTTGGGCGAGCACCCGTTCGCTCTCGGGATAGGCCAGGAAGTGGGCGACGACGGGCGCCGCCTTCCGCGCCGTGACCAGCAGGTCGAGGTCGCCAACCGTCTCCTGACAACGCCGGAAGCTCCCGGCCCACTCCGCGCGGGTGAGCCCAGGTGCCGATCGCATGTACTTGAGAAGGGCATCGGCGTATTGAGCCGCCACCGGCCGGAGAAAGCGGCTGGGAGCCTCCCCCCGTTCGGCCAGAGCCTGACGGAGCTGCTCCTCCAGCTTGGCCCCGAAACCGGGGAGCTTGCGCACCCGCCCCTTCTGCAGTGCGCCCCTCAATTCGGCGAAGGTGCGCACCCCAAGGGTCCGGTACAACGCCCGCACCCGCTTGGGGCCAAGGCCGGGGAGACTCATCAGCTTGGCGACTTCGGGCGGAACGTGGCGAGTGGCCTGGGCGAGAGCGCGGAGCCGGCCGGTCTTGACGATCTCGACGATCTTGCCAGCCAGGTCCTCCCCGACGCCGGGTATCGCGGTCAGGGCTTTCGGGTCGCGCGCGGCCACCTCCGACAACGAATCCGGATAGGTCTCCAGCGTGCGTGCCGCCGTCCGGTACGCGCGGACCCGGAATGGGTTGGCCTGGTCCAGCTCCAGCAGGTCGGCCAGCTCCCGAAAGAGCCGCGCGATCTCGGCATTCTCCACGCACGTACCTCAGTTGGGCCGTGAGGGCTCCGGGAGCGGCGGCTTCGGCGGATGGCTGATCGCCCAGACATAGGCCGCCACGGCGCGGACGTCCTGCTCGTTCATCGGAACCCACCCCTTCGGCGGCATCCGCCCCCCGGTGACGGTGAAATCCTCGGGGATGCCATGGGTCACTTCACGAACCAGCCACTCGTACGTGCCGGGCCCGTGCCACCATACCGCGTCCGCCAGATCCGGGCCGTACGCCGTGCCGCGCCCCTCGCGGCCATGGCACTTACTGCAGTTGGCGGCCCCCTGGAACAGCAGTTTGCCCCACGCAATGGATGAGTCCGTCACGCCCGGCGGGCGCGCCGGATTCACCTGGGCCGCTCCCGGTCGAGCAACGGCCAGGAGGCCGAGCGCCACAGCCAGCAGTAGTATCCGCCTCATAGCACCACCCGCTCGGCATGGCTGGTCAGGATATCCACCGCATGGCGGAGCCGCTCGGATGCTTCTCGCGCGATCGCCAGCAGTTCGGGATCATTGGCAAAGTCGCCCGCCGCGAGCAGTGCCTCCGGGTTCGCGATCCGGATCAGCGACCCGCCTGCAGGGCGTTCCTCCACCGTCACGTTGCACGGAAGCAGCAATCCCGTTTCCGCCCTGGCCGAAAGCGAACGATACGCCAAGGACGGGTTGCACGCACCTAGAATCACAAACGGGCGGAAACTCGCGCCCAGCTTCTCCCGGAGCACGGTATGGGCGTCGATCCGGGTCAGGATTCCAAACCCTTCGACCCGGAGCGCCTCCACCACGTTCGTGACGGCGGCTTCGAGCGGGAGGTGCAGGGCGACTTCGAAGCCCAACGCCGGATGGCCCCGGCGCTTCGCCCGGACCATCGCCGCAGCGGCAGCGCCCGCCAGTGCGGCGGAACCCTGGACAAGCGCCGCTTGTCCGGCCGCCCGAGCCGCTTCTCGAACCTGGCGGCGGCGTACCTCCTTCTTGACCCGCTTTTCAACCTTGCGGAGCGTATCGCCCGCCCGTCGGGCGACGCGACTCGCCACCTTGCGCAATCGCTCAGTCTTCTTGGCCATGGTCTCCTCCATCGGCTCCCTCGGTTCCCCGACGCACCTCGACTCATCTAAGGTGCACCGTCGGCCTGAAGCGGGCTTGAAGGGAGGCTGAAAAGAAGGCCGCCCCGGCCGAGGCGGGCCGGGGCGGCGAGCGGTGTCGTGAGGGGTCAGCCTTTGATGACGATCTTGCTCTTGGCGGCCATTTCGGTCTTGGGAAGATGGACCGTCAGGATGCCGTCGTTGTAGTTGGCCTCCACTTTGTTCGCCTCCACCGCCTTGGGCAGGCGCAGGGTCCGGAGGAACTGTCCGGCCTCTCTCTCCTCCCACAGCATGTTCTCGTCCTTCTCGTTGATCTTCTTCTCCCGATGCCCCGTCAGGGTCAGAATGTCACCCTCCACCTGGACATCGAGATTCTCGCGCGGCACGCCCGGGATCTCGGCCCGGATGATGTACTCCTTGTCCGTCTCGGTGAGATCCAGCGCCGGCAGCCACTTCTCTTCCATCGCCTTCTTCAACGGCTCGAACGTGAACGTCGGGAAAACCGGCGCGCCGAAGAAGCGGTCGAATACATCGTCGACATTGCGGACGAGAGTGGGGAGCCCGGTTTGAGATTTGGTGAGCTTCATATGCCCTCCTGGTCTGCACTGCTATCGGGATTCTGGATTCCTGTAAGCGCCCTAACCTAGCATTGGGCCCCTGAAGGACGGCTGAACCCGCTGCGAATCTTCGGTCACGAAGGCCGCTTGACGGCGCTCCGATGCCAGGCGTGACTGATCGACCACACGTAGGCGGCCACGTCCCGCGCTTCGGCATCGGTGAGCGTGATCCAGCCCCGCATCGGCATCGCGATGCCGCGCGTGCTGTAGGCGCGCGGAACCCCGTGAACCACCCGCTCCAGGATCCCCTCGTACGTGTCGGGCCCGTGCATCCACACGCCCTGGGCCAGCGCCGGGCCGCTGTCCGTGCCCACACCCGCGACCCCGTGGCACGCCACACAGTTGCCCGAGCCATGGAAGATTTCCCGGCCCCGGGCGATGGCGGAGTCGTTGACCTGCTGGGGCGGAGGGATCACCGGCGCCGGCGGCTCCTGGGACCAGAGCTGCACCGGGATCAAGACTGCCAGACCGAGGAGCGAGTGTCGTAGTCGCATATGGCCTCCCAGCCAGCTCAAGGATGTGCCCGGGGCGCTTAAGCCGACCATAAGACAGCCTGAAAACTCCATCAGCCACTTTGTCCCTCGGGGACAGCTTGCTTGGCGGGGCCGGGCCACCCTGACGTGGCGGGGACGGCTCGGAGGGGGCTAGTTGCCTGAGTGACGGTCACTTCGGGGCTGGGGTCGGGCGGCACCCAGTTTGCAAGTCTAGCGGCCGCCAGCCGGCGATTTTCGAGCGCCTCAAGGACGGAGAGCAGTGTGGCAGATCTGGAGCCGCTAATGGGCGGGCAAGGCCCACAGGACGAGTTGCGCCGACTCGGCTGGGGGCTATTGGTCTATGTCCTGCTGCTGACGGCCATTGGCGTCGGCGTAGTGCGGCTGGCCCTGAACCATCGCCGGTTCGATCCGCTGACCGTGGTCCACCTGCCGGCCCCGCCTCCCGATACGGCCGTGGCGGATTCCTCCCTGCCGGACAGCGACCCGGCCATCCAGGTCGTCGCCGACAGCTCGGATTCGCCGGAGACCACCGAGTCGCTCCCCGCGCCTCTTCCCGTCAGCGGGGCGACGCCCTGACACCTCGGATTCAGTCCTGATCGTGGAGGATCCGCTCCGGCGGGTCGTCCAGATCGTCAAACTGCCCATTCCGGACTGCCACCGCGAACAGGATCACGAACACCGCGCCGATCACCAGGGCGATCGGCAGCAGGAACAGGAAGGCGTTCATCGCTCGGCCCTCCGCACCCGGCGCTCCACGCTCGAGGCGCTCCAGATCACGATCCCGCTGGAGATCGGCATCAGCACCGCCGCGACCAACGGGTTGACGAGTCCAAGCACCGCCGCCCCGACCGCCACGACGTTGTAGCCGACTGCCCACCGCTGGCTGGTGGTGACCGCCCGGAGCATCGCACGGGCGGCACGGATCCCTGCCAGAACGGGGGCCAGGTGGTCGGTGGAGACGATCCCATCCGCCACCAGCACGCTGCTCGCCGCGCCAGTCCCCATTGCGATCCCCACGTCGGCCGCCGCGAGGCCCGGTCCGTCGTTGAGTCCGTCGCCCGCGAAGAGCACGCGGTGCCCACTGGCCTGTTCCCGCGCGATCCAGCTCGCCTTTCCCGCCGGGTCGGCCGGAGCGACGACCTCGGCGATGCCGGTGTGGGACGCGACATCCTGCGCCACTTCAGATCGGTCACCCGACAGCATGACGACCCGCAGCTCGCCCGCGCGAAGCGCTCGGACCGTCGGAGCGGCGTCCGCGCGCGTAACGTCGCCGAGCCGGATCCGACCCGCCTCACCGAACGCCCCGGTGAGAATCACCTCGCCGGCCTCGCCCCGCTCGAGTCGGTAGTTCTCGCCGTCCAGCTCGCCGGCGATGCCAAGGCCCGGCGTCTCCCGGACGTGCTCGCCACGCGGGAGGGGAATGCCGCGGCGCGCCGCCTCCGCCACGATGGCTCGGGCGATGGGGTGGGTGCTGTACCGCTCCAGCCCCGCCGCGATGCGCAGCGTGGCGTCGTCGCCGGCCACGACGGCCAGGGCACCGGCCGTCACGGTCCCGGTCTTGTCGAAGGCCACGACATCTACCGTCGCCAGGGCCCGGAGCGAATCGCTCGAGCGGAGCAGCAATCCCCGCCGCGCCGCGGCGCCGAGGCCGGAAGCGCCCGCCAGGGGAGCCGCGAGCGCCAGGGCGCAGGGGCAGGCGACGACCAGGACGGCAACCGTCCGGGCTATCGCCGGTTGGAGGCCAATCAGCCACCAGGTGGCGAGCAGCGTCCCCGTGGCCACCACCAGTGTCAGGATCGTGAACCAGGGAGCGATCCGGTCGACACTCGTGGGCGCCGCGCCCCGCTCGGCCGCCAGCTCCACCTGCCGGGCCATCTGTTGTACCACGGTGTCGTCGCCGACGGCGCTTACCCAGACGGTGAGAGCGCCGTCCACCAGGATCGCCCCGGCCACCACCCGCTCGCCTACCGCCACCTGCACCGGGTCGGCCTCGCCGGTGACCAGCGCCATCCGGAGGAGGCCGCTCCCCGAGACAATGACGCCGTCGGCCGCCAGCTCCTCGCCTCGCCCCACATCGATGAGGTCGCCAGCCCGGAGCTGCTCGACCGGTATGATCTCGATTCGATTCTCCCGGGAGCGACGCACCGTGCGGGGCACCGCCGCGGCCAGGGCGGTTGCGGCCTCCGCCGCTCGCCGGCGGCCGCGCGACTCCATCAGGCGGCCCACCAGGAGCAGGGCCACCAGCATCGCCAGGCTGTCGAGGTAGCCGTCCTGGCCGATGATGGTGGTGACCAGCCCCTGGACGTAGAGAATGGCGATGCCCAGGGCGATCGGTACGTCGATGTGCGGCACTCGATGCCGGAGCCCAGCCACTGCGCCGGCGAAGAACGGTGCCGCACACCAGATGGCGACCGGAGTGGCGATCACCAGCGACGTCCAGCGGAACAGCGCCGCGAACCGCGGGTCCATCGCGCCGTACCACCATCCGGCGTAGAGCCCCTCGTAGAGCCCCATGATGGCGACCGCGGCGATCGCGGCGAAGCCCATACGGAGCATCAGGTCCCGGTCGGGAGTGGCCTCTCCGGCGAGCGGGCGGGGGCGATACCCCAGCGCCGCGATACGGCCGGCCAGGGTCGGGAGATCGGTTTCTTCGGGGCGCCAGCGGATGGTCGCGCGGCCGGTGGCATAGCTCACCGTGGCGGCCGCGACGCCCGGCGTGTGCTGCAGGACCTTCTCGGTGACCCAGACGCAGGATGCGCAGCGGAGCCCGTCAACCACGAGGCGGGTCTCGCAGGAGCCATCCGAGGCGGTGGTCACGGGCACACCGCGCCAGTGCGTCGCGCGCTCGGGTTCGGGGCGGGGCGGGAAGGCGGAGCGTTCAGCGTAGTAGCGCTCGAGGCCGGCTCCCCGGATGATCGCGGCGGCCAGCTCGCACCCCCCGCAGCAGTAGGCGTCCTGCTCCCCTTCGACCGCCGTCCCACAGTGCGGGCACGTCCCGCCGGCGCCGCTCCCGGCGCGTGCGCCGAGGAGGGGCGTGGGGTTCACCGGTCGGTCACCGGCTGCCGGTGGCGTAGGACGGGACCACCGCATCTTCGCCACTGATCGCCACGTACGCAAAGACCGCATTGACCACGATGACGATGAACAGGCCGATCGCAATACCCCACGGCCAGTGGTGACTGCTCCTGCTAGTCGGTGTCGCCAATGTGCCCTTCCGTCTTGAAGGTGGCGTCGAGCTCGACGTCATGGGACGGGGAGCTGACATGGACCTCGAGGGGGATGGTGCGGGGCAGGTCGGGCCGCGCCTTCATCCGGATGACCATCGGGACGGTCTGGCTCTCTGTCGTCGCCAATTGCAGATCCTCGACGATGACATCCTGCGAGGGGACCCCTTCCACCCGCACTCGAAACGGGATCTTCCCGGCCGTGGCCTCCTTGTTCGTCACCCGGAGGAGGTAGGTATTGCGGACGTACCCGTCCCCGTCGATCACGAACAGCGAACCGGGCGCGCGCTGCACCGCCGCATCGAACGGCGCCCGTGCTGCCATCAGGACGACGGCCGCCGCGGCGATCCCCGTGAGCAATCCGGCGTAGACCACCGTCCGCGGGCGAAGCCGGCGCGCCTTCTGCCCCATGGTGTCTGCCAGGGAGCCCCAGGTGATCAATGTCTTGTGCCCCAGCTTCTCCATGACGATCTCGCACGCATCGATGCACCGCGCGCAGGCGATGCACTCCAGCTGGAAGCCGTTCCGGATGTCGATGCCCTGCGGGCAGACGAACACGCACTTGTTGCATTCGATGCAGCGCCCCGCCTCCTTGGCGTCCGTCCCCCCGCGCGGCTCCCCCCGCGGGATATCGTACTGGACGAGGAGCGTGTCCCGGTCGGTCAGGGCGCTCTGAAAGCGGGCGTATGGGCAGAGGAAGTTGCAGAACTGCTCCCGGAACCACGCCAGGTCGAAGAACCAGATCCCCGCGAAGATCGCGACGATGCTGTACTCGAGCGCGGTTCCTCGGCCACTCCACAGCTCCCGCGCTCCGGCAAAGTAGCTGGCGAAGGACATCGAGATCACGATCGCGATGACCAGGAACGCCCCCCACTTGACCGCCTTGCGCCAGGCCCGGTCCAGGGTCCAGCCGGACTCGTCACGCTTCCGGCGCCGCACCCAGTCACCCTCGATCCATTCCTCGAACGGGCGGATCCAGGTGTCCAGGAACACGGTCTGCGGACACGCGAAGCCGCACCACAGCCGGCCGAACAGCGAGGTGAAGAAGAACAGCGAGAACGCCAGGAACAGGAGGAGTAGCAGCAGGAAGATCGTGTCCGCCGCCGAGAAGATCGCCCCGAACGCGTAAAGGCGCCGCTCCGGCAGGTCGATCAGGAGCGCCGGGTTGCCCCGGATCGTGATCCAGGGGGTGACGAACAGGATCACGTGCAGCAGCAGGAACGTCGCCTTCCGGAGCCGCTGCCACGGGCCCGTCACCTTCTGTTCGTAGATCCACTTCCGCTTGACTTCGAATCCCAGCATTGCCTTGCTCTCGATTCAGTGCGCCGCGGCTACGGGTGCGCGGCGGCCTTGGAGGTGTCTCCCGGCGCCGGCTCCGCCGTGCTCTGGCCGGTGGCCTGCCGGTTGCGAAAGACCACGTACGCGGCCACCTGCGCCACCTTCTGGGGACCGAGGATCGGACCCCACGTGATCATCCCCTTGGCGGGGACACCGTAGGTGATGGTGTGTAGAATGTCTTCGGGTCGTCCGCCGTGGATCCAGATCGTGTCCAGCAGGTTGGGACCGATCCCGCCCTTCATGTCCGCCCCATGGCAGGGGACGCAATTGGCCTTGTAGATGCCCTCGCCCGCGGCAATGGCCTCGGGCGTCATGCTCACGGTGGTGGCCGTCTGCTGGGGCCAGCGCTTGTTGGCGTCGGCGATCTCCGCCGCGAGGCTCTTGATCTCCGAGCGGTGCGAGATGAAGTGGTAATCCACGCCGTACAGCACGGCCCAGATGATCGTGCCGTAGAAGAGCCCCAGCCACCAGTTGGGCAGCGGGTTGTCGTATTCCTCGATCCCATCGGCCTCGGCGGCGTGCCCCAGCTTCCGGTCGCGCTGCTTCTCCGTGCTCACGTCTCGCCTCCGTCATTGAGGGGAAGACGGCTGTCCGCCTCCCACCGTGCCTTGTTCTGCGCGGACCAGGCCCACCAGATCCAGAACAGGAAGCCCGCAAGGAAGACCGCCGTCGTAACCCCGAGGAGCCAGCCGAGCCGCACACTCTCCGCCGCGGCGGTCAGCACATGGTTCATGGGTTGGGCTCCCCGCCGGCCGGCCCACCGGTCTGACCCGCCGCTATGGCCGCGCGACCATCCTTCCCCAGGCGCTGCAGGTATGCGATCAGGGCGATGATCTCGCGGTTGGGCTCGGCCGTGATCCCCGCCTGCTTGAGTCGGTCCACGATCCCCTGCGCCTGGGCCGCGACCGCCTGCGGCGCCCCAGCGATCTCGGTGTCCGTATAGGGCACGCCCACCCGTTGCAGGGCGCGCATCGAGGCCTGGATGTCCGCCACGTCATACTTGTTTCGGTGGAGCCATGGATAGACCGGCATCACGCTCCCGGGCGACACACTGCGCGGGTTCTGCATGTGCTCGTAGTGCCACGCGTCGGGGTACTTGCCCCCCACCCGCTGCAGGTCGGGCCCCATGCGGCGGGATCCCATCAGGAAGGGATGGTCGTAGGCGTACTCGCCCGACCGCGTCCACTCCCCGTAGCGCAGCACCTCGGCCCGCATGGGGCGGACCATCTGCGAGTGGCAGAGGTAGCAGCCTTCACGGATGTAGATGTCCCTACCCGCGACTTCCAGCGCCGTGTACGGCGTTACGCCCGGAAGCCCACCCGGCCCCTGGGCCGCGGTGAACATCGGGATGATTTCCACCAGGCCGCCGATGAAGATCACGATGGTGACGAACACCGCGAACATCGCGCTCTTGCCTTCGAGGGTGCGGTGCGCCGCGGTGTAACCAGTCTCGGTCGAATCGCTCATGGATCGTCTCCTCAGCGGGCGCCGGCGGTGGCCGGCGCCATCCGGATGGCCAGCGGCCCCCGCATGGTCTGATACAGGTTCCACACCATCATGACGGCCCCGGTGAAGTAGAGGAGGCCACCCAGCAGGCGCAGCCAGTAGAAGGGCGAGAGCTGGTGCACGATGTCCACGAAGTTCGGGTACTTGAGCTGGCCAGTGTCGTCAAAGGCTCGCCATTCGAGCCCCTCGGTGAGCCCGGCCGCCCACATCGACACCGTGTACAGCACGATGCCGATCGTCGCGAGCCAGAAATGCGTGGTGGCCCATTCGGGGTGCGCCAACTGGGACCGCTTCCACACCTTGGGCACGATCCAGTACAGCACCCCGAACGTGAGCATCCCCACCCAGCCCAGGGCGCCGGAGTGCACGTGGCCGATCGTCCAGTTGGTGAAATGGGAGAGGCTGTTGACGGCGCGAATGGACATCATCGGCCCCTCGAAGGTGCTCATTCCGTAGAAGCTCACCGCCACGACCAGGAACTTGAGGACCGGATCGGTTCGCACCCGGTCCCATGCTCCCCGCAGCGTGAGCAGGCCGTTCAGCATCCCGCCCCACGATGGCGCGATCAGCATGATGCTGAACACCATGCCCAGGGTCTGCGCCCACTCCGGAAGGGCGGAGTACAGCAGGTGATGAGGCCCGGCCCAGATGTACAGGAAGACCAGCGCCCAGAAGTGGATGATCGAGAGGCGGTAACTGTACACCGGCCGCTCCGCGATGCGCGGCAGGTAGTAGTACATCATGCCGAGGAACGGCGTGGTCAGGATGAAACCCACGGCGTTGTGGCCATACCACCACTGCACCAGGGCGTCCGTCATGCCGGCGTAGATCGGGTAGGACTTGAAGAAGGAGGCCGGGATGGAGAGGCTGTTCACGATATGCAGCACCGGCACCACGATCACCGTCGCCATGTAGAACCAGATGGCGACGTAGAGATGCTGCACCTTCCGGATGGCGATCGTCCCGAAGAAGTTGATCATGAAGATCACCCAGACGATCGCGATAAGCACCTTGATGGGCCAGATCAGCTCGGCGTACTCCTTGGAGAACGTGTAGCCGAGCGGCAGGCTGATCGCCGCGCACACGATGATCAGCTGCCAACCCCAGAAGTGCAGGCGCGACAGGACATCGCTGAACATCCGCGTCTTGAGCAGGCGTTGCATCGAGTGGTATACGCCGAAGAAGATTGCGTTGCCCGCAAAGGCGAAGATCACCGCGTTGGTATGCAGCGGACGCAGCCGACCGAACGTAGTCCAAGGCAGGCCCAGGTTCGCGGGCCACCACGCGATCTCGAGCGCGATCCACAGCCCGACCAGCATGCCGACGAGCGCCCAGACAATCGTGGCGATCACGAACATCTTCACGATCGCGTCGTCGTATCGGGGTTCGTCAGACGCGATCACACCGGTATTTTGCACGGGGTCAACTCCTCCACTGGAGAATGATGGTCGCCCTGCTCATCGCCGCCTTCGTCGCCGGGTCGCTCGGCAGCCTCCACTGCGTGGCCATGTGCGGGGCCTTTGCCGCTTCCTGCGCCCGTACCCCGCGTGGCCTGCCCGCCTGGCACGTCGGCCGGGTAGGCACATACACATTGCTCGGCGCGCTGGCCGGCGCGGCCGGCCACCTGCTGCCCGGCCCCGCCTGGCTGCCTGCCCTCCTCGCCTCCATCCTGCTGGTCTGGTTCGCCCTCGCGCTGGCTGGCCTGGCGCCTGAGCCCAAGCTCGTCCCACCCGTACTCCTGCGCGCCGGCACCCGAGCCGCCGGCCAGCCCACGGCTGGTGCCCAGCTGCTCTTCGGGATCGCGAATGGTTTTCTGCCCTGTGGCCTCGTCTATTCTGCGCTGAGCATCCCCGTCGCTCTCGCGAATCCGGGGCGTGGCGCACTGGCCATGCTCGCTTTCGGGCTGGGCACCGTTCCCGCGCTCAGCCTCGCGTCGCTTGGCGTCCGCCGCTTGCTCCTGACGACCTTGTGGCGTCGCCGAGTCTTCGCAGCCCTCGTCCTCGCGGTCGGCCTCTGGACAATCTGGAACCGCGCCACGCACGCCGGCGGGCACCACCATATGGCGCCGATGTCCATGCCGCGCGTCGAGGGAACGGCACAACAATAGAAGGCGTTTGTGAAGAAAGGTGCGAGGTTCGATGAACCCGCCTTCATCGAACGTCGGGATCCGCTGGCTTAGAGTCTCGGACGGTGGCGCCGCTCCCCGTGGGGAGTCTCCCGGGCCACCGTCGGCTCGGCAAACGCAGGTCGCGTGACCGGGGGCAGCCCGAGGTGCGCGCGCGCGCGGTTGAGCGCGTCATCGAGGTTGCCGGTCACATTGTCCGCGCCCAGCTCCGTATAGAAATCCGAATTGGTGATCGCCACGACGGGCTGCGAATGCACGTCGGACAGGATCACCAGGCTTCCCTCCCGTCGGCTCCGCCGGACCACGTCTCGGAGCGCGGCGATGCCGCTCGAGTCGATCACGGGCACCCGGCGCAGCCGGATGATCAGCACTCGAGGCTTGCGCGCGATGTTGCTGACCGCTGACGTGAACGACTCCGCTGCCCCGAAGAAGAACGGCCCGTCGATCTCATAGACATCGACCCCCGGAGGCAGCTCGCGGCGTTCGGCCGCGTTCCGATCTTCCAGGTCCAGCTCGGGCCCGTCCTCGAACTCTCGGGAGAGTACCCGGACGTTCGTGACCTCGGACATGCGCTTCATGAAGAGGAAGGCGGCGAGCACCATCCCAACCTCGACGGCCACGGTCAGGTCGACCAGCACGGTGAGGAGGAAGGTCGTGAGCAGGACCGCGACGTCGCTCTTGGGCGCCCGGAGCTCACCCTTGAAGCGCCGCCATTCGCTCATGTGATAGCTCACGACCACGAGGATCGCGGCCAGCACGGCCATCGGGATCAGCGAGGCCCACCGCCCGAAGAACAGCACGATCAGAAGCAGTGTCACCGCGTGGACGATGCCTGCCACCGGTGTCCGCCCTCCGTTCTTGATATTGGTCGCCGTGCGGGCGATGGCCCCTGTCACCGGAATCCCGCCGAGCAGCGGGCTCGCGATGTTCGCGACCCCCTGGGCCACCAGCTCCATGTTGG
>Ga0335081_10012606_pt1 | contig 13701 bp, 11 predicted proteins | sample Lox_Sample_35_FD_206713 | JGI IMG/M metagenome (GOLD analysis project Ga0335081, IMG submission 206713) | Soil microbial communities from Loxahatchee National Wildlife Refuge, Florida, United States - Lox_Sample_3.5 | ecosystem: Environmental > Terrestrial > Soil > Wetlands | place: USA...
CGCCGCAAGCACGCCGGCGCTGAAGGGAGTCCTGCGCGCCGTGGAGGAATTCCTCCCCTGGTACTCGGGAGTCCACCGGGGCACGGGGTTCAAGTCCATTCTCGCCACGGGCGTCTTCGACGCCGCGCATGACCAGGTGGGCGACTTCGTGGGCGCGGATCCGGCCTCGAACACGGTCGTCTTCACCAAGAACACCACCGAGTGCATCAACAAGCTCGCGAACCGGATCCCGTTTGCCGCCGGCGATGCGGTCGTCACGACGATGATGGAGCACCACTCCAACGACCTCCCCTGGCGGAGGCGTGCGCGGGTCGTCCACGTCGGGATCACCGCCGACGGCAGGGCGGACCTCCAGGCGATGCGCGCGGCGATCGCCCGTGAGCGGGGTCGCCTCCGGCTGGTGGCCGTGAGCGGGGCGTCCAACATCACCGGGCTCTGTTCGCCGATCCACGAGATCGCCTCCTGGGCCCACGCCGCGGGGGCGATGGTGTTCGTGGACGCCGCCCAGCTCGCGCCGCACCGCCGGATCGCCATGCTGCCCGACGACGATCCCGGCCACATCGATTTCCTTGCGCTCTCGGCGCATAAGATCTACGCTCCTTTCGGCACCGGGGCCCTCATCGGACCGAAGCGGTTCTTCGAGGAAGGGGACCCCGACCTGGTGGGAGGGGGCGTCGTGGATATCGTCACGCTCGACCGGGCCGTGTGGAACCATCCCCCGCACAAGGAAGAGGCGGGGAGCCCGAACGTCCTGGGGGGGGTGGCACTCGCCGCATCGCTGCGCATCCTGGGGAGCGTGGGAATGGACGCCATTGCCGCGCACGAGCAGCAGCTCCTCGCCTACGGGTACGCCAGGCTGCGGAAGATACCGAAGATCATTCTCTACGGACCCACGGACCGGCTGGAAGACAAGGTGGGCGTGATGACGTTCAACATCGACGGCATGCACCACTCGCTCGTTGCCGCCATCCTCGGCGTCGAGGGAGGGATCGGGGTGCGTGACGGCTGCTTCTGCGCGCATCCGTACGTCAAGGAGCTGCTCCACGTCGGGGCGGAAGCGGACAGGAAGTTCACCGACGAGGTAATGGGGGGGAACAAATCCAACATGCCCGGAATGGTCCGGGCGAGCCTCGGCTGCTACAACACCACGGAAGACATCGATGCCCTTTCGGACATGCTCGCCCGGGTTGCGGGCGGCGCATACAGGGGGACGTACGTGCAGAACCCGGCGACGGGGGCATTCCACGCCAAGGGCTACGAGGTCGATTTCGCCCGTTACTGTTCGCTTGCCACGGGGCCGGTCGCGGGACGCCTTCACTCGGAGGCCTCATGAATTGTGATCGCGCCTGAGGGCCCATGCAGGAGTTTGCATACAGGGACGCCACGCTCATGGCGGAATCCGTCTCGCTGCGCGACGTCGCGGAGGAGTTCGGCACGCCGCTCTACGTGTACAGCAAGCGGTCGGTGCTCGATCATTGCCGCCACATCGAGCGGGCCTTCGACGGCTATCCGCATCTCTCGTACTATGCGGTCAAGGCGAACGCGAACAGGGAGCTGCTCCGCCTGATCGGGCGTGAAGGCTTCGGCGCGGACGTTGCATCTGTCGGCGAGCTGCAGGCCGCGCTCGCGGCCGGGATTCATGCCGCGAAGATCACGTTCAGCGGCGTCGGCAAGCGCGATGACGAGCTGCGCTCGGCGTTGCGCGCGGGGATCCACGCCTACAACGTCGAATCGACGGAGGAAATCGAGGTCCTGAACACAATCGCGGGGGAGGAAAAGAAACGCGCCCGCATCCTCCTGCGCGTGAACCTGGATATCGATGCGGGAGGCCACGCGTACGTCTCGACGTCCCTGAAGCAAAACAAGTTCGGCATCCCCGCCCGGGACGCCGAGCGTGTGCTCCGCTGGGCGACGGGGCTCTCCGGCATCGAAGTGCGGGGGCTCCACAGCCACATCGGGTCCCAGATCACGAAAGCCGAAACGTTTGTGCGCGCCGCGGAGGCGCTCGTCGGGCTCCTGGGCGAGCTCTCGCGCGCGGGGATGCAGCTCACCGATCTCGACTTCGGCGGGGGGTTCGGCGTGCAGTACCGGGGCTTCCTGAACGATGCGCGCCTGCCGGTCGAGGAGCCGGAGGAGCTGAACCTCTCCGCCGCGACGCTGATCAGGACAGTGGCCCCGCTCCTGAAGGAAACCAACTGCCGCCTGTCGATCCAGCCGGGGCGCTCCGTCATCGCCCACGCGGGGGTCCTCCTCGTCAAAGTCCTCTACCGGAAACAGACCGAGGACAAGCTCTTCATCGTCGTGGACGGCGGCATGAACGACCTGATCAGGCCGAGCCTCTACCATGCCCACCATCAGATCGTTCCCCTGGAGCTCAACGGGAAGGAACACGAGACGGCGGACATCGTGGGTCCGCTGTGCGAGTCGGGGGACTTCTTCGCGCTCGACAGGCGCATACCCCGGGTCGAACGGGGCGACTACCTCGCGTTGATGTGCGCCGGGGCGTACGGGTACGTGCTCTCTTCGAACTACAATGCGCGCCCGCGCCCGGCGGAAGTCATGGTCGACGGGACCGCCCGCACGCTGATCAGGCGGCGGGAGACAATCCAGAATATCAACGAAGGGTGACGCGTGAAGAAGTACGCCGTTGCGGTCGTGGGGGCAACCGGGCTGGTGGGGAGGAAGATGTCGCAGGTCCTCGAGGAGCACCGCTTCCCGGTCGGCGAGCTCAGGCTCCTGGCCTCGGCGCGGTCGGCCGGCAAGCGGCTGAGCTTCGGCGGCGGCGAAGTGGCGGTGCGCGAACTCACGCCGGACGCGTTCGCCGGGATCGACATTGCCCTTTTCTCCGCCGGCGCATCGGTGAGCAAGGAGTTCGCCCCCCACGCGGTGCGTGCCGGGACGCTCGTCGTCGACAACAGCAGCGCCTTCCGGCTCGACTCCGGGGTGCCGCTCGTGGTCCCGGAGGTGAACCGCGCGGACATCTTCCGCCACCGGGGCATCATCGCCAATCCGAACTGCTCCACGATCCAGATGGTCGTGGCCCTCAAACCGCTCCACGACCTCTGGAACATCCGGCGGATCGTCGTCGCGACGTACCAGTCGGTGACCGGCGCCGGGAAGAAGGGGCTGTCGCAGCTCGAGGATGAGATCGCCGAGAAGCAGGGCGCGGAGAAGAAGTTTCCCCACCGGATCGCGTTCAACGTGCTCCCCCAGGTGGACGTCTTTTTCGACGACGGCTCCTCGAAAGAGGAATACAAGATGGTGGAGGAGACGAAGAAGATCATGGGGGACGACTCGATCGGTGTGAGCGCCACCTGCGTGCGGGTGCCGGTCTGGGGCGGGCACAGCGAGGCGGTCAACGTGGAGTTCAGGAAGCCGTGCGACGTCGCCGCGGCGCGCGCCGCGCTAGCGGCCGCCCCCGGCGTGATCCTGCGCGACGACCCCGGGGCATCCGTCTACCCGATGCCCATCGATGCGTGGGACACCGATCCCGTGTACGTGGGGCGCGTGCGGCGCGATCCGACCGTGCCGAGCGGGCTCAATCTCTGGGTGGTGGCCGACAACCTCCGCAAGGGGGCGGCCACGAACGCCGTGCAGATCGCCGAAGAATGGATCAAAGGACAATAGCGCGGGGTACCGCGATGACCAGACGAATTGCCGCGCGGGCCGGCCTGCCCCTCCTGGCGGCGCTGCTCCTGCCGGGGTGCCTGCTGATCAGGACCACCGAACACTGGGTCACGCTGAAGCCGGACGGAAGCGGGGACGCGAAGCTCCGCCTGGTCGATATCCGGACCGACGCGCCCACGGACTCGCTCGCGGCGCGCGACTATTCCGTCATGATGACGTCGATCGAGAAGGAAGGGATCGAGGAGTTCGAGCGGGGGGGGCGCAAGGTGACGTCCAAGCAGTTCATCGCCAGCGGCGACACGCTGACGGCGGAGATCACGTACACGTTCCCGAATATCAACGAGGTCGAGGGCCTCAAGTTCCGCCACAACGAGATGTTCCTGGTGGTAAACGAGGGGCGGGAGATCGTGAAGACCAACGGGAGCGTGGAATCCTGGGTCAAGGGGGCGAAGCGCATCGTCTGGCCGCGCGACGCCAGGCACCTCATGTACCAGATCAGCGAGAAGAAGATGCCGGCTGCCCGGTCGCTGGCTCCCCTATACCTGAAGTACGGGTACACGATGCCTGCAGGGGTGCAGTAGCATGCCGGGCAAACTCCGCGTCGGAATTATTTTCGGCGGGCGCTCTGGAGAACACGAGGTCTCGCTCGTTTCCGCGACGTCGGTGATCGCCGCCCTCGATCCCGCGAAATACGAGGTCGTTCCCATCGGCATCACACCCGGGGGCAGGTGGATCAGCTCGGCCCGCGCGCTCGGGATGCTGAAAGAGAAGGCCGGTCCCGAGGCGGAACCCGAGAAATTCCTCGTCCCGGAACCGAATCGGAAAGGGCTCGTATCACTGAACGGCGGGGGAGGATCCCCGCAGTCGCTCGACGTGGTGATTCCCCTCGTGCACGGGACATACGGCGAGGACGGGACGCTCCAGGGATTGCTCGAGCTGGCGAACATCCCCTACGTCGGGGCCGGCGTGCTCGCCTCCGCCGTGGGAATGGACAAGATCGTCCAGAAAATGGTCTTTACGACGGCGGGGCTCCCCGTCGTCAAGTATTGCTGGGCATATGCGGACCTCTGTCGCACGCGTCCGGGGACCGTGAGAGCATCGGTGGAAAAGAGCCTCCGGTATCCGGTGTTCGTGAAGCCTGCAAACACCGGGTCCAGCGTCGGCATCTCCAAGGTGCACGCCCGCCGGGAGCTTGCGCCGGCGCTCCTCGAGGCGGCCGGGTACGACCGGAAAGTGATCATCGAGGAAGGCGTCCGCGATGCGCGGGAGATCGAATGCAGCGTGCTCGGCAACGACGATCCCGTGGCCTCGGTGCCGGGAGAAGTCGTCCCGTCCAACGAGTTCTATGACTACGACGCGAAGTACGTCGACGGGAAGTCGCGCGCAGTCATCCCGGCGCCGCTTCCCGCGGCCATGGCGCGCACAATCAGGGAATTCGCCGTGCGCGCCTACCGGGCCATCGACTGCGCCGGCATGGCGCGCGTGGATTTCTTCGTGACGAAACGGAGAGTCCTGCTCAATGAAGTCAACACGATTCCCGGCTTCACCGCGATCAGCATGTACCCCAAGATGTGGGAAGCCTCCGGTGTGCCGTTCCGGGAGCTCCTCGACCGCCTGATCGCCCTCGCGATCGAGCGCCACCGCGAGATGAACGCCCGGCGCACGTCGTACACGCCGGCGAAAGACTGGTTCAGGTCGTAGCGGATGGACAACCTGTTTTACAGGAAACGGAAGGGACGGCCCGACCTCCGGGCCCTCCTCAGGAAGCTGCTCAGGAACCGGCGCCTGATGCTCGCGCTGGTCATCGCCGTGCCGCTCGCCGGCGTCGTGATCTTCGGCAACCACGGCATCCTCCAGCGGATCCGGCTTGAGCGGCGGAAGACGGAGCTCCAGGAGCAAATCCGTTCGGAGGAGTCGGAGCGGAAGGCGCTCGAGGAGGAATCGAAGAAGCTCGACACCGACAGGGCCGAGATCGAGAAAGTCGCCCGGGAAAAGCACCACATGGCGCGCGATGGAGAGCAGGTGTACAGGGTCACCCCGGCGAAATGAACACCTCCCCGTCAAATCCCCGTTGCAAACCCGTCGGCGCCCGTCATTGCGAGCGTTTTTTGCGAAGCAATCTCGCCCGACCCGTCATTGCGAGCGCTTTTTGCGAAGCAATCTCGCAAAAATCACCTCGCAATGACCGGGGAGACTTGTGTATGACTCTGTAGCCCATGGATCTCTTCGCTTCCCCCCCGGCGCCTGATGCCGCCCCGCTCGCCGAGCGAGTCCGGCCCGCCACGCTCGAGGAGTTTGTCGGGCAGGAACACCTGCTGGGACCCGGCAAGCCGCTGCGCGTGCTGATCGAGGGGGACCGGATCGTCTCGATGATCTTCTGGGGTCCCCCCGGCACCGGCAAGACGACGCTGGCGCGAATCATCGCCCGCCATACGAAGTCCGAGTTCTTCCAGCTCAACGCGGTCTCCTCGGGTGTGAAAGACGTCCGGGAGGTCATCGAGCGCGCCCAGGCCAACCGCACGCGCCTCGGGCGCGGCACGGTGCTCTTTATCGACGAGATCCACCGGTTCAACAAGGCGCAGCAGGACGCGCTCCTCCACAGCGTCGAGGACGGCGTCATCACACTGATCGGCGCCACCACCGAGAACCCCTCCTTCGAAGTCATCGCGCCGCTTCTCTCGCGCACACGGCTCTACACGCTCCGGTCCCTGACCGACGCCCACCTGAACGCCATCATCGACCGCGCCCTCGCCTCCGACGCCGTGCTCCGGGAATCGCGCATCACCGTGGAGGACAGGGACGACCTGATACTCCTCTCCGGCGGGGACGCGCGCATGATGCTCAACGGGCTCGAGACGGCGATCCGGCTCGCACGGGCGGAGGCGGACGGGGCCCGGCGTGTGACGGCGAAGGAGATCGAGGAGGCGTTCCAGCGGAAGTACGTCAGGTACGACAAGGGGGGGGAAGAGCACTACAACATCATCTCGGCGTTCATCAAGAGCGTCCGCGGAAGCGACCCGGACGCGGCGGTCTACTGGATGGCCCGCATGCTGGAGGGGGGGGAGGACCCCAAGTTCATCGCGCGCAGGATGATCGTCCTGGCCTCGGAGGATATCGGCAACGCCGCGCCGTACGCCCTCACTCTCGCCACGTCCTGCTTCACCGCGGTCGACTACATCGGGATGCCGGAGGCCCGGATCGTCCTTTCCCAGACGGCCACGTACCTTGCCTCGTGCCCCAAGAGCAACGCGGCGGTCGTCGCCATCGGGACCGCGCTCGACGATGTCCGCTCGCGCCCCGACGAGCCCGTGCCGCTCCACCTGCGCAATGCCCCCACGAAGATGATGAAGGACCTCGGGTACGGGGCCGAGTACAGGTACAGCCATGATTTCGAGAAGAACTTCGTCGAGCAGCAGTACCTTCCCGACGGCCTGACGGGGAAGATCTATTACGCGCCGTCTGACAACGGGGATGAAAAGAACATCAGGGCGCGGCTGAACGCCTGGTGGAAGAAGAAGCAGCGATGAACCGGGTGCGCAGCGCACTCTTCGTCTCCTCTGCCCTTGCGCTCCTGGTGGCGCCCCGCAGCGCGGTCCCCCAGGCGAAGGCGCCCCTCGACTCAGCCGCGCACGCCGTGCCCGCGCTTTTCCGCGGGTCCCAGCGCGATTCGCTCGCGCGCAGGGACTCCTCCGCCGCGCGCGACACGTCCCGCCTCCACGCAGATACCGCGAAGACCTCCTCCGGCATCGATTCCGTCGTCTCCTACACCGCGGCCGACACGGTGGTCTACAACCTCGGGGCCCGTACGATGACGCTCTTCGGCAAGGGGGACATCAAGTACCGCGAGCTTGCCCTGAAGGCGGAGAGGGTGGACATCAACTGGGTGACATCGCTCCTGCACGCCGAGGGTATCGCCGACACCGCAGATACGACCGGGAAGAAAATGAAGGGGCTCCCCGAGATGGTGGACGGATCGGAGGTGTACCACGGCCGCACGGTCGACTACGACTTCAGGACGAAGAAGGGGAGGATCGACCTCGGCAAGACGGAAGAGGACAAGAGCTACTACTACGGCGACGAGATCAAGAAGGTGGAGCCCGACGTGATGTACGTCGAGGACGGGAAGTTCACCTCGTGCGACCTGGAGCACCCGCACTACTACTTCGGCAGCCCCGAGATGAAGATCATGCTGAAGGACAAGATCGTGGCGCGGCCCGTCTTCTTTTATATCGACGACGTCCCGGTCTTCGCGCTTCCCTTCGGGATTTTCCCCAGCGAGCGGGGGAGGCGCTCCGGTCTCATCGGGCCGGCCTTCGGCGAAAGCACGCGCGGCCGCTACCTGACGCACCTGGGGTACTACTGGGCGATGACCGACTACACCGACGTGGCGTTCAAGGCCGACGGGTATTCCAAGGGGAGCTACACGCTCTACGGCAACTTCAACTACAAGCTCCGGTACGACTTCCAGGGCGACATCGAGGCGTCGTTCGGCAAAGTGGTCTCGGGGGAGCCGGCCGATCCCGGGTACGGCGTGACGAAAGAATTCAACGTGCACATCGGCCACAGCGAGGACTTCGATCCCACGGCGCACCTGGCCGTCGACTTCACGTTCACGAGCGGCTCGTATTACCAGAACACCAGTTTCAACCTGAACCAGCTCCTGGAGCAGAACGCGGTGTCGAACGCCACGTTTACCAAGAGCTGGGAGGGAACCCCGAACAGCATGACGGTGAACATCCACCGCGACCAGTACCTGCAGACCGGCCAGACGAGCACGATTCTTCCGGATATCAGCTTCAACCACAGCCAGTCGTTCCCCTTCCGCTCGGAAAAACACGACGTCGGTTCGGCGATGAAATGGTACGAGCTGATCTCGTACACGTACGCCGGGCAGTTCGAGGATGTCCAGACGAACACGCCGATCATCACCGGGGCCGACTCCGGGAAGCTCGCCTTCGACGAACGCCGGGGCATCATGCACCAGTTCACGCTGAACATGGCCCCCAAGGCGGGGTACGTGACGCTGACCCCGTTTTTCAACTACACGGAGAAATGGTACGACGAGCATACGGCGATCACGGCCGATCCGCTCACGGACAACGCGGACTACCACAATATCCATTCGATCTCGGCGGTGCGCTACTACAACATGGGCCTTTCGGCCAGCACGAAGTTCTTCGGCATCTTCCAGCCCGACGTGTTCGGCATCAAAGGCATTCGTCACCAGGTGACCCCATCCCTGTCGTACACGTACGCGCCCGACTTCTCGACCGACAGGTACGGCTATTACGGGCAGTACAGGGACACACTGGGGGCGTACCACAGGTACGGGCTGTACGACCGCGAGGTCTTCGGCGGTGCGCCCGCGGGGACGCAGCAGGCGATCTCCCTGAGCGTCGGCAACGTCTTCGAAATGAAGACGGCGTCGCACGACACGTCGGGGCAGGACAACAAGTTCCAGCTCCTGAATCTGAACGCCGGGATCTCGTATAACTTTGCGGCGGACAGCCTCCGGCTGAGCGAGCTCGCGCTCGACTACCGGACGTCGATCGGCAACTACCTCTCGATCGGGGGGAGCACGTCGTACAATTTCTACAAGTTTGTCCGCGACACGGGGAGCGTCCCCATCGGCCAGCGCGTCAACAGGTTCCTCATCAACACCGACCACCGGCTGGCGGACCTGACCGCGTTTACCGTCAGCATCGGCACGCACCTGAGCGGGGAGAAGCACTCGACTACCGCCGGCCCCATCCTGACGCCCGCCGATTCGCTCGCCCGGGCGCAGAAGCGGGGCTACGTGGGACTGTACGACCAGGAGGCGCCGGATTTCAGCATCCCGTGGAACCTGGATCTCAACTGGAACTACACGATGCAGAAGGAGGACCCCCTCTTTCCGTCGAAAAGTTCGGGGATCTCCGCCTCACTCGGGTTCAACCTGACGGAGTTCTGGAAGATCACCGCGACGACGAGCTACGACCTGATCAACAGGGTCTTCACCGCCCCGCAGATCACGGTCTACCGCGACCTGCACTGCTGGGAGCTCAATTTCAACTGGGTGCCCACGGGCCCCTACAGGAACTTCCACGTGGAGATCCGCCTGAAGGCTCCGCAGCTCCAGGACGTCAAGATCACCAAGCAGGGCGGTCTCCGCGGGATCGAATGACAGCGTTCCTCAGCTGTCATTGCGAGTGCGGGACGTGTCATTGCGAGCGCTTTGTGCGAAGCAATCCCGCCGTCACGACGAGTGACGCGGGCGTCCCCCGCCGTCACGGGGAGAGACGCAGGCGCCCCCCGCGGTCATTGCGAGGAGCGTTTCTCAGCGACGAAGCAATCTGTCCGAATTTTAGAGGAGGTGCCATGTCCCGTTTCCTGTGCGTAGCGATGGTCCTGTTCGTCCTCTCTTCCTGTTCCGGTCCCGCCTCAGACCTTTCGGTCGTGAGCAAGTCGCTTCACCGCGACGTCAACGCGAGCATGGCGGGAGGGATGGGCGACGTTCCCTCCAACGGGGCGATATTCTGGGTTGAGGGGCAGGTGAAAAACAGCGGGGCGGAGGACATTGCAAATGTCTCGATCGCCTTCAGGGTAACCGATGGGAGATCACGGCAGGTGCTGACTGCGGAAATACCGGTGGTCAAGGCGGGAGCGACAGTGGATTTCAAAACCCCGGTGCAGGGATCGCAGGTGGAGCTGCGTCTTGCGGAGGACGAGCCCGAAATTACTGTCGCCCGCTGAAGGGGGGCTGCCCGGTCGGGCGCGGTACGCGCCGGGCGAGCGTCAGGCCGACTGCTTCCGCTCCTCGTAGCTGTAGAGGGGCTCTTTCCGCCGGAGGATGACCTCCTTCGTGATCGTGCACGAGGCGAGGTTTCTCCGGTCGGGGAGCGAGTACATGATATCGAGGAACACCTCCTCGATGATCGAGCGGAGGGCGCGCGCCCCGGTGCCCCGCTCGATCGCCTTCTGCACGACCGCCTTCAGCGCGCTCTCCTCGAATATCAGGTCGACCCCCTCCATCCGGAAGAGCTTCTTGTACTGCTTCACGATGGCGTTTTTCGGGCCGGTGAGTATGCTCAGGAGGGCGTCCTCGCTGAGCGACTGGAGGGCGGAGACGAGAGGCACCCGTCCCACGAACTCCGGGATCATGCCGAACTTCACCAGGTCCTCCGGCTGGACCAGCGGGAGGAGCTGGTCCGCAGCTCCTTCCTTCTTCCCCTTGATCTCGGCGCCGAATCCCATCGGGTTCTGGTGCACGCGGCGGGCGATGATCTTCTCGAGGCCTTCGAACGCGCCGCCGCAGATGAAGAGGATGTTGCGCGTGTTAATGTTGATGAGGCTCTGCTCGGGATGTTTGCGGCCCCCCTTGGGGGGGACGCCCGCGATGGTGCCCTCGAGGATCTTCAGGAGCGCCTGCTGCACCCCTTCACCCGACACGTCGCGCGTGATCGAAGCGCTCTCGCTCTTGCGCGCGATCTTGTCGATCTCGTCGATGTAGACGATCCCGCGCTCCGCCTTCTCCACGTTGTACTCGGCGTTCTGCAGGAGGTGCACCAGGATGGTCTCCACGTCGTCGCCGACGTAGCCGGCCTCGGTGAGCGTCGTGGCGTCGGCGATCGCGAAGGGAACGTCCAGGATCCGCGCCAGCGTCTGCGCCAGGAGCGTCTTCCCCGTGCCCGTGGGCCCGATGAGGAGGATGTTCGTCTTCTCGATCTCGACGTCGTCCGTTTCGTAGACAGGGTCGCGCGAGTCGATGCGCTTGTAGTGGTTGTACACCGCCACCGCCAGCGTGCGCTTGGCGTGTTCCTGCCCGATGACGTAGTCGTCGAGCGACTGCTTGATGCGGGCCGGGGTCAGCGTGCTCCGCGCTCCCTTGCGGGTGGAGAGCGACGACATGCTGTTGCGGATGATGTCCACGGAGCTGGACACGCAGATATCGCAGATGTAGACCTCGGGTCCCGCGATGATGCTCTGGACCTCTTCGGGCGTACGTCCGCAGAATGAACAGTGGATCTGCTCGCCGGTCTTCGACTTTTGGGCCATGGCAGAGGGGTCCGGAAGTTACTTCTTCTCGCGTTCCTTCTTGATGTACACGGTGTCGATGAGGCCGTAGGACTTGGCTTCCTCGGACGACATGTACCGGTCGCGGTCGGTGTCGCGCTCGATCACGTCGAGTGGCTGGTTGCTGTGGTGCGCGAGAATCTCGTTGAGCCGCTTTTTCGTGCGGAGGATCTCTTCGGCCTGGATGCTGATGTCCGAGGCCGTCCCCTGTACCCCGCCCCACGGCTGGTGGATCATGATGCGGGAGTTCGGAAGCCCGGAGCGCTTCCCCTTCGCGCCACCGGCAAGGAGCACCGCTCCCATGCTGGCGGCGAGGCCGATGCAGATGGTCGCGACGTCCGGCCGGATGTACTGCATCGTGTCATAGATGGCCAGTCCCGAGGAGACGCTTCCGCCCGGGCTGTTGATGTAGAGGTTGATGTCCTTGTCGGGGTCCTCCGACTCCAGGAACAGGAGCTGCGCGATGACCAGGCTCGCGATCCCGTCATCGACGGGCGTGCCGATGAACACGATCCGCTCTTTGAGCAGGCGGGAGAAGATGTCGTATGCCCGCTCACCGCGGCCCGTCTGCTCCACCACCATCGGGACGAGCTGGCTGTAGGTTCTGACGTCTGGCATGGATGCCTTTCGTGCGTTATGCGTTCGGGGGGGTATCGTTGACGACCTTGTCCGTGATCCTCGCGCTGGAGCGGAGGAACGCCATGATCTTGTCCGAGAGCAGCCGGTCCTCGGCGCTGCTGGACTTCTGGTAGTACTGGAGGAGGCGGGCCTTGTCGATGCCGATCTTCCCGGCCTCGCGCTCGGCGAGCGATTCGATTTCCGCTTCCGTGACGGTGATCTTCTCCTGCTCCGCGATACGCTCCTTCAGCAGGATCCACCGCGCCTGCCACACGGCGGACGCCCGGTTCTCCTCGCGGAATTTCTGCTCGTCGAAGCCGCGGGGAAGCTTCCGGTCACGCGACCGGTTGCGGACGTCGTCGACGTAGGAGTCGAGCAGGCCGTTGGCGATGGAATCCGGGACCGTGAACGGGTGGGCGTCAACCAGGGCCCGCGCGATGTTGTCGTTGACCTTCGCGTTCGACTCATCCTCCCAGAAGCGCTCGATGTCCGCGCGGAGGTTCTTGCGGAACTGGTCGACGGCATCGACTTTCCCGCCGGTGATCTTCTTCACCAGGTCTTCGTCCAGGGGAGGGAGCGTGACCTTCTCGACCTTCGTGACGGCGAGCGCGATGTTGACGGGATGCACGTGGTCCCCGTGCTTCGATTCAAACCTGGCGTTGTACGTCCCTCCCGGGACCGCCGCGGCGAGCGTTGCGCAGATCTCGGGGGCGAGCGTCTCGTCGGAGAGGTCGAACCGCGCCCCCGGCGTCTTTTTCCCGATGAGCGGGGCCCCGGACTCGTCCAGCTCCTGCACGTCGGCCGTGACCACGTAGCCCGTGTCGGTCACGTGCTCTGCCTCGGCCGCGGTGCTGTTGGCGCGGCGGATCTTGGCGATCTCCCCTTCGACCTCGGCATCGGTCACGATATGGATCGGCTTCTCAACGGCGATCCCGCGGTAGTTCCCCAGCGCGATCGGGGGCTTCACCTCGTACTTGATCTTGAAGTGAAAATGGTCCCCCCGCTTGAAATCCATGTCCACCATCGTCGGCTGGCCGACGGGGTGAACGCCTTTCTCTTCCATCGCCCTGCGGTAGAAGTCGGTGGCGATGTCGTCCAGGGCGTCCCGCTCGATGGCCTCGCCGTAGAGCTGCCTGATCATCGGCATCGGGACCTTCCCCTTGCGGAAGCCCTTCAGCTCGACTTTCGGCCGGTACTTTGCGTAGGCCTGCTCGAACATGGGCTGGAGCTCGTCCTGCGAAACCTGGATATCCGCTTCCTGTTGCACGTCTGACACGCTGGTAATCGTAACCTGCACCTGCCGTACCTTTCGCGAAGAATGGACAAACGATGCCGCCGTCCCTGCCTCCTAACACGCGCGCCCGGAACGGGCGTTCCGCGCGGGCGGAATCGTGGGTAGAGGGG
>Ga0335081_10012607_pt1 | contig 13700 bp, 12 predicted proteins | sample Lox_Sample_35_FD_206713 | JGI IMG/M metagenome (GOLD analysis project Ga0335081, IMG submission 206713) | Soil microbial communities from Loxahatchee National Wildlife Refuge, Florida, United States - Lox_Sample_3.5 | ecosystem: Environmental > Terrestrial > Soil > Wetlands | place: USA...
GAGATGAGGGTTCGCTCCTAACACAGCTCACCCTCTACGAGCTATAAGGGGTCACGTCACATGTTACGGTACTAATGAAATCGAGCACTTAGTGCCCCGATGGCTCAATGGCTCAATCTTTCGTCAACCACGACCGACAATTCCCATTTCCCCACTTGGCCCCACTTGGCCCACGCGACAATCGCCGTCATTTGAGCGAGAATAATAGGGTATGCTCACGTGGCTGCGGCGCCGGAGATGGAGTACACGCCGGTTGGCGGCGCAGAGTCAACGGGCGCTCCTGATCGCCGTCCTCCTGATGCTTGCCGTGCACGTCGCTCCGGCATTCGAGGTTCGAAACGGGGAAGCCGGAAATCGACAGCCTCAGATCCCAAGAGGGGGAAGGGATTTCGATTTTCGGAACGCGAGTTTTCCCCCTCCGTCCGCCAATCCCCAAGCAGCAATGGGCAGTGAGACGCACGCGCTGCGGATAACCGTCGTCGACGAAGATGGCGTAGCGGTCCCGTCGGCACGAGTCACGTTGACAGCGAAGGAGGCCCAGACCCCGGCGGTGAAGGGTGAGACGGATTACGCTGGTGGCTATCAGTTTACCGGCCTCGAGGCCGGCGTCTACGAGCTTCGCGTCGAGAAGGAAGGATTCTACGCGGTGACCCAAAGCGAGGTGCGGGTGGGCGAAATTCAGGCCACCGACGTGACCTTGAATCACGAGCGCGAGTACTACGAGGCGGTAGATGTCGTCGCCTCGCCCGCCACCATCGATCCGCAGAAGACCGAATCCAGCCACTCGCTCGAAAGCCGCCAGATTATCGATCTTCCCTTTAACGTGCCACGCGACATTCGGTACGCCCTGCCGTTGCTGCCAGGCGTGCTTCAGGATTCGACCGGCCAGCTCCACGTCGACGGCTCCTCGACGCGCCAAGTCCAGGACGTGCTCGACGGGTTCACCCTCAGCGATCCGGCCACCGGGCTGTTCGACGCGCGCGTGAACGTGGAGGCGTTGCGCAGCGTCGACGTCGCCCGTAGCCGCTACCCGGCACAGTACGGAAAGGCGTCTGGTGGCATCCTCAGCATTGACACCGGCATGGGCGACGATCATCTCCGGTTCTCCGCCTCGGACTTTGTGCCGTCGATCATAAGCCGCAAGGGGCCGCATATCAACGGCTGGACGCCGCGCGGCGCGATATCCGGACCTCTCGCGCACGGCAAAGCCTGGTTTCTGGTGGCGCCGGAGGGCGAATACAATCTCAACGTGGTCAACGAGCTTCCAACGGGCGCCGATAGCAATTCCGTCTGGCGCTTTGGGAACCTGGCCAAGGCACAGGTGAACCTGACGCCCCACAACATTCTCACCAGCAGTTTCCTCCTGAACCAATTCCGGGAGTACCATGCAGGCCTGGACGCGACTGATCCCATTTCTACCACCGTCAACCTGAACGAATCCGTAGACTTCGTCAACGTCAAGGATCAGGCACTCCTTTCTCGCGGCATGCTGGCCGAGTATGGGATTGCTTACAGCCGTTTTCGCACCAGCGAGCGTCCGATGGGCGACGAGACCTATGTGATGACGCCCAATGGAACCAGCGGAAACTACTTTGAAAGCGCCCAAGGCCACTCGGGCCGCTGGCAGGGAATCGCCAACGTGGTGTTGCCGTCGTTTTCGGCTTGGGGGCGGCACGAGTTCAAGGTGGGATTGGATGTCGACCGCCTCGCTTACGATCAGGCCTACCAGCGCAACGCGATTCGGATCCTGCGCGAGGATGGCACTCTCTCGCGCACCGCGAGTTTCCCAGGCAGTCCCTCGCTCTCGCAGTCGAATTCCGAGTTCGGAGCTTACGCGCAGGATCATTGGTCCGTTTCCGACCGCTTCCTGCTCGACCCCGGCGTCAGGTTCGATTGGGACCAGATCGCCCGCGGCGGGCTGGTGTCGCCGCGGCTTGCCGCGAGTTTCGTGCCCAGCGGCGCCGGTAACACCAAGATCGTCGCCGGCGTTGGGGTCTATTTTGATGAGTCCAACCTGGAACTCTACACGCGCGGCCGGGAGGGCCAGCGCATCGACACGTTCTATGACTCGACCGGGCGAATGATAATACGCCTGCCGGTGGACAGCCTGTTCCAGGTGGGCCCCAATCTGAAACAAGGGTGGTTCCTCAACTGGAGCGCCGGCGTCGAACGCAAGCTGCCGACCTCGACTTATCTGCGCGCCGAATTCATCGAGAAGCGCGGCCACGACGGCTGGACCTACATCAATCCGTGCTCGGGACCGCAGGGTTGCTACACAGGCCTTTTTACACTGGAGAATCAGCGGCTCGACCACTACGATGCGATCGAAGTCACGCTCCGCCGGACGTTCAGGCAGGACCACGTCTTCTTCGTGTCGTACACCCGGTCGCGATCGAGCTCGAATGCGGTGCTTAACTTCAACATCCGCGATCCGCTCTTCGCGCCGCAAGCGGGCGGCCCCTTGCCGTGGGACTCACCCAACCGGCTGGTGACTTGGGGCATTGTGCCCCTGCGGAAGAAAATCGACCTTGCCTACACGGCCGACTGGCACGACGGCTTTCCCTTCAGCATCGTTGACCAAAACCAGGCGCTGGTGGGCGCGCCGGATTCGCGGCGCTTTCCCGGCTTCTTCTCGTTGAACCTGGCGCTCGAGAGACGGATTGAACTCTTCGGTTTCCAGTGGGCCGTGCGGGCTGGGTTCGACGACATCACCAACCGGCATAATCCGTTCGCCGTGGACAACAACATCGACTCGCCGCACTTCCTCCAGTACAGCAGCGTCGACGGCCGAGCGCTGACGGGATTGATTCGGCTGCTGGGGCGGAAATAGGAGGCCCTCATGGTATTCGAGGGCGATTTATGATATTTGACATATTTGACCCTTGATCTCTCCCTGTGATCGTGATCACAATCGAGTGTGCGGGCCGTCACATTAGAAGCGGCCGTCAGATAACTAAAATGCAAACTTTGTGATGTAAATGGCGATATGGTGATCGATCCTTATTCAACCCTGCTTGGGAGAGAGGGTGAGGGTGGTCTTGTTATCCAATTGGATATCCAGCGCGAGGGCCGAGTTAACTACAATCGAAAGCCAGTCAAATCCAGCGCTGCGGAGGTCTTGATACCTGTGTACGCACCTTATGATAGCGCGCTGTAACAGGCGCCAATACAAGAGCTTATTTCCTGGTTCGGAAGGAAAGGCAACGATTCGATATTACTATGACAATAACATGTTAGATATATAGGTATGACCCCCAAGAGAATTTTTGTTGTCATTGGGTCGTTTTTGTTCTTGAATCGGCCATCGTAGGGTGCTAGGATACGTGGAATTATGAACTGGCTTTGGCAAGGAGGAGTCCTCGTGGCGGTCGGGGTGTTACTTCGTCGTGCACTCCGCATGGATGGGCCCAGGCCGAAAACATACAACGGGCTTGCGCTGCTCAGTCGCGAACAGGCGCGAATCTACGATCTGGTGGTGCGGGATATGGAGATCGAAGCCACCATTCTGGGCGTTGCTTTGAACGAGGCCATCGAAGAGCGGGATGCGGGAAACAACGAAAACGCTTGGCGGTTGGTGCTGCTCGCCGCGTCGGAGTGGGATCGGCTGGTCGCCATCACGGTCACGCTGCTCAGCCAGATGTCGAGGTACCTGCCGGTTGCCCGCCTGGATTCGCCGGCGCGTCGCATGCAGCCGGAGCGCTTCAAGTCGAAGATCATGATTGACTACGTGCGCCTGCACGAGATCCTGCCCCAGTTCGTCTTCCATTCCAAATTGCGGTTTCAACTGCATCTGCGCGTGATGCGCCGAGCCGTGGAGTCGCTCACCGCCGAGTTCCGGCATCTGCATCGGGTCGCCGAACGATCAGCAGTTCGCCCGCTGGAGCTGTGGGGGCATCTGGATCTCTACTTTCATGACCTTGATTTACTAACCAAAGAGACGCTGCTCGCTCTGCGTGCCTTCGTTCGCGGTCTTTCCGAGGACGAACTGAGTAAGTTCGGCGTCGACCTTCATGCCCAATTGCCAAGGTTCGCGACGTTCGACGTGACGACGGGGAAAAACTGACGCCTCGCTACTAAGCTGTCCGCCTTGCGGTTGCTCCAGCAAGAAGCTCCGTTAAATCTTAGTTTCTTGCGGCAAGATGCTCGTCCCAGTTCGGGGGAGACGGTGGCCGCTGGCTTCCGAGTCCCGCTACGAAGCGTCAGCGTGCCCGGTACGCGCGGATCAGGTAGGAGGCCCCAAGCGCGAGCAGCAGGACATTCGCGACGAAGAAGAGGTGCTTCTTGAATTCTTTGTGCAGTCCGGCTCCCCACGCGAGGGCCACCAGCGACGCCACCGCCGCCCCGTAGTAACCCAACAGGCTGCCGGCGAAGAACGGTACGACGTGCCAATAGCCCTTCAACCGTCCCTCGGAAAGGATGGGCCCGGCGATGGTGAGCCAATAGATCCAAGTGCCCGGAGCACTGACCTCGGCGAAAGCGGCGGCTGTGACACCGCCGTAGGATATGGCCGACGAGTCGGCCACCTGCTCGCGCGTCTTGCCGCGACTCTCGATTAGCGAATACGCCGCAAATGCGATCACCACCGCTCCACCCGCATACTGTACGTAGTGGGCGACATTCCGGGGGACGTGTTGATAGAAGAAAAAAGTGATGAGCAGCAGCAGGGCGTCGATCGCGAGAGGCGTCGCAATCAGAATCAGCAGCGCCCGCAGCCATCGATTGAGGGACACTTGGGCGAGAGCGATCATGTGCAGAGGGCTGGGGAAGAGCCCTCCTGCAATTCCCATTCCGGCTCCCAGCAGCAAGAGGTCCATAGGTTTCCGGGCAGTCCGCGAGGACCTTCAAGGCCGTGCGGCGCGCCTATAAGAGCGGCAGGCGCATCTCGTTGGTGGGGGCGAATCCCATCGCTTCATAAAGTGGCCGGCCGTATTCGCTGGCGTGCAGGTGGACCCAGGGAAACTCCTGCTCGCGGCACCACTCGATCATCACCTGCATCAGCCGTCGGGCCACGCCGCGCCGGCGCGCTTCGGGCTCGGTGTACACATTGAAGATGGTGGCGCGTTGCGGATGAGGGTACTGAGGATGCGGGGGCCACCGGATCAGTCCGACGCCGCCTCCGCCGACCACTCGACCGGTGCCGTCAAGGGCCAGCCAGCCCCGATACGATCCGTCCCGCAGACCGAGGGCGTAGTATGTCCGGGCGGTCGTCAGCATCGCCTCCATGCCCGTCGCGTCCGTGTGCCCCATTTCGTGGAACATGGCCCGGCGATGATGCAGAATCACTTCGAGATCAGCACTCCCAGCTTCGCGGATGACAATAGCCTCGTGCATAGTTCTCGCCCTCGTCGCGCGGGGATGGCCCTGGGCGCGAAGTGAGTGGATTTGAGTACCGGTAGCCGCAGAAGCTCAGACCTTTATTTCGACAGTCCGCACCTTGTTCATCACCACCGGCGTGAGAGGCCGATCGCCTGTGCCGCGCGCCACTTTTGAAATCTTCTCCACCACGTCCTGGCCGCTCACTACCTGCCCGAAGATGGTGTGATGATCGTTCAGCCACTCGGTGGCCGCCACGGTGATGAAGAACTGGCTGCCGTTGGTGTTCGGTCCGGAGTTGGCCATGGCCAGCCGGCCAGGGCGATCGAAGCGCAATTGGCGCGTGAACTCGTCCTCGAACTTGTACCCGGGTCCGCCCGTGCCCGCACCGCGCGGGCAACCTCCCTGAATCATGAACTGCGGAATGACGCGGTGAAATATCAGGCCGTCGTAAAAGCGACGAGTCGCTTTCTGCCGTGACGTTTCGTCGACGAACTCCTTATTGCCTTCTGCTAGGCCGATGAAGTTGGCGACGGTCTTGGGCGCCTGAGTAGGGAAGAGCTCGATGGTAATTTCGCCCAAGGTAGTTTCGAGTACCGCATAAACCCCGGGTTTTAGGTCGCTCATGATGAAGTCCTTTCCGCCAGACTGAAGAGCAGACGAAAGACCTGCTCTCGTAGGGTCAATCATCATCTCCTCTAGGTTCCGGGCTTGGCGGCAGGGGCTGTGGACTTCGCTGCCGGCTTGGGTGCTGCGGCCGGCGCCGGCACTACAATCACCGCCGTCTTGATACTATCCAAGAGGGGATAGTTCTTGTCGAGAAAGGCCTTGCCTTCGTTGGTGAGCCGCTGCTGGTCCATGCGGTCGCCATAGCCGTTGTAGAACTTTCCCACCACATCGAAACCCTCCACAACCTTGCCGAACGGCGCGAAACCCATGCCGTCGAGTCGGGCGTTATCCACCAGGTTGATGAACACCTGAGTGGTACGAGTGTTGGCGCCCGCGGTGGCGAAGGTGATGGTGCCGGTCAGATTGCTCTGGCTGACGGGGTCGTCCGGGATTTTGGCCTCCGCCCACGCTTTGCCAATCTCCGGCTTGGCCGGAATGCCAAACTGCGTCACGAAGCCGGGCACGACGCGGAAAATGCCGGCACTGTCATAGAAATGGTAACGGACGAGGTTGTAGAAGCGGTCGGCCCCGAGTGGAGCCCAGGCGCGCGTCACCTCGACCACGAAGTCGCCCTTTGTAGTGCTGAACCTCGCTTTGAAGACGTCGGGCGCTTTCCGATTCAACGAAGCCGGATTAAGCAACGACGTCCTGGGCGTCGTGCTCGTGGTCGCCTTGTGAGCCGGCGACTTAGTGGCCGGCGCGGCCTGCCCCCAAAGGGAAGCCGCGACCAGAAGCGCCGCGAATAATGTGCTTGTGATTGTTCTCATTTTAGTTCCTCTGTTTCTCATAGTCGGTAGTCGGCAGACGGTAGACAGGGCAAGCGCCGGGTCGCGGGAGTCTTCCCCATCTACCGTCCATTATCTACCGTTTGTCAGTTGGCGCGAAACCTGTTCCACCTCCCGCATCACGCGCAGCAGATTACCGCCCAGGATCTTCTGTAGGTCTTGCGCGCTATACCCACGGCGCGCCAGTTCGATAACCAGATTCGGCAGTTTCGAGCAATCCTCCATGCCGCGCGGGACGAAGCCGTCGACACCGTCAAAATCGGAACCCAACCCGACGTGGTCGATGCCGCCCACCAGGACGGCGTGGTCGATGTGGTCGGCGATGCGCTCGAAACTCGGTCTGGGCAACCGCGCTGCGTATTGCTGCTGGATCTTCGACTCCTCGGCATAGCTCAGGCGCTTGCCTTCCTGCTTGGCCTTCTCGCGCGCCGCCTTCAAGTCGGCTTCCATCTCCGGCTCAATGGCCTTGTAAGCGCTGGCGAAGGCTGAATCAAGGAAGCCTTCGTAGAAATTGACGTCCATCACGCCGCCATTCTTGGCCAGAGCGCGAATCATGTCGTCGGTCATGTTACGCGGGGCGGAGCACAGCGCCCGGCACGAGGAGTGCGAGGCGATCACCGGCGCTTTGGAGATGGCCACGACGTCGTAGAACGTCTTGTCCGCGACGTGGGAAATATCCACCATCATGCCCAGTCGGTTCATGCGTTCCACCGCCTGGCGGCCCAGTTCCGAGAGCCCGTTCCATTGCGGCTTGTCGGTGGAGGAATCGCCCAGTTCATCGTCTTTGGTGTGGGTCAGCGTCATATAGCGCACGCCGAGTTGATAATAAACGTCGAGCACGCGCAGATCGCCCTCGATGATGTGCCCACCTTCCACGCCCATCAGCGCGGCTAGTTTGCCGGCGCGGTGAATACGCTCGATATCATCGGCGGTGCGCGCCGGCTCCATGTCAGCCGAGTGGCGCGCCACCCGTTCATTCACCACGTCGACCAGGTCGAGAGCACGATGGATGAGGTCCTGCTTCGGCCAGTCGGTATCCACCCAGATGGAAAAGAATTCTGCGTCCAGATGCCCGGCACGCATCTTGGGAATGCTGACCATGTACGGGCTTGCCGGATCGCCGAGGTCGTAGTTCTCGTCGAGCATCATCTGCGGCGTATCGGCGTGCGTATCGATGACGATGGCGCGGTCCAGCACGCGCTGTGCGACCTTGCGCGCGTCCGCGATGGAGCGGTCCTTCGCCTGCTTCGCCGGGGACGCCAGCGTGAGGAGCGGAAGCAGCACGATGATTCGCAAGACCCAGCGCGTGGACTTACTTGCTATCGTTTTGCACATAGGCCTGTCTCAGTCTGGCACTTCGCACGTCGAGGCGCTCTAGCAGGGTGATGAAAAACCCGTTTGGGCACTCGTAGAGGCCGGCCTTAGCCGGGCATCTTGTTGAATTCAAAATGCCGCCCTAAAGGGCGCCCCTACGAGAACCGCTCGAAACCGGGGTTCTTCATCATCCTGCTAGTTCTTCTGTTCCGGGTCGAGCACCTTCAAACCCTCCGCTTGGGCAGCACGCAGGAGTTGCCGGTCGGCGGAAACAAAGAGCACACGCTCCTGCCCCCCTTGCTGCAAGCTCAAGGCGGCCGCGAGATACAGCGAGTCGAGAGTCTTGAGCGGATGCGAATCGAGCAGCCGTAGCGCGGTTCCGATCAGGTCGGCATCCACCGGAACTAGCGTCATCAGACCCACGTCTTGGGCCATTTGCAGTTTGGCGGCGCGGTGTTCAGCACGATGAAGGACGCCCTCACGATTCTTGCGGTTCAATACCGAGGTTAGCTCACAGCTCACGATCGCCAGCGAACAAACCGGGGCGGGCTCGTGGAAGATCGCTTCCACCCGTTCCGATCCCAGTTCTCGGGAATACCGTTTGGCGGCCGCGCTCGCGTCGAGAAAGTTCAACGACGCTCCTCAATGATCATGCGCGAGAGCGGCTTACCCCGCATCTTTATGGCCTTGAACCGCTTGAAGGGGCCAGCCTCGCGTGGCAGTATCACCTTCCCTGCCGCCGCCAAGGCCGCGAGCCTTTCTTCGGTCGTCTGCGCCGAATCCACGTCCGGCCTCTTTAACAGCGCTACCGGCTGCCTTCGGTTGGTAACCAGCACGCTTTGGCCGCCTTGCGCAAGCCGGAGATAACGCGTCAAATCGTTCTTGAGCTGACGAACCCCCACCTGAATCATCGCATTCTCCTCATGTGGCTATTGTAGCCACACCGACCGTGCCTGTCAATGCCCGGTGAAAGCGCGACTGAACCCCGCGCCGGTGTTGCTGGCCTAGTCGTAATACTCCAGTCCCAAGTGCGTGATCATCTCCTCACCGCGCAGGTACCGCAGCGTGTTCTTGAGCTTCATCAACTGGATGAACAGATCGTGCTCGGGGTAGAGGTGGGGCGGCACGATAGGGCTCTTGAAGTAGAACGAGAGCCACTCCTGGATGCCCTTGCGCGCCATCTCCGGGCAGCGCTGGGCGAGGTCCATGAACAGGACCACGTCCAGCACGATGGGCGCAGCCAGGATCGAGTCGCGGCAGAGGAAGTCAATCTTGATCTGCATCGGATAGCCCAACCAACCGAACAGGTCGATGTTGTCCCAGCCCTCTTTGTTGTCGCCGCGGGGCGGGTAGTAGTTAATGCGCACCTTGTGGTAGAAGTCCTTGTAGAGGTCAGGATAAAGCTCGGGTTGCAGGATGTATTCGAGCACCGAGAGCTTGCTTTCCTCTTTGGTCTTGAAGCTGGCGGGATCATCCAGCACCTCGCCGTCGCGATTACCCAAGATATTGGTGGAGAACCAGCCGTGCAGGCCCAGCAATCGAGCCTTCAGGCCGGGCGCGATGATGGTCTTCATCAGCGTCTGACCGGTCTTGTAATCCTTGCCGCAGAGGGGAACGTCGTTCTTAGCAGCCAGGTCCATCAGGGCCGGAATGTCGGTGGTGAGGTTGGGCGCCCCGTTGGCGAAGGGGATGCCCAACTTGAGCGCCGCATAGGCGTACACCATGCTGGGCGCGATCTCGGGGTTCGACGTGCGCAGGCCCTTCTCGAAGGCAGACAGGGTCTCGTGGACAGGGCGGTGCTCCAGGAACGCCTCGGTGGAGGCGCACCAGATCATCACCAGTCGGTCGGCGCCGGTGGTCTGCTTGAACTTGCGGATGTCGTCCATCAACTGCTCGGCCAGATCCATCTTGTTCTTGCCCTCTTTGATGTTAGGGCCGGTGATGTTTTTGACGAACTCGTGCTCGAAGACGGCTGGCATCGGAGTGATGCCTTCCAGAAAATCTCTCACCTGGTAGAGCAGCGTCCCCTCCAGCACGCCAGCCTTGAGTGCCGCTTCGTAGGCGTTATCGGTGAAGATATCCCAGCCGCCAAAGACGAGATCGTCCAGGCCGGCGAGGGGAACAAAGTCCTTGATCAGAGGCGTGCGGCGCTCGGTGCGTTTGCCCAGACGGATGGTCCCCATTTGCGTGAGGGAGCCGATGGGTTGCGCCAACTGTCGGCGAATGGCTTCAACGCCTGCCATAAAAGTGGTCGCTACGGCGCCCATGCCGGGAATCAGAACTCCCAGTTTCCCTTTGGGTTGGTTGATCTTAACGATTTTCTTTGACATGGCTGCTTAACCCTCCCAGGTCCTCAGGGGCAGGCCAAAGGCCATTGCCCGTCTGAGGGCACAGGCCTCTCAACGTTCCCGACGCCCGTGCTCGCGGGGGAACCATGGATGATGTGTCAGTTGAACCAAAATTGCAACCCTTGCCTGGGCGCCAATTCACCACTCACGCAACGCAGTGACCTTGACGGCATCGGGTGGTTCAATCTGAGCGGGGTAGCAAGGCGGCCGCCAACCTTAGGAAAACCAAGATCATCGCCTCATGCCGCCGGTCGGCGGGACACTATCTGATCGGGCATGAACGGTAACTCCGAACCACATTACCCGAAAAAAACTCCCGCCCCTTTGGACACATAAGAATGAAGGGGCCGGTGCGTCTCAGCTTTCAGGGGAAAATCTGAACGGTAGTGTGTTCCTCGGCTCTCCCGGCGTGCGAGGGCGCTCCTGGCGATCATCTCCGCCATATCGCGGAGATTGCGCGCTTCCCACGCCGGGCGGGAAGCCGTCTCCACCAGTGAGATGCCTTCCAGCCGCCGGACGGCCTCGCTCAACTCATCTCCCGCCCGGATGATTCCCACTTTTTCCCACATCAAGCGGCGAACTTCGGCGGAGAGTTCTTCCGCGTCGAGCTTCAGCGGTTCGGGAAGTTTCGCATTCCGGACATCGCGCGCCCTCGCATCGGAATTCCAAGGGGAGCTACCGGCGGCAGGTAGGGGCATGGCTGCGGGGCTCGATCGCCGCGTCGTCATGGCCTCGGCGGTGCGTGCGCCATAAACTAACCCTTCGAGGAGGGAATTATCTGCCAGGCGATTGGCGCCGTGCACGCCGTTCACCGCGGCTTCACCAACCGCGTAAAGACCGGGCAACGTGGTGGCTCCGTTCAGATCCACCGCGATGCCACCCACCGCGTAGTGGGCCGCCGGGCGCACCGGCACGAGGTCCTCGGTGATATCGATGTTGAACTTGATGCAGGTGGCGTGAACCTTGGGGAAACGCTTCTTGACGCACTCGGCGTCGAGCTCGGTGAGGTCGAGATAAACGAAGTCACTCCCGCAGCGCTGCATCTCTGAAATCGAAGCGCGGCAGAGAACGGTGGTCGGCGCCCGGTCGGCATCCTCGTGGTAGCGAGGCATGAAGCGTTCGAGATCGATGTTGCGCAGGTGCGCGCCCATCTGGCGAAGGGCTCCCGGAAGGGGCAGGCGCGGCGCCCCCTTCAGGTGCAGCGCGGTGGGATGGAACTGGACGAATTCCATGTCGCTCAGCAGGGCTCCGGCCCGGTAGGCCGCGGCACTGCCGTCGCCGGTGGCCAGGGGCGGATTGGTGGTCGACCTGTACACCTGCCCGAACCCTTCCGTCGCCACCAGGACCGCGTCCCCCAAAATGTGCTTCACGGTGGAAGTGGTTTCGTCGAGGCAAACGACGCCCACGACGCGATGCCCGTCCATGACCAGGTCGGGAACGAAGCTGTGCGGCCGGAACTTGATGCCCGGCAGCGTCCGGGCCTTGGCCACTAAGGCCCGCAAAACTTCCTCACCTGTCGAGCCGCCGTGGGCGTGCAGAACTCGGGTTTGGGTGCGAACGCCCTCGCGCGCGAACGCCAGCTTGGTGCCCGTGCGGTCCAGGCGCATGCCCCAGCCGATGAGCGTCTCGATCTGGCGCGGTCCCTCCCTCACCAGAAAACGGGCGGCTTCTTCATTGCACAGCCCATCGCCGGCCTTCAAGGTCTCGTCGAGGTGAAGATGGACTTCCTCATCGTCGCCCTTCGTCACCGGGATCCCGCTGTGCCCCCACTCGGCGCGGCTTTCAGCCAGTTCGCCCTTGCTCAGCACCAGAACGCGGCCCGCCCGCGCCAGTTCAATGGCGGCGCGCACTGCGGCGATGCCACCGCCGAGGACGATGAAGTCGGTCCGCTCGTTTTTCAACTCTGCCATCAACCCCCATGATAACGTTCGAAATGACGGACTGCAAGGAGCAGTCAGCAGTAGGCAGTTGGCAGCAGCAGTACGCAGTCAGCGGTGGGAGTACGCGGTCAGCAGTCGGCAGGACGCTGTGAGTATCGGCGTTCAGCCAAGTCATGCCATTGGCCAGCTAACGTGGTCTACTGCCGGTTGCTGACTGCTTACTACCGACTGCCTACTGCTTCATTGGACTGCCCAAGTTCCCGGGAAATGGCCCTAGCAACCAATAACCGTCGTGCTATACTGCAAGCTCTGGAGGTGCGACGATGGCTCTCAACTATTACGAGAAGGTTTGGCACAACGGCGAGTTCATTCCCTGGGCAGATGCCACCATCCATGTGGCATCGCACGTGGTCAGTTACGCTTCCTGCCTGTTCGAGGGCATCCGCTGTTACGACACGCCGCAGGGTCCGGCTATTTTTCGGTTGAAGGACCATGTAGAGCGCCTGGTTAACTCGAGCAAGATTTACCGCATGGAGCTCGACTATTCGTCCGAACAGCTCCAGCAGGCCCTCGTGGAACTGGTCCGCGTCAACCAGGTGAAGCACTGCTATCTGCGGCCGGTGGTCTTTCGCGGTTACGGCAACGTGGGCGTGGATCCGCTCCACAACCCTATCGAGATTTATCTACTGGCTTGGGAGTGGGGCAAGTATCTGGGCAAGGAAGCCCTGCAAAGCGGGGTTGAGGTTTGTGTCTCCTCCTGGGGACGCATCGCACCCAACACGCTGCCGGCGCTGGCCAAGTCGGCCGCCAATTACATGAACTCTCAACTGATTCATATGGAGGCGGTCATCAATGGCTACACCGAAGGCATTGCCCTCGACGCTTCCGGCCACGTCAGCGAGGGCAGCGGCGAGAACATCTTTGTGGTGCGCCAGGGCCGGCTTCTGACGCCGCCGCTTTCCTCCAGCGTCCTTCCCGGCATCACCCGCATGTCGATTGTGACCATAGCTCAGGACCTGGGCTACCCTGTGGTGGAAACAGAGATTCCGCGCGAGATGCTCTACATCGCCGACGAGGTCTTCTTTGTGGGCACTGCCGCCGAGGTTACGCCCATCCGCTCCGTCGATCGCGTTCTGGTGGGCAAAGGCAAACCGGGTCCCATCACGCTGCACCTGCAAGAGAACTTCCTCGCCATCGCCGAGGGCCGCGCCGACGATAAATACGGCTGGCTCACCTTGTGCGGCCAGCCGGTCGCCGCGGGGGCATAGGAAGAAGTCGGCAGCCAGCGTAGGAAGAAGTCGGCAGTTGCCGACTGGTAGGTAGTCTCCTGTCCCGCCTGAGATTCGACGGCCCCTCAGCCCCGACTCCTCTCCCCAAGGAAGCTGTGAAAG
>Ga0335081_10012609_pt1 | contig 13699 bp, 14 predicted proteins | sample Lox_Sample_35_FD_206713 | JGI IMG/M metagenome (GOLD analysis project Ga0335081, IMG submission 206713) | Soil microbial communities from Loxahatchee National Wildlife Refuge, Florida, United States - Lox_Sample_3.5 | ecosystem: Environmental > Terrestrial > Soil > Wetlands | place: USA...
GCCATCGCCGACAATATCGACGCCGGCCGCATCCCCGGCGCACGCATCGCGGTGGTGATCTCCAACCGCCCGGAAGCCCCGGGGATCGAGATCGCCCACCAGCGCGGCCTCGAGGCGCGCGTCATTCCCTCCAAGGGCAAGCAGCGCGAGGAGCACGACCGCGAGGTCGTGGCAGTACTCAAACAGAAGAGCGTCGAGCTGGTTTGCCTGGCAGGATACATGCGCCTGCTCTCGGCGTGGTTCGTGCAGCAGTTCCCCAACCGCGTGCTCAACATCCATCCCGCGCTGTTGCCGTCGTTCCCCGGACTGGAGGGGCAGAAGCAGGCGCTGGAGTATGGCGTCAAGGTCTCCGGCTGCACCGTGCATTTCGTGGACGAGCAACTCGACCACGGCGCCATCATCGTGCAGAAAGCAGTGCCGGTGTACGACACCGACGACGAGCACGCGCTCGCCGACCGCATCCTGGAGCAAGAGCACATCGCCTACAGCGAGGCCATCCGGATTGTGCTCGAAGGGAACTACGACATTGTCGGACGCCGCGTGGTCCGCCGCACCGCCCTGAAAGAAGCCGCGTTCCCGCCGGCCATGTGACGCCCATGTCGGAGCGCTTTGGGCGGAGCAGGGCTTTCAGCCCTGCATAATGGCGGCTTCAATGTCGCCCGGCTTTAGCCGCTGAGGGACGCCCTTCCTGTGCTGTATCATCAGAGTGCCTCAGGGCCTAAAGGCCACAATTCCAGAGCGTCGCATGCATGCAGGCCTGAAGGCCTGCTCTACCCTGCTGGATAATTCGGATAGCAGCGCGCCCTCGGTATAATCCCAGCGATGGCCTTCGCTCCGGTTGACGAACAGCTCGAATACATCCGCAAGGGCGCAGCGGAGATCATCCCCGAGTCCGAGCTCAAGCAGAAGCTCGAGGAATCGCGCAAGACGGGCAAGCCGCTGCGCGCCAAGGCGGGCTTCGATCCCACCGCGCCCGACCTGCACCTCGGCCACACCGTGCTCATCCGCAAGCTGAAGCACTTCCAGGATCTCGGCCACACCGTGATCTTCATCATCGGCGATTTCACCGGGATGATCGGCGATCCCACGGGCCGCTCGGTCACGCGTCCGCCGCTGAGCCGCGAGGAGATCGAAAAAAACGCCGAGACCTACAAGGCGCAGGTGTTCAAGATCCTCGACAACAGGAACATCGAGACGCCATACAACAGCGAGTGGCTGAGCAAGCTGGGCGCCGAAGGGCTCATCCGCCTGGCCGCCAAGTACACGGTCTCGCAGATGCTCGAGCGCGAGGACTTCCACAAGCGCTTCCAGGAAGAAAAGCCTATCGCGCTGCATGAGCTGCTCTATCCGCTGGCGCAGGGCTACGACTCGGTGGCCATCGAGGCCGACGTCGAACTGGGCGGCACCGACCAGAAATTCAACCTGCTGGTCGGACGCGAACTGCAACGCGCTTACGGACAGCCATCGCAGGTAGTGCTCACGATGCCGCTGCTCGAAGGGCTCGACGGGGTGCAGAAGATGTCGAAGTCCTACGGCAACTATGTGGGCATCACCGAGCCGCCGCAGGAGATGTTCGGCAAGCTGATGTCCATCTCCGACGAGCTGATGTGGCGCTACTGGGAGCTGCTTACCGACACCTCCAATGCCGGCATCAAGGCGATGCAGCAGCAGATCGCCGCCGGGCGGCTGCACCCCATGGTCGCCAAAAAAGGCCTGGCCACCAAGATCGTCGCTGACTTCCACTCCGAGCCGGCCGCCAAAGAGGCGGGCGAGAACTGGGAGAAAATCTTCCAGAAGAAGGAAGTCCCAGCCGACATCCCGCAGGTCTCAGTCAGCTACGCCGACGTCGCCGCCAAGGACGGCGGCGGCGCGGTGAAGCTCGACAAGCTGCTGGCGCGCTGCGGCCTGGCCGAATCGGTGACGGACGGCCTGCGGAAAATCAAGGCCAAGGCGGTGCAGATTGACGGCGCCGTGAAAACCGAGCCCATCCTGCACGTCAAGGTTCCCGCCGAACTGACCATCCGCGTGGGGCGGCTGCTGCGCAGGGTCACCATCTCCTAGAAAGACGGTTGCTCGGGGGTACCCCCTCCCCCTGGTCCAAACGCAAGTGACTACGGCTCACCAACTTCCAAAAATGGCGCCCGTAAATATAGCCAAAATAAGGGAGTTTAACTCCTTTAGATGACTGTATTTACGTTGAACCGTCGATCTAAAGGACTTACACGTAAAAACCGTCAAAATAAGGACTTAGGGCTGGTGGCAGCATCTATATCTTAAAGATAATAAGTTTACAATATAAATATCAGCATTCGCGAAATTTGTCAAGCGAAATTTTCAGGGATTCGTGCAAGGACCAGACAGGGAGCGGCAGTGCGGCATGCGGGCTGCTTAGGCCGGAACACCCGCCCTACGACTTACCCACAGGGATACCCCAAAGCGACAAGCGCCACTCAAAATAACTTCGTAATGAGGCATATCTCCCGATCAATTTGGCATCTCCTGTCGCAGCCACTCGGTCCTGTTCAGTCAATGCAAACTCGTACGCCGGCTGGACCATGATCTTGCCTGTGTCCGGATCCGCGTTCTCAAGGACTACGTTGCCCAGACAATCAAGGACTTTATTCTCATCCGTGTCCGTCGTAATTAATCCCATGATTTTCCGTGTAATGGCTGTGATCGCCTTGGCAACCCCAGCTTCGCTTGTCTCAAACTGCGCCAGAACTGAGTTCAAGTAGTCCGAAAGACCATCCCCGATCACAATTCGAGGATATTGGGCAACGTTATGTTCCAGAAGATAGGCGCGCTCCAGTGCAGTACCGTAGATTTCTCGCGGGCCGATCCCTGTTGCGAGTCCGACATCGATTCCGCCCCGCAGCGGATGTTTACTCGCTAACGAGGTCAACATCACAACCGCAGCCGCCGACAACGCCGAAAAAACTAGGATAACTGGCACCAAATCACCTCCTTCGTTCCGCAGGGGAACCGACGTGACGAACGAATCCGAAAACCCAACGAAATCCGGGCGCAGCGGCTTCTCCCTAAGCACGCCAGCCCACTCACCCACACCCTTCTCGAAGATTTCGAACTGGTTTTGAAAAACTCTGCGAAGGTCAAGGACAAACCCCGCGGTTTGCCTCAGGACTTCTTTAACCTGCGCTTCCTGCTCGCCATTTCTTGGTAGCCGTAAGCCCCTGAACCTGTCGCGCTGGCCGAGCACGTCGAGGAGAGCGACGAGGTGAAAGCCCAGCTTGAAATTCTTCGTTTCCATGTCTGGAGCGGGTGGGCTGGCTCGGCCCGCCTGACCGATTTCTATTTCTTGAAGCCGATGCTTTGCTTCGGTGTATCGCCCGCGCCTTGGCTGAATTGAAAGTAAGCCAGCACTGCGTCCACCTTGTGCAGTAGCCGCGTGCGGTCAATCGCGGTTTTGCTACTGCGCCGCACTTGGCCCGGCCCGTGGCGTGAAGCACGTCTAACGCTGACCACGGGATGATAGACATCGCCTTCCGGAACACGGAAAGCACTTAGGTCCACATCGGTTTCTTCCTCCACAGCGTCCAAAATCGCATGGAAGTCATCAACCCACTTCGGGGCGACTTGAGGCCATTCCGGCAGGTTTTCCTTCAGTGATTTCAATAGGAAATACGCTTGCGGCAAATCCATGCGGCCAGTGTAGCACGGGGCGCGGGCGGGGCTAGTATGGCTCACTTTCTGCCGGTTGGCTTACCTAAACCTGCGCCCTTTGGCGATGGGTCTTTCTTATATGCACGGCGGGGGGCCCGCCCAAGGGCTCCGATCCCACTACGCACTTGTGGGAGCGCCCTCCTAGGCGCTTTTGCTAGGGCGGGCAGTTGACAGAGACTTCACCCGAGCAAAACCGGCCCAGCAGCTCCCTCGCTGCGCTCGGGATTTCGGCAGCGGGCTCGGACGCCCGCTCACGGCCTCAACTTCGACTTTGCTCAGGGTGTGCCGCAACCTCGCGGAGTTTGAAGCGATACGAGGTGCCTAGGCCGGGCCCACCCGGCCCAACGATTTCTTAGTCGCCGACGATTGCGAGGCCACGCGCTGGATCCAGTGACTGAACGGCACTCTCGATCTCCTGGAGAATTCCGGACTCCTCAACCCTGCTCTCAAGGATCACCGGTGTGTCCGGTGGCACGAGATGTGACACTCGTTGAAAAGCAAGCACAGCTTCTACTGTCAGGGGATCGTGTCTGCTCTCGGCCCCAACCTCACTCACATGTAGCTGCCTTAGCCTGTTTCGGAAACGTTGCAGCATTAGAGCCGCTTCGCTCATCGTCGGGTCAACTTGTCGCGCGTGACCGATGTCGAAGCAGAAACCAGCGTTCGGCAGAATTCGAAAAAACTCGTCCAAAGCAGCGGCTGTCCGGCCAACGTCCTTCCGCTTATCCATGTTCTCGATGCAGAGCAATTCTCCAAGAACAGCCCACCGCGCGACATTATGCATCGCATCGGGATGCACAATGATGGGCCAGCCATATGGACACACGCGCTGTAGCAAGTGCAAAGCGACCGGTTCGAACGACTCGTCCAGTGAGCTCGGGGCATGAAACGCAATGTACCGAAATTGGTGCAAATCGAGCTCAGCCAGGCGCTCGACGAGCGGCGGCAGTTCCTCTTGACGGAGGGCGGAAAGCTCTACTGCCTGCACCGGCTTGTCCGCCATCATTTTCAGTGCTCTGCGGAAGTCTTGCCGCGCGAGGGCTCCGGTCGAAAAACCAACATATCTCATTTGTCAGAACACTCCGTATTTTCTCGTGAGAGGAGCAAAATGCTGGTTCTCGAAAAAAATGTGGTCGAGGGCATGCTCGAAGGTTCGGCTGATTTCTGTTACGTGTTGAAACGTCGGATCATCCTTGGACTCGGGCGCTCGTAAGTTCTCGAGTGCGTGCCTAGAGCTCGAGTCATCGAGCATCTTTAAGAATTCGGCATATGCGGAGAAGAACTCCGTTGCGATGGCTTCAGCGACGTCATACCGCTCCATTGACCTAGCCGAGATTTCGAGTGGAGTCAATTTCACGTGATCGCGTATGTGCCGGACTAGATTCAGTCTTATATCATTCTTCTCTGTGGAAATTTTGGCCTGCAGCTCCGATTCCAAGTTGCACCCGAAACAGACGAGCAGGCCGGAAGCGAAGATCAGCTTTCTTGACATTCTCAACTTCGCATTGCGTAGCCCCCAGCCCCGGCCAGCTCTGTCCCTCTGCTTGCTCGCGAAATCCACTGCCATCGTTCTCCAAAACCGAACGATATCGTTTAAGAGGAACCGAGGTACACGGTACCTTTCGGAGTTTCTCGTCAGCAGGTGGGTGTCCTCTTCGAGATATCGGTTAATCACCCCGAGAATTACCCGTTCATATGCGTGGTCATCTTTGCCGATCGCTGCAGATTCAAGCAGAAGCAGAATCCTCTGGGTCGTGTTCCTGTTAGTGTCGTATTGGCCCCCGATTTGATGAACGATGTCGTGGCTGAAGGCCATGTTCCCAAACGTGCCGGTCTGACCGGGAGGCCGAAACTTATCTTTCTGCTGGTCGAGAACCCTTTGGATTTCCTGCGCAATGATTAAATGGTCTGAGTTGGCCTGGCCGTCTATCAGGTATGTCCAGTCCAGGTCGCTGCCTGAGGTCCACTCTCCTCTGGCGAGGGAACCAAAAACGACCAGGCTCGTATCCTGGGATGTGTACCTGCCGATTCGGCTCGAGAGCAAGTCGTCCAAATCCCGGCGAGTCCTTACCGCTGCCTCGCTAGCGGCTGCCAGAACGCCTGTCTTCAGCAAGGCAGAAACATTGGCCACAGCGCCCGACATGGGCTTCATTCTAGCAACCGAATTCCGAATTGACGAACACAAGCCAGTTCAGGTGCACCCCATCAGCTACGATTCCAGCCCTCAACCCTGGCATCAAGGCTATGCAGCAGCAGATTGCCTCTGGGCGGCTGCACCCCAGGGGTTGCGCTACCGGTGGGTCTTTCCTCTCTTCTTCCTAAGCATCGGCCAGGCGTAGCGGTGCTGTTTCATGTCCACGCGCAGGCCGATGAAGGCGACGCCCTCGCTCTGCAACCGCAGTCTTTGCTCCGCGCCCTGAATTCCTGGCAGGAGGATCTTTCCGCCAGCGCCGACGACCCGCTGCCAGGGCAGCCCGCGTGAACCGTGCAGCGCCCACACGACCTGCCGCGCCGCCCCGGGAAAACCGGCGGCATAGGCGACGTCGCCGTAGGTCGCGACCTTGCCGCGTGGAATTTTGCGGATGGCCGAGCGGATGCGCGCGAACATGCCGTCAGATGTTCTCATCGACGCTTCCTTAGCAAAAAACCAAGATCCCTCGCCGCGCTCCTCTCGTAAGACGAGAGTCGCGCTTCCTCGGGATGACAGATGGGGACAGTCAACGGCGCAGCTACTCATACTAATTCTCCCTCCGCTACCGATACTGACTCTCCCTCAGCCACCGCTGCCCGCAGCAATTCTCTCTCGTCTCGCAGTGCTCTCTGTGGTTAAATCCTGCGCGCGTGCGCGCCGTCGCCATCCTCGGCCCTGACGTATCGCCCCAATACCTGGCCTTGTTCTCCGGCCCGGCCTGCCAGATCGTCGGCCACAAGCGCGGAGAGCCTGTTGCCGCGGCCGATGCCGCAATCATCCTGGGAGGCGACGGCACCCTGCACCATTATCTGCGAGAACTCTCCCGGCTGAAAATCCCGGTTCTGATGGTTCCGCGAGGAAGCGGCAACGATTTTGCCCGCGCGCTTGGACTACGAACCGACGGCGATGCCTTGGCGGCCTGGACGCGCTTTCTGACCTCTGGCGATTGCCGCGACGTCGACCTGGGCATCATCGCGCCACTGGGAGACCTGTCCGTCTCACCGCAGCTTTTCTGCAACGTCGCCGGCGCCGGCCTCGACTCCGAGGCCAACCGCCGCGCCAATGCCATGCCGCGCTGGCTGCGCGGACGCGGCGGATACTTCCTGGGCGCGCTCGCGGCCATCCGCTCGTTCCCGGCGCAACGGTTCGTGGTCGAGGCGCAGCAAGTTGCGTCTCCCACCAAGCGCCTCGACGAGCCCGGTCTCATGCTGGCCTTCGCCAACGGACCGGCTTACGGCGGCGGCCTGCGCATCGCGCCGGCGGCGAACCTCGCGGACGGACAACTCGACTTCTGTTTCGTGCGGGAGGTGAAAAGAGCCCGCCTGCTGCGACTCCTGCCCAGAGTCTTTTCCGGACGGCATGTAAACCTACCTGAAGTGGAATACTTCAAGGCCGCGCGCCTGCGGCTCGAGACCGATGCTCCGCTCGATGTGTACGCCGATGGCGAGTTCGTCTGCCGCACACCGGTCGAGGTCAGCGTTGTTCCCAACGCTTTGCGCGTGATTGCGCCCTGAAGACACAAACCACAAATTACCCATCACAAATCCCCACGACTCCCATCTGCCGGCCTGTCACTCCCTGCTCCGCGCGATGGGAGAAGAACAAATCGGCGCGGCAAGCGGTACAGAAGTCGAGCGGGATGATGTTCTCTGGGCGGAGGCCGGCAGAGAGCAGTTGGCGCCGGTTGGCTTCCCGCAGATCGAGATAGATAGTGCGTCCGGCGTCGCTGTGTCCGGGTGGACGCGCGTTCATGAACAGCAGCGGGTATCGCTCGCGCACCGGGTCTGACTCGGTGGCCTCGCGGAACAGGTTAGTGGCATAGGAGAACTGAGAATGGAACTGCTCACGCAGTTCTTCGCCCACGGCGTAACAGCACGAAGCGATCCCCGGCCCGATGGCCGCACGCAGGTGCTCGGGCTGGGAGCCGAAATGCAGCCGCATCGCGCCCACGCCTTTCTCCACGATACGCGCCAGCGTGCCTCGCCATCCGGCATGGAAGGCACCCACCGCCTTGCGCTCGGTGTCGGCCAGCAGCACGGGCAGGCAATCGGCGGTCTGCACCGCGAGCAGCAGGCGCGGAGCATCGGTCACCAGGCCGTCGCCGGTGAGAAGGCGCTCCGGCGCGCGATCAATGCGGTGGATGATGTCAGTGTGGACCTGACGCAAGCGCACCAGCGGCCAGGCCTTGCCCTCGATGCCGGCCGGGCCCAACGACCGCAGCAGCAGGGCGCGATTCTCGTCCACCGCCGCGTGGGTATCATGCTTGGTGTAGCCGAGGTTCAGGGCCTTCCCGCCGTAGGCTTCAGACACGCCGCCGGCTCGGGTGGAGAAACCGTGGATAAGCCACGAGAGCTGAACCCAGGCATCGCAGCGGACCAGGCGCGGATTCTCAGGGGAGCGGTGGCGTTTGGGCGTGGGCACCGCTGACGATTCTAAACGGTTGCAGCGCGGTGCGTTCGGAAGCGGTTGCGGCGCCGCCTTGAGCACCAGGTATCAAGTTGTTAACTCTGAAGCGGGCAGCGGCACCGGTATGATTGTACCTACAGGATTAGAGGCTGGGGCATGAGCATGGCAACGACGCAGGTCATCCTTTACTTCGACACTCCCGCAGACGCATTGCGCTTCACCCTTGCCGCCAGTTCCGCGCTCGCGGGCGACAGCAAGAAAACCAGCGACCATCCCGATCTGAGCCGCGAGATCAAGCGCGCCACCCGCATCCGCGCCCAAGACGTAGCCGTGGCATCGAAGTAGCTACGCGGTGCGGCTCATGCGCCGCGGGTATCCATCCGCATCCTTGCCGCGCAAGCGGCGCCACAGCACCTGCAGGTTCACTCGATTGACCACCACGATAAACACCTTTCGCAGCCTGTCCGGAGGACACTCCACCGGACGCACCCCATGCCAGGAATGCTCGTTGCGCTGGAAGATGAAGCTCTGGTTGCCCAGAATCTCCGAGGCCGCAACCTGCCGCAAATCGTCGAAGGCCGGCCGGGCGTGGATGGCAAAGCGTCCGCCGTCGTCCAAGACCAGGGTTTGCCCGCCCCAGCGCGGGTCCCAATCGGCTTCCGTGTTCAGATAGAAGATGTGTGACCCCATCTTGCGGCGGGCATCCACGTGGGGCGCCAAGGAGAAGCCCTTGGGTGCGAAATGCCAATGCATCGTCAGCTCGATGCGCTGCCGGAGCGGCAATCCGAACAGCCGGCGGAGGAAATCCCCGTACTCCGCCCCTTCGAGCTCAGCGATGAAGTCCAGCCACGGCTGCGGCACGTTCAGGCCAGGCCGGTATTGCAAGGCATAGCGGTCACCGTAGTTTGTCTGGCCTTGGGTCTGCTTCTCAAAACTGCCGATGTCGGGCAGCGCACCGCAGATCCGGCGAAACCCATCGTCGTTGACCAAGCCCTGGACATTGATCCAGGGAAACGGACGGCGCTCCCGAAAGGTCTCGAGATCGATCTGCCGCATGCGTTCGAGGTTGAGGTATGGCATTGGGGTCGCAGTAGGCTGGGACGACGCTTATTTTATCTCAAGAATTTCCTTTTCCTTGGTCTTGCCCATGTCTTCCATCTTCTTGATCTCGTCGTCGGTCAGCTTCTGGATCTCGTCGTAGGAGCGGCGCTCGTCGTCCTCGGTGATTTTCTTGTCCTTGAGCGATTTCTTGATGAGCTCGTTGCCGTCGCGGCGGATGTTGCGGATGGCAGTGCGATGGTCCTCCAGCACCTTGTGCAGGTGCTTGACCAGGTCGCGGCGGCGCTCTTCGGTCAGCGGCGGCACCGGGACGCGGATGAGCTTGCCGTCGTTCATGGGATTCAACCCCAGGTCGGCGGTGCGGATGGCTTTCTCGATGGTGCCCAGCGAGCTGGGATCGAAGGGCTGCACGGTGATGAGCTGGGCCTCGGGCGCGTGTACCTGCGCGATCTGGTTCAACGGCATGGCGTTGCCGTAGTAGTCCACCTGGACGGAATCGAGCATGTGCACGGAGGCGCGGCCGGTGCGGATCGCCGCCAGTTCCTTGCGGAAGTCTTCCACCGCCTTGTCCATGCGCGTGCGCAGTTGAGCGAAGGTCTCTTTGACAGCGGGATTGCTGGCCATGCTGGGTTGAGCCATCAGGTCCACCTGTTGCGAGTGGCTGCCGGCGAGCCCCCGGCGGCCAGTTGTGAAGACGGGAGATTATAGCAAGTGGGACGCGGCAAGCCGTCAGCGTTGCGACGTCGAATCGGCCTCAAGGGTGTCATGCTGAGCGAGTGCGGGCCTGTCTTTGCCCGCACGAGTCGAAGCACCCCTACTTCCCGCAATTTCGTCCGTGGGGGTCCTTCGACTCGCGCGCCAACGGCGGGCGCGCTCGCTCAGGATGACAGCCGCTAAAGAAAGTTGGGTAAGCTAGGCGGTGACCAACGATCCAATCTTTTCGCCGGTCACCACGCGGCGGATATTGCCGGGCCGGTTCAGGTTGAAGACCACGATGGGCAGATTGTTGTCCTTGCACAGGCTGATGGCGGTAGAGTCCATCACCTTGAGCCCCTGCTGTAGCACATCCATGTAGGAGATGCGGTCGAACATCTTGGCATCCTTGACCAGCACGGGATCGGCATTGTATACGCCGTCCACTTTAGTGGCTTTCAGGATGGCCTCGGCCTTGATCTCCATGGCGCGCAGCGACGCGGCCGTGTCGGTAGAGAAGTAAGGGCTGCCGGTGCCGGCGGCGAAGATCACGATGCGGCCTTTCTCCAGGTGGCGGATGGCGCGGCGGCGGATGAAGGGCTCCGCCACCTGATTCATCTCGATGGCGGTCATCACGCGAGTGAACACGTCGCGCTTCTCGAGCGCGTCCTGCAGGGCGAGGGCGTTGATGACTGTAGCCAGCATGCCCATGTGATCGGCAGCCACGCGATCCATGTCGCGCGCCTGCTCGGCGACGCCGCGGAAGAAATTGCCCCCGCCCACCACGATGGCGATCTCGACCCCGAGCGCGTGGACATCCTGCAGTTCAGCGCCGATCTGGTGAATGCGGGCTGCATCGACGCCAAAGCCCTGACCCGCGGCAAGGGCCTCGCCGGAGAGCTTGAGCAGAACGCGTTTGAAAGCGAGAGGCAAAAAACAGTTGTCAGTTGTCAGTGTAGCACTGGGAACCTGAAGTATCGTGCTACTTGGTGACCACAGCGGCGCCCGGGTCGTCTTCGGATCCCGGTTTGCTCAAAGCGATGGTCTCGCCCTGGTCGCCGACCTTGAAGCGGGCAAAGCGCCGCACGGAAATGTTCTCCCCCAGCTTGCCGATCTTGGAGGCGATCAACTGCGAGACGCTGATGGTTTGGTCCTTGATGAACGGCTGCTCGTAAAGGCAGACCTCCTCGTAAAACTTGACCATCTTGCCCTCGACAATCTTCTCGGCAACATGGTCGGGTTTGCCGGTGGCCTTGGCCTGGGCGCGATAAATCTCCTTCTCGCGCTCGTAGGCTTCGGGCGTGACGTCTTCCTTGCGGATGAACTTGGGATCGCTGGCCGCGATGTGCATTGCCACGTCGTGCACCAACTCTTTGAAGTCCTCCGTGCGGGCGACAAAATCGCTCTCGCAGTTGACCTCCACCAGCACGCCGATCTTGCCGCCGGCGTGGATGTACTGGGCGACCGTGCCTTCCGTGGTGACGCGCGTAGCCTTCTTGGCCGCGGTGGCGACGCCTTTCTTGCGCAGGACGACAATCGCCTGCTCCAGGTCGCCCTTGGCCTCGGTGAGAGCCTGTTTGCAGTCCATCATGGGAGCGCCGGTCTTGTCGCGGAGCTCCTTCACTTGTGTGGCCGAGATGTTCACAGTCGTTGTACCCATGATTGCAGATATAGCCTTTGTTCGATTATTTCAGAAGTGGGCTTACAGGAATAGACCCGCAAGGCGGCGGCTACGGACCGCAAGGATTCGACTCGGCAGTCCACGCCATCAGTACAGGCGTCAAAACGTCCGGCTTTCAACCTGCGGGACTTCTTCCGTGTCCTCCTTGACGGGGCGCTTGCGGGCGCCGGCGCCAAGGACCTCTTCCATGCTGACGTTTTCGCCGCCTTCGATCCCGGCACCGTCAGGCGCCGCGGCTTCGGCGGCCTCAGCGGGAGCAGCTTGCTCTTCGGCTTGGCCGACAGCAGCGGAGATTTCCACCGCCTCCTTGTCGCTGGCGGCCTGAGCGCCCTCAGCCACAGAATCGGCGATCTTGGAAGCGAACAGGCGGATGGCGCGCAGCGCGTCGTCGTTGCCGGGGATCACGTAATCCACTTCGCTGGGATCGCAATTCGTATCGACCACGGCAACCACCGGAATGCCCAGCTTGCGGGCCTCGCGCACTGCGATCTGCTCCTTATTGGAGTCGATGACGAAGACAACGTCAGGCAGGCGATTCATGTTCTTGATGCCCGCGAGGTTGGCCTGCAGGTGCTTGCGCTCGCGCTCCAGCTTGATGACCTCTTTTTTGGGCAGCAGCTCATAGCGGCCGTCCACCGCCATGTCGTCGAGTTCTTTCAGCCGCTTCACCGATTTCTGTACCGTAACCCAGTTGGTGAGCAGCCCGCCCAGCCAGCGCTGGTTGACGTAGAACATGCCGCAGCGCTGCGCTTCTTCGGCGATGGCGTCCTGCGCTTGCCGCTTGGTGCCGACAAACAGGATGAGTTTGCCCGTGGCCGCAGCATCCTGCACGAACTTGCTCGCGTCCTTAAACATCTTGAGCGTTTTCTGCAGGTCGATGATGTAGATCCCGTTGCGCTCCCCGAAGATGAATTCCTTCATCTTGGGGTTCCAGCGCTTGGTCTGGTGCCCGAAGTGAACGCCCGCTTCGAGCAACTCCTTCATGGTGATGTTCGCCAAACTACCTCCTCGTTGGATTGCATCCTTGCGCTCGCCTTCACGCTCAGGATTACATTCCCGCAGCCCCCGCTCCCTCCTGAGGATGCGGGAAGATTTTTAGTACCGAGTTGCGAGTACCGAGCAGGTCTTACTCGGTACTCGGTACTGGGTACTCGCTACTCTTACTAGCGCTTCGAATACTGGAAGCGCTTACGGGCCCCTTTTTGTCCGTACTTCTTGCGCTCCTTGGAGCGTGCGTCGCGCGAAAGCAGGCCCGCCGTCTTCAGGCGCTTCCGCAAATCCGTGTTGAACTCTAGCAATGCGCGGGCGATGCCCAGCTTCACCGCCCCTGCCTGTCCGCCGATGCCGCCGCCGGCGACATTGGCGATAATGTTGAAACTACCTGCCGTTTCGGTAATCATCAGGGGCTGGCGCGCCATCGTGCGCTGCGCTGGGGTCACGAAATATTGGTCGAAGGCACGGCCATTCACCGAGAATTGGCCGTCGCCGGGGCGCAAGAACACGCGAGCAACGCTAGCCTTGCGCCGTCCCGTACCGTAATACTGAACCAGATCCGCCATTATTGCGTCGCCCCGGCAGGTGGCCGGGGCTGCCTTTCTCAAAATTATGCAGCCAAATCCGGCCGCAGGAAACTTTTAATTCGTCTTGCCCACTCGAGCCATTATTTCCGGCTTCTGCGACTGGTGGGGGTGCTTGTCGCCGCGATAGATCTTCAGCTTACGCGCCATGGCACGGCCAAGCTTAGTGTGGGGCAGCATGCCCACGATCGCATCCTGCACCACGGCTTCCGGTTTGCGCTCGAAGCGCTTGCGAAAGTCTTCACTCCGCAGTCCTCCGGGATAACCGGTATAGCGGTGATAGACCTTGTGCTCGCCCTTCAGCCCGCTCACCTGCACCTTGGCTGCATTGATAATGACCACGTGGTCGCCGGTGTCGAGAAAAGGCGTATAGCGCGCCGAATCCTTGCCGGTCAAAATGCGAGCCACCCG
>Ga0335081_10012610_pt1 | contig 13699 bp, 13 predicted proteins | sample Lox_Sample_35_FD_206713 | JGI IMG/M metagenome (GOLD analysis project Ga0335081, IMG submission 206713) | Soil microbial communities from Loxahatchee National Wildlife Refuge, Florida, United States - Lox_Sample_3.5 | ecosystem: Environmental > Terrestrial > Soil > Wetlands | place: USA...
CCACGGCATTCCGATCGAGGCTCTTGAATACCTTGGCGTAGTCGAACTTCTCGCCCATGGGATTGGAGAGGTTGGAATGCTGGTGGAGAACCTGAAGGTTCAACTGGTGCGGCCACCAGTCACGGTTGGTCTGTGCGGTTGTTGCTCCTGCGAACGGACATTTCGTTTCGGTTGCCACGTTTTTCTCCTCAGTATGGAAATTGGCGAAGCAAATTCTGAAAAACTGGAAATTCCTTCCTGATTCCCGATCCGCGCAGCCGTGCGGCTGCGCTTGCTATCGAATCTCGCTCCTTGGGCAGCCGGCCATCTACGTCGCTCTGCGGGAAGTGCGTCGTGCAGCGCATTGCGTGCAGAGGCCGCGGAAAATAAGCTCGCATTCGCGAAGAACCCGCTTGCCGAGGGCGCCCGAAGCGGGCCGGGGCACGGCGTACCACTTGAGGTCCTCAACGTTTCCGCAGCGGTCGCAGATGAAGTGGTGATGCCGCATGCCCTTTGCATCGAACCGCGCGGAACGGCCTTCGGCGGCCACTTCGCGCACCAGTCCGGCGCGCACCAGGTCGCGAAGGTTGTTATACGTCGTGGCCCGGGAGGAGCGCGGATCCACGCGATTCACTGCTTTGAAGATTTCCGCGGCGGTGGGATGGCTGTTCTGTTCCATCAAGAAGGCCATCACGGCGTAGCGCTGCGAAGTGCACCGCAACCCACTGTCCTCGAAAGACCTCTTGATCGCTTCGGCGTCCATCGAGTAACTAGACTCTATCTAATCTGACATTTTGTCAAGACTGGGTGGCGGTAAACGGCTCCGGGCAGAACTCACTCAAGCTGCGGCGGGGCGGCTACTTCGGGGCGTGCGGCCTAACGCCGGTCCAAGTCCAGCTACGAATCTTCCAAGCGTCCGACTGGCGGTTCAAGACAACCGTCATCTGGCCTTCCTCGCGCAGCGGCTTGTCATGCTCTTTGTACAGGTAAACGGTCGGCATAACCACGTAAGCCACGTCGCCTTCGATTTCCGTCCGCGTGGGCTTGCTGTAGGTCACTTTGCCGTCGGTCACGCCGCTGGCTTGTGCGTGCTTATCGTACGCGTCGGCCCACTCGTGAGCGGCGTTCGGCCCGGTCCAGAGGTGTGGAGCGAACTCATCGATGATGGTGATCGGGCCGGTTGCGTATGTGGCGAAGGCGGCATCCACATTGCCCGTATTGAAGCCGTCGATGAATTGGCGGACGGGCGCGCTGACGTCGTCCTGGCCCGCCGGGATGGCCGCGGGCGCCAATAGAACGAACGCCAGCAGCGCGGTGAGGCCGAGCATCAATCGAGGTGATTTTTTCATGCCGCTACTTTACACCAGCCGTCCGATGGGACGAACCGCCGACGGGGGCGGCACGAAGCAGTAACAAAAAGCTCTAGAATTGTCGCCGAGGCGCGAGACTCACATGCCTGAACTGCCGGACATAGCTGCTTACATCAGCGCGCTTGAGACGCGGATTCTCGGGCAGCCACTCCAGCACGTGCGGCTGGCCAGCCCGTTTCTGCTGCGCACCATCCGGCCTGCAGTCACCGAGGTGGAAGGGCGCACGGTTCACGGATTGCGGCGAATCGGAAAGCGAATCGCCATCGGAGTGGATGGCGATCTGTGGCTGGTGCTGCACCTGATGATTGCCGGCCGGCTGCACTGGCGGCCCGCAGGCGCGCCCTTGAAAGGCCGGCAAAGCCTGGCAGCTTTCTATTTTCCCAATGGCGCACTGATTCTCACGGAGGCGGGCACCAAGCGCCGCGCCTCATTGCACATCCTTACGGGAGAGGAAGGCCTGCATTCAATCGACCCCGGTGGCATCGAGATATTCGAGAGCAATGTCGTTGAATTCCGCGCCGTGCTGACTGCCGAAAACCGCACGCTCAAGCGCGCACTGACGGATCCTCGCCTGGTAAGCGGTATCGGCAATGCATATTCCGACGAGATTCTACACGCCGCGCAGCTCTCGCCCGTGGCGCTTACGCACAAGCTGGGCGCGGCCGAATGGGAACGGCTTTTTGCCGCCACTCGGCAAACACTGCAGTTTTGGATTGAGCGATTCCAATCCGAAACGAAGGCCGGCTTTCCGGAGAACGTCACGGCGTTCCGGCCGGGCATGGCGGTTCACGGGCGCTTCGGCCAGCGGTGCCCGCGGTGCGGCGAAAAGATTCAGCGCATCCGCTACGCGGACAACGAAACGAATTACTGCGCCCGCTGCCAGACCGGCGGAAAGCTGCTGGCGGATCGCAGCCTCTCGCGACTGCTGCGCGCGGACTGGCCGAGGACGCTCGAGGAACTCGAGGCGCTCAAGCGGCGCTAAGAGTGACGCCCGTCACATACGGCCTCGGGCATTGGGCGTAGCCTAAACATGGAGCGGTGACGACAGAATGACGAAGTATGGGAGCCCCGGGGTGAGCACGATCGAAGCAGCCGGGAACAAGAGGATATACTGGCACCGCGAGCTTCCGCCTGCGGACGCCGAGATGCTGGGCGAGCATGTGCTGGAAGCGAACAGCAGGCGCGTCTCCGACACCGTGGCGCACCGCAACGAGCTTTGGGAGCACTGCTACGAGGACTTGATGGCGAAAGCGCGCGAGCGCCTGGAACAGGAAATGACGCGCCTGGGCGGGGATTGCGCCCATGTGCTCGATGAGGCGGTGGAAAGCCGGCACGACCCGGTCCGCGGGGAGGCCTGGCTTCACGGAAATTTCACCTACATGCTGTACAAGAAATCATCGAGCCCCTGACGCCGCTCCGATTCCATAACTCCTGCGACCGGGCTTTCGGCCATTTCCACTGTGCGCCGCGCCTCACTCCTCCACGTGACCCGAATCACTGCCAATCAAGAGCGGCTTGATGTAGGCAAGTGATGGAGGGAGGGACGGCCATGTTCGGAGTCGAAACGCAGATACAACTGAAAAACGTTCTCTTTGCCACAGACTTCTCGCCTGCGGCCGCAGCCGCGGTTCCCTATGCCGCGCGGGTCACAGAGCTCTTTGGGGCCAAACTGTGGGTGCTACATGTAAGCCCACCGGCGATCAACCCGATGACGGACCCCAGCACATGGGAATCCATCCAGGAATCAGCGGAGAGAGACAGGACGGAAAAGCGTCAATCGCTGCTCGGCGTGTTTTCCGGACAGCGCCCGGAGATTCTGATTCAGGAAGGGGATTTGCGCGCGGTTTTTGAGCGCGCCATCTCGGAGAATCACATCGATCTCGTAGTGATGGGAACGCACGGGCGCACGGGCGTGGGCAAGCTTCTGCTCGGCTCCGTGGCGGAAGAAATCTTCCGCACGGCTCCGTGTCCTGTGCTTACCGTCGGGCCGCGGCTAAGCGTGGAGTCACACACTAAGGGATTGATATCGCGGATTCTGCTGGCGACGGACTTCGGACCGGCTTCCGCCGCCGCCGCGGCACATGCCGTGGGGCTCTCGGTGCAATGCAAGGCCTGCCTCGCGCTCGTGAATGTGCAGGACGAGCCGACGCTGAGCAATCTGGCGCAATGGCCGCAGGTGGAGGCGTCCGTGCTTCGCCGCATGGAGGAACTGGTTCCCGCGGAAGCTACGCACTGGTGCGTGCCCGATTACCTGGTAGAACGGGGCGAGCCCGCGCAGCGCATCCTGGATGTGGCGGAACAGCAGGGCAGCGACCTTATCGTGCTGGGCATCCGTCCATCGAAAAACCCGGCGGGAGCAGCAACACATTTGCCGTTCGCCACGGCGCACAAAGTGGTCGCAAAAGCGGCATGCCCCGTGCTGACGGTACGCGGCTGAATCCTGTCGCGGAACGACGCTTTTGTTCCAGACGGGATCCGGATGAACGCGCATCCACTTTCCAAGGTCTATCAACTGATTGAGCCAGGTCCGGTGGTTCTGCTGGCCACGGCGCACAAAGGCCGGAAAAACGTCATGACGCTCTCGTGGCATATGATGGTGGAGTTCGAACCGCCGCTGGTGGCCTGTGTGGTGAGCGAACGCAACTTCAGCTATCGCGCGCTGATAGCCACCGGGGAATTCGTTATCGCGATTCCGGCACAGCATCTGGCGAAGCAGGTGGTGCGCATCGGAAACACTACGGGACGGAGCGTCGACAAGTTTTCGGCCTTGGGACTGACGCCGCTGCGTGCCAAACGTGTGGGCGCGCCACTGGTTGCCGAATGTTTCGCGAATCTGGAATGCAGGATTTACGACGCGCAGATGGCAGGTAAATACAATCTCTTTCTGCTACAGGTTATGCAGGCCTGGATCGATCCGGCGCAAAAACGCCCTCGAATGCTGCACCACATGGGATACGGTACATTCGCCGTCGACGGAGAGATCATCCACCTGAAATCCCGGAAGCGCTGACGACTTCCCGGCCGCCCTAGGGCTTACGCGCCTGCCATGGACTCGAGGGCCGGGCGATTCGCGATGGTCATTGTGGCTCCGTGCAGGTGAATGAAGGCGCGGCCGCGGAAGTCGCTCAGTGTGCGCGTCACAGACTCTCGCGAGCTGCCGATGAATTCGGCAATTTCTTCGTGTGTGAGCGGAAGCGTGAACTTTGCTCCCCCCTGCCCAGGCCTCCCGCCCGAGGAGAGATCAAGAAGGAGGCGGGCCACCTTCTCCGGAACTGTGTTGGAAAGGCCCACCGTGCGCAACTGCTCGCACACGCCACTATACAAAGCGCCGAGCTGGTTCACGACGCCTCGGTACGCCTCGGGGTGCTTGGCGACATATTCCAGGAATTGGCGGCGCGGCACGAAGGCGACGCGGCATGCATGCAGTACCTCCGCAGTTACTTCATAAGGCGACCCGGAGAGCGCGGACATGAGCCCGAGGATTTCCCCCGGTTTGGCAATGCGCAGGATCAACGTCTTGCCGCAGCTCGAGCTCACCGAAAGTTTCACGCTTCCCGAAATCACCAGGAAGATGCCGCGTACGTCCTGCTTTTCCATGAAGAGCACAGCGCCCCCGGGATAGGATGCACTGATCGCCATGGCGTCAAAGTCCTTCACGGCCGCAGGGCTCAGGTGACTGAAGTGTTCGCTCGACTTCAGGCTGTCCTGCGGGTTGTGCTCCAGTTCGCTATGAGCGCGCATCGTCCTTGCCTCCCGTCTCATTCTTCGCCGAGGGGCGCGAGGCCTCCTCGACGTACATCTCCGTCAACGGCGTGTCTGCGAGAAAACCTGCCTTGCTTTCCTGATGAATCCGGCGCAGCAAATCGCGGCCCCGGGCATCGGCAAACGCAACCTTGCGAATGTCAATGCACAACCGCCGGCAACCATTGAGCGACTTCCAGGCCCGTTCCACTTCTTCCACCCACGGCCCCGCGAATCGCCCTTCGAGCTCCATCGTCAGTCTGTCTGCCTCGTCGTGAATGGTGATGCGGAGCATGGTTTTGATTTGTGTTCCTGCTACGCGGAGGAGAAAAGCAAGCTATAAGCCAAACTCGGGTGGGCAAGACGGGTGCGACATAACATCTTCGAAACAAAGAAGTTACGGGAGCCTTCTAGAGCTTCCCAGGCGATTCGCGCGGCGGATGAAGAGCGGGAGACGAGACGATATTTCGTCGCGGGACTAGATATAGTCCCGCCGCTTGATTCCGAGTTTCTTGATTATTGAGTTCAGCGTGGTCCGCTTCAATCCGAGGCGTTCGGCGGCGCCGCCAGCACCTCCGATTCTTCCTTGGCACTCTCGCAGCACGCGTATGATGTGCTCGCGTTCGGCTGTTTCCAAGTTTGCCCCAGGAGTGTAGGCGGCTTTCTCGACTTCCTCAAGCTCCGCTAGCGGCGCCCGCAGAGCGCTGCCCTGGGTGAGGATGACGGACCTTTCAATGAAGTTTTCAAGCTCCCGGATATTCCCGGGCCAGTGCCAGTTCTCCAGGGCCTTCATCACTTCGGGGGGAATCGTCTCGATATGCCTCCCCATACGGCCCGCATGGACGGTGACAAAGTACCGCACGAGGATCGGAATATCCTCGCGTCGCTTGCGCAGGGGCGGGATGGAGATCGGGAAAACGCGCAACCTGTAATACAGATCGCTGCGAAACTGTCCGTCGGCCACCATTTTCGCCAGATCGCGATTCGTGGCAGCCACAAGACGGACGTTGGAGGTTATCGTTCGCGTCCCGCCCACACGTTCGAATTCCTTCTGTTGCAGGGCGCGGAGGATTTTGGGCTGCAACTCGAGCGGCAGATCGCCTACTTCGTCCAAGAACAGTGTGCCTTCGTGAGCCAGCTCCAGCCGGCCCAGTTTCTGCGAGATAGCCCCGGTAAACGCCCCTTTTTCATGTCCAAAGAGTTCGCTTTCCAGCAAGCCGGAAGGAATCGCGGAGCAGTTGAGGCGCACAAAAGCGCGATCCCTCCGCGGGCTGAGCGAGTGAATGGCGCGCGCGATCAGCTCCTTGCCGGTGCCCGTTTCGCCGAGGATGAGGACGGTTGCGTCCGTGGGCGCAACGTTTTCCACCTGCTTCAGAACCTGCTTCAGTCCTCTGCTCTCCCCGATGATCTCTTCAAATTGATGACTGAGGCTGAGCTCCTCCTCGAGATAGCGTTTTTCCTCACGGCTCCGCCGCAGCTCCTCTTCCTCCCGCTTCCGTTCTGAGAGGTCGCGAACGACGGCGAGCACGCGCCGTCCTTCGGGGTCTTCCACCGGGCCGAGCAGGATGTCGATCGGGAATTCGCTTCCGTCCTTCCGCCTTCCATAAAGCTCCAGACCTGCGCCCATGGACCGTACTCGCGGCGCGGCGGCGTAGCCTGTGCGATGCGCTGCGTGCGATGCGCGGAACCGCTCGGGGATCAGCATCTCGATCGGCCGGCCAATGAGTTCGCCTCGCTCGAAGCCGAAGATCCTTTTTAACTGCTCGCTGGCCTCCACAATTTTCCCCTCATGATCCGTCACCACAATGGCATCGGGCGAGTAGTCGAAAAACGCGCGGAGTCGCGCCTCGCTTCTCCGAAGAGCTTGCTCCGTTTCGCGCCGGCGCGTTACATCGTTGTTGATCTCGAAGATGGCTGCCGGCTTTCCATCTGCCTTGATCTGGAGCACTCTTCGCGAGGCGACGGTGATTTCGCGGCCATCCTTCCGCGCGTGGACGACCTCGCCTTCCCAGTAGTGGTCGCGGCGAAGTGTCGCATCTACCTGTCCCAGCGGCTCGTTGAACCGCGTCTTCAACAGGGTGTGGGCGATCTGGCCCACGGCTTCCTCTTTCTTCCAGCCGTACTGTTCTTCCGCGCCCCGGCTCCAATAGGTGATGCGATTCTCCATATCGCGCACGATAATCGCGTCGTGGGCCAAATCGAGAAGCGCGGCGTGCTCCCGGGCGAGCGCTGCCTGGTGGTCTCGTTCCTGCTCGGCCAGCCAGCGGCGCGAGACGTCTCGCGCCACGGTAAGAACAAACGGCTTCCCCTCGAGCTGCACCGGGCTGAGCATGATGTCGACCGGAAACTCGCTCCCATCCTTGCGCCGGCCGAAAAGTGTGAGGCCTGCGCCCATCGGCCGTACGCGCGGCTGCGCGGAATAGCCGGCGCGATGCAGGGGATGAATCTCCCGGAAGCGCTCGGGGACCAGCGTCTCAATCGGCTCGCCGATCAATTCGTCCGGCCCGTAACCGAACATCCGGCCGGCCTGGGAATTGCTCAGCGTGATGGCGCCGGATTCGTCGGAGACAAAAACAGCATCCGGTGAAAACTGGAACAGCAGTTGGAAGACTTCCTGAGCGACTGCGGGCAGCGTCATGGCTCAATCCCTGCGATGGTCATAAGGCTATTGGGCCGCTGACGTGCGCCAGCACGACCTCAGAGTACCGGAGATGTGCACCCGCCCGGCCAACGGGGCGCGAGGAACGCAAGCCATTGTATGACACTTCGTGTGTACCAGCGGGAGCAATACTACAGACCTTGAGCCGGACGAACTATCGACTGGGAAGGCATAGACCGGGGCTAGCTGGACTCACTGGCAGGGGAACGAATACGGGCTGACGAGCTCACCCTTCTGCTGGCAGGTAAGCTTCGGCTGGTTCTGGCTTAGGGCCAGGCCGCCACCGATCACGGCTCCGGCGGCGAGCACGATACCGGTTGTAATCGCCGCATTGTTCCGCTTTTGATTCTGGTTTTGATTGTTCGTCGAGGGATCGTTTTGCGGTTGGGGATTGTTGTTGCCCTGCGCGGTATCGTCCACCAGCGCCACTTCCACGGTCTGCCCCTGCGGAACGGTAACGCTTCTGTGGTCGCGGCCCGCGGTCACTTCCAGAGCGCCGCGCTCGGCCGTAATCGCCACCAATGTGGGATTGCGAAAGGCGACGATCGCCACCGCTTCCTTGCCGCCGTCCGCGCGAACCAGCGCGTCGACGAACGAGGCGATCACGGGTTGATCCGGAGTCGAGCGGAAGATCATTCTGCCGCGAATCAGCTCGAGGCCGATCTGCGTCGCATCGCGCGAGGCGCGCACCGCGCTCTCCGCCGCGAACCTCGCCATGGCGTTGTGCCCAAACGTTACGACGCCTTCCCCGCCAGGACCAACCTCGATCACGTCGCCGCTGAAAATATTGGTGCCCTGCTGCAGCGCAGCCCCGCGGACAATAGCGTGTTCGCTCGGGCCCGCGGAGCCAACCACGGCGCCTGCGGCGAATCCAGGCAACGGGCAGGCCAGCAGAGCAGCGAGCACAGCGACGAGAATGTGGCGAAGAGTCATGGCGTTCTGCTCCAACACACTCCACCCGCATGGCGGGCGCTGGGCAGTCGGACCCCCAGCTAGAGGCTAGCAGTGGGGGCGGGAGAGTCAACGAAACGAGGGCGAGGTGTGGCAAGAAGGTTACCCCCTGCGACGGCTTTCGGCTCTTGGCGCATTCGACTAACTCCTGTTGTATCAATACGTTATGAATGGCGAGGTCGGGCGCGGAACCGAAACGGGCCTCTCTGGCCCCTCACTGAGAGGATTGCTCTCTTCAGCGACCCTGGTCGTCTGGGCTCCCGCCCTCCGCCGTTGCGAGAGACGAGCGGGCTGCGCCGCCATCGATTCCAGACTAGAATGTTGCACCGTCGAAGCGCGCTCTGAGTTTCTGCTGCCGACCGATTGAAGGGACGTTGATGAAGCTGCGGCAAATCTCTGTCGCGAGGAGTATGGTGCGCTCGTTCGCTTTTGTGGCGGCGTCTACTCTGGCCGCGGCCCTGGCGTTGCCAGCGGCATTCCCGCGCGGAGAGCAGGGCGAGCGCGCTGAGCCCGCCTCGCTACGAGGATTTTCCGCCGCGCACGCGGAAGCCGAGCAACAGTGGGAGTCGAAATACGTCCAGCTGCCCACGACAGCGCGCGCGGAAGCCACGCTCAGGCGGCTCACCTCTGAACCTCATCTGGCCGGAACGGAGGCCAGCAAGCGTGTGGCGGAGTATCTCCGCGACGAATATGCGAGCGCGGGGCTCGAGGCCGAAATCGTCCCGTACAACGTGGTGCTTTCCTATCCCGGCGAAATCCTGCTGGAACGAACAGCGCCCACGCTGATGCGCCTGGCTCGGCCCGAGGAACCCCTGCCGGGCGATCCAGCAACAGCGGACAAGCGCAGCGTCGAGGCGTTCAGTGCGTATTCGCCTGCGGCGGAAGTGACGGGCGAAGTCGTCTACGTAAACTACGGCCTGCCGGAGGACTACGAGCGGCTGGACGAAATGGGCGTTAGTGTTCGCGGCAGAATTGCGCTCATCCGCTATGGCCAATGCTTCCGGGGCGTGAAGGTGCATCTTGCCGAGGCGAATGGGGCGGCTGCGGTGCTCCTCTACTCGGACCCGGCAGACGACGGATTCCGTGAAGGCGACCCGTATCCGCAGGGCCCGTGGCGGCCGGAGAGTGGAATCGAACGTGGCTCGGTGCAGTACACGTTTCTCTATCCGGGAAACCCAATTGCTCCGCTGCGCGGCATGACCAACGCGGAAATCAGCCAACGGCTGGATACGCGTGCCGGACTGAATCTGCCGCGCATTCCCACGCTGCCGATCTCCTGGCGCGACGCCGCGCAGCTAATGGAAAACCTTCACGGGGCAAAGCCGCCGCGCGAGTGGCAGGGCGGGATGCCGATGCCCTACCACACAGGTCCGGGGCCTGCCGAGGCGCATTTGAAAGTGGCGATGAGCCTCGAGACCCGAACGATTTACGACGTGATTGCGCGCCTTCCCGGCGAGACGAATGATTGGGTGCTGGCCGGAAATCATCACGATGCCTGGGTGTTCGGCGCGGCCGATCCCGGCAGCGGAACGGCAGTGCTGCTGGAGATGGCGCGGTCGCTCGGCGCGCTGAAGCGCGCAGGGTGGACGCCGCGCCGCACGATTGTGTTCTGCTCGTGGGACGCGGAGGAGTTCGGGCTGGTGGGCTCGACGGCCTGGGTGGAGCAACACATGAACGAGCTCAGCCGCAACGCACTGGCGTATCTCAACATGGATGTGGCTGTGATTGGCGAGCGCTTTGGTGGAGCGGCTACTCCCTCGCTTCGCGAACTGGTGCGCGATGCCGCTCGCGAGACGCCCGATCCGCGCACCGGGCGCACGGTGTACGACCGCTGGAAGGAACGCGTGGAGCATTTTGGCGGAATGGAGCGTAGCAGTTCCGCACAGCGCGGCGGTGCGCAGGTGACCCTGCGGATGAGCGCGCTCGGTTCCGGTTCCGATTACAGCGCGTTCTACCAGCATGCCGGAATCCCGTCGATGGACATCAGCGCCGCGGGCGACTACGGCGTCTATCATTCCATCTACGACGATTTCGACTGGATGAAGCGGCAGGGCGACCCGGAATTCACTTACCACGTGATGATGGCGCGTATCGCCGGGCGCATTGTGATGCGGCTGGCGGATGCGGATGTTCCTGCGTTCGACTACACCGAGTACGCCACCGAGATTCAGCGCCTGCTGGTGGATCTGCGCAATTCGGTGCGCGCCGCGGGCGTGCACGACGGACGTGTGCTCGATTTGCGCGGGATCGGCACGGCGGCAAATGAATTCCAGGCAGCCGCCCGCGAAGCGGGTGAGGCGGTGCAAGTAATGCTCGCGGGCGCGGCGGATCGCCAGCGTGCGGAAACCGTGACGCATCTACTGGCCAGCGTGGAAGCGGCCATGCTCTCTCCGAGCGGCCTTTCCGGCAGGCCCTGGTACCGGCATACGTTTTCCGCTCCTGGCATCAATGCGGGATATGCCGCCGTGGTGTTTCCCGGCGTGCGCGAAGCAATCGAACGCAGGGACTGGCCCACCGCCCGGCTGGAAGCGGAGGCGCTGCGGGAAGCACTCGAACGTGCCGCGGAGCGGCTGCGGCAGGCCGCGCGAGTGGCGGCCGGCCATAACGGCGCGTAGAATCCGGATATGCGCGTGCGCGTTTTGTTTTTCGGCCGTCTGAAGGACATCGTGGGCCGCGCGGAGGAGTCCGCGGAGCTTCCGGAAGGCTCGCGTGTCGAAGACCTGTTCGCGCTCTACCGCTCGTCCTATCCCGCGCTCGCCGGCCTGCGGCTCTCGGTCGCCCCTTCCATCAACCAGGAGCTCGCGGAGTGGAAGGCGGCTCTGCGCACGGGCGACGAGGTGGCGTTTCTTCCGCCGGTCAGCGGCGGCTCGGTGGCCGCGGCGTCGCGTGACTGGATCGAGATTGTGCACAACCCCATTTCGGCTGAGCCCATCGTAAATCGAGTGAAAGGACCGGAGGAGGGCGCGGTCGTCGTGTTCGACGGGATCGTACGCAACAATACCCGCGGCCGTGGCACGCTGTATCTCGACTACGAAGCGTACGAGCCTATGGCGCTTGAAAAAATGCGCGAGGTGACTGCGGCGATTCGCGAGCGCTTCACCGTAAGTGGCGTGGCCATGGTGCACCGCCTAGGCCGACTCGAGATCGGTGAGACTAGCGTGCTCATAGCGGTCAGCGCGCCGCATCGCGCCGTGGCTTTCGACGCCTGCCGGTTTGCCATCGACACGCTCAAGCGCAGCGTCCCCATTTGGAAGAAGGAGTACTTTGCGGACGGTGCCGTGTGGGCCGACGGAGAAACCCTGGAACCAATTCCTGGGGCGGCTCCTAACCAGACATGAGCCAATCTGCGTCTCCTCTGCTCTGGCGGCCATTCCGGCTCGCCGTGATTTCCATACCGCTCGTTTTGTTCGGCGGCGTGTGCGCGCACGCACAAGTGGTGAAAGGCGGCCGCCTGCACACGGAAGTGGACCTGGTTACTGTGTGGGTGAACGTCCAGGATGCGGCCGGCCGGCCGGTCACAGGGCTGCCGAAAGAAGCGTTTTCCGTTCTCGACGAAGGCAACAAGCAGCAGATCGCCGTGTTCGAAGCGGAGACGCAGCAGCCACTCGACATGGCCCTGATGATCGACACAAGTCTCAGCGCCAATAAGGAAATGGAATTCGAAGGCGCCGCGGCGATCCGTTTTATCCGGAAAGTGCTGCGGCCGCAGGATACGCTGTCTCTCTTCACGTTTGCAGAGCGCGTGGACCGGCTGACTCCGTTCACCTCAAGCACGACCACGCTGGAGTCCGCCATCAAGCGCATGCACAGCGGCGCGGGCACGTCGCTCTACGACGCAATCTATCTCGGCTCCGGCGAACTGACGCACCAACAGCCCGGGCGCAGACGCGTGATCGTGCTGGTGACCGACGCGGGCGAAACCACCAGCCGCGCAACGTTTGAAGACGCGCGCCGCGCCGCCGTCGCCGCGGAGACGCTGATCTATACAATCGTGGTCCGCGCGGTAAAATCCGACGCGCTCCGCGATCTGGGCGGCGAACATGCCCTGGCCACCATCACGGACACTACAGGCGGCGCCATGTTTCTGGCCGACGAGCTGAGCCAACTCGACAATCTATTTGAGGAGATCGATCGCGAGCTGCGCACGCAATATCTGCTGGCGTTCTATCCGCAGCCGCCCTCGCCGAAGAAAGGCATCCGGCACCTCGATGTACGCGTGGCGCCAACTGCGGCTTCAGGCCCCATGCGCGTCCGGAGCCGGCGCATCTATCTGGCCAGCGGTGGCGTGGAATGAGCCGATACCTGGATGTCGCTGTAGAAGCGGCGCGCGATGGCGGGCGCGTGCTGATGGAAGAGTTCGCGCGGCCGGTGGAGATTTCCTACAAAGGCGACGCGGACCTCGTCACACAGGCCGACAAGCGCTCGGAAAAACTGGTGGTCGAGCGCCTGCGCCGTGAGTTCCCTTCCCACGCGATCGTCGCGGAAGAAGGCAGCGGCAAGGAAAGCGACTCGCCCTTCCGCTGGCATGTTGACCCGCTCGACGGCACCACGAATTATGCGCACCATTTTCCGGCGTTTGCCGTATCCATCGGGCTGGAAGAGGCGGGCGAGCTGGTCACCGCAGTGATTCTGAATCCCTCAAACGGCGAGCTGTTCACCGCCGAGCGCGGCGAGGGCGCGAAACTGAATGGCCAACTCATTCACGTCTCGAATACCGAGAGGCTGGCCGTGAGCCTTCTCGGTACTGGCTTCCCCACGCACAAACGGACGGAGAATCCCAATATTCATTTCTACTGGCAGTTCACGCTTGCCTCGCACGGCGTGCGTCGCGTCGGCGCGGCAGCGCTGGACCTGTGCGCGGTGGCATGCGGCAGGCTCGATGGCTTCTGGGAGTTCGGACTAAAGTCGTGGGACACGGCCGCGGGAACGCTGCTGATTCGCGAAGCCGGCGGGCGCGTCACCGATTTTTCCGGCAAGCAGTTTGTTCCCGGTGATCGCG
>Ga0335081_10012611_pt1 | contig 13699 bp, 10 predicted proteins | sample Lox_Sample_35_FD_206713 | JGI IMG/M metagenome (GOLD analysis project Ga0335081, IMG submission 206713) | Soil microbial communities from Loxahatchee National Wildlife Refuge, Florida, United States - Lox_Sample_3.5 | ecosystem: Environmental > Terrestrial > Soil > Wetlands | place: USA...
GCTTCCACCTGCCAGAATGCGGGCTCCTCTTGCGCGCGCATCTTCTACCTGCGACTCCACAATCTTGAGCTGCCGCTCGTGAATCATCGGTCCCACATCGCTGGCCGGATGGAGGCCATCCCCTACGCGCAGCTTTTTCGTCTTTTCGACACAGGCATTCAGGAACAGTTCGTAGAGGCTGCGATGGACGTAGCAGCGTTCCACCGACAAGCAAGTCTGCCCCGCGTTCACGAACGCGCCCCAGACGGCGCCGCTCGAGGCCACGTCCACGTCGGCGTCGTCGAGCACCAGCATAGGATCTTTCCCGCCCAGTTCGAGCACGACGGGCAACAATCGAGCCGCAGCGGCCTGCGCCACGCGTTTGCCCGTGGCCACGCTGCCGGTAAAAATCAGCTTGTCGATCGCGGACCCTATCAGAGCAGCGCCCGTGGGTCCGTCGCCCAGCATGACTCGGAACACATCCTCGGGCACGCCCGCTGCGTGCAGGAGCTTCTGCAGCTCGACCGCGACCAGCGAGGTGCACTCGGAAGGCTTCACCACCACCGCATTTCCCGCTGCCAGCGCGGCTAGCGCCTCGGTTGCCGGTATCGAAAACGGATAGTTCCAGGGAGAAATAATTCCCACTACGCCATAAGGCTCGCGCCGGATCCATCCCACCTTGGTCTTCATCGCCAGATTACCGTGCGGCAAACGCTCCTCGCGCAACAGAGCAAAGGCGTTCTGCGTGAGGAAACGAGCGGCGTCCAGAACCACCATCACCTCGGTGACCAGCGCTTCCGCATAGGGCTTGCCCGCCTCCTGCGAGATCAGCCTCGCCACCTCGGTCTTTCTGGCGTGGAGGAGGCGCTGAAATTCGCGCACCACCGCGAGCCTTCCCCGCACGCCCAAGTCACTCCATGCGGTCTGGGCGGCGTGTGCCCGGGCTACGCTCGCAACAACCTCGCTTTCACTCGCGCACGCGAGTTCGCGCAATACTTCGCCGGTTGCCGGATTCACCGACGCGACCTTACGCACCGTGATTTGCAGGTCAGTCGCCATTTGCTGGATAGGGTAATTCAGTGATCACAAAAAGTCTGTGCGACTCTCGCGGCCTCAGTCCTTCATTTCCCATTCCGGTGTAATAGCCGTACAGCCCCTGAAGGCGCATCGATAAAACGTCTTTTGCGCATGCCTGAAGGCATGCCCTGATACCAACCTAGCATCTTTTCGGCACCCGACCGAAATCAGGATATCGAAAAAGTAGAGGAGTCTGTGCGCCGCCTCGAATCGGGAGATCGGGTTCATTTTGCGATCGGGTCATCAGAGATCGGGTCATCGGAGGTCTGATCATCGGGAAATTAAGGATCAGGTTATTCGTATTCCACGCTGACCAGAAACAGACCGCTTGCCGGCGCCGTCGCTCCAGCCTCGGAGCGGTTGCACGACATCAAAATTCTGGGAATATCGTTGGGGTCCAGCGTGCCTTTTCCGACCAGCACAAATGTTCCCACCAGATTTCTCACCATGTGGTGCAGGAAGCCGTTGCCGCGGATTTCATAAACCAGCTCATCCCCCTGCCGCTGCCATGCCGAAGAAAATACGCGCCGCACTTTGGAAGTCTCATCGTCCTTGCCCTTCTCCGCGTCCACGGCGGCAAACGACGTGAAGTCGTTTTCCCCTACAACCTCCGCAGCGGCCGCCCGCATCGCCTCCTCGTTCAGTGGGTAAGGATAATGCCACACGTACCGCGCGTGAAACGGTGGACAGATCGGCTCCCGATAGATTCTGTAGTGGTAGGTCTTGGCACGCGCTGACTTCCGAGCGTGAAAGTCGGGCCCTGCCTCAGTTGCCTCCAGCACGCGGATCGAGGCCGGCAACACATCGTTCAGCGCCTTGACGAAATTCGCCGCCGGAATGGAAGAACTGGTTCGAAAGCTGGCCACCTGGGCCCGCGCGTGCACCCCCGCGTCGGTCCTGCCGGAGCCCTGGGGCAAGACCTTTTCGCCGGTCAAACGTCCAATAGCCGACGCCAAAGTCCCCTGAATCGTGACCAAATCAGGCTGCACCTGCCACCCGGAGAACTCCGAGCCATCGTAGGCCAATACCAATTTGAGATTCCGCGTCGCAACTTCTCGCGTCCCAACTTCATCGGAGTCGTTCAAGACGCTTGCCTCATCTACTCTGTTTACGGTTTTTTACAAAGTTTTACCGCGTTGGCCGGGGCGCTGCCACAAAAAGCAGCGTGCGACTCAGCTATACTATTGCACTTCCAGGAATTTGAGTCCCCTCGTCCTCCCGATGAGTCGGCCAGCGAAGGGGTCAAGAGGTTTTGGGTGCGCGTGGCACGGCAAGGAACCTTGCCCGCCCACCTTGCGTATCACAACTGTCCAGTCGAGGCTTCCAGAAGTCCCAGAAGCAAAGGCCTTATTCAATGGAGATGAGCGAATGCAATCGTTCTGTTTGATTCCTGGCGCGCGGCGCGTTAGCGTATTTCTGCTGGCCGGCGCCCTGATCGCGCCCGCCTGGGCGCAGGAGGCACAGGCTCCGGCGACGCCCCAGCCCCAGTCATCGACGGGTTCGGCGGCAACGTTTCAACTTAAGGACTACACCAAGCCGCACTCCCATTTCCCCAATCCGCTAGCTCCTTATACCCCGAGCACGGTTCCCCTGCCCAATCTGTCCAACACGCCGCGCATCGGCAACCTGCTGCGGGAGGGCAAGATCTATCTGTCAATGGATGATGCTGTGGCTCTCGCCCTCGAGAACAATCTCGACATCGCCATTCAGCGCTACAACCTCAACATCGCCGACACGGACATTCTCCGCGCCAAGGCCGGCTCGAACATTCTCGGTGTGAACACTGGTTTGATACTGGGAACCCCTGGTGGCGGTGTCGGTGGCTTGGGCGGCGCGACTAGTTCCTCCAGTTCAGGGGCCGGGGGAACTCAAAGCGGTAGCGGCGGCGCCGCCAGCGGAACCCTGGGCATCGTCAGTTCCACGCTCGGCCTCGGCTCAACGATCACTCCATTCGATCCTCAGCTCACGGGTTCGCTGGCGTTCGACCGTTTGAAGATTATCTGCACCAGCCCCTTCTGCGGTCCTTCACAAAATAGCACCACGGCAAACTTCGCCTATACCCAGGGTTTCCAGACCGGTACCAATCTCGCGGTCGGCTTCAACAACACCCGCGTCACGGCCGACAGCCCGTTCACTATTTATAGCCCCGCCTTGAACTCGAGTTTCCGGGCTACGGTCACGCAGCAGCTGCTGCAGGGCTTCGGATTCGCTCCCAATCGCCGTTTCATCGTCTTCTCGAGGAACAACCGCGAGATAGCCGACGTGGCTTTCCGTTTCCAGGTAATCACGACCGTCGACCAGATCGAAAACATCTACTGGGATCTGGTCAACGCCTACGAGAATGTAAAGGTGCAGCAGGAAGCCCTGGCACTGGCGCAGAAGACGTTGAACGACAATCAGAAGCAGGTAGAGATCGGCACTCTGGCTCCGATCGAAGTGGTACGCGCGCAGAGCACCGTGGCCACCAACCAGCAGAGCCTGATCGTCGCCCAGACCAATCTAGAACTGGAACAGCTGCTGATGAAAAACGCGCTCAGCCGCACCTTGGTTGATCCCGTTCTGGCAGATGCGGAAGTGATCCCCACCGACACCATGCAGTTGCCTACGTCGGAACCGGTCGTGCCGGTGCAGGACCTGGTGAACGACGCTCTTAGTCACCGTCCTGAGCTGGCGGAGTCTCGCATCGACCTGGCCAACCGCGAAATGAGCAAAAAGGCCGTCAGAAATGCCTTGCTGCCCAGCGTCAATCTCTACGCTTACTACGGTGGATCGGGTGTGGGTGGTTCGCAAAATCCTGCCGCCACTTGCGGCGATCCCGGATCTAACCCTAACTTCTGTCAGCCCGCCGGCACGGTCTCCCCGAACAGCTACCCGGGCACATTGAACCAGCTTGTCGATTCCACCGCGCCCGACAAAGGTGTCGGCATTTCCCTGAATATTCCGATTCGCAACCGCACCGCCCAGGCTAACCAGATTCGCTCGGAGCTCGAATACCGCCAGGCCCAAATGCGCCTGCAGCAGGTGGAAAACGAGATCCGCATTGAGGTCCGCAACGCCCAGTTCAGCCTGTTACAAAACCGTGCCGGCGTGGCCGCCGCGAAGGCTGCTGTCGACCTGGCGGTGCAATCGCTCGACGCCGAACAGAAGAAATACGCGCTCGGCGCCTCGACCTCAACGCTGGTTCTACAACAGCAGAGCGCCCTGACCCAGGCACGCTCCAATCTGATTTCCGCCCAAGCCAACTATGAGAAGTCGCGGGTCGAGCTCGACCGCGCCACCGGCTTGCTGCTCGACCACGCCGGCATTGACATCGCGGATGCGGAAAACGGCGAGGTCCGCAAACTGCCGACCGTTCCGTACACCGCCCCACGCAAGGACACGGAGTCAGTGCTGCCCAGCCAGCCCGGGCAGGTGCCGAGCATTCCGCAACAGCAGGTGCAACCGAAGCAGGAGCCGCAAGCCCAGCCGCCGCAGTAGGGCACCGTGGCGCTGCCGTCTAACTCAGATCATTCAGGCCGGACACAGGTCCGGCCTTTTACTTTTCGAACACTGCGATGAATAGAGGAAGTGGCGGCGGCGTCCAGGCTCGATGCTATGCGCCGGCTGCGGAGAGAAGATATTTGCGGACAGCGATGTAAGCCAGGTTGTTGGCCTCGGCATTCTGTTCGCGCGAAACATGAGAGATGGAGAAGTTCAGCGATCGAGCCAACCTGCGGCAGGTCCAGTTGAGCGAATAAAGCCGCGGACTCCGGCACTTGTACTCGCCCAACATCTGTTTCACCACGACTTCGGAGTCGGAGTACACATGAAGGGTCATCGCCTTGAGGGACAGCGCACATTGCAGCGCTTCGAGCAGGGCCACATATTCCGCGACGTTATTGTCCTGATGGCCGATCCACTTTGCGATGCGGATGGGATCGACGGAAGCGCCCGCCATGACCACCCCAACCCCGGCCGGCCCGGGGTTTCCCAGCGAGCCGCCATCGACGTGGGCCACGAGATTGATCACTGCTTCGGCAACCTTGACACAACCGTGCGGGCAGATGAGGTTCGGCGTCAAGATTATTGCTTGATTCCCTCCCGCACGTCTTCCCGGTTGTGCATTTTTCTGTGGAAAATCAGGAATATTTAATTTGACATTCACGAACCTGTAATAAATCAAGCGATTGCGCTTCGTGCGCGGAGCAATTTATTTGTCTGCATTGCACCAATAATCGGCATTGACATCTTCGATGAAAGTGTTAGGGTAGCTCGCGTCGACGGCTGAAAGGGTTGGCTTAAATAAAACTTTGCCAGTCCGAAGTAAGCTGGGTGATCGGCGAGAAGGGGCGACCCGACGGACCGCCAGACCTGAAAAAACCGACTGCTCTGCGAGGGGTAGTTGGGGTTTGGAACCGCGAAAGCGGTGATCGCATCGAAGGCTGTGACGGTACATGCATCCACGCCGTGAGCTCCCTCGCAGGAGCGGGCGGCTAGAGCATAACCAATGTCACAGCCTTTTCCTTTTTCCTTAAGTTCCCGAGAATCCCTCTTGAAGGAACAACTGGAAAAACTCGTCACGCAAATGTACCACGTCGGCCTGCGCTATTCAGAAGCGGTACGGGAATTCCAGAAAGCCTTCATCCTCACCGTCCTGCGGGAAGAAAAGCTCAACCAGATTCGCACCGCCCAGCGCCTGGGAATGCACCGCAACACTTTGCGGCGAACCATTCAAGAGCTGGGAGTGGAAATCGCGCCTCTGCGCGCGGCCCGCCGAAGACCACCCGTCGGTGAGCGCCAAATTCGCAGCGCGAACAAGCCGCGGGCCATCTAGCCGGGTCTCCGCCCTGTCCGATTCGTGCCTCGCAAGCATCCTCCACGACTCTCTGGATCTAGAAGCCTTGCGAAACCTGGCCGCTGAGTACCTTGAGCCTTCGCCATCTCGGGACTTCCCAGGCATAGCGCAGTCCCGCACCCAGATGGTGATAGAGGCGCTGCAGGCGGAAGTTCCACTCCACGCGCGCGGCCTGTGCGGTGGAAGCCGTGCCCACAGATTCCGCGATTCGCGGTGGACGCTTCCAGGGGAAGATGCGCTGTCTTCTCACTTGCTCTCGAATTTCGCGATCGGCGATGTATTCCTCGTGGAGGAACAGGACCAGCTTGGTCGGCGGGAACAATCCCGATTCGTGGAAGGGATGATCGCTGAAGATCCACTTTGATCCGTAGTTCTCGAGCCAGAGGCGGCTTGATGGACGGAGCCTGTCAGTCCAGCTTCGGATTGTGGCAGGCATCTGCGCTGCGAACGTCCTGGTGGTCAGTCCGAGGACCACCGCTGCGAACTCGCAGAGATCGGCGATTGGCTGGAAGCGTCGATCGACCTTCTCCCACAACGCAAGGTCGGCGCCCTGCCGATCGAGAAAGTATCCCAATTCCAGCAACCACGAAACCCGGACCCAGCAACACAGGATGTGCTGAAAGACGTGCACAATCTGAAGCAGAAATGCATCTTCGGCACTTAGCACGGGAAATTTCATTCCGCAAAACTCCGACGTGCGCTTTCGATCCAGGACGAGCCGTGGTTCGGCAAAATGTATTTGAGTATTCGGCTTCTCCCAGACCGCCAGGTGCAGCTCAACCATGGGTTGGGTCGTTAACGCATACGGATTGTCGGACAGCGAAGCGGCCCTCTCGGTAGAGCGAAATACAAACTGGGTGCCGGTCGCCTGCGTCATGACGTATCCGAGATCTCGTAGTATATGCTGCGCGCCGGGGAGAGACTCGTCATCGAGCATGTAGTCAAGGTCAGCCTGCGCTCGAAGACTGGCATCCGGTGTGAACGCCGGGACCAGCGAGAAGCCCTTCATCACCGCGTAGTTCAGTCCACCTTCATCAAATCGGCGGTTGATGCGCCCGAACTCCTCGGCCATGCGCATGAGCCGCTGCCGGTTGTCGCGTTGATTTCGCTGAAGACGAGGCAGAACTCTGCCCGGCAAAACCGAAGTGCGCTGGGTTTCTTCCAGCCGACGCAGGAAGTAGAGCGCGAGGCCTGAGTTGTCCAGCCAGCAGAACGAACGATTCCACGCGCGTTCTCGGAAGCGCGGAAGCAGTTCGGCGGCCTGCTCTCGCGCATCGCTGGAGAAGCTCAGGGACTGGACAATGGTTTGTGCCAGGGCATGATTCATGGCGCGAATCTCAAAGCCTGCGGCGCACCATGGCTTCCAGGCAGCTCACGGCGGAATCCAGGTCGCTATAGTGCAGTTCTACGACTTCCCCAGAAAGAAGATCGCCCAGCGAAGTTTTCTGGGCATTGCGCAGCTCCTGCTCCCCGTAACAAACGACCTGCTCCAGGCATCGCCTTGCCCGCTCCCGGGGAAAGGCGCGGAGACTCGGAGGACCGGAAGGTTGCCGGTTGAGAAAGACGAGAAAGTCGGCTCGGGACTGTGTTGCGGTGACTATTTCCGGCATATTCGAGGTTGCCAGCTCAATCGCGATTTCGCCGTTCGTTCGCGAAGCGAGTTGCCGGGATTTCAAGTCAGGGAATAATTCGGTCGCCGATTCACGAAGGTGAAGGTAGTGAGGATTGCCGACCACCACACGACTCTCGCCACCACGCAGCAGGAAGCTTGCGTCATCCGACACCAGCGTCCATCCTCTACGGGCGCAGGCGAAAGAGAGCGACGACTTCCCTGCCCCGGACTCTCCGCACAGCAGCACGCCGTGTCCTTCAAACGCCACGCAGGCGGCGTGCACCGGAGTTGCGTACAAGGATTCGATCAGCAGCAGAGCCATCGCGTCCAGAAATTGGTAGCGCAGGTACGCGCTGTTCCGCGCTGTGGCCGGGGTAAGCCAGCAGGAGGCAAATCCCGCGGTCAGGTCGCACACCGCAAAATCCCGGGCTCCGGCGACGAACATCACCAGGTTGCGTTGTCCCCGGCAAGTGGGAGGCGGAAGCGGGGGACATGGTTCCTCTCCGTCTTCTTGCACTGCTATGCGGAGCTGTATCGGCGGCACGGGGAACGCTTTCTTGAACAATCTCCAGTTCTCGTCGCCCGCCACCAGCACGCCGACGCTGTTGGTGGCAATCTCGACGGGGAAGCCAAGCGGATGGAAGACAGCCTGCACCGGCAGACGAAAGTCGCAGAGAATCGGATCGAAACCGGTGCTCGACAACTCCTGCGTGCCTCTCAGCTCTGAAGACGCCAAACCATTCACCTCGGACCTGAGAGTGCCTTGCCTGAGAATGCCTTCGGGTCCTGAACGTGCAGCGAACATACGCATTGCCGGCAGGTTGCGTTCGTAGCGATGTCCAGATTTTTGCGAAACTGCAGCGCCCGCGGACTATTCACGATTTCCCCCAGAGTCGCCTCGTGAACGTTCCCCAGTGGAGGATGGAAGAAACACGGGCGTACATCGCCTCCGGCTTCCACCACGGCGGAAACCCATGGTGCATTGCAGCGCGGCGCGACGGCTGGTACCTCCCCCAGACAGGCGCGAAAGTGCAAGACGATCCGTCGCAACTTGGCCGCACTTTCCACGATGAAGCCGGATTCGAGATCCTCGGCATGCTCGCAGATCAGGTGGCGCGTTTCCTCTTCCAGCACCTCAACCTCGGCCGCGTCGAGCGCGACCCTCTCCTGGCGCTCCCGCGACCAACCGGCGGGCCGATTGAAAGCCGAGGAGCTGACGTCTGCCGCGAGAAGTGAAATGGAGTTTAGACCGGCTTCCCGTGCCGTCACCACGGTAGCGCGAAGCGAGGCATGATTCTGCCTTTGGACGGTGCAACGCCCGCGGACGACGATGTCCGGGCGAAAGCGCCGCAACTCCCGCACGCCCTGGTTCAGACGCTCAAAAGCTCCCGGCACGCGCCGGATGCGGTCGTGCAGCGGCGGCGGGCCATCCAGAGAAACGATGACATCATCCACGGCGGACGCAACAAGCTCGGCCTGCGAGTCGAGAAGCAGCCCTGCCGTAAGCAGCGTTGTGCGGATTCCTTCGGTGCGAAGCATCTTCGCCAGCGTGGGAAAGCTGCTGTTCTTCTGGGGTTCTCCTCCCGTGAATACGACCCAGCGAACTCCGAGGTCGCGGAAGGAATCGATCTGCCGCGCGAGGTCGGCGACGGAAAGTTGCACCGCATCGCGAACCTTCCAGATATCGCACATGACGCAGCGGCAGTCGCACTGATTGTGGGGAGAAATCACCAGGACCGGCACCGCGTGAACGCGATGGGCTTCCAGCCCGGCGTCGTCCGCGCCCGAGGAAGCCTGTGGCGAAATGGATATCAACGTGGTCATCGGTAAAAACCCGCGTGAACCGTCCGTGCCCGTTGCCGAAAATGCCTTATCGCGGCAACGACCATCCCGTCAGCTCTCCATCCGGGCGTGCAACAGATAAAATTTTGACGGCTCCCGGCGCCTCATCAAACGAGCTTTTACCGGGCGCAGGGCCCAGTTGATGCCGTACCAGGGCCTGTAAGTATTCCATTCGAGCGCCAGCTTCGTGGCAAGATCGCTGAGTATCGCCGGCGTGAGGTATTCACAGCTCGGCGTGCTGTCGGAACGGAATCCGAACCTGCGCTCGAATGTGGCGCGCTTCTCCTGCAACATTTCTTGTCCGCTCTCCTCACGCCGATAAAAGGGCGAGTCAGCAATGATCAAGTGCCCGCCAGGGCGCAGGCATCGCCGAGCTTCCTTGAGCGTCCGCTGATAATTCACGGAGTAATGAAACGAAGCGTTGAAAATAACGATGTCGAACTGCGCCCCGGAGAAGGGAAGGCTATCCATCTCCGCTTTAAAGCGCGGAAACGAATGCGCGAGACGGGGGAAGTAGTGGCGTGCCGCGGCCAGGCCGTCGGTGTCATTGTCCAGCAGATCGACGGCCACCGGGCGATGGCCGCGCATCGCCAACCGGTAAGACAGCCATCCATTTCCCGCGCCGACATCCAGCACGTCGCAACCCATGGGACAGGAGAGTTCGATCTTGCGCAGCAGATTCTTCTCCAGGAAACGAAAGGTGCGGGCTCGAATCTGCCATTGCCAGACATTGCGTCCGGTAAGGTCGTCGAACGGAAGCGCCAGGTAATAGTCGGCGGACGACGAGCCGCGCCCCTCCTGCGCGCGCACCGTCTCGTATTCCTGTACAAACCTCCGGAAGCTCGACTCGCGAAAGGGCGGCAATGCGTGCCAGATTCCGTTGACTTCATAGATGGTGAATCCACAAGCGACGCAGCCCGGCTGGGGCAGCGAAAACGATCTGCGCAATCTTTGGCGGCAGACCGGGCACTGCAGTTCAAGCGACGGCGTGACGGGCCGGCCCGATGCATGAATCGGCGAGAGCGTGGCCGAAGATGCCGACGATATCGAGGAGTCAGTCATGAGGTTGTACGCTCGAACTTCAGCACGACATGATCGGCCAGCATGCGGACACCGGGGCAGTGGCTGAGAAGCAGATCCGCATGCACGCCAAGTTTGATGGCGCGAGGAAATCCGCTGGCCCATGCTTCCAGATAGCTAGGCGGTACCATGACTCCGACACCGGTGATCGCTCTAAGCCGGAACTCGGGAGCGAACATGCGTTTCATGGCACGCACACGCGGATAACGCACGTGGACGATGGCCCCATCGCCGAGCCGTGCTTCCACTCCCCCGCGATGAATACGCCGAAAAGCCTTGCCGCGTTTTCCGCGGAGCAGATACCACGCAATCTCCCAAAGACAGAACGGTCCCAGCAGACACAACGAGAGACTCGCACCCGGCTTGAGAAGCACTGCCAGGTCGCGGGCCAGTTGCGGGATCGCTTCCAGGCAGTTGACGGCGCCAAAATTTGAAAAAGCCCCGTCAAAGGGCATGTCCTTTCTCAAGGTTGCAATCCGCTCCGCCGGCACCTGGCGCAACTGAACCGAGCCTCTTGCGCGTTGCGCTAGACTCGCGATCCTTCGCTCCGCGACTGAAAGCATGCGCGCGGAACTGTCGCAGGCTACGACATCCACGCCGTGATCCGCCAGAAAACACGCGTCCACTCCCGTGCCGCAACCAATGTCGAGAACCCGGTCTCCCTCACGAAAGGTTTTCTTGAGTTCCCTCCACACGGCTGCGCGCTGGGCCTGGCCGACGGTCGACGAGGTAAAAGTCTCGTCGTATCGTTCGGCGATCGCATCGAACGGCGACGAAGCGGCCGGGGGCACCATCGCGCTGCTCAAGCCTCCACCTCGATGGAAGAATCCCGTAGCCCTGAGCGCGATGCCACAATTTTGTTCTGCAGCTCCGCCACCACGGCAGACTCGGCGCCGGATTTCCTACGAGCGCGCTCGAGCTCAACTTCGCTCCGCAACAACTGATCGGCAAAGCTGTAAAAGCGACGGGAGTGGCGGCCCCGTATGCACACATCCCGGTCGGAACCGGTACTCCACGCTTTCAGGCTCTCTACTCGCTCGGCCACCTGGAACGCATACGGCGTGCCTTGGATGGGATAGGCAACCGTGGTGAAGAAAATGTCAGGATCGGTCTTCTTGACGTGCTGGATCGTTGCCTCAATATCTTCGAGCTCTTCGCCTTCATATCCCCACATCAGAAACATCCCAGTCTGAATTCCGTTAGAACGGCAGAGGTCGACGGCGCTCTGTACCTGGTCGACCGACACGCCACGTTCCATGGCATCGAGGATTCGCTGGGAGCCACTCTCAGAGCCGATCCACACGCGAAAGCAACCCATCTCGGCGAGAGTCTCGGCCACGCGCGAGTTCAAACGGTCGGCACGGGAAATGCATTCGAAGGGGAGCTTCAAACCGCGCTGTTTCAGCTCTGCGGCGTACTGGAAGAGCCAGCCGTGGTGGATGGTGAAGACGTCATCCGCCATCCAGGCCATGTCCGGCTGATATCGGCTGACGAGCCACGCGAGTTCGTCGGCCACCGATTCCGGCGTCCTGCGGCGATGGGTCTTGCCAAACACCTGATGGCTGCACCACCGGCAGTGATAAGGACAGCCGCGCGCCGTAATCAGCGATACCGATCCCGTGCCATGGTGTTCGCGCCAGACCGAAACGTAGCGATCCATGTCGATCGCTTCGCGCGCCGGCCAAGGTTGTGCATTGATGTCGCGGATCTGATCTCGAGGTCGCGTTTGCACGACGGAGCCGTCGGCAGAACGGAACGCAATCCCCGCAATCCGCTCCAGGGACTCTCGCGACTTTTCGCCCAGAACCGGAAGCAATTCTTCGAGCGTCATCTCCCCCTCGCCGATGACCACGACATCGGCGCCCGCCCCCAAATACTGCTCGATGTATGCTCCCGGTTCCGGACCCCCCACAATCGTCTGCCATCCCGCATTCTTGGCGAAATGCAGAATTTCGATCACGCTGGCGCGGGTCATCAGGTTGGCGTAAACGCCCAGCACCGACGGAGGTCCTTTCTGCAGGACGTCGAACAGTTGCTGGCGCGTGGAAAATGTGGAATCGAAAACCTGAACCTCGAACCCTTTCTGCCGCAGGTGGGCACAGATGTACAGAATCCCCAGAGGAGGATACGGCTTCATGATCTGAAGCTCCTTGGGATCTTCGTATAGGAAGTAGCCGTGTGTGAGCAGTAGGTCCATGTCGAATTTCGTTTAGTCGCTGCCCGAAGGATTGTCCGAGGCGCAGGTATGCGCGAAGCCGGAGTCAGGTTGCAGCCGCACCAGAGCATCGCTCGGAACGTTCTCCAAAACGGTGGGATGAGAATTGCGGCAAGTCTTCTCCAGGCGAGCGACGCGCGCCCAGATTTCGTCGACGCTCGCGGCGGTCGGCTCGCCGTTCTTCCTGGCTGCGCTTCCATGGTTGCGGCTGGAGTGCCAGGCGTCGACCTGCGCGTGCAAGGCATCGTGTAACGCGCGATAGAACTCGTCGGTATAAGCGCCCTGGAACATCATCGACAGGTCTTCACTGTCCGACCAGTTCGTTTTCTTCCCCAGTTGGGCACGGACCTGCTCATAGAACCGGGTGCCGGGCAACGGATACGAGACGGAGACTCCGATGTCGTCCGGACGGGTGTCGTGGACCAGCGCGATGGTTTGCTGAATGTCCTGCCAGTTTTCGCCGGGATATCCGAATTGCAGAAAGTAACAGGCACGGATGCCCTCTTTGCGCAGATTCTCCCGCGCTACTGCGATCTGATCGACGCGAGTTCCCTTGTCCATGGCGCTCAGGATTTTTTGTGAGCCCGACTCGGCTCCCATCCAGACCTCGGCGCAGCCGGCGCGGTGCAGGGCACGCACAGTGTCCGCCGTCATCAGATCGACGCGAGACTGCATTTTGAAAGGAACCGCCGCGCCTAGCCGCTCCACTACATCCGCAAACTCGCGGACCCACTTTGGCTGCAAACCGAAAATGTCGTCTGCGAACCACAGATGTTCCGCGCCGCAGTCATCCTTCAACGCGCGCATCTCCTCTGCCACGCTGAGCGGCGACCGCACGGAAAAGTAGTCGCCATAGATGGGCTTGGCGCACCAGTTGCATCGATACGGACATCCACGGCTGGAGACAATGTTCAAGGAGAAGTATCCGTGAGCCGACTTCCACGCCGTGGCGTACGGTTTGATGTCCACCAGATCCCGCGCCGGCAGGGGCAACAGGTTCAGGTCACGCATCAAGGGGCGTCGCGGAGTCTTGACCAGCTCTCCGCTTTCCGGCCGCAGG
>Ga0335081_10012614_pt1 | contig 13698 bp, 8 predicted proteins | sample Lox_Sample_35_FD_206713 | JGI IMG/M metagenome (GOLD analysis project Ga0335081, IMG submission 206713) | Soil microbial communities from Loxahatchee National Wildlife Refuge, Florida, United States - Lox_Sample_3.5 | ecosystem: Environmental > Terrestrial > Soil > Wetlands | place: USA: Florida...
AGACGGTTGCGGCGGCTGCGGAGGTTCCGCCGAACCTACAGGGTGCTTGGGCACACAACGGAGTGATCGTTTGGGCATTAAAGCCGAGAGCACATACGTCGACCGCAGCGCCGAAATTCGAAGCCCCGGCTTGTGTCTCCTGGGGCGCGAGCGTGACATCGTTATCGTTCCTAGCTCGGCAGTTCGCAACGGCTATGGTCCGGGGGTCTGCCGCAAGTGGTTCCTGTAGTTCGACTGGAGCGCCGGCATTTCCCGCCGAATAGACCAGCACGACGCCGAGGGGAGCGCCATTCCGAATCCTGCCCGTTGTCACTAGCGCCTGGAAGGCTGCGTCGATCCAGGTTGGAAGCGCGAAGCAAGAGCTGCCAACACAGCCATCGGGCGGTGTAAATCCGTGCGAGCAATTGATGACGTCCGCTGCTCGATTAATCGGTGTCCAGTGACACGGGTCTCGCGGATCGTCTGGCGTCGGGCAGGAGATTGGAAGACGACCCATCCAAGTGAGGGTATTTGCATAGAACGTAGTTGACGTGGTGCCGGATCGGCGCACCGCGATGTGATGCGTGCCCGGTGCAATGGCCGCAACCTCCCCGCCGTTGTGTGTACATGCCGACATGATCCCGAACACAGCCATGCCGTGCTGTATCTCGGAATCGGGTGGAGCGACGTAAGAGGGATTGCTGTTGTCACAGGACTGCTGTCTCACAGAATCAAAGCAAGTCGCCAGTTGCGGCGTTCCGTCACTGTCATTTGCGGTGCAAGCCGTGCCGCTCGAGTCCGAGACCTCGGGGTGTGAGGGGTTAATCCCTCGGTCTAGACTACCGATATACACATCGCCGCTTCCGATGTGCGGAACTTGGAGACTCGAGACATAAAGAAGATTCCATGCCTCTCGCACACGCTGGTAGCTATGATTGCCGGACCGCTGCGTGCCGTTCGAATATTGCTTACTGTAGCCCGGATCGTCTGGCCAGCCATCTGGTACTGCGTCGTGGTCCACGAACTCGATCAGTAGGTCTGGCTCACCCGTAGCCACGACGCCAGCACCTACGAGACAATCGATAGTGCGTAGGATCCTCGGTGTGTCGTCGCTTTTCAACCTCCCCACCCAGACGCTCTTGTCAAAGCTATTGGGTCGCAGACTGCTTATCCCAAATAGGGTGCTGATCTCGCGACGTGCTGTCTCGATTACGTCAGTGTTGACCCGAAACACGAATTGATTGTCCAGCACGCGGACATGATCCCCGTCGAGATCGATCGGTATCCCTACTCTGGCGCTGATCTTTACCTCTTCGAGGTGTGACCTGATGTCTGCCATCACAGACGCTCTGTCGGCATCCGGTCCAAGCTGAAGCAACCAAACGTATCCACCAGCCCTTATGAAGGGCAGGCCGTCTCCATCCTTCCCGTCGTACACTCGGACGGGAACGTCCTTCGTCAGGACTTCTGCAATCCGTCGAGCCGAACCAGGATCGGGCGGGTTGTACTCGAATGCTACTGCCACAAGATCCGGCCGCGGCGTGAACGGGATCAGGCCTCGGCCCATCCGATAGTAAGGAAGTCCGGGTTTGCCTAGGTGCAGCGGAAGCCCGGAAATGTCGCGATCGATCACGAGACGCCGAGAAGGCGCCAGCAGGCCCGATCCGAATGCGGAGAGCACGTACGCCCCAAGCGGTACGATGCCTTCATATAGATACGGGTTCTTCGTGGGCTTAAGTCTGACGACGTTGCTCTTGCCGCCGATAGGTAGCAAGATAACATCTATATCGGGCGGGGCCTGCGAATAGCCGGGCGGTATGATGTATACCGAGACGTTAGCAGGCCCGTCTGGTTTTGGCACCGTTTTCGAATAGGCTCCGTAGAGTTGCGTCGGACTCAGCAACGGAAGCTCGCTCGGATCGATGTCGGCGCATCGACAGGCGTTGAGTTTGCATTCCTCGCCGACGGCGGCCAGAGACATCGGAAGCCAAGACCCAAACAGGAGGATAAGACCCGGAACAATGATGCCCGGGAGTTGTCCTAGCGAACGCTCACGCGGTGTATGTGCGGGTGTCATAGGTACGAGATCCAAGAGATGGCGCCGGTGGACTGCGCGGGGCTCAGGACGGAGGGATCGCCGCTGCACGCACAGGACACGATCCCTCTATGAGCGCAACTGAAAACTTGGTGTTAGCACCGCCTGCAGTACGTGGTCCCGTTAACGGTAACCGCGCACGTGCCGGTTGGACACTGCTCGTCCTCCTCCCTTATAAGATCGCGATAGCAACGTTCCTGAGTGCCATAGAGGTCTTCCTTCGCTACCTGCTGTCCGTTCGCGTTGTAATACAGGGCGACAACTGCAACTGCGGCACTCGGCACGTCTCGCGACAACGGCAATCGCTCCGCGGCACAGTTGTCATCTCCGGAGTAGGTCATACTGCTGGCAAGACATCCGATCAGGAAGCCACAAACGGCCAGACCACGCTTTGCTAGCCACGCGCGATGCCCAAATGCAGACACAGACGCCATCGAACGAATCGTACGCACTGGTTTCATATCTTCCTCCCATTGGTCGCGTGCAAAAAATGCCACCGCAAACCTGCAGTGACTCCGAACATCAGGGCCGCCATATGTGGCGAGGTAACTTATTCTCAGGTATCTCCTTGAGGACAGGCGTTTGTAGCTCATGAGACGCGGCCTTACGTTAGAGCTCCAACGAGATGCGCAGTAGAATTTGACGCTCAGGGACAAAACCGGGCGTCCCCGCCACCACATCCTGGAACCGAAACGTTTTGTTGAACAAGTTCGTTCCTTGCAGGCTGACGGTTCCACGTCGTTGCGGCAGCCGGTAGGCGACGATCGCGTCCGCAACCCAGAAGTGATCAGCACCATCGGACAGAACGCCCCCCGGCCCGACAAACTGGCCCTGCTGCCAGACTCCAGTCAGTGTGAGGCCGGCCCAAATGCCGCTCGGCTGGAACAGTCTCACTGAGATGGGAAACTCAGTGCTGTTGAGCTCACTGAACAGATCGCCTCGCGTAAACCGGGCAAATCCGGGCCGGCTGGACACCGACAACCAATTTGTGGGGAGTGCATACAGATATCCAAAGAAGCCACGTTCCGTCCGTTGGTCAAACTCCACGGTGCCCGTCTCGGTGAGGGTTAGAGGCGTTGAAAGATCGCGACCCGCGATCTCCATCCCGCCCACTAGGGACCGTGCAAATCGGTAGTCCATCGCAATGCCCGCGCCACGGGACTTGGTCCCGTTAGCGTCGTCGAAGAACTGATCGAACCCAGCTACTTGGGTAGGCTCGAGACCCTGATCTGAGTTGATGCGGCGCTTCAGAACACGGAACAGCGCGGCCCTTACTGTCAGCGGGGGTATCGGGTTCCATATCAACCCCAACTTAGGATTGAGCTGTTTCTCGTCGCCGCCATCGCGGGAGTCGAGATGATCGTACGAGAGCCCAAGCTGAAGCTGAGGGAAACGTTCTGGAAGAGAGAAGTATAGGTACGTGTAGGCTTCGAACTCGAAAGGTTGCGAGGGGGTGGTGCCAAACGGTGTTTCTTCGGTGCTATCAGCACTAAAGTAGCTAAGTCCCGCAAGGACATTGAAGCCGGTCTGCTTTGTTAGATATTGCACTTCCGTCTTCCAGCTGTTCTGAGTGTTGTCGACAAAGAAAGGGAATTCCGGATCGGGTATGGTTACCGAACCGACACGCTCTTGGCTGATAGCCGAGAAAAGCAGATCAGATTGGGGCGAAAGTTGTTGCTTAAGTCCGAATCGATAGGTGTCCAGTTGCTCGGTGGAGCGTTGTGTGGGATTGAAAAACGAAGGATCGAACGCCGCCTGCAGGTCACCCGACTGTTCTTCCGAGTGCGTGGCTTCGAACTGGACACTGGTTGCGACGCTTATTTGGCCTTGCACAAATAGGTCGTACTGCTGTCGGCTATCGTCGTTATTCAGCCGGAAGCCGTTTGTATCCGTACGGAACTGGCTCACGCTGAAAGAGAGGGGGCCACGCAACCCGTTGAGAATTACCTGTTCCCCCCATGTACCCTGCTCACCGGCGAGCCCGAAGAGCTGGAGGTCGAGCCCATCGCGCATGAACAGCGGACTGAACTCGTTAAGACCTATTGTGCTTGGGCCGTACGGGTACGTCTTGAACAGCGTGTCGTTAGCAATTTGCGGCTGAAGTGGCGGTGCCCCGAGAGGCTGCCGCAGCTGGGATTGAAGCAGCTCGCTGGCCCTCGATATCTCGTGCCCTGGCGTTGCCGCGTACATGTCGGCTAGGAACCGATGGGCCGAGAAGCTGGCGGGGTCGACTGCTAACGACTCGGCGGCTTCTGTAACGCCAAGCTGTGTGAAGCCAAGTTCGTTATAGACGCGCCCCTGGCTTGAAGCCCGTGCCGCAAGGTCCTGATCGAGCAGTAGCGTTGATCGGTATACGGCACGCGCATCGTTGAGTTCGATGGACCGCTGTAAATCCATCAACGCTTCACCGGGCCGCGTTTGGCTATCCTTTAGGATGGCGTCATAGAACCACGGCGTCGGATCCTTTGGATCGAGCTTCTCGGCTAGTCCATACTGCGTTGCCGCGAGCTTATCGCGCGCCGCCGTGTTCTCCTCGTAGTACGCCTTGCCCACGTAACTGCGCAGCAGCGAGTTCGTCGGATCCAGTGCCACGGCGATCTCGATTTGCTCGCGCCCAGCCTTCAAATCGCCCTTGCGGATGATCGCGAGTCCCAAACCCAGCCTCGGCAGCGGAGCGCTGGAGTCGAGCTCGATCGCCGCTTCGAAGTCCGCGCGCGCTTGCTTGATGTCGATCTCTGCCAGATGCACGAACCCCAGGATCGTATGCGCGCGGCTATCGTTAGGATTCGCGTTTACGGCCGCCTGTGCTGCGCGCTCAGCCGAACGAATTCTCCCAAGCGACATGAGCAGCTCCGCCACGCGCGCCTGCGCGAGAGAGCTCCGCGGTGTGAGCTCGGCGGCGCGCTCGGTACTGTTAAGCGCGTCTTCCAGCTTGAAGCTCGCTTGCTGGGCGTAGGACAGCGCGATCCAGGCGCGAGGGTTGACCGGATTGAGTTGGGTGGCGTGCTGCGCTAGCGCAAGCGCTTTTTGCTTCTCGTTCTTGACCACGCTGATGACCGAGCCCAGCGCATCGGCATCACTGTCGTCGCGAACCAGTTTGAGCGACGCGTCGATGTCGGCTTCCGCCTCGTTGACCTGTCCTACTCGCAGCCGCTGCTCGGCGCGCACCATCAGGCAGCGGCCTCGCTCGTCTGGCGCGGATTGCTCGCACCGCTGATCGGGACCGACGCCGGGTCCGGGTTCGCTGAGCGGCGGGTAGTACAGCGCCCACTGCACGGCATCGATGGGCTTAACCAGCACCTTCACCGCCGGTGGCTCGCCTCCGCCGGCGGTCAAGCTCTCGCCGTCCTTTAGAGTGACGGCCTTGCTTGCCGCGGTGAGCAGCTCCTGCGCAGACACGCGCCCCTCGAAGACGGCCACCTCAGCGCTCTCACAGCGCATGGCGACGAGAAACTCGGTGCCTTCGACCGAGGCATTGACGAATGGAGTGAGGACGCGAAAGCGCCGCGGAAAGCGGGTGATGAAATAGCCGGCGCCGCACGGATTGGGCGCGCTCAGCGTCGGGTTGCGCAGCCCCGTGTCGAGCGTGAACTCGACGATGGTCTCGTCAGTGGTCTGCCGGACCGTGACGATCGAGTTCTGGTCCAGGCGGACGATCGTCTCGGGGCTGATCAGCAGTGCCGCCCGGCTCCCGGTGTCGGCGTGCAGCAGGTCGCCCTGGCACAGCGCAGTGTCGAGCTTGCGGACGTATGACCACTGGGTTTGCCCCGCGCGCTGGACCTGGAGCGTGCCCTGGATCGAGACGATTCGTGCGACGGGCGCACAGGTCCCCGCTTCGCCGGCCGCATGCGCGTGGCCGCACCATCCGCATGGCAGCATGGCCAAGACAGCAGGCACAATGATGCAGCGTGAGACGCCTCCCCCTGCTACCACCGCTTGGTACCTCTCTCGGGTCGTGCTCAGCGGCGACAGCTGTCGTGTTCGACAGCGCGACATCCCTAAAGGTAACCATAGACCCTGGGATCGCCCTTGACAATAGTCCGGCCGGGTTTGGCCATGTCTTCGGCATGCACCCGGTCCAAGCGGCGGCACGTGGCCGGCGCCTGATCGGTGCGGCGCATCAAGGCCGCTGCTCGAGGAGGTGCAGGAAGTAGCCACTGGGGCCGTCTCCCGGAAAGGTTCGCGTAAGCAACTGAAATCCGAGGCGCGCCTGCTCCAGTTCGCCCGCGTCCAAGGCTGCCTTGGCCTCCGCGAAACGGCTGCAGAGCTCCAACTGATCGGGCTGCGCATCCTCGGCTCGCGCGATCAGCTCCAGGATGCGGGTCGGCGTCCTGCGACCGCGCAGCGGGAACTCGCCGAGATCGCGCACCAGGAAGCGCTGCAGGCCCTCCATCATCGGCGCGGTGACCAGCAACCGCGTGCCGAGTTCCTTGCTGAGCTGCTCCACGCGGCTCGCGGTGTTCACAGTGTCGCCCACGGCGCGGTATTCGTAATGCGTATGGGCGCCCACCGGTCCAAGCAGGACCGGGCCGTAGTTGACGCCGATTCGGGTCGGCAGCGGCGTACTCGGATGGCCGGCGTTGAAGCGCTCTACAGCCGCTTGCAGGTCCAGGCAGGCATGACAGACGCGTTCGCGAACGGCAGAGTCGCCATCGCGATCGGTCCAGATGGCAAGGATGCTGTCGCCCTTGAGGTCGGACACGAACCCGCCGCGGCTCGCAACGGGCTTGAAGATGGCCTCGAAGTACTCGCTCAACAGGTCGGCCACCTGCGCCGGACCCAGAGTGGTGCTCAGCGTGGTGAAGCCCTCGACGTCGGTCATCACGCAGGCCGCGTTGGTCGTCTCCTTGACCAAGCCCAGCCGGCTCGCATTGCGCGCGAGGACGTCCACCACATCCGAGGGGACGAATTGGTTCAGGATCTGGCGTAACGCGGCGCGGTCCCGCCGGTACTTCATCAGCTTTCGCCCCGACGCGTAGGCGTACCCGAGCGGCATGGCCAGGGCCAGCGGGACAAACACAGGGAGCCAGACCGCCGTGCGTGAGAACACCAGCACCGCCGTGCCAAGATACGCTGCCCCGCCGATCACTATGGCGCAGGTGCCAGCGACGCTGGTCGTCGCATAACAGGCCAGAGTGGTCAATGACCCGGCGGCAAGCGCAAGGATAAAGTGCACCCAGCCCGGCGCCGGCCTGAGCCCGGAGTCGTCGAGCAGGTTCCCGAATGCCGTGGCGACCAGTTCCACGCCGCTCGTCTTTGCGACCCCGCTGCCATACACGGTAGGAAATTTCTCCAGCATTTCCCACCCGGCGTTATCGGCATAGCCCACGAACACCGCTTTGCCGTGCAGTCCGAGCGGATCGGGTTTGTCGCCGCTCGGTCGCGACGACAGGACCTCAGCGATGTGGATCGTCCGGATGGTGCCAGGCGGTCCGTATGCGTTCAGGTAGTGCCCGCTGTCACGCAGGTACAGCGCTAGAAGCGCCCGCAACTTGCGTGTTTGTGCGCTAAGCGGCCCAGTCTCCGCTGGGGAGAGCAGTGCGTCGGCTTTCCGAGTCGACGCCGGCAGCGCGAGGAATATGCTGCGCAGATGCAGCATGTGGACCTCTAATCGCCCATCGCGCGTGAGCGCGTCGCTGTCGCGCGGGAGAAGCGCTGCCTCCTGCGGCGCGATACGATCCAGCACGGACAGAAGCGCAGGGTAGGTGTCGACTGTATAGGCCTGCAGCGCGAGCGCGGGCAGGCTAGGTGTGGCCCAGCCCGCGTCTTTGAAGGTCCAGAACTGATCGAACCGGCCCGCCGCCCCTTCCGGCAGCGGCATCGGTGCCAGGCCCAACGCGGCGCCGGCGACGTCGCGGCTGAGCTCAACGGGCCCATCTTCGACCGGTATGCCATCGGCAGCGCGGCGAACCTTGACCGCCCGCGTGAGGACCACGTTGCCCAAAGCGCGGATAGCGCGTCCGAGTGCACGGTCCTCGGTCCGGCCCAGATCCTCACGCGGGCGGAAGGTGACGTCGACCGCGACGACCGCCGGTTTGGCAGCAGCCAGCCGGCGCATCAGCTCGACGTGATGACAACGGCTCCAGCGCTCCGGCACGTCGCCGAGCGTGTGATGTGTAGGCGGGGTTTCGTCGACGCGCAGGTCAGCGCACGGGTCGTCTGCCGGCGGCTCGCGCGGAACGGAAATCCGGTCGCCGGTGTCCCGTGGCATGGCCACGAGCACGACCTCGGGCGGAGGGCGGACCGGCCCGCGAAGCTGGAACAGCGCCCATAGCCCGAATCGCTCCTCGAGCGCCTCGCCCACGGGCAGAACGCTCAGGGTCCCCACGCACAGACCGACCACCGACGCACCGAGCAGCGGGCCTCGCCACATCCGATGCCCCGTTGCCGGCGATCGCCACTGCGCGAGGGCTGTCAGCATGATCGGCCACTCGGTGAGCGGCTTGGGCCGGCCGCATCACACGTCGGTGCGGCGACGGTCGGCCATGAGCCGGGTAGCGATGAGCGTGACGATGAAGAAGGCGAACTGCGGGTTGACGAAATAGATCCGCCGTACCTGCTCGCTGCTCAGCGCAAACAGATCCACCTCGGTCTCGCAACGCGCCGACGAGGTGCGCTTGTGCTCGGGGGCGAAGATGCCGATCTCGCCGAACACCTCACCCGGCCCGACGGTCACCCCGAGCTCCGGCAGCGCGACCTTGCCGCGCTGGACGTAGTACAGCTCGTTCCCGGGTTCCCCGAGGTGGAAGATCCATTGGCCTTGCCGCATGCGCCGGTGCGACATCTCCGGCTGCAGCCAACTCAGGTTCAACCTGCCGCGCTCCGCCTCCTCGATCTGTGCCTGCTGGATGTCGGTCATGCGCACGGCGCATAACGCGGCCCCGGCGCGGTTCTGCACGTTGAGCTTCCGGAAGATCGTGTGCAGGTGCGTCTTGACGGTAGGCTCTTTCATGTCCAACCGCTTCGCGATCTCCAGGTTGGTGCAGCCACGCGCGACCTCGATCAGCACTTGCTTCTCGCGCGGCGTCAGCCCCGACACATCCTGGGCCTCGGCGACGCCGTTCGGCGCGGGCGCGGGCGGACGCCCGCGCTTGGCAGCCTTCGAGCGCTCGCCTTGGGGACGATAGCCTTCGCCGCCGATGACCACGCGCAGGACGCCTTCGATCAAGGGTTCGGCATAGGTCTTGGGGAGGTAGCCCACGGCACCGGCCTCAAGCGCCCGGTCGATGAAGCCGTTCTCCAGCGAGCTGGAAAGCGCCACGATCGGCAAGCGGCCTGGACGAGCAGCCAGCTCTCGGATCAGGGCTTCGCCCTCTTCGGTGAAGGCATCGAGATCGATCAGTGCGAGCGATGCCTTCTCCACCCGCTGCAGGGCGTTCCTCGTCATCCGAGCCGCATGCGTGATGCGGCAGCCGGGGTCAATCCGATGCAGCACCTCGGCCACGGTCGTGCTGAAGGGCGACGGCGGCGACACGAGCAGGACTTGCATCGTTGCTCCATTCGAATGGAATGCAGCGTCATGTTGCAGGGTTTCTTGCGAGTTGTCATCTAGCGCCACCCATGCATCGGCGCCGAGCAGTGGCGCCTCGGGCGTCTGGGCCGCCAGCATCTCCCGCCTCGCGCGATGCAGGAAAGAAGTCAGGGCGGGATGGAGCTTGTGCTCCTCCCGCCCGTTGAGATCCGACTCGGTGCAATTCACTTGGAAGCTCCTTGCCTAGTCGGATCGGCGTCAGTGTCCGCCGGATTCCTGCCCGATCTTCACGGAACCGTTTCCTGCCCGGGCGATGTCCACCCCGACCGGTCCACCGGCGCGGCCGTACCAGCCGCTGAAGTCGGTGTTGGTCTGCAGATGGAGGCTCGTCGCGTGCTTGGCGTCAATGATCGCCTGCGCGCCGACCGGGCCACCGGCCTGGCCGTACCAGCCGTTGAACTCATCGCCGCTCGCGCGGGACGGAGTCGCGGTCCGTACGACATATTCGATCTGATCGGCCCCAACTCGTCCGCCGGCATTGCCGTAGATCACGCCGTCGGCATAGGCGGAAGCGCCCATCGCCGCATACCCCAGCAGACCTGCGATCGCGGCGTTCAGGACGAACACCTTGGTCACTCGTGCGTTCATTACTTTCTCCTTGGATTGGGTTGCCCCACTGCGTATCGCCATCGCCACGGACCACCGGGGAGCTTTCGGTGGCCCTAGCGGCTGGTCCTCGGCTCGCGAGCCGATGCGCCGACTGCTTGCGCGTCGAGGATGCCGTCCCCTGCGATACATGTGCGCAGATTACGGAGCGGGACGCACCGGAAAAATCGAGAGGAAGTTGTAGGTGCGCAGCCTTGGCCGGGTAAAGACGCCTCGGCGGCGCTGACCGGGCCGCGTGCTGCCCGGGCGATCGAAGACCATCGCTGCGAAGCGTGCGCTCGCAGGCACGCCGCGTTCCTGAGCGCCGCGCGCGGGGTCGCCTAACCGCTCGTCTCGCTAGCTCGCGATAGAGCGGTCGCCACTCATTCAGGGCGAGCGCGATCCGCCAGGAGGCGCTGCGCGATCAGTTGCAGCACGTGATAGGCAAAGCGGGGGTTCTCCAGATACAGGCGTTTGGCTTGGTCCGCCGTGATCCGGAACAGCCGTGTCTCGGCCTCGCAGACCGCGGTGCAGGTCCGCACGTGCTCGGGCGCGAAGATTCCGATCTCGCCCAGCAGCTCGCCATCGCCCATCACCTTGCCGATCTCGCGCAGCGCGACGCGCCCCTGTTGGATGTAGTACAGGGTATGTCCGAGGTCGCCCTTGTGGAACAACACCTCGCCTGCGCGCCGGACTTCGTGCGTCATGTGCGGCAGCAGCCAGTCCAGCAGCGAGACGCCGGTCTCCGCGCGCTCGAGCTGCAAGTCGCGGATGGCGTCCAGACGTTCCGCGAGCTTTACGGCCTGCGTCCGGTTCTGCACGCCCATCTTCTCGTAGGCCTTGTTGAGATGGATCTTGACCGTGCCTTCCTGAATCCCCAGACGCCGGGCGATACCCAGGTTGGGCAGCCCCTCGCACAGCAGGGTCAGCACCTTCATCTCGCTGCGCGTGAGGCCGTAGGGATTGGCGGCACTGGGCCGATGTGAACTGAGCTCCGTCTCGTCTCCGCCGGGTTCGGCATCGGGTGCTTTCGCCGCTGGCGGCCGCGGACGCGAGCAGCCATCGTCCAGCACTTGTCGGATGACGCCCAGCGCCTCCCACTTGGTGGCGGACTTGCTCAGATACACCTTGACCCCGCTCAGTTGCTCCGTAGTCCTTCGCGCGTTCTGCAGCGAACTGGCCACGAGGACGACGGGTACGTCGAACTCCGACAGCACCTCCTGCACGGTATGCGCAGATTTTGAGCCTACCGCATCCATGTCGACGACGACCAAGTCCGGTGCGCCGCAGCGGCTGAACACGCTGTCCGGCGCGCAGGGGCGCACTTGAATCTCCTCTCCCAGGTCGCCGAGCAGCTCGGCAAATCCGTCCGCGAACAGGCCTGGGTTGCAGACCAGCAACAGATCGATGCCTCTGCCGGCCTCCCAGCACCGGGGCGTGCCATGGTCAACTCCGGTTGCGATCGCCTGTTGGCCGAGCGCAGGCGCAGTCGGCTTGTGCGCCGAGGCAGCGGGGCGCGGCACGGACGGCGGGCGGCGCAAGAGGGGTTCCCAGGTGTTTGCGGGCATCGCTGGATGGCTCATGGCGTTGTCCTCGACGGTCAGAAAGAAAGTGGGCGGACCGGAGCGTTTCGCGCTGCAGACCGCCCCAGGGGGAGGAGACTGAACTCGGTACGCGTAGACGGCATCTGTGTCTCCAGCGAGGCGCGGCACCGGTCGGATCCATCGGGAACCCTGATCGACTGCTCGGCTCTGTAGGCCGTGGGACCCAGGGTTCTCGTCCGCTCTGCGGGGCGCCTTCACGAGACATAGGCTAGTCCGCTTCGTTGCGGCGCGGCATTGGCCGGATGGGATAAAAGTGCGCTGCGGGCTGATACGAAAGGCGCAGCCAGAAGGCTAGGTTCGGGATCGCGAAGATGGCGGAGCGCGGAAGGAACGCTCGCGGGCGGCGTTCCTCTAGAGGGAACCGCAGTCGGTCGTCGGAGCTTCGGTGGGTACGTCCTGCACTTCGGCGCGATCAACCGGACGATTTTGCCCGCGCCGCTGGAGTACGCGGTTTGTCGCCGGACGGCTACTTCGTGTCGTGCTTGACGGCTTCTTTCGTCTTCGCCGCGCTCGCTTCCATCGCGTTGCCGAGATCCTTGACCGCTTTGACGCTGCCGTGCCCGATCTGCGTGCCGGCGTCCTTGAACGCCTGTCCCGCCTGGTTCACCGCGCTCTTGGCGTCATGGCCGATCTGCTTACCGGCTCGCTTGAAGAAGTTCTCCTGCTGCGCCGGCTCGTCCTTGTGCTCGCTCTCGGCGTAGACCGTGAGCGAAGCCAACATCATCAACACCGCCAGGGAGGATCTCATCGGTTTGCCAGGGCTCCTTTGCAGGCCAAGGACACGCGACCAGCGGAAGAATTATGCGCCAAACACCGCTGTGCCACTCGCACGCCGCGTGCAACCTGCGTGCCTGCTAACGGCCTCCCGCGTCCTCTGCAAGGTCGGGGCGACGGTCGCTCCGGCGCGACGTCGCGATACCAGGCAGTGGCGGAATTGCCGGTATCGTCGGTGTCGATCACGATCGCATTGCTTGACCTGGACGGCGTCGAACGACTGACCCTGTTCGAGGCCGGCTGACGAACACTCGTCTCCTTCGACCGTTCCGCATCCGCCAACCGGCAGACGAGGTTCAGCGCACCCTGGTGCAATGTGTGATCGAGGGTTGGACCATGCCGCTGCCGCCCACGCTGGAGCAATTCCAATCTGCCGCGTAACCGGCAGGTTCGAGCTCATCCGCGCAGAAGATGTCACGCGTCACGTGTGCACCTCCACCCGGTGCTTCAACCCAAGGGCTCCCGGTAGATCGCAAGGATCGCCCCGATCATCACCATGGCGCCTACGGCGACGAGTCCGGAGAATCGCGCTTCGATCGCATTTCCGGTCTTGGTGAGACGCAGCTCGAGCCAGCGTCCGGTGGCCATGATGATCGCGAGCAACCCCATAGCCAGGTGCGTCGACTGGATCAGATACTGGCTCTTGATCTCGAACGCGGTGTGCGCATGCGTGACCAACAGCACCCCGCCAAAGGCGCACAGGACGGGGAACACGGCTTGCAACCGCTCGGAGGCCTGCTTTCCGGCGCGCGCCCGGGTTTCCAACGCGCCCAACGCGAAGGCGAGCAGCGTGGCGATCCGGTGCTGGAGCACCTCGCCGTCGCCGAAGGTGCTCTGCCAGAATCCGACGGGACCCAGTGGCCAGGCCTCCGCGTCGCTGCGGAAGAACAGGAACACGCTCAGCGCGACGAAGCCCAGCGGCCAGTACCGGGCCCAGCCGAAGCCGCGGCGGTAGGAGAGCAGCGCGAGCACGCTCATGCCGATCAGGAATATGCCGGAGACATTATGGTTGTAGTCCGACCACTGCGAGCCGGCGGCCGAAGGAATCCTGCCCACCAGCGCGACGCTGGCCGCCTGGCCGGCGAGCAACGCGTCGTGCGTCGGCGAGGTGAGCCGAGGCAGCCGCGGAG